>Ga0256913_10000707_pt1 | contig 17360 bp, 13 predicted proteins | sample Axial_MatmetaG_FD_185970 | JGI IMG/M metagenome (GOLD analysis project Ga0256913, IMG submission 185970) | Deep-sea worm associated microbial mat communities from Axial Seamount, Juan de Fuca Ridge, Pacific Ocean - Axial_Mat | ecosystem: Environmental > Aquatic > Marine > Oceanic > Microbial... | reverse complement strand
CAGTTCACCGCCGCCGTCACTCGAAAACCTTGTAAAAGCACTTTCGTTATGAGCATATGAAAAAGCAAGAAAACCCTGCGGTTTTTTCACCCTGTCGATATCACAATATGACATTTTCATGGGGTGACGTGAGAAATTCCACTGATAACGGGCAAACCAGAGGAACTTTCCGTCATCATTCTGTGCCATGCGGCCGTTACCGTTAAAAAGGCCGAAATTGTACGATGATGATGCGATCTTTCCATCAAAGAGGTCACCAAGAGCTTCGATCCCTATCTGTCTGTCGAAAGTGAAAAATCTGTTCGATACCGATCTCTCTACAAATTGCTGCTTGCCCGAAGAAATAAAACGTTCTGTGTTGTACTTGATCTTCCATTGTCCCAGTTTGAACTGGATGTATTTCAGCCGTGCAAATGTGAATTCCCAGTTAAGCAGATATGCCGACGGAAAATCATACTCAAGATAGTATTTAATATAAGGCTGAAAAGCATACCCACCAACCTTAAGACGTGCCCGTTGAACATTAAACGAACCGTCAAGTACATCTTCCTCCGGAATAAAGAACAACGGAGTTTTTGACTGTGACTCAAAGCGAAACTGTAAACGCCACTGAACCCTCATCATGAATTTATTATCGAACTCCATTACCCAGCCTTTGCTTCCGTAAGACATGCTGATGTTTGAAGGAGATTCACTTTTTGACTGATAAATTATAACAGAGTCTTTCCGGATCTTTTTGATCTTTGAAACTACTGTCGAATCTTTTTGAGCCGTTGTCACAGAACCCAGCAAAATAAAAAAACTTATGATCGTTAAGAATACTTTCACTCTTATAAAAATTTAGTCAGGACGGTTGTGCAAAAAAGAAATCCAAAGGTTAAAAATAAACGTTAGTTTATTTATCGGCCTTTTTTATTAAATAAATTTCAAACCAATTTGTTCATTTATCGTTTGTGAAAAGATACAAAATTTAAATGTTAAAAACATTACCGGTTAGAAAGGTATTCCCACATTAATGTAAAATCGCCAACGATAATCGGTAAGATTACTTGCGGCACCAACACCTATAGGGCCGATAAAACTGTTCAGCCCGGCTCCTACTCCGTATCCAAACATAAACTCATTGCCAATAAAAGTTTGCGGTAGCTTATCAAAATCACTTCTTTCATATTCACCGTTGTATAAGGCATTCGAAAGAAGATAAACATTGAATAGTTTGCCGATTGCTATTCTGTAGTTCAATGATGCCATCACAAAATCCTCTCCGATCCTTTCTCTGTAATCCAACCCGTAGAACGGTACGTCGAGCCGTCTTGCGTTCATAGTTGTACCGCCGATAAAGACGTGATCGAGATACGGGACTTCATGTGTTATAATGTTTCCTCTCAGGTCAAGGCCCAGAACGGTATTTTTTGTAATAGGAAAATAATGTTTTATTCTTAATCCAAACTTGAAATAATTTTTATCAGGTACTAAAATAGCTTCTTTCACAATATCGTAACCCTCGGGTAGGCCCTCATAGATCTCATAGGCATTAATATTGAAGGAAGCATTAACAGTAATATCAGTCCCCCAGCCTGAGAAATACTTACGGTCAATACTATTGAATTCATATAAAAAATCAGCCGTGAAAAAGCCATTACCGAATTTATCTACTCCGTTATCAAATAATTCAGGAATACCTGCACCGGAACGAAGAGCTATTTTTTTCCAGCCTACTCCGGAATAAAATACATTCTTAGTATTCAAAGAATAGGCAAAACCCAGGTCCACTCCCGGCTGTAAAAACCTGAAGTTTCCGTATTCATGTCCGTTTTCAAGGTATATCGGCCAGATAGTATTTTCGAAATTCCCGTTGAACACTATCGCAGATTTACGATTTTCCCCAAATGTTTTGTAAAAATCAGCATCAATCCTGGGTGATGATGAAATATCAGTTGTAAACGACCATTTTGAATTATTAATAAGGAAGTTCCTTGCGGTAATGTTTACTATCAGCCCTACATCAAAAACGTTGTCGTACTGCAGCGAGAATCCTGCTTTATAAGGATAACGCTCTGTTACATAAAAATCTATTTTGTAACCGTCATTTTCTTTTGTTATCTGATAGGTTATTTTGTCAACGAACCGGGTTCCTATAAGTTTATCCAAACCTGTATTAATATCTTTAATGGTTATCGAATCACCGATGTTAAAGCCTAAATTGTCCAGAATAAAATCCTTGGAAAGATGTTTTGCATTATTAACCGAAATATCTTTAATAAGAATGGTATCAGGATTAACAAGAATCTTTTTTTTCGGCAAGGAACCTAGTCTGTTAACAGAATCGGCAAGGGCCTTCATCTTTGCAAAATACTTTTCTCCTGCATCTTCTCCTCTTTGAATAATTTTATCGGCAGCATCAAAACTCCCGGTAGAATAGGGATACATATCCGGGGAAATAAGGAGATCGGTATTTTTTACCGCCTGAACAACAACCTGTGTGTTCCCGAGCATTGCAGCGGTCATCAGAACTTTGACAATACTGTTGAGATCTTCTATCTTAGGATAATCGCCATGACTTACATTTACCCCGATAATGATATCGGCACCCATTTCACGACATACATCTACCGGAAAGTTGTTTAAAACGCCGCCGTCGACAAGATACATGGAATCAACCTGTACAGGAGTAAACACTGAAGGAATAGCCATACTTGCCCTTAAGGCGGTCATCAGATCACCCGACTTAAACACATATTGCTGACCTGTGATAAGATCGCTTGCCACACACCGGAAAGGAATTGGATAGTTGTCAAAATCTTTTATCCCTGCAACCCGCCAGGAGTATTCTGACAAAAGTTGTGAAATACGTTGTCCCTGTATCAGTCCGTTCGGCATTTTCAGTCCGCCCTTTTTAATGTCAAACTCAAACTCAAATCTGTCGTAATCTTTCTTTTCAAGAGGCTCTACATCATATAAAGGAATTTTGTCGGTCATTATTACCGGCCAGTTAATACCTCTGATAATTGAATCCAGTTCATCGGCGGAATAGCCTATGGCATACAATCCGCCGATAATACTTCCCATACTTGTTCCTGTGATGTAATCGGGTTTAATGCCGGCCTTTTCGAGATATTTCAGAACGCCGATATGAGCAAGTCCCTTAGCACCTCCGCCACTCAGAACCAAACCTATTTTAGGGCGCTTCATTATTGTATCTATTCGTGAAGAAAGTGTGTCAGACTGAGAAAATGCAATAACCCCGCTTCCGGACCAAGACAGAAGCAGAACGAATATAACGTGTAAAATTTTAATATTTATGATTTTCACGTCTGTTGTTTTGGGTTAAGATGCCTGTTTTTTATTAAAACAACTGATCCATACATATCAGGCATGTCAACGAAATATTCGGGTATTGTTTCTGAAAACTCATCCACAGCTTTTCTCACGCCTTCCCAGTTATGGTTATAATCATGAACAATCAGACACCCGCCGGGGTTTAATTTTGGATAAAAGAATTTCAATCCGTCAAGTGTTGACTGATACAGATCGGCATCGAGATGAACAAAGGCAAATGTTTCATTGTCAAGGCCAGTTGCTGTTTCGGGAAAGATGCCCTCCCTGATCTCCACATTATTGTTACCTTCCACATACTTCATGACCTCCTTTTTCGATGTGTTGTCGAACTTTACGGTTTGCGGACGTACGGTGCCGTCACAATCCTCACGTATCACCTGTTTGGGCAGACCGGAAAAGCTGTCGAACAGATAGAGCTTTCGCTGAGGAGACATATGATGTATCAGCTTTGCTGTGTGCCCTTTGTATACTCCCAGTTCGGCCAGGCTGCCGGGGATATGCTGTTCTTCTATTCGTCTCATCTGAAACCATAATGTGTAAAAACGGTTTTTGTCCTTGAATTTCTTTTCATGTTTTGCGATCAGCCTGGAGGTCCTCTTCTTTTTCATGTCATCAAGCCATTGATAAGGCTTAAAAAGCTTGTAGGTCCAGTAGCTCCAAAAATAACTAAGCAAAAGCCAGATGATGATGTTCAGAAGGATCAGATTAAGGAATTGATAAGTGGTCATATGGTAAGGATTTAATATTCCGGATTTTAAAATTAATCAACTATTTCATCAATTTTCGATAATTTAAAGATTTTATCCGGTCTTATTCCTTTATCGGTCATTTTCAAAGTGCAGCATTCATTGTAAAGATCGTGCTCAAAGAAAAGAAGATAACCGTTTTCGTATGCTTCGGTAAGCAGTTTCTCTTTTTCTTCGATAGAGGTCAGCGGGAAAAGGTCGTATGCCGAAATCCATGGCAGCGGTACATTGGCGGCAAGAGGGATGAGGTCGGCGCAGTAGATCACCTGCGTATTTTTGTACTTTATCAACGGAACTATCATTCCCGGAGTATGACCGTTGAATATTCTGAACTCAATGCCGGGGATATGCTCACCCTCATTTTCAATTATCTTAAGTTTTCCCGCTTCTTTCACAGGCATCATATTTTCGGGAAAGTAAACAGCACCTTCACGAATATTGGGATCAAGGTAGTTTTCCCATTGTGATTTGGTTGTCCAATGGGTTGCATTAGGGAAAAGCAGCTTTAAATTACCGTCCTTATCTTTTATTACATGGCCACCGTCGTGGTCGAAATGCAGGTGGGTGAGAATTACATCTGTTACATTTTCCGGGGAATATCCGGCTTTTTTTATCGAGCCCAAAAGAGTTGCATCTCCGTTAAGGTGGTAATATGAGTAAAACTTGTCACTTTGTTTATCCCCTATTCCCGTATCGATCAAAACAACCCTGTCACCGGAATCAACAAGCAGACTGCGCATTGTAACGTTACAGTAATTATCCTCGTCAGCAGGATATTGTTTTTGCCACATTACCTTTGGTATCACCCCGAAAGTGGCACCACCGTCCATCATCAGGTTTCCTGTTTCTATTTTGTGTAGTTGCATAGGATTAACCATATAAGAAATATAAGTTCATATAATTTTTACTCTGCGAGATATCTGTATCTTTCATTTACATAAGTTCGTTGTCCATCTCTAAATAAATTAACCGTATTGAAATTTAACAATAATCCTTCCGGAACATATAATAATTTCATATAGGTCAATAATTGGGCTTCACGAACAGGATTAATTCCATCAGTAGCTTTAATTTCCACTGGTAAAATGTTTTCAACAAAAAAATCACATCTTAATTCGGCATCAATTTCAATTCCTTTATAATTTACAGGAACAATAAGTTCAGATGTAAAAGAGATATTTCTTAAATACAATTCATGTTTAAGACATTTGTGATAAACACTTTCAAGCAAACCCGGCCCTAAAGTTTTATGTACCTTTATTGCAGCACCGTTCACCCGATAAACCAAATCTTTCAGGTAAGTTTTCGTTATTTCCATTTTATAAAATCTTAAATGTTCTTTTATGTCTTATATGGTTCTTGAAAATTACTTCTGTATATTTGGCTTTACACTTATCAAATTTACGAATTAAGTTTAGTTAATGATAATTATGCGGGTTCATTTCATAGCAATTGGCGGAAGTGCCATGCACAACCTGGCGATAGCACTTCATAAAAAAGGATATAAAGTAACCGGTTCGGATGATGAGATATTTGAGCCGTCAAGATCAAGATTGAAAGAGCACGGGCTTCTGCCTGAGAAACAGGGTTGGTTTCCTGAAAACATAACTTCTGATATTGATGCCATAATCCTCGGGATGCATGCACGTAAGGACAATCCTGAACTGCAAAAGGCTTTGGAATCCGGTTTGAAAGTTTATTCATACCCTGAATATCTGTACGAACAGACAAAGAACAAAAAACGGGTAGTAATAGGCGGGAGCCACGGAAAAACCACCATAACATCAATGGTGATGCATGTGCTAAAGACAGGAGGAATTAAATTCGATTATATGGTGGGTGCGCAGTTAGAAGGCTTCGACACCATGGTTAACCTTGAAGAGGAGAATGAGATAGCCGTTTTCGAGGGCGACGAATACCTCTCTTCACCTATTGATCTTACTCCGAAATTCCTTTGGTACAAACCGCATATTGCTTTGCTGTCGGGCATTGCGTGGGACCATATCAATGTGTTTCCGACCTGGGAAAACTATCTTGAACAATTCGATACTTTTGCAGGAACAATTCAGGATAACGGGACACTGGTTTTCTACTCCGGCGACCCTGAGCTTGTGAAAATTGCAGCAAAACGAAATAACAGGATAAAAACCATACCATACAAGGCAATGGACTATTCGGTAAGTAACGGTAAAACTATAGTTCATTTCAAAGGTCAGGATTATCCTTTGAATATATTCGGCGATCATAATCTGCAAAATCTCAACGGAGCACGGCTCGTTTGCAATGAGCTCGGAATTGACAATGGAAAGTTCCTGAATGCAATGAAAACCTTTAAAGGAGCGGCTAAACGTCTTCAGCTTCTGGAATCGACAGACAGCTGTAATATGTACCTTGATTTTGCACATTCACCTTCGAAGCTTAAAGCAACCACCGAAGCCGTTAAATCGCAATTTCCGGAAAGAGAACTTATAGCCTGCATGGAGCTGCACACATTCAGCAGTCTGAACAAAAAGTTCCTTTCCCATTACAAAGGAACAATGCAGGCAGCTGATAAAGCTTTTGTGTTTTTTAATCCGGAGGTGCTGGAGCACAAAAAGCTGCCTCCCATCTCGAAAGAAGAGGTGGCAGATGCATTCGGTCATTCCAACCTCACTGTTTTTACTGACAGTACAAAACTTATTGATGAGCTGAAAAAGATTAACTGGAAAGACAAAAACCTGCTGATCATGACATCGGGTAATTTTTCGGGAGTTGATATTAAAAAACTTGCTAAAGAACTAATTTAAGAGTCGGAGTGTCTCGACTTAGCACAGATAATTATAAATACAGATATGGAACAGGAAATACTTTTTTTACTTATCGGGGTTGTAATTGGCGGACTTGTCACCGCATTGATGTATCCCTACATAAAAAAACAGGACGAAGATAAGGTAGATAAGCAGCAGTATGACCTTATCAATGATCAAATGGCGGAGATAAAAATCCGGCTGGAAACAGAACGTGAACAGGCTGAAAAGCTGAAAGAAGAGAAGGTACGTCTTGAAGAGCAAAACAGGTTTCTGCAAAAAGAGAATGCAGAAAAGATAGAGGAGGTAAAGTCGATTCAGGAACGGTTGACAACCGAGTTTGAGAATATCGCAGGTAAGATCATCACTCAGAAATCGAAAGAGCTGACTGAAAAACAACATGAGAAACTTTCTACGATCCTTGATCCGCTGAAAGAAAACATCGATGATTTCAAGAAGAAAGTTGCCGATACTTATGAGAAAGAGCTAAGAGATAATCTTAGTTTGAAAGCTGAAGTTAAAAAGCTATACGATCTGAACAGTAAGATCAGCACCGAAGCGGAGAACCTTACCAAAGCGCTAAAAGGTGATGTAAAGAAGATGGGCAATTGGGGAGAGGTTATCCTTGAACGCATTCTTGAGGACTCCGGTCTGACCAAAGGGCGTGAATATCAGCGTGAAGTTGCCGATACTAACGAGGAAGGGAAAGCAATACGCCCGGATGTTGTGATATACCTGCCTGAGGATAAGCACATCATAATCGACTCGAAACTCTCACTTGTGGATTACGAAAAGTATGTGAGTTGTGACGATGACGAAGAGAGGAAAGCTCATCTTAAAAAACATGTTGAAAGTATGAGAAAACATATCAAGGGACTTTTCGAAAAGAATTATGCCTCGGCAAAAAAACTCAATTCACCTGATTTCGTTCTGATGTTCCTCCCGCTTGAATCATCTTTTGCTGCTGCCATTGAGGGCGATGCACAACTGTTCAGCTTTGCCTGGGAACATAAGATCGTTCCGGTAAGCCCGTCTACTCTGTTGGCCACTCTTAAGATCATCGCATCAATCTGGAAGCAGGAAAAACAGACACGTAATGCACAAGAGATAGCCAGGCAGGGTGGAGCTCTTTACGATAAATTGGTCGGGTTGCTTGAAGACATTCAGAAAATTGGCAGGACCATAAACGTACTTCAGAACAACTATTCTGATGCAGTGAACAAACTGAGCACCGGAAGAGGCAACCTGCTTTCACGGGCGGAGAAGATACGTGAACTGGGAGCAAAGACATCTAAAAAAATTCCGGATAACACATTTGACAACCTGCCAATATCGCCACCAATAGATCAAAACGATAAAACATGAAGAATATATTTTTAACTTTCTTGCTGGCTTTTTCTTTTACAGCAGTTAAAGCTCAGGTCGTCCCTTATAATCTTAATTCGCCTGATGGAAATGTGGTAATAACCATACGTCAGTCGGAGAAAGACAAAGGATTGACCTATGATGTGAAATTCCACGGTGAAACAGTGGTGTTGAATTCGCAGCTCGGTGTGGCTTTTAACGGAAATAACTGGTCGGAGAAATTACAGGTAAAAGGGGTGTCCATAGCTTCGAAAGATACAGTATGGATCCCTGTTTACGGTGAAAGGAGCAAGTACAGGGATCATTACAACAAAGCGCTGATATCCCTGATGAAACCCCGGAAAAAAGACACACTTTATCTTGATATCGAAATCAGAGCTTACGATGAAGGAATAGCTTTCAGATACATATTTCCCGAAAGACCTATGGGAGGGCCTGGTCTGCACATTACGGAAGATCTTACAGAATTCACTTTCCCGAAAAAGACAATGGCATGGTTCACCCGTAGAGCTCAGACTGAATACAAGTTGCTGTCGTTGAAAGGGTGGAAGCAAGAAGCTGAAAGACCTTTGACAATGGTTTTGCCAAACGGGTATTACGTAAGTCTGACTGAGGCCGGTCAGATGGATTTCCCGAGGACAAAGTTTAAGCTTGACAAGAAAAGACACAATACTGTAAAGTGTTCCGTTTATGATGCCGTTGATGAGATTGCACCGTTTCGGACGCCATGGAGGGTAATCATGCCGGCACAAAGAGCAGGGGACTTGTTGGAAAACAACTACCTCATTCTTGATCTCAATGATCCTTGTGCATTGAAAAATACCTCGTGGATAAAACCAGGGAAAGTCATGCGTGAGGTTACACTTACTACCAAAGGGGCAAAAGAGCTTGTAGACTTTGCTGCCGAAAACGGTTTGCAATACATTGAATTTGATGCAGGGTGGTATGGTTATGAGTATCATAAATCATCGGACGCGACAACTTTAACTCTGGACCCAAACCGTTCCAAAGGGCCTTTGCATTTGCAGGAGATAATCAACTATGCGGGGAAGAAGGATATCGGAGTAATTGTTTATGTCAATCAGCGTGCTCTTCAGAAACAACTTGACGAGATATTGCCTTTGTATAGTTCGTGGGGAGTAAAAGGGATAAAGTTCGGGTTTGTTCATGTCGGGTCATACCGGTGGACTATCTGGCTTCATGATGCCATAAAAAAATGTGCTGATAATCATCTTATGGTAGATATTCACGATGAGTACAGGCCTACCGGTTTTTCGCGAACATATCCCAATCTTATGACACAGGAAGGCATACGTGGCAATGAGGAATTTCCTGATGCCACTCACAACACTGTTCTGCCTTTTACGCGTTATGTTGCCGGAGCTGCCGATTATACCGTTTGCTACTATTCACAGGACTTTGACAATAAATACAAAGACCCGGAAGAAAAGGCTAAAGCCAGGATCTTACATACGACATCTGCACATCAGTTGGCTCTTCCCGTTGTGTATTACAGTCCGTGGCAATTTTTATACTGGTACGATAAACCATCGGATATTCGGGGTGAGCCGGAACTGGAATTTTTCAAAGTGGTACCTACTGTGTGGGATGACACAAAAGTCCTGATGGGGGAGCCCGGTAAGTTTGTGTCCATAGCACGGCGCAGCGGGGATGAGTGGTTCCTGGGAACCATCACGAACAACGATAAACGGGAGCTTAAAATCCCGTTGAATTTCCTTGAACAAGACAAAAAATATCGGGCCACTGTATATTTTGATGATCCCTCTGTTCAAACCCGCACCAAAGTGGGAATAAAAGCGATTACGGTTGATTCCACTACTATTTTAGATGTGAAACTATTGCCGTCGGGAGGGGAAGCTGTGTGGATCAGGCCGTTGGAGTAACATCAATACCTAAGGTTTCGCTTTGAGCGAAGCTTTCGGTAAGAATTTTACAGAGGATACTTGCCCCAGACAGGATCAGTGTTCCGCCACTCGAAATATTTTTCAGTATTCAGTCTGCCGCTGTCAATTAACGCATCGATCTTTTCTTTTGGCAGGTCAAACTGAGTTGTTTTTACATCGAGAGTGTCGATGAATATTGTTCTGTTCCAGTCCGGAGTCCGCAGGTGAACTTTGTTGGCATAGTCCATCAGGAAATTCAATACGCCGAGAATATGATCCTTCAGGTTTTTTATCTGCATAGGAACAAGGCTCCAGTCCTCTTTACTGGCTTTTATGGTCTCTTTTGAATCCAGCCTGAATCCGAGTGTTTCGAAATTGTAGACATAACCTGTGGAATCTGCTGTATAATCTCCTTTGTTATCAGGATTGACAAGATACTTTTGATTGTCGAACAGATCGATAGGATAGTTGTATGCCAAACCTCCGTCAACCATAATGTCGTTACCCTGTTTGATTGCTTTGAAGAACAGAGGAATGCTCATCGACATACGTACAGCATCTTTGATCGCAACATCGGGGGTACGTTCGTGTGAGAATATCTCAACCTTTTGTTGCGACAGGTTTGTTACGGCAAGATAGAGTTCCCGGAAACCGGAATTTCCATCTGACAAGGCATTTTTCAGTTCACCGAAAGTAAAGTTCTCTTTACCGGTTTTCTTTTTTATCTTTTCTGCTATCCACGCCGTGAAGGCGTCACCCTTGAACCAACCGTATCTTTTCAGTATTCGCCTCATGTTGTTTATTACAAAACCGCTTTTATCTTCAAAGTCATTGAAATTTGTAGAAGCAATTATATCTGACACCTCTTCAAAAGAGAACCCGAGAGCAAGCAGGGTTGCATTTATTGCTCCTGCCGAAGTACCGCCGACGCGAATGATACCGGGGAGGATATTCATTTCGTTCAATACCTTTAATGCCCCGCCGTAAGCTATACCTTTGACTCCGCCGCCTTCAAAAACAAGATTCTTAAAATTATTCATGGTTGTTTGTTTTGGTTGATAAGTTCGTTTTGCATTGATACTTTTATCTGAAGTATTTACTACAAGTGCACATGCTGTTCAAACGTTATAATTTACAACCGTTTTGATGAAAAAGCAATACCCTTGGTTGGTTTTCACATTTAATTCAGTTATTTCTTTTTCCACCTGACAGGGAAAAGCAGGCCTGAAACTGATACCGGTATCATATAAAAAGGGTAGAGGAGTTGCATTATCACAAACTCAGGGAATGAGATGTAGGTGTTGAAAAAACGAAATCCGGAACGAATAAGAGAATAATCGATAACCGTCTTTGTCGCAAACCACACCCCGAACATGGGCCAAAACTCCGGAATTGCCAATGCCGTGAAAAGAATGACAGGCATGATCAGATTAACGGCAAAAACAAGCAGGGAGAAAAATATCAGGGTCGGGTCACGATAGCCGCCTGATTTAGATATCCAGCGTGATCGCTGGGAGATGAGCTGCTTGAGGTTTCCCGGTGAGGAAGTTCTGACTATCACATCTTTTGATCTCAGCCAGAAGATCTTCTTTTTGTTTTTTTTCATCCATTCAAGCATGAACATGTCTTCACCTGAAACATATTTTTCGTTCAAAGAGATATCATCAGAAGTGTTTTTAAAAGCAAGATTTGCTCCGTTGCACATCAGCGGATTACCTGAAAGTGCCGAGCCGGCCGTGACCATTTGCAAAGCAAGAAAATCTGCATTGGAAAATCTCTGTACAAAAGTATCATGACCTGTCATCAGTACCGGCATTATGATCATGTCGGGATCTGTTTCAGTCTGAAAATGAAGGATCGTTTTTAACCTGTTTTCATGGAAAGTACAATCAGCATCCGTTGTAACGATAATGTCTCCCGTAGCTGCCTCAAGTCCTGTTCTCAAAGCACTTTTTTTCCCTTTGCCTTTGTTGTGCATCAGCTTGCAATTAGCGTTTTGTCTGCAAAATTCTTCAATAATGCGGCAACTGCTATCTGTTGAATTATCGTTTATGAACAAATATTCCCGGTGATCAGCATCTAAGGTTTGATCAGAGAGAGAGTTAAGCAGTTCGGGGAGGTTTTTCTCTTCATTGAAGAATGGGATAATAACGGTCATCTTTAATGTCCCTGTTTCTCCAGAAAAAGAAAAATCCGTTGTGTTTTTCCACGACCGGATAAATTTTATCATGAAATATATGTAGGCCGTTAAGATCAGAAATGTGCCTGCATATAAAAGTGTCATGAACAACAATGCATAAAGTGAAAAGGTTTATGGTCTGACTGTTAATATCCAGCTTTCAAGCTTATACTTGTTGAGTAACTCTTCCTGCCTTTTCATGGCTTGGGTCAATGACGGGAATGATTCAACACCAACGAGATACATTCCGTTTCTTGGTATTGTGACCGGACTTTCAAACCCTTTATTCCTCATAGTTTGAGCATACTTGTCGGCATTTGCTTCTTCCTTAAAACTGCCTACAATTATAAAATGTCTGCGGGAAGTTACAACCGGCTTTTTAGCCGTAGTACTTATGGTCTCTTGTTTAACTTCAGGTTCTTTCACGGTGCTTTCAGGTCCTGCAACTATATCATTTTGTTTTTTCTTTTCAGTTGTTATCGGTGTAACAACAGGCTTGTGGACGATTTCCTGTTTTGGCTTTATCTCTTTTGTTTCGTTGTCACTAAAGAAGAAGTAATAAATTCCGAAACCTATCAGAGGGATCAGGATAAACAGAACAATGAACAATGCCATTGTCTCTTTTTTCTTCTCTTCTTTGTAAATATCTTTTGAGGTAGGTTCATGTTTTTCAGGCTCAGGCGGAGTTTCAACAGGTGGAGAAGCAATAAGTGTTGCGTCTTCTTTTTCTTCCTTTTCTACAACCGGTTCTTCCTCAGGGGTTCCTTCAAGGTCAAGTAACTCTTCGTTTTCCTGTTCTTCGGGTTCTTCGTTACCGGCAAACTGAGTATTAAGTTCTTCTGCCTGTGTGAAGCGTAATATTCCGGTCGAATCTTTTGTAAATTCTCCTAACCCTTTAAGGGTGTATTTTCCTGTTGTATCGAGGGTCTTGTTTATTCTTTCAACGAAATGATTGACCCTGTCGGTGGCTTCAAGCTTGTCAACATTCTCTTTCTTCATCACATGTTCCACCAGAAGGCCGTCATTAAAACTAAGAAAGTTATTAAAAAGAATGGTAAAACCCTTTTCTTTGGCAACTATGAAAGCTCCGAAATTAGGAATGATAACCCTGTTATTATCCTTGATAAGTTCCAGAATATATTGCTCCATGCTAATTGAGGCTATTGGTTAAAATCAGATTTTAAAGATAATCAGAATTATTATAAAATGTAAAAATTATACATGATTTGTCTTAATAATTTGATATTATGACTCTTATTGATGATATTCTTTGAAAAGCAATAACAGGCTACCCCAGAGGACCGGGATAGCAACATTGATGAACCAGAGTGAAAAAATAGCAGAAATAACGGCAGCGGTATTACCACATAACGATAAAAACAGAAACAGGCCTACTGATCCTCTTATCCCAAGATCGAGCAGGAACATTGCCGGGATTAGGGTGATGATCGCAAAATATGCCGGGGATAGTAAAAAGAAAGTGCTTACCGGGCAGGAGATATTAAAAAAGCGGAACCAGATATAAAGCTGTACGTTGTATGTCATTATCCTGAGAAGGGTCATGAAAAAAAGGGGCAAGGCTCTCTTTAATTTAAAATTCTCAAAGAATTCTGTTTTAACAGCCCAACCGGTATTGCTGATTTTCTTTTTTATCTGTTTGAACAGGAATATTACGAGGAAGTAACTAACGGTGAGAAAAATGAATATTAATAAGATCAATACTGTTTTGCTGAACCCTGCAGATATGGGGAGGGTTATTTTTTTGTATGTCAAAAGAAAGGGAACGGTAAAAGCAGCGATCAGAAGCAAAACGGCTGAATTGAGGTAACTGCCGTACAGGGAAGCCATGATGCCTGTAGCGTGATCATCTTTTTTCATGTACACTATTTTTCCTCCGTGTTCTCCTATTTTCATGGGAGTAGCACCTCCGGCAGCAAAGCTGACAATGACCATCTTTAAAGAATCGAAAAAAGAATATCCTGAAAAAGAGCTAAGTAGATATTTCCAGCGGAAAGATTCCAAACTGATATTTATTCCCCACAGGATAACCTGTATCGTCACAAGAAAGCCCCAGTTATCGTTTATGAAATTCGTGTTGATGAAATCCCATTGTTCAAAATTTAAGAGTTTTACTGCCACATAGTAAAATGCTGATGCGGCAATAAGAAAATAAATTATTCTGAACCGGGAATTACGACTCATTTTTGCCGGAGTTCCTGTTTGTAAGGGGAAGTACGATAAATGCCAGAAGCCCCAAAACAATTATCATAAGAGTTTGGGCCCCGTGCACCAGAAGAGCAAAAATGGCAGCCATATCATGATCGACGCCATACAGGGCCAGGGTTGCAATGACCATTGCATGCCAGGTGCCAAGTCCCCCCTGGACGGGAATCAGCATTCCGAGGCTTCCTGTTAAAAGGATCGTAAGTCCGGCACCTACACCAAGATGACTTGTTTGTTTGAAGCTGAAAAAGCTCACATATATCATTCCGAAATACATCAGCCACATAAAAATAGTGTAAAGCCAGAATAAGGGGACATTTTCGATCTTACGGATAGAAAAAAAGCCTTCCTTGAACTTCTCCCATAGAGAGGCAAAATCACGCAGTATTTTTATTGAATGTCTGTTCCTGCGAATAATATAGAAAATTATCAGAACCGTAAGAATAAGAATATAGGTCAGGGGAGAGGCAAGAGTGTCATGTATTTTTTCTGTGTCGGCATGCTTTAACAGAAATTTGCTGAGCACTTCGAATTGTAATGCCAGAACGACAATGAACAATACCAACAGCATGAGCAGGTCAAACAATCGTTCTACCACAACAGTACCTACAACTTTTGTGAAAGATATCTTTTCATACTTGCTCAATACACCGCATTTCGAGACTTCTCCCATTCGCGGGACTAACAAATTTATGAAATAGCCCGTCATGACAGCCCAGAAACTATTGTTGAAACCTGCATCTTCACCTGTAGCCCTGATAAGTTGTTGCCAGCGTAAGGCCCTGCTTATGTGACTAAGAATACCCAGAATAACGGAAAAAATGATCCAGAAATAATTGATGTTATTTTCCAGAACATCGATTATTTGCGACAACTTCTGATCTCTGAACAGCCACCAGATTATTGCTATCCCTAAAGCAGGGAATAAAAAATATTGTAAAAATTTAGTTATCCAATTTTTCAAACCGGAATGATTTGTGATATTTTAATTACTTTATAATCTGTTAATAACTATTGATTGTTTAACTTTATGCCCTGAAAAAGCGCTGCAAGATAATAATTTGTTTTTGCATTAACTAAAACAATGGTTTTAACCGGCCGGGGACATAACGGTAGAATTATGAGTAAGGTCAAAGCTAAAAAACATCTCGGACAACATTTTCTGACCGACCGTAATATTGCCGGTAAGATCGTTGACAGTCTGATTGAAAAAACAGATGTTGTGCTCGAAATTGGTCCCGGAATGGGAGTGCTTACCGGGTTTCTTTATGAAAAATTCGGGGATAACCTGCATCTTACTGAAATAGATGCAGAATCGGTAAAGTATCTTTATGAACATTTCCCCAATCTTTCAAAGAATATTTCGGAATCCGATTTCCTGAAAGAAGATCTTAATAAACGTTTTACGAGGCCTTTTTCAATTATAGGAAACTTTCCGTACAACATCTCAAGTCAGATATTTTTTAAGGTACTCGATCACCGCAATGAGATACCACAAGTAGTATGTATGATACAAAAAGAGGTGGCGGAGCGGATCGCTACCGGACCGGGATCGAAAGCATACGGGATATTGAGTGTGTTGCTTCAGGCATTTTATGATATAGAATATCTTTTCACTGTTAACGAGAATGTGTTCACTCCTCCGCCGAAGGTAAAATCGGCAGTGATCAGGCTCATTCGTAATGACAGGGAAGCATTAAGTTGTAATGAGAAACTTTTTTTCAGGGTTGTGAAGGCTACTTTCCTTCATCGCAGGAAAACGATACGTAATACCATAAAGATCATACCTCATAATTTTGAGGCTATAGCCGGACATGAACTCATGGGCAAACGTCCGGAACAATTGTCGGTTGAGCAATTCGAGGAATTAACCCTCCTGATACAGAACAATCCTCCGACATAATTGTAATAACAGGTAAAGAACAGAGACATGGCAAATTTTGAACTTACAAGGGATTTTATTGATGAAATAAGGTCACTCATCGAAAACAAGGACAAGAAGAAGTTGACGGTGATACTTGAGGAGCTTCATCCTGCCGATATTGCAGAGATCTATGAAGAGCTCAATATCGAGGAAGCCAAATATCTGTATTTTTTACTTGATGACGATAAGGCTGCCGATGTGATCACTGAACTGGAGGAGGATGACCGTCAGAAATTCCTGAAAAGTCTGCCTTCTGAAGTTATCGCCAAACGTTTTATCGATAATATGGATTCGGATGATGCCGCCGACATCATCAGTGAGTTCGATGAAGATAGAAAGCAGGAGGTACTTTCGCACATAGAGGATGTGAACAGTGCGGGAAATATCGTTGATCTCCTGAATTACGAAGAAGGCACAGCCGGAAGTTTGATGGCAAAAGAGCTCATCAAGGTAAAAGAGAGCTGGGATGTTCCTACCTGCCTGCGCAGCATGAGAAGACAGGCCGGTGAGGTAGATGATGTTTACTACGTTTATGTTGTCGATAACGACGGGATACTTAAAGGGACCTTATCTCTAAAAAAGTTGTTGATCAGTTCACCTAAGTCCAAAATAAAAGATATTTACAATTCAAATGTTATTTCTGTTAAGGCCGATACCCCGTCGGAAGAGGTTGCTAACATCATGAACAAATACGACCTTGTGGCACTTCCTGTTGTTGACGACATTGGTCGTCTGCTGGGTCGCATCACTATCGACGACGTTGTTGATGTGATGAGGGAAGAGGCAGAGAAAGACTACCAGTTGGCATCAGGTATCACCGAGGACGTAGAAGTTTCGGATAACGTATGGTTACAGACAAGGGCCCGATTTCCCTGGCTGGCGATAGGGCTTGCC
>Ga0256913_10000706_pt1 | contig 17407 bp, 19 predicted proteins | sample Axial_MatmetaG_FD_185970 | JGI IMG/M metagenome (GOLD analysis project Ga0256913, IMG submission 185970) | Deep-sea worm associated microbial mat communities from Axial Seamount, Juan de Fuca Ridge, Pacific Ocean - Axial_Mat | ecosystem: Environmental > Aquatic > Marine > Oceanic > Microbial... | reverse complement strand
AAAAGCGCAGCAGGAGGCCCTTAAAATAGTGGAATCGTCGAACAGACTTGTTGAAAATACGATAAAAGAGATAAAAGAGGCTCAGGCGGATAAGGAGAAGACAAAAGAGTTGCGAAGGAAACTTATAAATGAGCAAGAAAAAATAGCAAAGAAACTGAAACCGGAAAAGAAAACCGGAACGAAAAAGCAGAAAAGAAAGAAAGTTTCAGACGACAGTAAAACCGTAGTGCAGGAGCCGGTAAAGGTTGGAGACATTGTAAAACTGAAAGAGCAGGGAGTTACGGCCGAAGTGATATCATTAAAGGGTAATGATGTTGTGCTTTCGTTTAACTCCGTGACGTTGAAAACCACTATTGATAAGGTTGAAAAAACAGATAAAAGGAAGATTAAACATAAACCTGTCCCGGGCAGGAACCGTTATTCGTCATATACCGATGAAATAAACAGGAAAATGGCAAATTTCAATCTTCAGATTGATGTCAGGGGAAAACGCGGTGAGGAAGCACTTGATATTGTGAAACAGTATATTGATGATGCGGTTCTTTTAAATATCGGCGAGGTGAGAATTCTTCACGGTAAAGGCTACGGAATTCTGCGTTCGCTCATTCACGATTATCTTGGCACAATCTCCGAAATAAAACATTTTAAAGACGAACATATTGAAAGGGGAGGGCACGGGATTACGGTAGTAGTGTTTAAATAAGTTGTAGATAAATAGTTAGTTTTGCAAAAAAAGTCAAATGTGAAACTGATGTAAAAAAATAAAATTGACTAATGCATAAACAAACTTTGTAAAACCGGATATTAATGGCAGTAAAAACAAACATCATAACCTTAAACTATCCCGATTTTGACGAGACCCTTTCGGGAAATCTTGTCCTTGTTGATTTTTGGGCTGAATGGTGTGAACCCTGCAAGGTTCTTGATCCCATTATTGAGGATATTGCCGGAAAGTACAACGGAAAATTGCTCGTAGGGAAAGTCAATACGGGTGATAACCGACTGCTTGCGAACAAATACGGTGTAATGAACATTCCGGCTATGATTTTGTTTAAGGACGGCAAAAAGGTTCATTATTTTGCCGGTTTGCAGCCCAAAGAGAGTATTTTATCAGTAATTAATAAATATATTTAAAATGTTACAGTTAGCAGGAACAGGAAATGTAGTATCAATAGTAATAGCAGTTTTGCTAATAGGATTTGTGTTTTATAATTTTTTAAAATCAAAAAAACGACTTAGCGCACCTCCTTCGGAAAATGTAAAAATATTGACCGATCAGAATTTTGAGCAAATAATCAAATCGGGTGTTACACTCATTGACTTCTGGGCCGAATGGTGTACGCCATGCAAGGTACAGGGGCCGATAATTGATGAGATAGCCGATGAAATAGGCGATAAGGCAAATATCTGCAAACTGGATGTTGACCATAACAGAAGGGTTTCGGCCAAACTCGGCATTCAAAATATCCCGACACTTATGCTTTTTAAAGACGGCAAAATGGTAAAGCGGTTTGTGGGTGTAAAGCCGAAGGGAGTTCTGATGAAAGCTATTAATACATATTTATAAACCGTAAGTCTATGGCAGAGAATAATGATAATAAAAGATTGCTGTTTGGTAAAATTCCTGTAATTTCGGCTATAGGAGCTGTTGTTGGAATTATTGGCGGATACATTTATTATGCGAAAGTAGGCTGTAGCTCAGGCAGTTGTGCTATCACTTCAAACCCCTGGCTCAGTATGCTGTGGGGTGCTGCAATGGGATATCTTGTATTCGATATTTTTGCCGGAAAGAAAAAGAAAAAACAGGAGGAATAAGAAGGAGCTTTATTAGCTCATTCCAATATCATTTTTACTCAGCAATCCTGTTCAAATCGCAATTGCTAAAGGTGTGATTATTGTATTCCCCTTTATCCGGAACATATTCCGAACAATCTGTTTCCCTGAAAATTTTATTAACTGTCACTCGCCTCCTCCAACTCTTTTCTTTTGGCCCTCGTTAGTTTATCGACAACCAAATTATAGGAATCATCAATCCATTTATATAAAATTTCATCATCTGTCGAGCCGTCCATAATAACAGTATTCCAATGCATTTTATTCATATGATGTCCCGGCAGAACCGAATGATTTCTTTCTCTGAGCTCAACGGCTTTTTCAGGATCACATTTTATATTAATACTGAATTCACCTTCCGTACCGGTCAAAAGAAACATTTTATCCATAACTTTAAAAACCAAAGTTGTTTTATCAAAAGGAAAGGACTCTGTAACTCTCATTTTCGACAAACAATATTCTCTCAGCTCTTCAATATTCATAGATTTATTTTTTTCAAAAATAGCAATAAAAAATCTATATCAGCTTTGCTAAAAGCAAATAATCTATCTTTGCAAAGTTTTTGAAAAAATGAATCGTTCATTATATCTTGTATTTCAAAGAATTACAAAAGAAAAGCAAAATAATTAGAAAAATAACTTTGACAATTAGTTTATTTTTTTGTTAGCTTTGCATTATATTGGAAGGTAATGCGTCTGTATATTTTATACATTCGGAAGCCGGAGTTCAATATATTTTATTGTGATTCAATGATTTACATGATGGTAAATTAAAAAGCACGATAACTCAGGTAAATATAATTTAAAGTTCAAATTATGGGCTTAAAGCAAAAATCGGCCGACCTTAAAAAAAGGATGCGTGAAGCGGTTAAAGGTGGGGGTACGAAAGCGATAGAGAAGCAGAAAGCAACCGGAAAAATGACCGCCCGCGAACGGATAATGTCAATTCTTGACAATAAGTCCTTTCACGAATATGATCTTTTTGTAAAACATGCAGGGAAAGACTTCAATATGGACAAGAAGTATCTTCCGGGTGATGGTGTTATTACAGGAACAGGAATGATCAGCGGCCACCCTGTATGTATTTATGCTCAGGATTTTACAGTCGCAGGGGGCTCTCTCGGATGGGCACATGCCAAGAAAATAACCAAGATAATGGATCATGCATTAAAACTGAAAATACCACTTATCGGTATTAATGACTCAGGTGGTGCACGTATTCAGGAGGGCGTTAATGCTCTTGCAGGCTATGGCGAAATTTTTTATCGCAATACACGAGCTTCAGGTGTCATTCCTCAGATATCGGTTATCTTAGGACCATGTGCAGGCGGTGCTGTTTATTCCCCGGCACTAACCGATTTCGTGTTTGTAGTTGACAAGGTTTCAAAAATGTTCATTACAGGTCCGGAAGTTATTAAATCGGTATTGGGTGAAGAAATTTCTATGGAGGAACTCGGAGGTGCACGTGTTCATTGCGAAATTACCGGAAATGCGCACTTCTATGCCGAGAGTGAAGAAGAGAGTTTCGGTCAGATAAAAAAACTTTTCAGCTTTATTCCATGGAATAATGAAAGAAAAGCAGAGTCCTTTCCCAAAAGAGGTCCTAAAACACGGCAATATAAGATTGAAAATATTATTCCATCCGATCCCCGGCAGCCGTATGACGTTCGGGATGTTGTAAAAGCTATATGTGATGATTCTGAATTTTTCGAAATTCAGGAATTGTTTGCTGCTAATATTGTTATTGGTTTTTCAAGAATTGCAGGTCAGACAATAGGGTTTGTCGCAAACCAACCGCTGGTTCTTGCAGGAGTTCTTGATGTGGACTCTTCCGACAAGGCAGCCAGGTTTATAAGATATTGTGATGCTTTTAACATTCCGCTTGTTACTTTGGTTGACCTTCCCGGATACTTGCCTGGTGTGGATCAAGAGCACGCAGGAGTTATCAGGCACGGTGCTAAACTGCTTTATGCATATTCGGAAGCAACAGTTCCCAAAATCACAGTTATTATGCGTAAAGCTTACGGAGGCGGATATATTGCAATGTGCTCGCACCATCTGAGAGCAGATTTTGTTTGTGCCTGGCCTACGGCAGAAATTGCTGTTATGGGTCCTGAAGGAGCTGCTAATATTATTTTTAGAAATGAAATAAAAAATGCAGATGATCCTGACGAGATGCGTAAACATAAGGTTAAAGAGTATAAAAGCAAATTTGCTAATCCTTATGTGGCTGCAGCTTACGGATATGTCGATGCTGTTGTCGAACCTTTCGAAACAAGAAACTTCCTGATTCACGCTTTGCAAGTTTCAGGATCGAAGTCGGAGTTTATCCCTCACAAAAAACATGGGATCCCTCCATTTTAAATAGTTGATTATGAAAGAAAATGATGTACTAACTAAGAAAATAAAAAAAGTGTCATACAAATCTCTGCTCATCGAAAATATTAAATACCGGACAACACTTACGAAAAAGTATCAGTCGCGGAAGCCTTACGAGAAAAAAGACATTAAAAAAATCACAGCATTTATTCCGGGTACTATCAGGAAAATTTATGTAAAGACCGGCAAAAATGTGAAAGAAGGCGACAGATTGTTAATCCTTGAAGCAATGAAAATGAAAAATGAACTACTTTCACCAACCAATGGTATCGTGAAGTCGGTTTTGGTTAAAAGTGGTGATCTAGTATCAAAAAACCAGCTTCTAATAGAGTTTAAATAGCTCATCTGTTAAAAAAAAGAATTTTCTGGAATTTATAAATTGATACCTGTTTTTGGCGACAAGGTCATTATTATCTTATCTTTGCACCCGGTTTTTCTTAAAATTAATTTACAATGAAAGCATCATTAATAATTTCGGTATTTCTAATTGCATTAGTGCAAATGTCAGCGTCGGCGCAAAGCGATACTATTTATGAAAGTGCAACCCAACCTGAAATGCTGGTAGGAAAGGTAACCCGAAGCCAGTTGCAAATTGGTGAATTTGGAAATTATTTTATTTATAATTATACAAATTATGCTCCTAACCAAGGAGTAATTGATAAGTTGAAAAATAAAATCTACGGGTATGATATTATAGTTGTTCTCGGCACCTGGTGTTCAGATAGTCAGAGGGATGTGCCTCGCTTTTATAAAATTATCGACAAACTGGAATACAATTCAAATTCTATAAAAGTATTTTGCATTGATAGAAATAAAACAGCAGGCAACGTTGACATTTCAACACTGAATATTGAACGTATTCCGACATTCATTTTTCTGAAAGATGGTGTTGAAAAAGGAAGAATTGTAGAATCACCACAAAAAACGCTTGAGAAAGATATGTTGGAAATGCTAAATAATTAGTCACGGAATCATTCGAGGAAATATGGAGTTATTTAAGACAATTAAAGAGATAAGAGAATATCTGAAAGCTAAGAAGGATGAAGACCTGACCATAGGATTTGTTCCTACAATGGGTGCTCTTCATGAGGGACATCTCTCATTATTCAGAGAAGCAAAAGAGGAAAACGATATAGTTGTTGGCAGTATCTTTGTCAATCCAACTCAGTTTAATAATCAGGATGACCTTGCCAGATATCCAAGGACTTTTGAAGAGGATATAAAAAAACTTGAAGAGGAGGGCTGCGCTGCTGTATTTCATCCATCGGCTGAAGAGATGTATCCTGTACCTGATACTACAAAATTTGATTTTGGCAATCTTGACAAAGTGCTTGAGGGAGAGCACAGACCCGGACATTTTAACGGAGTAGCTTCGGTAGTAAAAAAACTTTTTGAGATTGTTAAGCCTGACAGGTCCTACTTCGGACTAAAAGACTTTCAGCAACTTCTCATTATTCATAAGATGATAAAAGATTTCAATTTGCCTGTTGAATTAGTACCCTGCCCTATCGTGAGAGAGAAAAACGGACTGGCAATGAGTTCGAGGAATGAACTGCTTACAAAAGCTGAAAGAAAACAGGCCTCATTGATATATAAAACATTAAAATTTGTCAAAGTTCAGTCAGGATTTCAACCTATTCACGAATTAAAAAATTATGTTAATCGGGAATTTAAGCGAAAAAATATGAAGCTTGAATATTTTGAAATTGTTGATATGTACACTCTTGAACCTTTGACAACCTGGATTGGGAGCAAAACCGTTATTGCCTGTATAGCGGTTTATGTTGGAAATGTTCGTTTGATTGACAATATAATATTATTTTCGTAACTTTGTACCGCTATGCAAATTAAAGTTTTGAAATCTAAAATTCACAGAGCGACCGTAACGGAATCAGACCTTAACTACATTGGTAGTATTGCCATTGACGAGGATATGATGGATGCCGTTAATCTCATCGAAAATGAGGTAGTCAGTATTTATAATATCACAAACGGTGAAAGGCTTGAGACATACGTCATCAAAGGTAACAGAGGTTCAGGTATTATTTCCTTGAATGGTGCTGCTGCACGAAAAGCAGCTGTCGGCGATAAGGTAATAATTGTATCTTATGCCATGATGCCTTTCGAGGAAGCTAAAAAATTTAAGCCAATGATTATTTTTCCTGATGATAATAACGAACTAAAGTAGAAATCTTTTGAAGAAGGGTCTGTTTACAGCTGCCAAATTGATTTTCTTCCTTGGAATAGGGGTATTCTTTATTTGGATATTTATGAGGAACATCTCACCGGAAGACAAAAAGGAAATTTTCCATACTTTTTTGCATGCAGACTATTACTGGATTTTGATTTCTATGGTGATCGGATTGTTAAGTCATATAAGCAGAACGATACGCTGGATGATTCTGATGGAGCCTTTAGGATATAAACCCAAATTTAAAAACGCCTTTTTCGGACTAATGGTAGGATATTTTGCCAATCTTGCACTTCCACGTCTCGGAGAGGTTACAAGATGCGGAGTATTAACAAGATATGAAAAAATACCAATGCAGAAATCCTTTGGAACGGTTGTTACCGAAAGAGCTATTGATATGATATCATTGTTAATTGTCTTCATCCTCAATCTGATTATCAATCTTGATAAATTCGCAAAATTCAAAGAGACATCAATAGCAAAAAGTGCTATTGAAAAGTATCACAACCTTCAACATCCCGGCAGGCTATATATTGTAACAGGTCTGGTAATTGTGGGTATTATTGTTTTGTTCATTAAGTTCAGGCATAAAGTATCACATTACAAGATTTATAAAAGTATTAAAAGTATAATTATTGGTTTTGTTGAAGGCCTTAAATCACTTACCAAAATAAAGAAACCGTTCCGGTTCTTTTTTCATTCTGTTTTTATCTGGTTTATGTATCTGCTGATGGCCTGGGTGGTTTTTTTCAGCCTTCCCGAAACCAGCAACCTCGGCCTTAATGTCGCTCTCGCTGTACTTGCCTTTGGCTCCATTGGAATAATTGTGGTTCAGGGAGGAATAGGAATATATCCCTGGATAGTAGCCGAAATACTTGTCATCTTCTACATACCGCAAACAAAGGGCTATGCAATGGGTTGGCTCTTATGGACAGGACAGACACTTATGATAGTTGTTGCCGGACTGGTATCAATGATTGTTTTACCCTTAATTAACAATAAGAAAAATGGAAATGCTCTCAATCCTTCGACGGAAAATATTAAATAACGAAAAACTGAAATCACAACTTGCTGTCTGGCGTTTTCAAAATAAAAAAATTGTATTTACAAACGGTTGCTTCGATATTATCCATGCCGGACATATTGATTATCTGTCAAAAGCAAAAGACCTTGGCAACATTCTGCTAATAGGGCTTAATACAGATGATTCCGTAAGGAGGTTAAAGGGTGCTAACAGGCCTGTCAATGATGAAAAGGCCAGGGCATTGATCATTGCCGCTATGCAATTTGTTGATGCAGTGGTATTATTTGATGAAGACACACCATACGAACTGATTAAAACAGTTCAGCCTGATATTCTTGTGAAAGGAAGCGACTACAAACCTGAAGATATTGTTGGGGCCGATATCGTTCTCGCAAAAGGCGGAGAGATAAAGACAATTGATTTTTTGGAAGGTTATTCTACAAGCGGGATTATTGAGAGAATCAGAGAGTAGTTTGGTAATTGGTAGTCGGCAATCAGCAGTCTGTAATTGATACTGCCGTTCGTTATATTTATAGTATCAGTTTTTTATAAGAAATGAATACTCTGCAGGATAGGGGGCTAATAAGTATATCCACTCAGTCTCATATCCCTTGACTAAAGAAAGGTTTCCCAAATTATTTTCGTAAAAAACAGTAATAAGTATATTCATTCTACTGAGATGCATATACAGTTATTTGGATTAAATTACCATAAATATCAAACTTATAATTAATTTCTTGCTCAATATCATTACTATGAACAAAATAGGTAATATTTTCAGTTAATTTTTCTTCGGCATATTTATACTTTAAGGATAAAGCATGTAATGTATCATAGTATATTTCAACACGAACCAATCTAAAATATGAACCTTACTGTGAATTGTCAGAATTCTTCTTTCAACTAAATACCATTAATATAAGTATCAGAGCTGTAAAACAATATCCTGTTTTTCTCATAATAGCAATGGCTTGTCAAATTTTGCGCTTAGATACAAATTAATACTTTATATTAAGTATTTTCATTATGTTTTGGGTTTTGCACTTTGAATTTTAAGTCTGTTGCCGTTCGGGATTTTAATTCAAAAGAACTCTCATGCTACTCCAAGGTACCTACAGGCACAAAGCCCTTCGTTTTACTCAACATTTAAGCATTGAGTAATTTCTGAATTCATACATTCCCTCATTTCACCAATTTTCTCTACTTTTGTCCTACTATACCGAAGGAAATCGGATTTGCCTGACCGACTATGTCATTCAGGCTGGCAAACCTGTTAAGAATTAGTATATTTACGGATAACAAAAGATAATTATGGCTAAAGCAAAAACCGTTTATTACTGTCAGAACTGTGGAGCACAATCGGCAAAATGGATTGGGCGGTGTCCCTCCTGTGGCGAATGGAACACCTATGTTGAAGAGGTTATTCAGTCGGACGCAAGGAAAAACAAACTTCCGGGAACCACACATAAAAACCCACCGAAACCGAAAAGGATTCTGGAAATAGAATCGAAAAGTGAGAACAGAATCAACACTCATAATAAAGAACTTAACAGGGTTCTCGGAGGTGGCCTGGTAGCCGGATCATTAATACTGGTAGGAGGAGAACCGGGAATAGGAAAGTCAACTCTTATGCTTCAGATTGCGCTTAACCTGAACGGGATGAAAGTTCTGTACATCACCGGTGAGGAGAGCGAACAACAGATAAAAATGAGAGCCGAACGAATAGGGATAAAAAATACGGAGTGTTATATTCTTGCCGAAACCCACACTCAGAGCATCTTTCAGCATATAGAAAAACTTCTGCCACAACTTGTCATAATAGATTCCATACAGACAATATATACCGACATTATCGACTCGTCAGCAGGCAGTATATCACAGATACGGGAGACAGCCGGAGAATTCCAGAAATACTCAAAGCTGACCGACACTCCGGTCATCCTTATCGGACATATAACCAAAGAGGGCTCGCTTGCAGGCCCCAAGGTGCTTGAACATATGGTTGACACAGTGCTACAGTTTGAGGGTGACAGGAATTACGATTACCGGATTCTGCGCTCTGTAAAAAACCGGTTCGGATCCACTTCCGAGCTTGGCATTTATGAGATGCAGGGAACAGGACTTCGGGAGGTCGAGAACCCCTCTGAAATATTGTTATCACACCGTGATGAAAATCTGAGTGGTATAGCTATTGCAGCAATGGTGGAAGGAATGCGTCCTATGATGATTGAGACACAGGCATTGGTAAGCTCGGCAGCTTACGGGACACCGCAAAGATCGGCAACAGGCTACGATATCAGAAGACTGAATATGCTGCTTGCAGTGTTGGAAAAACGAAGCGGCTTCAGGCTAGGCATTAAAGATGTGTTTCTCAACATTGCTGGTGGAATCAGAGTTGACGACCCGGCAATCGACCTTGCAATTATCTGCGCCATTCTCTCTTCCAATGAAGATATTCCAATCAACAGGAAAGCCTGTTTCGCTGCAGAGGTCGGGCTGTCGGGCGAAACAAGGCCCGTGAACCGTATTGAGCAGCGTATCGCTGAAGCTGACAAACTGGGATTTGAACAGATATTCATATCAAAATACAGCCTAAAAGGAATCGACAGGAAAAAGTTTAAAATTCAGATCATCCCTGCTGGAAAAATTGAAGAGGTATTTGGAAAACTGTTTGGATAACAGATTTTTGGAATAAAATATCGAATGCCTCATATACTAACTATTGGTAATAGTTTAAATAATGATCACATATCCGATATGATAAAATGATTAAAGATTTTTAACATATGCAGGACGAAAACGGGCCTTCAAGAACAAGAGGTTATTCCGAGGAGTACAAGAAGAGAAGTACTGAGAAACAGACCTTCAGAACAACTACCGGATTGGAATACAGAGCCTAAAAATAATAAAGCTAAACGTTTTTAAAATTTGACATCAAGTGTATACCTTTCATTCAACTTTTATGGTGAATAATGCGTGTTAAACTTAAAAGCGGAAAGACCACCTCAGCAAAGGGGTAGTCTTCCTAATAATTAAAATCAGTAATTAATATTTACGGTTTGAATTCTATTTCCAGCTCATTTATTTCAGCAGGATTATAAGGAGTTAAACCGGGTAGTATCTCAAGCAAAGGATTATACTGTGTTCCTGGAGATGTACCGCCCTGAACGAATCCGCCGTGGTCGAAAAAGCCGGGGGCCTCGGTGTTATACAGATATGATTGCACACTTGTGCTGTCAATCCAGGGCCAGATTTCATAAATCTGATTTGTAAACACATTTTTAATTGAATTTTCAACCAGTAAGGTGTTTCTGTTTGAAGAGTTGAGGGTGTTTCTCGGTAATCCGACCTCTGCCACACCTATGTCAAGAATTCTGTCACCTGCGGCAGCAAAAGCCCAGTCGAAACCTACCTCACTATTGAAAAATGTTGCATTTGGATGGTCTGAGTTTCCGAATACGCTAATCATATTGGCATTTTTACCCACAAACATCTTCATAGTCTTCATTGAATATTGATTTTCTAATGGATCGTCAAGAGGTAAACCTGATATAGTAACGATCATATGAGTCTCATATCCAAATTCAAACATTTCGCTGTAATCAATTCTATACATCGTTTCCATATATTCCACTGATGTAGTACGGTCAATATTGTAGGGATTCAATAAAGCAATTCCTTTAACAGGATTTTTGTTCCAAAATATCTGTAATGCTGTATTGTCAGATGTTTCGGCGTCCTCATCGGTGATAGTCATCTGATATTCCCATATAATCCCTTCAAATACGGAATTTTCAATAATAACAACATGCTTGGTGCGTCCGTCATCATCACTTACAAAAGAGAAAGACATCGGCTGGCTTAGGTTGTTGGTTGCAATAACATGTATTATCTCATTTACGATACCTGCAGCATGATCACCAACATATATAAAAGTTCTCATATGTTGGTAAATGTCACTTCCCTGAAGTGTGTCAACATTGGAATCTTTAAAATAATCGGCTCCGCTTATTGCATCCGGAATATCGATTTTAAAATTGGCAGGGAGAATACTCTCATCATTTTTGTTTGGTTCTACAGTCTCGTTTTTGTTACACGACTGGAATAAGATTGCAGAAAATAAGACTGCTGCTGCGAAAATTACATTTAAACGTTTCATAATTAAAATTTTTAAGTGAATAATTTATTTCGTTTCTCACAGGTAATACACGGGTTAGGCGGGTTACCCCTATTTATTTTTTAAAATAATTAAAAAAAGTTATCTTTGCCCTCATAAGTCATTGTAATACAAAAAGAAATGAAAGAAATAAAATGGAGTGATTTTGAGAATATCCAGATAGTTACAGGCACAATAATAAGTGCAAAAGAGTTTACAGAAGCCAAAAAACAAGCCTATATTCTGGAAATTGATTTTGGGAATGAAATAGGGATTAAGAGGTCGAGTGCACAGATAAAAGACCTCTATAAAGCGGATGAACTTATAGGGAAGCAGATTATTGCTGTTATAAATCTTCCTGCAAAGCAAATTGGACCATTTATGTCGGAGTGCCTCATAACAGGATTTGTTCAGGATGATAATTCCGTTATTCTTGCTATCCCCGACAAAATTGTTGAGAACGGTCTTAAGCTGAGTTAGAAACTTTAATTATTTCCATAATCCCTTTTTAACCATTCATTCTCCCATTCTCCCATTCTCCCATCCAGTTCCCGCAAAGTGGAATTTCGCTTCGCCCGGTATTCAATCATTTTTCTTACCTTTGCACCCGCAATGAGTGAAGAAATAAGTGTAATAATAAGAAGCAGTGACCCTGACTGGCTTGAAAAGGCTTTGAAACAATATTCAGCAAAAGCACCTTTTGTTTTTGAGGATGATGCTCGCCTTGGTCTTGACGCTAAAGATCTGCGTTCAGCGGTTACATTGATTAAAGCTGCAAAAAGCAAAGGTGATATGAAATGGAAGCAGATTGCCGCATTTCTTTCTTCTCTGGGAATAACCGGAGCAGGTATCTGGATTGTTGCTGCTGCCATTGCCGACCCCGAACCGACATCAAAACTCGGATTACTGATTACGGGAGGGCTTGTTCTCGCAGTTACAGGCAGTCTTGGAACGCTTTCATCACTCGGAATTAAATTTTCAGTCTTTGCCCGCACCCCGTTTGGACATTCATTTGAAATAAAGCCGGAGTAAATTTATTTGTTCTATTAAAATATATTTTACTTTTGTATCCGTTCTAAAACCTTTATTGATTATGAAAAATATCAAGTATTTATTTTTTGTTATTTCGGTTTCTTTGTTATCAAATCTGTACTCGCAGCAACCCGGTTATCTTGATGAAAGTTTCGGGGATAACGGAATTGTGGTTTCCGATTTCGGCTCTTCCGAAAATTACTTTATGGAGTCATCTGTTATTCAGCCGGATGGAAAGATAGTTGCTGTAGGCTATCAATATTCAGGCAACGGTGAAGTTGGATGTATGGCAAGGTATGAGCCCGACGGCAACCTTGACTCCGGTTTCGGAACAAATGGATGGGAAATTTATGACCTCACTGCCGATTTAGAAATTTTCAATGATATTGCGATTCAATCTGACGGAAAATATGTTGTGGTTGGAGTAGTCTGTACTAATGAATGCGATTTTATTGTATGCCGTATTAATCAGAATGGAACTTTGGATAATTCCTTCGGAACTTCAGGATTTACCGTTATAGATGCCGAATACAATTCGATAGCAGGTTCAGTTGTAATTCAGCCTGATGGAAAAATTGTAATTGCCGGCTCCACAAGCAACGGCTCATCTGATGATTATGATGCTGTAATTTGCCGGTTGAATTACGATGGTACTATTGACAATACATTTACAGGTGACGGTATTGTAGTGCAAGACCTTCATGGTAACTCGGACGATATTGTCAGGGGTCTGGCAATACACGACAGTAAAATTCTTATATGTGGAATGGCATTCAACGGCAACAGTTCGGATTATGACGCTCTGGCCCTTGCACAATTCAATACGGATGGACTACTGGATATTTATTTCGGTTTTAACGGCATATCCATTTATGACGATATTAACCAGGAAAATACTTTTGTCGAACCCTCAACAAATTTAACAATTACACAGGATGATAAAATATTAGTTTCGACTCACAAAACAGGGATTGAAGGTAATGATGTTGTCGTTCTGAAATTTCAGGCCAACGGATATCCCGATAATAGTTTCGGTGAATATGGGATGGCTCTTTATGATATGATTAACAGTACTAAGGCAAATTCACTGATTGAACAGGAAGATGGCAAAATAGTGGTTGCAGGATATAATTACTATTCAGGAGCTTCAAAGTTTTGTGTATTGCGATTTCAAAGCAATGGTGATATTGATGAATCATTCGGAGAGTACGGAGGAGTTGCTATGTTTGATATCTCTAACGGTTATGATGTTGCAACATCAATTTCAATCCAAAACGACTCCAAAATTCTCGTGTCAGGTTATTCGTTCGATACTAAAGCAAATTTCACTTTGCTAAGATTGTATTCCGGACTTGAAACAGGAATGGAGGAGACTGTAAGAAATAATGAAGTCATATCCGTATTCCCAAACCCGTCAAATTCCAATATTCTTTATGTGAAGTATTTCTTAACAAATAGTGAACGAATTCATATTTCACTTTTATCAATTGATGGTAATATAACATCGGAAATTTATTCAGGAATTAAAAGAGCGGGAGAACATACCGACAGATTTGAGCTTCAGGAATATCTTCCGGCAGGTTCATACATTTTGCAGGTTTCAACAGAAGAAAGTACTATTTTTACAGGAAAGATTTTGGTGGGCAAATAAAAAAGGTCACCGTTTCCGGCGACCTTTATTCTTTGAAAAAAATCTCATCTTAATTGTTCAATTTGTACGCCACACCTACCAACACGCTAAATGCGCTTGTTTTTATGTCTTTAAGCTGGATAGCAGGAATATCTTCGGTTCCTTTCTTTAGCTCACCTATATTTGTTAAACCGATAGTGTATCTTATATCACCGGAAATCAGCCATGGACTACGTCTTCCGCCAATCGGGATTAAAACACCTCCACCAACAATTGCTCCGTAATCGAACCCGGTATATTCCTCACGATATTTTCTACGGTCAGTGACAGGATTATGATCATTATCTCTCCATATATCACCATTGATAGTTAAACCGAATAATGACGCAACATATAATCCCGCTTCGGCATAAAAGTGGATATTCTTGGGGTCACCAAAAGTATATTTTGCCAGTATCGGAATTTCTATATAGGTTGAAACCTGTTTTGCTCCACTTACCGTATCAATTGGGGAGTTAGGGATTGTATCGTGATAGAAAAGGTAATCTGTTGTTGCTCCCTTTTGACTTGCCGCCACCTCAATGCCAACTGAAAATCTTTCTCCGAAATCACTTCTGATTACATCTTTAAATCCATAATCAAATGATACTCCGACATTATATCCCAATAACATTGAGTTGTTTTGGATTGATTCCCCTCTGAGGTTTGCCATATTCAAACCAAGACGACCTCCGATTTTCATCTGTGCAAAAGATGTTGTTGCAATTCCTGTTAGAAAAGCAGCGAGAACGAGTGTTTTTAAATAATTGCGAGTCATGATACTTTTATTTAACATATTTATAATTAACGTTTTAAGTAATACTTTTTATTGTCAGCATTTTCATATTTATACAACTTATTGATTATTTAGTTTCATTATTTTGTGAAATAATAATAACTTTTTCAAAAAAAACCGGGCATACGGTCTGTATCGTATGCCCGGAAATATTTATGTAAGTTTCCTGTTATTTATTTTTAAAAAGAAGCTTTCCCTCTTGGAAATCAATTTCAATTTCAGACTCACTGTTTACTTCTCCGGCAAGTATCATTTTTGAAAGCTCATTCATCAGATTTCTCTGAATGACTCTCTTAATCGGTCTTGCTCCGAATTGGGGGTCGAATCCTGCATCGGCAATGTAATCAACAGCCGGATCAGTGATTGTGATTGTTATCCGGTTCTTCGCCAGCAAATTTTGAAGCATTCTGAACTGTATCATCACAATCTCCTTAATCTCATCCCTGTCAAGCGGTTTGAAAACAATTACTTCATCAATCCTGTTAAGGAACTCGGGTCGGATTGTTGATTTTAACAATGTTAAAACCTCCCTTTTCGTTTTTTCATAAACTTCCTCTTTCTTATCGGATGACATTGACTCCAGATTTTTCTGAATAATATGCGAACCGACATTTGAGGTCATTATTATAATAGTATTTCTGAAATCAACTGTCCTTCCCTTGTTATCCGTCAATCTTCCGTCGTCAAGAACCTGCAACAGGATATTGAATACATCGGGATGGGCTTTTTCAATCTCATCCAACAGTACAACCGAATAGGGTTTTCTTCTCACCGCCTCGGTAAGCTGGCCGCTTTCATCGTAACCGACATATCCCGGAGGTGCACCAATCAGTCTCGAAACAGAGTGACGTTCCTGATATTCTGACATGTCAATTCTGACCATTGAGTTTTCATCATCAAACAGAAACTCCGCCAGTGCTTTGGCAAGCTCGGTTTTTCCAACTCCGGTTGTTCCGAGAAAGATGAAAGAACCGATCGGTCTGTTTGCATCCTGCAACCCTGCCCTGCTTCTCCTGATAGCATCGGCAACGGCTTCAATTGCTTCATCCTGCCCGACTACACGGTTGTGAAGTTCCGCTTCAAGATGCAGAAGTTTTTCCCTTTCGCTTTGCAACATCCTCGAAACCGGTATTCCAGTCCATTTCGATACAATCTCTGCAATATCTTCTGCATCCACCTCCTCATTTATCATTGGTGAATCGCCCTGAAGTTCCGAAAGCTTCGCCTTCAGTTCCTCAATTTCATCTTCAATTGCCTTTAACTTTCCATATCTTATCTCGGCAACCTTTCCGAAATCACCTTCACGCTCTGCCTGCTCGGCTTCAAATTTCAAATTCTCAATATCATTTTTCCTCTGCTGAATCTTTTCAACCACCTCCTTTTCCGACTGCCATTTTGCTCTCAGGTGACTTCTTTCGTCATTGAGATTGGCAATCTCCTCATTCAAAGCATTCAGTTTTACCTTATCTTTTTCCCGTTTGATTGCTTCCCGCTCAATTTCCAGTTGTCTGATCTTCCTCTCAATGATTTCAAGTTCTTCAGGCAGGGAATTAATCTCCAGTCTCAGTTTTGAAGCAGCCTCATCAATAAGGTCAATTGCCTTATCGGGTAAAAATCTGTCGGTAATATAACGCTGCGAAAGCTCAACTGCCGCAATAATCGCCTCATCTTTAATCCTGACATGATGGTGTGTTTCATACCTCTCTTTCAAACCTCTGAGAATTGAGATTGCAGAAAGTCTGTCCGGCTCATCCACAATCACAATCTGAAACCTTCTCTCAAGAGCTTTATCCTTCTCAAAATATTTTTGATACTCTTTCAATGTTGTGGCACCGATAGCACGCAGTTCGCCCCGTGCAAGAGCAGGCTTCAGGATATTTGCCGCATCCATAGCCCCTTCGGAAGCACCTGCACCGACAAGAGTGTGTATCTCATCAATAAAAAGAATAATCTCTCCGTCTGAGTTAATCACCTCTTTAACAACACTTTTCAATCTCTCCTCAAACTCACCTTTATATTTGGCTCCTGCAATCAGTGCTCCCATATCAAGTGAATAGATAAGCTTTGATTTCAGATTTTCCGGCACGTCACCGTTTACTATCCTGTGTGCAAGTCCCTCGGCAATAGCCGTCTTTCCAACACCCGGCTCTCCAATCAAAATCGGATTGTTCTTTGTCCTTCTCGACAAAATCTGCAATATCCTTCTTATTTCTTCATCACGGCCGATTACCGGATCAAGTTTCCCTGACCTCGCCAGCTCATTAAGGTTTTTTGCAAATCTGTTAAGTGCATTATATGTATCCTCAGCCGACTGGCTCGTAACAGATG
>Ga0256913_10000705_pt1 | contig 17420 bp, 22 predicted proteins | sample Axial_MatmetaG_FD_185970 | JGI IMG/M metagenome (GOLD analysis project Ga0256913, IMG submission 185970) | Deep-sea worm associated microbial mat communities from Axial Seamount, Juan de Fuca Ridge, Pacific Ocean - Axial_Mat | ecosystem: Environmental > Aquatic > Marine > Oceanic > Microbial... | reverse complement strand
TCGAATGGATTAAGAATTAAGATTAAGAATTAAGAGTAAGATTATGATTATTAAAATTATATCTCTGTGTAACAAAGAATGAAGATCACAAACGAAATAGTTCATCATAAGGCAATTACTCTTGGTTTTAACCTTGTCGGGTTTTCCAAAGCAGAAGCATTAACTGAAGAGATTGATGATTTAAAATCATGGCTTGATAAGGATTACCATTCCGGTATGAGCTACATGGAACGGAATATTGATAAACGACAAGACGTTTCACTTATCTTGAATAATGCTAAATCTGTAATCTCCCTTGGAATGAATTATTATGTTGAAGGTGAATTTACAAACTCCCCCAAATTCGGAAAAGTTTCGCGTTATGCTTGGGGCAAAGATTATCATTTGGTCATGTGGGAAAAACTTGATGAGTTAATAACAGAGCTTAAAGAGATTGACCCGGAGTTTGAAGCAAAGTCTTATGTTGATACCGGTCCGGTAATGGATAAAGTTTGGGCAAAGCACGGAGGATTAGGTTGGGTTGGAAAACATTCGAATATAATTAATCAACAAATCGGCAGTTGGTTTTTCATTGCGACAATCATTACAAATTATGAGTTTGAATCAAGTTCAATTGTTACAGATCATTGCGGAAGTTGCACTGCTTGCATCGATGCCTGTCCGACCGACGCAATTGTTGAACCGTATGTCGTGGATGCAAACAAATGTATCTCTTACCTGACAATCGAAAACAAGGGAGAAATTCCAAGCGAGTTTAAAGGCAAATTTAACGGATGGATTTTCGGTTGCGATATTTGCCAAGATGTTTGTCCGTGGAATAAAAAGTTTGCAACGGAAACTATGGTCGAGGAATTCCGATCTGTTGAAAATAAAAAGATAGAATTAACAATTGTAAGCGAACTGACAAATTCACAATTCAAAAAGAAATATCTTACATCACCGATTTCGAGAACAAGATTAAAAGGTTTAAAAAGAAATGTAGAGTTTTTGATGAAATAATTGCCCTATTGTCATAAATTTTTACAATTCATGATGTGAAAAATAATATTTTGAATATTTATGTAGCGCAATTACATAAAAAGCCAAACATGTCATTTTATCCTTGCATAATTGTAAAAAATTTACTACCATAAACTAATATTTTTGAGGGCAATCTAATGGGCAATAGATTAAAAATGTTTACAGCTATAAGATATAATTTCTATTATTTTCAAACTATAAAAATCTTACGGCAAATAGAAATTCTGCTAATAATAATTTGGCACGGTTTTTACTCTCTCTCTCTCTCTGGTTGCGGCGAAGCGTTTTATGCGTTTACCCGCAAGTCTTTTGGCGGGAAGCCGAACTATCTCTTGTCACGGCGAAGTGCACGAAGCCGGACTCTATAAGACTTCAGACATTTGTAATCTCTTATATAAAATTGCTCTTTTTTTTTATTGCAACAATCTTTTATTATTCTTATTTAATAAATGTAATTTATTTCTTTACCAAAGTTGTTTTTCAATTTACGGTGTTCCTTTTTTATGGAACAAAGAAAAATATTTATTTGGTAAAGACGTTATGAAACTGAGAAGATTTTATAGCGGGTTTATATGACCTAAGTTAAAGTAGCTAAAAACAATAATATGAGAAAAAAAATGAAAAAATGGATAATTATTTTGCTTTGTGTTTACATAAATGTGGAAGCACAGATTGATATTCAATATTTAAATGATGTACCGGAAAGTTTTAAAAAGGAATATTTTAAAAAACCGCGTGAATACAATCCTCTCCATGTTGGTGATGTTTGGCAATATAAACAAGATGGGGTATATATGATCGAAAACATTATTAATGACACATTGGTAAATGAGATAAAATATTTTAAGAGGATTATAGACTTTGATGAAAGATTAGTTTCTTGGGAAAGAAGCGATAGTACAGGAAATTCATTTATGTTAGATTTTGAAGATATTGATGAGGACGGCAATTATAATGAGGAATTACCTATAGATAGTCTTGAACTACCTCTATATTCGAGATATAAAACTTATAAAGGAAGTTATAAATTTTTACACCCACCTAAAGAAGGGTATTCAGCATTGATATATGATACTTTGTGGGTTGCTTTTAATAAAGATACAGTTCTGGCCAAAAATGTACAATATGATTTTTGCTTTTGTACAGCAATAATTTGTGACAAATATGGTGTAATTATGGGTATGGGTGATGCTAATGTAAATGAAATAACCGGTATGATTATAAACGGTAAGCAATATGGTATTATTGTTGACGTGAAAGAAATTGACAATATTCTACCAGAAAAAGTAAAATTAGAAAATAATTATCCTAATCCATTCAACCCTGTTACAACAATTGATTATTCAATACCGGTTAACGGTATGGTAACAATAAAAGTATTTGATACTTTAGGTAAAGAAGTTGCCACACTAATTAACGAAAGAAAAAGTGTTGGAAATTATAGTGTTAAATTTAATGCGGCAAATCTTCCTAGCGGGGTTTATTATTATACACTCATTACAGATTCAAAAAGAATAACAAAATCAATGATTTTACTAAAATAGTTGAGGGAAAAATGAAAACGAAAATATTTATAGTCATGTTTATTTTAAGCGTTATGCTTAGTCAAAATTTAATTGCTTCCGTTGATGATGTGTGCGGGACAACATCCGGTTCTTCGGCACCATATCTTCCTACAACCGGTACTATTAAAATATTTGTAATATTTGCACAATTTAAAGACGATCCTAATACAAGCAGTGGCGGCAGTAACGATTGGGCAAAGAATAGTTACCCATCATGGGCAAATAATTTTATCAACTCTTCTACGGGTGGTTCTTATCCATGGAATAACTTATCTCATTATTTTAATGAGATGTCAAACGGAGATTTTCAAGTAATTGGTGATGTATATAATTCCTTGGTGATAACTGATAACGATTTTGATGATTATGCTAATATAGGTGAAGTAAATAGAGAAGTATTATTAAAAGTAGACCCCTATGTTGATTTTTCAGAATATGATAACTTGGATGGAAATAGTTTTGGAAGTGACGGAAAAGTAGATTTTATATACATTATTTATAGAAATGTTGAAAAAAGAAACTACTTTATGTGGACTTCTACATCTGGTTATTATACTGGAATAGCATGTTTAGAGTTAAGTTCAACAATAATCACAGATGGCGTACAAATTGTAGCTGGTACCCAAGGTGTTCAACAGAGGAGTGGTTATAATGGTAGAGACTATACAATGTACACTGCTGCGCATGAGATGGGGCATTACTTGTTTGGTGGAAGTCATATTTTCGGTGCCGGTAATTTGGTTTTGATGAATAATGGACCTGCATGGAATGCCAGTAAAGGTATGATGTCTTGGGAAAGGGAAAAGCTAGGTTGGATTAATTATACAACCAAATCAACGGACGGCTCGGTTACACTATCTGATTATATGACAGCAGATCAAGTTTATAAAGTACCGGTAAATGGAAGTTCCGAGTATTTTTTAATTGAAAACAGAAAACATATAAGCCCGCATGATAAGGCGGGAGATACCGGGATATATATTTACCATATTACAAATGGCACAGACTTTCCGCCAACAGTTGACGTGGAGTGCGCTGATGGTAACTGGAATTTTAGTATAAATACATCAACGCAAACTCTAACAAGAACTACTCAAAATGTTAACGGCAAAGATGAAATGAACTTTAGGCAAGTATCTGGTGGAGTTACTTATGCTTGTTATACCCCTATATATTATAAAAACGCTGCCTGGGGAGATAATGAAGATGCATTTGATTTAACATTTAATAATGTATTCTCACCGGTAAGCAACCCTAGATCAACGAATGGTGGTACAATTGAGTTTACATTAGAAGTTACTGGTACGAATACAGTTACGTTTTATGTAGACGGCGATGGTACAGATGAGTATGCAGGCAAACCCTCCAAACCACAGAATTTCACAGCATCATTTCCAAATAATGGATATCCTACACTTACATGGGATGCAAATACAGAACCGGATCTTTATGGTTATAGGGTATATAAAAAGCTAACAACAGTTTCCAGTGGGACACAAACGACTTATGATTTTACTACCGGCACAAGTTATATCGATAATGACTTTACAGTAAAAAGAAGATTTGGAGATGATACAGCAGAGTATTGGATAGTAGCCGTAGATAACAGTAATAAACTATCGGTGGAAACGGAACATAAGTCAACAAGCGGAACAAGTAGTATTCAATGGAAAGCAAATGAGGAGAATGAAGCCAAGGAAATAGTTAAGAAATATGACCTATACGCTAATTACCCGAATCCTTTCAATCCGAGTACTCAAATAACATATCAAATACCAAAAAATGGATTTGTAAGTTTGATAGTTTATAATACATTAGGTCAAATAGTAAAAACATTAGTTGAACGCAACCAAACTATGGGGAAATATAATGTAAACTTTAATGCTGCTGGTTTACCGAGCGGAGTCTATTTTTATCGATTACAAGCGGGAAATTTTGTGTCTGTTAAAAAGATGCTTCTGCTTCGTTGAGTAAGATATAATTAACTTCTTAAACCTCCGACGTTTACCATCTAAGACAGATAAATTAAAACATCGGAGGTTTTTGTTAAAAATTTCATCGCTGCACAAGATGCTCCTAAATTATGAAGAAGCATATAAATGTTTGACAACAATAAAACAATGCATCAATTAAATAATTTAATCCTTTGAAACTAAAGCTATAAAGTTGTATCTAACATAGATAAAAAATTAAAAATAATTGAAATTTAAGGAAAGAATATAATGGAAGACAATCACCACAAAGTTGTAATAATCGGGTCGGGTCCTGCAGGACTTACTGCAGCTATATATACTGCCCGAGCAGAGTTGAATCCCATAATTTTTGAAGGTATGCAACCCGGCGGTCAGTTGACTATCACAACAGAAGTTGAAAACTATCCCGGATTTGTGGATGGAATTCAAGGTCCGGAATTGATGAACGTTATGCGCGATCAAGCTGTTAAATTCGGAGCAAAAGCATTGTTCAACGAAATCACAGAAGTTGATTTCTCCAAAAGACCGTTTGTGTTGAAATCAGATGACGGTGAAACTTACACGGCAGATTCTGTCATCGTTTCGACAGGAGCATCGGCAAGGTTACTCGGTATTGAAAGCGAGAAGAAGTTCATGGGATTCGGCGTTTCGGCGTGTGCAACTTGTGATGGTTTCTTCTATAAAGATAAAAAAGTTCTTGTTGTTGGCGGTGGCGATACCGCAATGGAAGAAGCGGTTTATCTTACAAAGTTTGCTTCAGAAGTTATTCTGATTCACAGAAGAGAAGGATTCCGCGCTTCGAAAATAATGTTGGAGAGAGCTGAGAAAAATCCGAAGATTAAATTCATGCTTAACCAAGTTATCAAGGAAGTTGTTGGTACGGAAAATATGGGAATCAAATCAGTAACCGGTGCAATATTGGAAAACACTCAAGACGGCACTCTCAGGGAAATTGAAGCAGACGGAATATTTATTGCAATTGGTCATCAACCGAATACAAAGGTGTTCAAAGGCCAACTTGAGATGGATGAGACCGGATATTTGATTGTTAAACCCGGTTCAACTTATACAAATATCGAAGGTGTTTTTGCAGCCGGTGATGTTGCCGATAAAACTTACAGACAAGCTATTACTGCTGCCGGTACCGGTTGTATGGCTGCTCTTGACGCTCAGAGATGGCTTGAAGAAAAAGAATTAGCATAATATTTTAATTGTCATTTCGGACAGTTAATTTTAAGAACCCAACTTCTAAAATCAGTTTTTTGATCTGAGTGAAGTTGGGTTTTCTTTTAATCTGAGTCTTTTGCTTTATCTTTTTGCTCTATTTTTCTAGCAATAAGAAATGCTAAGATAAAACCAATACCAGTTCCGGCAAAAATTAAGAACGGAATCCACTCGTCAACGCCGGTATATGATTCAAGCAATAAACCACTACCTAAGCCAATCCCGAAAAAGAGAATGATGATTCCGGTTTTGAGTAAAACATATGGTGATTTTTTCTTCTCGAATAAAGTCTTTACAAGTTCAACATCCAATCCTCTTTCAATAATCATTTGCTTTTCTCTCGATCTGAAATAAATCCATGTTACAAAAACCAAACCGGTAACAATAATTGAAATTATAGGTATAAATACGGCAATAACTGCTTCCATGATAATTCTCCTTTTATATTATAATGATAACAAAACATTCAAAATTTTCGTTTCCGTACTTAAGACATTGAGTAACTGAAAAAGGTTACAAATATTCTGAAATATTTTTATAGATTGTTTTGTAACCTTTCCGAGTTTATTGCGGTCTAAAACGCAAATGAAGAATTTAACTGAGCAGGAAATAATAAAGTCGGTATTAAGAGGAAATCATAGTGATTTTGCTCTGTTGGTTGATTTTTATAAAGACCGCGCATTTACCTTGCTCAAAAAGATGCTAAAAAACGAAATGGATGCCGAAGAAGCATTGCAAGATAGTTTTTTAAAAGCGTTCAACTCTCTTTCATCATTTAGACACGATGCGAAATTTTCTACTTGGTTTTACAGAATTGTTTACAACACGGCGCTTTCGGTTATTGCAAGTAAGAAACGAAAAATACAAATGGAAATGACTTCCGTTGAAGACCATTTTGACCTTGGTGATATCGATAATGAGATATATGCAAGGTCGGAAAACTCAACAGATTATTTGTTAAAAATTGTTGACCGACTTCCCGTGAGGAATGCACTGGTAATAATTCTATATTATATAGATAATCTTTCATTGAATGAAATAAGTAATATTTTAAACATTTCTTTGGTTAATGCAAAAGTACTGCTGCACCGTTCGAGGAATGAATTGAGGGAATTAATAATTAAGCATAATTATCAAGAGGAGCTTTTGTGATGAAAGTGACAGATGAAATATTAAATAAATTGATAGATAACGAATTGAATGACAGAGAAATTGAAGAGTTGCACAGATTAATAAAATACGATGAAGTTGCATTAAGTAAAGTTAAAGCTCACCAGATGGTCGATTCGATCTTAAAAAAAATCGACATTGATTTGGCGCCGGAAGATACGACATCAATAATAATGGAAAGAATTTCAAATTCACTTCTGATTAAAGAAAGAAAAAACGGATTCTTCAAATTCATCATTGCATCTTTTGTTTTTATGATAATATTTATAGTCGGTTATTTGATTTCAATTTCCGGCAAGACATATGTTTCCGAAACACCTTCAAAATACACTGAGATCATAGATAAATTCGTCAATTTCTTTGCTTCATTTAATGTCGTGTTGGATAGTGAATTGATGCTTATAATCGGTGGAGTATTGACAGTTATGCTGTTGATAAGCGGATATTTTATGTTTGAAGAACATAGATCGTTTAAACATAAGTTGGAGAATTATTTATAGAAAAATCACTGCAAAGATACTGAGGCGTAAAAAATATCTTAATCCATTAATTTTTGTCCTCACAATCTGTAACCAAGTATATCATTAAAATTGCCTTTCCCGAACAATTTATATATAATCACACCTTGGAAATAAATTGAGATGCAACATGAAAACAAAATCGGGATATGTAGCAATAATTGGGAAACCCAACGTTGGTAAATCCACTTTAATGAATGCCTTACTCGGAGAGCGTTTATCGATTGTGACCAACAAACCTCAAACCACACGCAAAAGAGTTCTGGGAATTTTATCGGATGAGAATTATCAAATAATATTTCTCGATACACCGGGAATTCTTGACCCGAACTATTTGCTCCAACGAAAGTTTCTGGATTATATTAATAATTCCGTAAAAGATGCTGATGTAATTATTGTTATGATCGATATAGTGAAAGACCCGGAAGGCGTTAAAACTCTGAATGACAAAAGGATGAAACAAATTCTTGACAAGAATAAGAAGCCTAAAATTTTGTTGATAAATAAAATTGATAAATCGGATGAAGCAAGTATTAATATCCTTACAAAAAAACTTGAAGCAACGAACTACTTCGAAAAGATAATCCCTATCTCGGCAATTCAACTTTTTAATATCGATTCGGTATTGAATACAATCATTGAGTATTTACCCGAAGGACCAAAGTATTTTCCCGATGATCAGATAACCGATGAACCGGAACGCTTTTTTGTCTCCGAAATAATCCGTGAAAAAATTTTTGAAAATTATAAAGAGGAAATCCCGTTCAGTACGGAAGTTCTGATTGAAGAATTCAAAGAAAGAGAACGAGGCAAAGACTATATCTCGGCGAGCATTGTTGTGGAAAGGGAAACGCAAAAGCCGATAATAATTGGCAAACATGGTGAGGCGATAAAGAAAGTCGGGAGAATTGCGCGTGAGGCAATTGAAAATTTTTTGCAAAGGGAAGTATTTTTGGAATTGAGGGTTAAAGTACGTCCGAAGTGGCGAAATGATAATCGCATGCTTAAATCATTTGGATACGATCAGCAGAATGACTAGTCCTCACGAAAAATTCCATCAAAGATACAAGGGAGAACTCATTCTTCTCTTGATCACTCTTTTGTGGAGTGCGACTTTCGTAATTGTTAAGGAATCTTTGAATAATATTTCATCAATGTTGTTTGTCGGATTTCGTTTCTTAATTGCAGGACTTATTCTTCTACCGATTGTGATCAGAAAAAGAATCAGTTTTAAAAATGTAAATTTGAAATTGCCGATTATTCTTGGCGTGCTTTTATTCTTGGGATTTGCTACGCAAACAATTGGATTAAGATTTACATCTGCGACAAAGTCGGCATTCCTAACAGGTTCGGCAGTAATAATTATTCCAATTCTACAAACAATAATAGAAAGGAGAAAACCTAAAACTGGTGCAGTTATCGGGGTAGTAGTAGTTCTCGTTGGAATTTTGTTACTATCCGGCGGTAATTCATTCTTCACACTTTTGGAAGACTTGGTTGCCAACTTCAATTTTGGCGATGGGATGACATTGTTATGTGCGATATTTTTCGCTCTGTATGTAGTCTATCTCGATATTCTTTCGAGCAAGTATAATTTCTGGTTGTTATTGATAATCCAAATTACTGTTGTAAGTATTCTTGCATTCGTCTCGGCATTTTTATTTCAATCGGTCAATTTCGAGGCAATAAAAATTGATTTTACTTCACAATTAGGTTTTGGAATATTATATACTGCAATTTTTGCCACATTAGTGACAACCGCACTACAAACAAAGTATCAGAATTTGGTTACTCCGACTAAAGCCGGCATTGTCTATTCGTTCGAGCCTATCTTTGCTGCGGTAATTGCATACATTGCAATCGGAGAAAAAATAACAACATTCGGATTCATTGGCGCTACGTTGATTTTTATCGGATTGATTATCTCGGAAGTTTTTGATGAAGTCAAAAATAAAATATTTGATAAACATTGAAAAATCTCTTACTTTAAAAAGTGATAGATGAGAAAAACAAAATGAATACAAAAGAATTAAAATATTACATTCACGAGTCAATCGAAAATATTAACGATAAAGAAACTCTTCAGATAATAAAAGAGATGATTCAGCACTTGTTTAATGATGATGATTCTCCAGACCTAACCGACGCTCAAAAAAGAAGAATCACCGAATCAAAATATCAAATCGCAAATGGAGAATGGACATCGCACGAACAAGTTAACGAACAAATTAACAAATGGCTAAAGAAATAATATGGTCGGAAAATTCCAAAGAAGATCTTTTTGGAATTTTGGATTATAGGTTTCAAACTCTTGGAAATAAAGAGTATTCTTCAAAGCTAAATAAAGAAATCCAGAAAACCATAAAACTGATAAAGTTGTTTCCTGAAATCGGGAAAAAGTATGAAGATTTGGAAATTCGATTTCTAATAAAAGATAACTACCAAATATTTTATGATTTCAATGAAAGTGAGATTCATATTTTGCATATATGGGATTCAAGAAGAAATAAAGAAAATATGAATTTTGATTCTTGATAAACCCTCTTATATTTCTGCTATTTTTCATTTAAATAACTAACTTTAAACTCAACAAATATAATTGTTATGACGTCGCAATTTGTAAGAGCGGAAATAGTAGTAACCGGTTTGGTTCAAGGAGTTGGTTTTAGATATTTTGTCTATTCCAAAGCTGATAGCTTGGGGCTGAAAGGTTATGTGAAAAACCTTTTTAGCGGTGAAGTTTACATAGTTGTTGAGGGAGAAAAATTTTTAATTGAAGATTTATACGAAAAAGTTAAAGTCGGGCCTTTAAGCGCGCATGTTAAACATGCATCAATAAATTGGGCAGAACCGACAAATGAATTCACAAGATTTGAGATAAGACATTGAAACAAAAAGTTAGAATCGGGCTTGGATATGATGTCCATCAATTTGCAGATGATAGGAAACTTATTCTTGGCGGAGTTGAAATCCCTTATGAGAAAGGCTTGAAAGGTCATTCGGATGCCGATGCTTTGTTACATTCAATTTGCGATGCAATGCTGGGGGCATTGACGCTCGGTGATATAGGACAGCACTTTCCGGATAACGATCCGAAATACAAAGGGATTGACAGCAAAGTTCTTTTATCAGAAGTCAATAAACTTGTTTATGGCGAGGGTTACAAAATAGGAAATGTTGACAGCACAATAGTTTTGCAAAAACCAAAGTTAGCTGCGTTTATAAATGACATGCGGAAAAATATTTCATCAATCCTTTATTGCGATCTTGATCAAGTGTCGGTTAAGGCTACAACTTCGGAATGGATGGGCTTTGTCGGTGAAGGGAAAGGAATAAAAGTAATTACCACAGTAATGTTAACCAAAGAATAAGTATGCTACAAGATACCTTACTTTATATGAGCAGTCTTGACCCGACTTTGATCTATCTCATATTGTTTTTGTTTGCATTTATCGAAAATGTATTCCCTCCGTCACCAAGCGATGTTGTTGTGGTTATCGGTGCTTCGCTTATTGCAACTACAACAATGGGATATGTTCCGGTTCTTTTTATAACCAGTTTCGGAAGTTCTCTTGGATTTATGCTAATGTATTTTGTCGGTAAACTATTTGGAGAAAAAATAATCCGATCCGGTAAACTTTCATTTATTACACAGGAAAGTTTGAGCAGAACCGACATTTGGTTTAACAAGTGGGGATACAAACTTATTCTTGCAAATAGGTTTATGCCCGGCACTCGTTCTGTAATCAGTTTTTTTGCCGGTATGTATGAACTTGAAATGTTGAAGACTTTCATCTTAGCAACAATCTCGGCTTTTGCTTGGAATGCGATTATAATTTATATGGGAATGGTTGTCGGGAATAATATTGATGTGATTGATTATTATCTTTCAACTTATTCTCTTTGGGGTACGGTTATTACGGTTGTAGTTGTGCTATTCTTTGTGATAAGATATTTTTATAAGAAAAATAAGAACTGAAACGAGCATGATTAATCTAACCAAATAAGGGAATGATTATCAAAAGCCTTCGAGGGTTTTTAAGTAAATAAATTGGCAAGAGTAATAAATTATATAAGCAGTGTTAAATTAAATAGATTAAAAATCTCTAAGGTTTAGTTAAACAAGATTCATAAACAGATGAAATTTTTCGATAAATATAAAAACTTAAATTCACCCGAGCAGAAGAAAAAAATACGCAAACAATTATTCCTCGGGTTGACTAGTGGAATTTTGATTGGATTATCCTTTCCACCGATTCCATTACCATACTTAATATTTATCGGATTGGTCCCGTATTTTTTTGCGTTGCAACAACGTGAAGGACTTGCGGAAATAAACAGACTAACATACTTCACGGCATTTTTTTTTAACATAATAACTCTTTATTGGGTTGGCGGTTGGCTTCCTAACTCCGATCCGTTTTTGATGATTGCCGGTACAACATTGTTCTTCTTTAACCCTGTTGTTTTTCTTATCCCATCTACTTTGTATTATTTTGCGAAGAAGGTCTTTAATAAAAATGTAGCCCTTCTTCTGCTTCCGTTTTTCTGGGCTGCATATGAATATGCTTATTCGATTACCGATTTCAAATTCCCTTGGCTCACTTTTGGCAATGGTCTCCCGTACTTTACAAGTTATATCCAAATTGCTGAAATTATTGGCGTGTATGGATTAACCTTGTTGATAATTTATTCCAATGTTTTTATCTACAGAGCAATCAAGGTTTATATTAAATCGAAAAAATTTGATAAAGTTTCGATCTCTTTTGCAATTGTCATTCTGTTAGTCCCGATAATTTATGGAAATTATAAAATCGGTAGTTATACGGAACCGCAAAAAGTAATTAGAGTCGGTTTGATACAACCGAATCTTGACCCGAATGAAAAGTGGAAAGCCGGCAGTTTGAAAGAGCAGTTAAATCTTTATCTCGATTTAAGTACGAAGGCAATTTCGTCCGGCGCTGAATTACTAATTTGGCCTGAGACTGCCTTGCCGGTTTATTTATTAGCTGGCAGATACCCGAATGAAGTGAACAGACTTCACCAATTTGTTGATACGAACCATGTGCCGATTTTGACCGGAATGCCTGACGCGACGTTTTACCGTGATTCAAGTGTGGCGCCGGAAGATGCCAAACCGTTGAGCAACGGAAAAACGATGTACACTTCGTACAATTCAATTTTGCTCTTTTCTCCTAATTCAAAAGATGTGCAGAAGTATGGGAAAATCAAACTGGTTCCGTTCGGCGAAAAAGTTCCACTTGTTGACGTTTTACCTTTCCTCGGTGATTGGATAAAATGGGAAGTGGGATTAAGCGGCTGGAATACCGGACGTGATACAACGGTTTTCATTACGGAAGTTGCGGGAAGAAATGTTAAGATCGGAGGAATTATTTGCATTGAATCGATCTATCCCGATTTCACCTCCGTATTTGTTAAAAAAGGCGCTGAATTTATTGCGGTTGTTACAAACGATAGTTGGTATGGCGATTCAAGCGGCCCCTATCAGCATAAGGAGATAAGCGTTATTCGAGCGGTTGAAAATAAACGTGCGGTTGTGCGTGCTGCTAACGGTGGGATAAGCTGCTTGATCGATCCGCTGGGTAGAACAATTGCCGATACTAAAATGTACACGAGAACTTTTCTCGTTGTTGACGTTCCGCTTGAGCGAGAGCTGACATTTTATACGGAGCATCCGTTGTTAATTCCGTTGTTGGTTTCGCTTGTCTCGATTGCAATTATTTTGCTGGCTCTTTTTGTGAAAATTAGAGAAAAATTTATTTGATTTTACATTTTTTTTTAAATACTATTATTCTATTATCTTTGTTAGAAAACTCTAATAGGATTAGGTTAAAACAATATGAGAAAACAATATGAGGGGAAAAGTAATGAAAAATTATTTATATAAATTTAAGTTTATCTCAGGCTATTATGAAGATTATTTTTATAAACAATTATGTGCTGAAAATATGAAAGATGCATTAAATAAGATATTTGTTAAATTTTCGGGCATGGATGAAAATAAGGCTAGTGAATATTTAAAAAATAAACTTGGAGTTTTTTGGGAAGAGAATGATTTTTGGGAAAAAATGGTAATGCCAATATTTTCTTATGATGATATGGAAGCATATTGTTTAGATGATGTTAAAGAAATTCCATTTGATTTAGATAGGATATAATATGCAAGAGATAAAAACAGAAATATTCTTGGGAGATAGTAAAGATATTTTAAAAGGGTTGGACGATAATTCAATTGATTTGATAGTTACATCACCACCATATGCAGATAGAAGAAAACAAACTTATGGTGGAATAAAACCTGAAAAATATGTTGAATGGTTTTTGCCAATTAGCGAGGAACTTTTGCGTGTTTTAAAACCTACCGGAACTTTTATTCTTAATATAAAAGAAAAAGCAGAAAATGGGGAACGTCATACATATGTTATTGAATTAATATTAGCATTGAAGCGACAAGGATGGTTATGGACAGAAGAATTTATTTGGAATAAAAGAAATTCCTATCCTGGTAAATGGCCTAACCGTTTTAGAGATGCATGGGAAAGGTGTATCCAATTTAATAAAAACCGAAAGTTTAATATGTACCAAGAAGAAGTAATGGTACCTATTGGTGATTGGGCTAATAACAGATTGAAAAATTTGAGTGAAACTGATAAAACTAGAGATAACTCTAAAAGTGGGAGTGGTTTTGGGAAAAATGTTTCGAATTGGTTAAGCAGAGATATGGTATATCCTACAAATGTATTAAACTTTGCTACTGTTTGTTACAATAAAAACCATAGTGCTGCTTTTCCTAAAGAATTACCAGAATGGTTTATAAAATTATTTACTCAAGAAGGAGATTGGGTATTAGACCCATTTATGGGATCCGGAACAACTTTAGAGGTCGCAAGCGAATTAAGACGAAATTCTATTGGAATTGATATAAAAAGAGAATATGTTGAAATGGTAGAATCAATGATTTATCAAAAGGAATATGTATTGTTTGAACCCAAAACAAAATACCCATTAAAATAATATGGAATATAACGAAGAAGGAATAATCAAGTATTTATGTGCAAAGGTTGAAGGAATTGGAAATAAAACTGCCGACAGAATAGCCGGTTATATTGAAAATCTGGAAGTTCTTTATTTTAAACCAATGCAATTGAAGCATTTCAAAAAAGCAAATGGGAAACGATTCGTTACAGATATTCAAATTAATTACATCCATGAAATATTAAATGAATACATTTTTGATATTAATAAACCAATAAACGAAATTTGGATATCTGTTTTAATTAAAGATTTTGTTAAAAATGCCATTAATGAGTTAAGAAATACTTCATTAAATACATTACTTATTAATCCTTTCTTAGTCAAAGCATTTGGCTTTTCAGATCATTCTGAAGTTGTAACTTTCTATTTTTATCAAAAAATAACCCGTTCAGTTGTGACATCTTGGGGATTTACTGTTGAAGGTTTATTGTTTTGTAGTGGTGCGGAAAAAACCGAATTATCTGGTTTTGATCTAAAAGTTAGAAGAGATGATAAAGTTTTTCAATTCCAAATTAAATCTAGTCCAAACACAATGAGTATTGAACAAGTACGACAATTAAATACTCACATTCATAACATAAAAAACAAACTTAAAGATATTCCTATTTTAGGAATGACATATGGAACAAGGGAACAAATTAACAATCAAATTCAATCAACACTTATTAATTTCCCAGAGTCAACAAAAATAGGACAAGAACTTTGGGACTTTATTGCTAATGAAGATGGTTATTGTGTTAAACTTATAGATTGGATTGATGAAATAATGAAGAATGAACCAACGAAATTTTCTGAAGAACTCGAAAAAAAACGTATTTCATTGATCAAGAATTGGGAAGAGAATTTTGGGACAGGAAAAGAAAGCATTGAAAAAGTACTAAGCAAATACTTATAGAATAATAAATTAGTAATGATCATTCATGATAGACCTCCGAAGTGACACAGTTATAAAACCAAGTAGAGAGATACGGCAGGCAATGGCTAACGCAGAAGTTGGGGATGATGTTTATAAAGAAGACCCGACTGTAAACAAACTCCAAAAGTATTGTGCAGAACTTTTTGATAAAGAAGATGCGTTGTTTGTCCCAAGTGGCGTGATAGGAAACCAGCTTTGTCTGAATGCACACACGCAACCCGGCGATGAAGTTATCTGCGATAAAAATGCACATATCTTTCAATACGAATCGGGTTCGCCGGCAATGCTTAGCGGTCTTTCACTTAATCTGGTTGATGGTGAGCATGGAATAATAACACCGGAACAAGTGGAACCATTAATTCGTCCGACCAGTGCTTATTACATGCCGCAGACCAAAGTAATTGAGGTGGAAAACACTCACACAATGTTGCCGGTGGTGTTATTCAACCTTTGGATAACATTAAAGCGTTAAAATTATTGGCAGATAAATATTTGTTGAAGATGCATCTTGACGGAGCGAGGTTGTGGAACGCTTCCGTTGCAACGGGAATTTCCGTAGCAGAATATTCTTCATACTTTGACTCTGTTTCCGTTTGTCTTTCCAAAGGGCTTGGCGCTCCGGTTGGCTCTGTTATTATGGGCGAAAAAGATTTTATTGCCGAGACTTTTCGTAAGCGTAAAAGCTGGGGCGGGGGAATGAGACAAATCGGGATTCTTGCCGCTGCCGGGCAATATGCAATCGAAAATAATTTTGATAAACTTTCGGAAGATCATGAAAAAGCTAAGCTACTTGCTGAGCTTCCGAATGTTGAAATTGATCTTGGTTTAGTGCAGACCAACATTATTATGTTTACACCAACAGCAATAACGATAGAAGATGTTCTGATAAAATGTAAAGAAAAAGGATTGCTTCTCGGACCCGGTGGAGTTGGAATTATAAGAGCAGTTACTCATCTCGATATATCGTTTGAAGATATTGAGACAACAAAACAAATTCTTACAGAGGTATTTGGTGGATAAGGAATTTGACATTTCAACGTTCAAGCATATAATCAAAAATGAAAAAACAAATCAAATTATTGCTGTTGGAAGCGGTATTATGGTTTATATAAAAGTATCAACAAAAGAAAAACAGAAACTGCCGGATAATTTTATAAAAGCCGTGGAAGATTTTGAAGGTACCGGTTTGAAGATAAGTAATTAAAGGAAAATATTTCCAAAATATAAAGTTTGCGACCGTAAACAATTAATCTAAAGTAACCGTTGCATTAGTTTTGAATTAATCATAATTTGGGTTGGGGGTTGATGGAGAGATGACAATTTGAGAGGTTAAAAATGTTAAGATCGTATTTGATGGTTTTTGCATTACTTCTGTTTCTTTCATGCAACACAACCGAAGTTGATTATAGCAATTATGATATCCAAATCACAATGAACAACAGTGACTTTGTTTATAAGTCAGATGTTCTACCACACAGTTATTTAGTAAATAAATCTAAAGGCGATATTTATCTGCCTGCCTCTATCTATGTTGGCTTTGAGAGGAAGAAAGACGGTCAGTGGGGTGAGTTCACATCGTGGTTTATAATTGACGGGACCACTCAATCAATATTGCTTGCCCCCGATGATAGTATCGGTACGTCAATCGGGCTTCCTTATTTCTATGTCGATAGCATTAAAGTCCCAGGCGAGTATCGGTTCAAATTTTTAGCATACTCCGATGAGGAGTTAAAAAATCCTTTACCGGCAAGTATGCTTACATCAAATTCGTTTTTTATCCATAACTAAAATTAACGTAGAAGTATCATTTTTTTAGTTTGAGAAAAACTACTTCCGGCGATAAGTTTGTAGTAATAAACTCCAGAGGCTAAATTTGTAGCATCAAACGGAATTGAGTATGAGCCGGCATTTTTATGTCCATTAATTAAGGTCGATACTTCTCTTCCCATTACATCAAACACTTTTAGGGTTACAAAGT
>Ga0256913_10000704_pt1 | contig 17425 bp, 12 predicted proteins | sample Axial_MatmetaG_FD_185970 | JGI IMG/M metagenome (GOLD analysis project Ga0256913, IMG submission 185970) | Deep-sea worm associated microbial mat communities from Axial Seamount, Juan de Fuca Ridge, Pacific Ocean - Axial_Mat | ecosystem: Environmental > Aquatic > Marine > Oceanic > Microbial... | reverse complement strand
TACTGGTTGCAGATTCCAGTGAAATAGAGCTTAATTCATCTGAATTAGCTAATGCTGTGATTGATTGTGAAATACCGGACGGGATGCTGAAAATAAATGTGAAAAATAATTCCTATATTTATTATAATTATATTTCAAATACGGAATTCCTCGGAAAGGCAGAGTTAGGAAGCAATGATTTTTATGGTGAAATTTTAGTAACAGATACAATTCAGAATCCTTACGGTTCTTCAACAATTAATGTGCATGGAAACATTACCAATAACGGGCTTGTAACTAGTTATTATTCCAGTTTTATTTTAAATGTAGAAGGAGATATAACGAATAACGGTATTTGGCAATGTGCAGAAACAAATATGACAGGGACAAACACTCAGCATATTGATTATACAGCCGGAAATATCCTGCATTCAAACCTGACATTTGTTTCCGACCTTACCGGAAGTTCATATCAATGGTATTTTAACGACAGTCCCATTCTTTCGTCTTCTCCTTGTTTTTATGGAGAAACATCGAATATCTTACATTTGGGTAATAACATATCTTCGTGTTATGATGGAGCATACTATTGTATGGTTGACGGTGCTATGTCAAGAAAAATAATGATTAACACAAGGGAAATTTCCGTAAATGCCAGAATTTATATTGAAGGGGCATTCAACGGAACCGATATGAATACAACATTAGGAATGAAAAACCTTGTTCCCTTAAGCCAGCCGTATAATATCGCTCCCTGGAATTACGGCGGAACCGAATCGGTTTCGGTAATTCCTGATAATACGGTTGACTGGATTTTGGTGGAATTATACGATACTACGGATGTTTCTTTAATTAAGCCTTCCAACAAAATTTCTTCACAAGCTGCATTTCTGCTTTCCGACGGTTCGATTGTAAATACGTCCGGAATATCAGTTTTGAGCTTTTTTGCAAACATTCAGGATTCTTTGTTTCTTGTCGTTTATCACCGGAATCATTTGTCAGTGTTGTCTGCCAACGCTTTAACGGAGTCTTCAGGAGTTTACTATTACGACTTTACAATTAATGCCGGGCGGGCATACCAGTCAGGACAGAAAACGATTAACGGCAAAGCAGTGATGTATGGAGGAGACACAAATGCCGACGGGAGTATTGACGATGATGATATCAATCCCGGCTGGGTTAGCGAGGCCGGAAAATCGGGTTACCTGCCGAGTGATGTAAACTTAGACGGACAATCGGACAATAAAGACAAAAACGATATTTGGGTTGATAATAAAGGTACTTCTTCAACAGTTCCGGATTAACCCGACCAATACCTATGGGATAAACTTAGCCTGACAGGTTTATAAATCTGTCGGGTTTTTCATCGAACGTTCTTTTACATCTTCGCAAAGAAGTCACGTATCTTTAGGATACGGAGCTGATATTCAAAAAAAACCTTCACACATTTATGCGAAGGTTTTTTTATTTGGACGTACCGATACTAATTTCTTTTTCGTTTTCCTTTCTTTCTGTTCTCTGTTCTTTCTTCGGTTACTTCAATCCTGACCTTCCGGCCTTTAAATTTAACATTACGCAACGAACCAAGCACTTTGTCGGAGTACCTGTCGCCGACCTCAAAAAACGAATAGCTGTCTCTGATATCTATTGTTCCGATATTTATATCACGGTCTTGAGCGTTGTCATTTATCATCCCGATAATATTCTTTGGCAGGACTCCATCTTTTTTGCCAATGCTTATAAAAAATTTAACAAAAGCACCTCTTCCTTTTCTTCCACGATTTTCACCCCTGTTTCCACCGTTTCTTTTATCCCATTTATCTCTCCTGTCTCTACCTTCTCTTCCGTCTCTTCTATCTTTTCTATCCCTTCTGTCACCACCCCGGTCACTCTCCGCTTTCTTGTTCAGGTCGGGAGCATTCTTATAATACTCTAAAAACCTGTTAAATTCAAGCGAAACAAACCGTTTGATAATCTCTTCCTTTGTAAGCCAGCTGAGTTTCTTATTAACGGCATCCATAAACGGAGCAATCTGGTCTTCATCCACTTCCACTTTTTCCATCCTGTCAATCAACTTAAAAAGTTGTTTTTTGCATATCTCAGGGCCATTAGGAACGGGTAGCTTTTCAAATTTCTTACGAATTATTTTCTCAATTTGAGAAATCCGGCTTTTTTCGCGATAGTTAACAATAGCAATAGACACACCCGATTTACCAGCACGTCCGGTACGTCCGCTTCTGTGAGTATAGATGTCAAGTTCTTCAGGCAAATTATAGTTAATGATATGTGTTATATCATGCACATCAATACCACGGGCAGCCACGTCAGTAGCAACGAGCATCTGCAGAGATCTGTACCTAAATCGCTTCATCACCTGGTCACGCTGCGGCTGGGAAAGGTCACCATGGAGTGCATCGGCATTATAACCGTCTTTAATGAGTTTTTCGGCAACATCTTTTGTCTCTGCTCTTGTCCGGCAGAAAACGATTCCGTAAATATCCGGATTAATATCGGCAACACGTTTGAGAGCAAGATAACGGTCGCGTGCATGAACGAGATAATAGACATGGCGTACATTTTCAGCTCCCGAGTTTTGCTGTCCTACAGTGATTTCAACAGGATTGCTCATATAGCTTTTAGCTATGCGTGCCACTTCCCTTGGCATTGTTGCCGAGAACAATAAGGTTCTTTTTGAATCAGGTGTTTTCTCAAGAATACCATTTAATTCCTCACGGAATCCCATATTCAGCATCTCGTCAGCTTCATCAAGGACAACTGTTTTTATATTTGTAATATTTGCTGCCCTGCGTTTTATCAGGTCAAGCATCCTTCCAGGCGTAGCGACAATTATTTGAGCACCTTTTTTTATAGCTCTAACCTGAGTATCAATACTCGCACCGCCATACACGGGCACAACCTGCAAGCCGGAAATGTATTTTGAAAATGATTGTAAATCCTTTGCAATTTGAATGCCCAGCTCTCTTGTTGGTGCTAATACTAATGCCTGAACAGTTTTATCATGTACATTGATCTGCTCAATAATTGGCAATCCGAAAGCAGCAGTTTTGCCTGTTCCGGTTTGTGCAAGTCCTACAATGTCTTCATCTGTTTTTAAAACAATTGGTATTACTTCTTCCTGTATTGGTGTCGGTTTGACAAAGCCGAGTTCTTCGACTCCCGTCAAAAGTTTGGGCGACAAGCCCATTTCGTTAAAATTCAATATATTATATTTTTAAAAATTGGGTGCAAAGGTACATAAAGATATTCACTTGGCGAGAATAATAATCATAAAAATCTGAAAATCAAAACATTTCTTACGTCGAATGAGCTGAAAGCCTGCTTAATGCTTATCTTTATTGTCAATCTTAAAATACGACAACGGCCTGATAACCTTATCAAAGACAAAATATTGCAGCATAACAAAATCCTTTTTATCGTTCACCAAAGCATAAAGCCGGTCAACATCGGCAACATAAACATTTCCCTTTGTATCCATTGCCTGATTATCATTCGGTCTTGCAAATGTAACAACCTGCGTTGTGTCGCCTTTTGTATCAATAAGTGTTATAATATTTTGAGGCAGTGAATGTATGATAGAGTCCTTTTTCTGAGGCTCGACATATTCATCCATAAGCGATTCATAGCGAAGATCGGCAAAAGCCGTCATAAAATTTAATAATTTTAGAGTGTCGTAGCCATTCACTTCCGAACCGTCAGAAAGCCTTTCCAGCTTAAAATCATCGCCGGCTGCATCAACCCTGAACGAGTTTTGAGGATCTTTCGGAATCTCCATAATAACCGACTTAATATCGGCAAGCTTTGTACGAAAAACGGTATGATCGCGCCAGTCTTTTTCAAATATTGAATATCTCGGACCGACAAACCCTCTGAAGCCTAGAAGGTGAACAATAAATGGATAGTCAGAGCCTTCCATAAGCATAAATGTGCCCATATTATCAGCTGTTGCACTTCCCACATAATATATCTTTGTAAGCTTTTCGTGAGGGAAAAGTTTTATCTTATCAAAAAGATTTATCCGGTAAACCGTTTGATATACTTCCACCTTAACAGATGCTGCGGCAAGCTGTGCAACGATATTATTATGAGCCGATTTAGGCACAGGAGCTTTAGGAACGAGTTTATTCATCGTTTCAAGGATCATATTTATCCCTGATGGCCTTGCTTTATACTTTTTATTAAGCTTCCATTTACCGTTTGGTTGCCTTTCAAGCAGCAGGGTTCTGTTTTTCTTATCAGCCATAAAGATTTTTGTCACGCTTGCAGTATCCTCAACCGCAAAATCCATATCTTTTTTACTGAATGTACCTTTCCGTGATTTCGAGATAATAACCACACCTGCAATCACAATGAGGATCAATACAATTATAATAATATTTCTATTTTTATTCATTTCTGTTATTTCAATATTATCACTCTAATTATGATTCCTTTCCTATAACCTAACAAGGAAAAACTGAGAAAAAAATTCTCACCTCGCATATTTCCTTTTCCTGATAAAGCCCATAATCAGCCCAAATATCAACACAAGCACGACAGGAACAGCCACATTAAATACTTTCCAAAATAGTCCGTTATCATTTAATAGTGTTCTGTCGAGCAGGCGTAGCTTTATATTCCTTGATCTGATAGTAATAAGTCCGCTTTCGTCGATGAGATAATCCATTGCGTTCAGGATAAAATCTTTATTTCCGAATGTTTGTCCCGTATACCTATCGTAACCAAGCGGATAGGGATACGGTTTGTTAATGTTTTTATAGTTCACCTGATTTTTGATAACATCCCCATCAGCAACAAATATCATTCTTGTAGGCCTGCTATTTTCGAGGAATCCAATATTTTTATCCGTTGCAACCTCTGGAGGAATACGTCCAGTATAAACTGAAGGAAATTCTCCTTCGAGTAAAGCTGCAACAGGAATATGTTTTTTATTGTATAACCTTTTGTCAGGCTCCTCTTTCAGCACTTCAAGTGTAATCAGGACGGGAGTATTTACCGTTTTCGCATACGGTGAAGATGTTAACAATATTGTTTTATTTATATGAGGTGCTGAAATAGTATCAATGCTACTGATAAATTCAGTTTTTATTGCATTAAGATTTTTCACAATAGGATTGTCGCTCAAAGGGTATAATACAGGGAAATAATACCATGGAAAAAATTCTATCTGCGGAGAACCACCTACTTCACCGGTTTTTACGGGTATTGGCAATGCATTCAGGTCCATTACAAGGTCGGTATTGAGTCTTATACCGTAAGTAAAAAACTGATCATCAAGGTTCAGGTCGTTGATAAGTCCGAATGTAATGTCGGATTTATAAATACTGTCCATACTGGCAATCACGGGGTCAATAAGCCAAAGGACCTTACCACCCCTCATAATATACTGGTCAATTATGAACTTATCTTTTTCGCTGAAAGCCGAATCGGGTTTTGCAATAATAATTGCATCATAGATGTTATGAATACCGGTATTGACCGAATCAATTGCCTGTCTTTTTGTGAGGACACTTACCTTACCATCAAGCCTGACGCGCTCAACCGAATACGACTTCTGCAAAGCCTGTGTAATGTCAGCCACATCAATAAGTCCAAGCTCTCCGTGACCTTCAATGAAAGCTACCCTCGGTTTATTAATAACCGTAAGTTTTTTTACGGCACTTATTAAATTAAATTCCAGATTTTGAATGGAGTTATTCAAAACCTCCTCCGAAGGGACACCCATTTGCGATTTAAGAAGCTCAACAGGCATTTCCTTTTCTCGGTACGAAAGAATTGTTCCCGGAAATATTATCTGCCTGCTTGATCCTTCCTTATTTTTTACATTAAGGTCGGTAGGTTGCAAACCACGTTCAACCAACCTTTGATAAACAGCCTCTCTCTCAGCAGGGTCTGAACTTTCAGAAGGATTGATAAATTCATATTGGATATTGTCGGAATAAGCTCTGAATTCATCAAGCATCTCTTTGGTCTCTCTGCGTAGCCTTTTGAATCCGGCAGGAAAGTCTCCGTCAAGGTAAACCTCAAAATATACAATATCATCAAGATTTTCCAGAATATGTTTAGTCGGCTCCGACAGCGTATATCTCTTTTCGGAGGTCAGGTCAAAGCGGGTAAAGATATAGTAGCCAATAGTATTGACAAGAACAATAATAACAACACCCAGCACCAGTTGAATTATGTTACTCCTTTTTATATCTTTCTTTTTATTACCCATTTTTTTAATATGAGACAAACGTCTACGTTTGTCAAGTCAAAACAAATTATCCCCACTTCCTGCTTTCGAGCGACACTTTGGTAAACAGCAAAAACAGTGAAATCAGACTTAAAAAATACAAAGCATCACGCGTATCAATGACACCACGGCTCATGGCACTGTAATGATTGTTAATACCTAAAGTTTTTATAAACAAGTCGAAGTTACCAAAAAAATCCAACGAATAAATAAAATCGAATCCCAGATAAATAAAACCGCTTAAAACAACAGCCACAATAAATGAGACTATCGGATTATCGGTTATAGAAGATGAAAACAAGCCTATTGCAACAAACGAAGCACCGAGGAACAGCAATCCGATGTACGATCCCCACATTCCGCCGGTGTCGATATTGCCTTTCGGAGTGCCAAGCTGGTAAACCGAATAAAAATAGATAAGTGTCGGCAGCAATGAAAAGACAACAAGCACAACGCCTGCAAAATATTTCGCAAGAATAATCTGCATATCGGTTAATGGCTTTGTCATTAACAGCTCAATGGTTCCACTCTTTTTCTCATCTGCAAAAAATCTCATCGTTATTGCCGGAATTAAAAACAGGAATACGAACGGTCCTATAAGAAATAATCCGTCGAGATTAGCGTAGCCATAATCTATTATATTTGACTCAAGCGGAAACACCCAAAGGAACAATCCGTTGACAAGTAAAAAAACAGCAATAACAATATAGCCTATCAATGAATTTAAAAAACTGCTTATTTCCTTCTTGAATAGTGTAAACATCTCAATATTTTAATGCGCCAAAATTAATTAAATTTATAAACAATCACGGGAAGTGCAATAAATTTAACTCACCTTAACTATTTGTTTGATTTTGCTAACGCAAAAAATACATATTTATTGAGCATTTCAGCCTTGTTCATCCGACTATGAAAGTTTGTGCTTTGCTACAGCTGAACAGGGCAGGGATACAGGTAATGAAATAGATACCGAGAAAGGTTTAGCCTGTCACTGTTTTATCCTCCGAAATTTTCCAAACGCTTGAAAAATTCTTCTTTATAATAATCGCCGATTGGAATCCAGTTATCGTTAATAATAATTCTGTTCCTCTCAATTGAGTCAATTTTTGGTATTGAAACAATATATGAACGGTGAACCCTGATAAATATGTCTTTGGGCAGTTTTCTCTCCATCTTCTTCAACGACATAAGGGTAAGAAAGGTTTTACCGGTTGTGAAGATTTTGATATAGTCTTTCAGGCCTTCCATATATAAAACCTCATTCAGGTTTATCCTGACCGTGCTTGTCCCCTCTTTCACAAAAAGAATATCCTTCGACACATTATCATCATTTAGTTTCAGCGATTCCATACCTGTATTTTTTACGTGGTATATATGAAAAGCCTTGTTTGCAGCTTTCAGAAAGCGTTCAAAAGTAAACGGTTTAACAAGATAGTCTGTAGCATCAAGTTCAAAACCCTCAACTGCATAATCGTGATAGGCGGTGGTGAAAATAACCTGGGGCTTTATGGAAAGAGATTCAACAAGTTGCAATCCGGAAAGGTCGGGCATTTGGATATCAAGAAAGATAAGGTCTATTTTCTCTTTCTGCAATACCTCTACTGCTTCGAAGCCGTTTTTACAAACAGCCTTCAGTTTCAAGAAGGGCACCTTCAATGTAAAATCTTCCAATAAGTCGCGTGCAAGAGGCTCATCATCAACAATAATACAATTCATGTTTTATCAAATGTATCAAATATTCATACTTAACGATTAGTTACTAAATTTCAAAACCAAATCTATATAAAAATATCCATCCTTCTTTTCCATTATCAATCTGTGCGCGTGCGGATATTGATATTCCAGTTGTTTTTTGATATTTGCCAGACCTATGCCACTGCTTTTATCTTTTCGCTGCGATTTTGAAATACGATTTACAACTTTCAATTTTAATTCCTTATAAGTTATAACCAATTCGGCATTTATGTCAACACCTTCTGAGTCAACCCCATGTTTAAAAGCATTTTCAAAAAAGGGAATCAGAAGCATCGGTCTGATTGTCTTGCCTGCAGTCTCCCCCGAGACTTTAAACATAACGTTAGCATCTGCCTGCAGCCGAAGTTTTTGTAGTTCGATATAGTTATTTATGTAATCTATCTCTTTATCCAGTGAAACAACCTCTTTCCCAGACTCATAGAGCATATGTCGCATTAAATCGGAAAGCATGACTATTGCGCCCGGCGTTTTATCCGACTTCCGGTTGGCAAGCGAGTAAATGCCGTTCAAAGTATTGAAAAGAAAATGTGGATTAACCTGTGATTTCAGAAAAGAGAGTTCCGAAGCCAGTTTCTCCTTTTCCATCTCTTGTTTTTGCTTTTCATTCTTATACCATTCCTGAGCAATTTTTATTGTAGCACTTAACAACAAGGCAATAAATACCGCCGAAGTTGTAGATTCCTTGTTTCTTTGTTCGCGCATCATCCTTGCCATCTGAAAAGCCTTACGATTTCCCTGTCCCTGTCTTTTGCCGTGCATTTTCATCATCTTTTCATACCCGATTCTATTTCCTCTAATATTATGAAAATAAGTATGACTGATAAAAAAGGTGAATAAAAGGCTGGCAATAATTATCATAAAATAAATTAAAAACTTCTTACCGGCCAGTAATTTTGGAATAAATACAAAATAATTAAGATAAAAAAACGATATCACCAATACTAAAGTAAAAATTTTGTATTGCGGAAATACACTATTCTCAGGCATATCAAATAGCAGAAAAGGCAGGAAGATAAATCCTGTCCACACGAGAAGATGAATCAAAATAGTAAAAAATTTCTTTTTTATCATTTTTCCAAAAATGAATTGCAAAAATAATTAAGATGGCGATTTAAAAAGAAATAAATCGACAGGGAAGGAATTTTAATCGACAAAAGGAAGAAATAAACAGCCATTTACTAATAAACCATCTCAATATGTGTACCATGAGAATGTAGTATGTTCTCTGCCGTTTTAACTTCTTCCGGTGTACCTTGCACAGCAATCAGATACTTACCGGCTTTGAGATGCTCATTGCATTTCACGACTTTGTCTTTTTTAATCCCGATAGTCGCTAACAGGGAGCCAATTCCTCCGGTGATAATTCCGATATCAAATCCACCAAGAGCACCTAATACAGCACCTGCTCCATATAAAAAACCGAAACCGGGAATAGCAAAAGCACCGACACCAGTTAGCAAACCCAAAATTGTTCCTGCACCTGCACCCAGCAGGGCCGGTGCATTTTTCATACCTTCCAATGACTTGACATGGATATGATCATCAATTACCTCAGCCTTTCCTAACATAGATACTTTATTCATAGGAAAGTTATTGTCATTTAATACTTTTAAAGCATTAATCGCTTTTTCGTGTGAATCGTAAACTGCAACTTGTGATTTCATAATGCTAAAATTTTATAATTATTTATAATTGAATTTATTTAATTATAACTTTTGCGGTATATCCTTCATCGGTTATAACTATGTAAAATCCCTTTTCTAAACGGCTTACATCAATAGAAGTTACATTCCTTTCCACCTTAGTTACCTGTCCAAAAGAATTGATCAATCTAATATTGTAGTTTCCGTCAAGAAATATTTTTCCATTTATAACAGGATTAGGATAAACTTTTAAAGAAGCTGTAAAAAATTGTTCATCAACGGCTCCGGGAATATTACTTTCTTCTGGCGTCGGCTGCTCGAAGAAAACCCAGACATCTCCGCCATCTATCTCCCTGCCCATCGAAATATCGGTATGCTGCTCTCCGAAAGTTATTGAGTCGAGTATGGCAAATCCTGTTGATTCGCTATCGAATATTCCTATCTGCTCACCCTCCTTCTTCAGCTTGAAGTTAGCATGAAAATCGCCCTGTTCAGGATCATTATCAGCCCATATCAAAACAAACTCACCGGATTGCATCGTATAATCAGGCATTTGCCATTTATCTGGATTTTCAAGATTATCGGTAAGGTATTTATCACCAAGCCAAATTGGAATATCGTCGCCGTTATAGACTTCAATCCAATCATCATATTCACCGCTTTCGTCAGCTATTGTACTATCATTACTGGCCATAAATTCATTGATAACGAGTAGTGGATATTCAGATGGAAACAACTCAACAACAATAGGTTCACAAGGCATTTCAAGAAAATTCTGTGAAGTATCGACAGCAAAGACACGATACTTAATCATTGTACCGAACTCTATCTGAGGGAGTAACCCTCCGAATAAATTATCTCCCGATTCGCCGTCATTATGTTCTCCGTCGTCATACATTACACTATCAATCCAAAAACCGCCATTGATACTATATTTCAGCAAAACGGACGAAAGAGAACCGTCATCTTCAGCAAACGCAGTAACATTAATAACTTGTTCTGGAACAATCTGCCCATTCCCAACATACTTAACTATCGGTAATGCATCATTATTTTCCAGTTGCTCTAAAGTACTGCTAATCCTTATATTTATGTATGGTTTCAAGCCGTAGGCAACGTGCTCACCAAGTGCTTCATCAAAAGAGTTAAGAAAATCCTCATAAGTATAGCCATAGTCAAGTGGATAAAAAGGATCATTAACAACATATTGAGCTATCATATCTCTAATGCTGTCGATTCTCTGTTGATATTCCGGCAGCCCGGCAATCTCCTCTATCAATTTCTTTATATAAAAAGAAAACTGGTCTCTCAACTCCTGATTTTCCATGATTCTTGTATAAAGCGGCCTCACATTATCACCGTGTTGTTGCCAGTCGTATATGTTGCGTGTTCCCCAGTTCCGTCCTATCCAATCAATGCCGTAAGTATTATCCATATCGTAAGGTATATACTCAAATTTTCCGGTTTCCGTGTTATGATAGAGATAGAAATTGTTATTATTGTAAATATATCCATCCCAGTTTCCCGTAAAGACATCCACTGCAATTATTTTAAGATAGTCATAAACATTAAAAACCTTATCTATCTCACACTTGAAATCTTCATCAGGTGTATTATTAAGAACATCAATAAAATGGGCAAGGTCAGAATAGTCATCCTGTTGTTTATTGGTTTTTAGCTGGTAAACACGTCTGTCGCCAATCATTAATTTATAATTATCCGGATTGCTGCCCAGATAGTCAAGGTCGGCAGGCCAAAGGCATTTATAAAGATTGCCATCCTGATTCCCAAAACGGGAATCGACAAACTCCTCATCAATATGTTCAACATTAATATATAGCCCATAATAATTATTGTTGATATAAACCCTTACGTGATTAGAGCGTGAGCCAGGAATATCAAAGTCTCTTAGTAAATCCCAACAAAGTTTAGAGCGTATTATTGAAGGGTCGTTATGTTCTCCGTTCAGGTTCATCTTCTCAAGTCCATAATATTTCCTTCCCGGCACATAAGTATTAAACGATACCTTAAAAGATTTTTTTTGCGAATAGCGGGATGTATTCCCCCTCAGCCTGAAGCCAATATCATAAACTGTATCATCAAGAATTCCGTTATTAAATACAAAAACTGCATGCCATTCAATATTGCTCTCAACATTTTCATAGATCCACTGCAATGTATCCGGATTGATAAAAACATCAACTCTTGGAACCAGACTATCAGAAAATACCGGAGCATCATCCGGGAAATTTGGTTGTCCTAAAATCGCAGAAGTCAACCATATTAGATTAGCAACCAGTAAAAACAACTTCTTCATACACTTTCTTAAAAAAGGTCAAAGATAGCATATTCAATTAAATTTCAAGAAATAAAAGGATGATTATTTTTTCAGAGGTTTAAGTCTGGTGCTTCCATTATACGCCATTTTTGTCTTTTCCCTAACAGGCTTTCTGATCCTTGCAGGAAAATGATAAGTAAGGCCAAAGCTCATATAAGAATAATAGTCGAAGTCATTACCATGATGATATGAATCAAGCTTGTCATTTTGTGACTGGCGAAGTCCAATATCAAATGTAAAACTAAAAGCATCAACAAATTTATAGAAAAATCCACCTCCGGCAATAAGCACAAATTCAGGAACGCGAGATTTTGATGTGCTGATTTTCTCTTTTTCTTCAAAATATTCAGTTTTTGTTGAATTAAACAAATAGTTGCCAACGCCTACATAACCAATGATTCCATAATTGTGAGCCTTCCAAGGATTAAACAAATTGACGAAATCCAAATTCAATTTTGCATTATATTCTAAAAACCGAGTTTCAAAAGCAATATTTTGCTTTCTCGCTTTAAAACTCCCAATCAATACCTGTCCCGAGAAAGAAAATGTATTGCTGACACTTTTTGAAATCAGAATACTAAACCCCAGTCCACTCTCTCTTGATAATTTCAACGGGATATCAGTGTCGTAAATACTCAAATCCCCGAAATAGGATGTTGTACCTGCATTAATATTTACAGACCATAAATCACTAAAACGAATAGTCCCTTCACCACCCCATGTCTGAGAAAATCCTTGACTTGCAGATACAAAGAAAATCAGCATTAAAGCAGTTAATCTCGTATTTCCGACATTTTTCATATTTTCCGGTCTTCGGTTAAATTTTGTGTGTAAAAAGACAACATTTTAAAGCTGAAGTTGAGTTTTTTTCCCACAATAAGCAATATTTCCCAATCTGGGAATCGGCGCAAAACATATAACATTGGGCTTCAGCATATTACAACTTTCATTATCAAAACAACATATAATAACACACTATAAAGCGCAACATGTATGCCATTTTGATTAAAACAAATACATGAGGAGAATTTATATAAGGCTTATTTTCAAGAAGATAGATCTGGCACAAATTTTATAAAAATGGATCCAGATAATTTAGTATATTATTAAATCCAAATACTAATCTATTGCACTGAATTCATCAGTTCCTTCTATTCTTTCGAGGTCGATTCCTACTCTGAATTTTAAATAAGGGACGATTGCCGGATCATAGTTAACAACGACATTCACATCAAAGATCATTGTATTGTTTTCGTTGCCCATATACTCTTCAGACTCCGTACCCGACAAGAACCGCCAACCACTGTCATTATCATCCTCGGGCTTTTCTCTGTACATAAAACCGACTTTGAGTCCGTCAACGGTTATTTTATCCGAAACAAGGCAGTAGCCCATAGGAGGGATGAGGTCTTTTATCTCTTCGGGTTTTAGTTTGAATTTGTAAATTTTCATAATTCCAACACTTTGATGAATATTATAATACGATATTGAATTCGTTCACAAGGCCCAATATAGTAATTGTAACAGTGACGCAGCAGCCTCTGCTCAACGCAGATTAATTCGTACGGTAAGGGTCGGTGTTAAATGTAACAAAATAGCCCTTTACCTTCTTTTCCTGTTATTCCTTGAATACCTTCTTCCACCACCGGAGCGTCTTTCCTTAGCCGGATTATATTCAGGCCCCTCCCCTATTCGAGCAGGAAGCCTGACTTTCTGAACAGATTTTCCGAGAAGTTTTTCAATCTCGGCAAACTTTGCCTGCTCTTTCTTACTTATCAGTGTTATAGCAACCCCATCGGATTCAGCCCGTGCCGTACGTCCGATTCTGTGAATATAATCTTCTCCATCATTAGGTACGTCATAATTAATGATTAGGTCAATATCTTCAACATCAATACCACGCGAAAGGATGTCCGTTGCAACCAAAATATTTAAATTTCGGTTTTTAAAAGCCATCAGAACCTCACCCCTCGTTTTTTGATCAAGGTCAGAATGAATATCTCTTACTGAGAGACCGGTCTTTTTCAACACCAAAGTCAGCTCCTTTGTACTACTTTTTGTTGAACAGAATACAATAACACTTCTAAGATGCTTCGATTTCAACAGAAACTCAACAAGAGGTACTTTTTGATTTTCATAAACCACATAAGCAATCTGCAACACCTTTTCGGTTGGTTTGGCAACGGCAATGGTTATCTCTTCGGGTTTATTTAGTATCTTCCCGGCAAGTTGTCGAATCTTGGCTGGCATTGTAGCAGAAAACAGAAGTGTTTGTCTCTTTTTCGGCAGAAATGAAATTATCTTCATAATATCATCGTGAAACCCCATATCAAGCATTCTATCAGCTTCATCAAGAATAAGGAATTCAAGCCTTTCTACTGCTACATATCCCATTTGCAAGTGGGCTATCAACCTTCCCGGTGTTCCTACAATAACATCTGCTCCTTGCGACAAGGCAATTTTTTCCTGAGAAAAAGATGTCCCGTCTGTACCTCCATAAACAGCAATTGAACTAACATGCGTAAAGTAAGAAAGCCCTTCCATATGCTGGTCTATCTGCATTGCAAGTTCACGTGTCGGCACAATTATCAATGCCCTAATGTGTTCATCTTTCTTTGTTAAAACTATTTTATTAATAACAGGGAGCAGGAATGCAGCAGTTTTTCCGGTTCCGGTTTGAGCTGCACCTATCAGATCTTTTCCTTCAAGTATCGTCGGTATGGCCTTTTCCTGTATTGGGGTTGCGGTTTCGAATCCGATGGACTCTATCCCTTCAAGTACCCGCTGGTCAAAATTAAATTCTTTAAATTTCAATTTACTATATTATGCTTTTATTAATTTTTGCAAAGATATTCAAAATAGTGATTGGAAGCGTATGTTATATTTTTGAGTACGATAATAGTTTTTGTTATAAAGCCGGTATCCTTAACTTTACGACTGCTCTTATTCAAGTCCTATTCTCTGAACTCCAGTACGAGCACAGACTTTGGGGAAAGTGAGAAAGCATCAAGATATTTTATGGTTTCACCGGTTATTACATTTATTGCGTAATTGAAATGCCCCAGACACTCTTTGAACTTTTTCGCATCCAAAGCTCTGACTGCATTTGAACTGTTGTTCAGTGCTACCATAACACATTTATCGTCAAAATGCCTGAAATAGACATAAACATCATTAGCAGGAACAAAATGCTTAAGCTCGCCAAAATGAATTACTTCACTGTTTTTTCTCCAATTCAATAGCTTTTGCAGAAAATCAAATGCTTCATTTTGTTTGTCTGTCCTCCCGTCACTTGTAAAAGCATCGACTTTATCGCCTGGCCAACCACCCGGAAAATCTTTTCTTATAAACCCATGCCCCTGAGCAGATTTTCCGGTCATCAATATTTCAGTTCCGTAATATATCATTGGGATACCACGCATTGTCAGCAAAGTTGCCATTACCATTTTCCATTTGTTAAAATCCTCATCAACCGAAGAGTAAATCCTATTGAGATCGTGATTGTCGCAAAAAATCAAATTGTTTTCAGGTGCAGCATACAAAAAATCCTGTGCCAGGACATAATATATGCTTGCCAAGCCTTGTGTCCAGCCGTCCTTTTCGTTGAAAGCATTACTCAAAGAATAATACATCGGGAAGTCCGTCACAGATGGAATGCCGGAATTATATCCATCACGGTTAGGAGCATCCTTCTGAAAGTATGCAGTTATGGATTCTTTTTGCTGCCATGCCTCCCCTACAACATTAAATTCAGGATATTCAGTAAAAACAGCATCACTCCAACGGGTGATAAAATCCTTATCGGAATATGGTTGTGTATCAATCCTGATACCGTCAATTCCCGAAAGCTCAATCCACCATATTGAATTCTGTATGAGATAGTTTGAAAGAAGCTCGTTTTTTTGGTTCAGGTCAGCCATATGATGGTCAAACCAGCCTGTTAAAAACCTTTCGCTGTCATATTCCGATGCATGAGTATCCATAACCGTTGATCCTCTGAAATTGGAGAGAGTAAACTCGTCAAACTGATGTATCCAGTCATCCGATGGCAAATCTTTGACAAGCCAACCGTAGATACTTGCATGGTTGAACACCATATCCATAATAACTTTCAACCCCTTATTGTGAGCACTTACAACAAGGTTCTGATAATCTTCATTAGTTCCGAAACGCGGATCAATTTTATAAAAGTTCGTTATTGCATATCCGTGATATGAATATTCGGGATTATTGTTTTCGACAAGCGGGTTAATCCAAATTGCGGTTGCTCCGAAATTTAAAATATAATCAAGGTGGTCTGCAATTCCTTTGATATCGCCACCGTGCCTCCCGTCGGGATTATTTCTGTCAGCTTTTTCAATCATCCCCGGCATATTGTCATTCGAAGGGTCGCCGTTTGCAAACCTGTCGGGCATCAGCAAATAAATAACATCCGTTTTATCAAATCCTTTTCTCTCAGCCGACCCCGGCTCACGTTTTAATAATCTATACTCAAAAACGGCTGCTTTTTCTCCGTTATCTTTGAATTCGATCTCAAATGTTCCCGGTTTAACTTCCTTGTCAAGAGTGAGATTTACAAAAAGATAATTCGGGTTTTCAACACGAATTACCTCACCCGTACCGACACCCGGATAATCTATTTCCGGTTCAAGATTTGAAATGTCTTTTCCGTAAATCATTAATTGCAGGTTCGGATTGACCATTCCTGCCCACCAGAACGGAGGTTCTATACTTTCAATCTTTACATTTTGCGATAAAACGGAAAGTTGTATTAAAGTCAGAATTATAAAAAGATTACGTTTCATTTTTGATAGTTTGTTAAGCATTATACCTGCAAGGTTTTCCTTTCCGCCGTTGATAAAATTACAAATAGTTTACCTTTCTCACTACACTAATTCCGTAATATTTTGCTCCACGAATTACATACATTAATCGTACTCCGCAATTCTTCAATTCGTTAACTCCTCAATTCATTAATTCCCTCTTTGTCCTTTTCCCCTCTATTTCCGCCATCACTCAGGCACCTGACATTTATAATTCACCGTACTTTTAGCTCCCATACCTGAATTAATAAGCCAAAGCTCATTTTTATCAACATTATCAACCTGTGTATTCATATTAAAATCAGCGGAATAGTATCCGGAATCACCGGCAGAGATTTTCCAATAATTATTGTTGTCAAGATCATTAATAACACCGTCATTATTGGCATCGCCGGCAACCATTCCCCAAATACCGGCAGTCAGCTCCTTATATCCTGCGGCTCCGCCGTAAACCTGATCTGCCGACGTCGAGAAATCATAGGAGTAAATTCCGTCTGACTCAACAAGTGCATTTGCCGACATAACAGAAATGTGGTCACGGTGATAAATAACCGTAAACAGTTGCTGGTTAACCGCAACTTTGAACTGAAGGTCTTCCGAGCCGTCTGTTCCTATAACAACACCGCCGGAAGTA
>Ga0256913_10000703_pt1 | contig 17435 bp, 15 predicted proteins | sample Axial_MatmetaG_FD_185970 | JGI IMG/M metagenome (GOLD analysis project Ga0256913, IMG submission 185970) | Deep-sea worm associated microbial mat communities from Axial Seamount, Juan de Fuca Ridge, Pacific Ocean - Axial_Mat | ecosystem: Environmental > Aquatic > Marine > Oceanic > Microbial... | reverse complement strand
TTATACTGCTTGGCTGTAGCTTCCATAAATTGCCATATACCTACGGCACTTTTATTGGATACACACTTAGTGGCAAATCCAGACTCTATCATAGACATATATACAAATAGATCAGAGAGTCCATCCCTCATCAACATACTCTTAAAGGTTGGGATAAGCTCTCCACCTCTTTTGAGTGAATTTTTATAAAATCTCTCATATTGTTTATGATATTTCTTGAGAAAACCTTCAAACTCTTCATCATATATATAACTACTATCTACATCAAATTCACCAAAAACATAACTATAGCTAGGGTACTTATCTACCACACTCATAGACCAGGATAATATAGTAAATGATAGCACCAAAAGAATACTCTTCAATTATGACTCCATATTTAGTTTTTCAATCCAAATTATACCAAAAAAGTAGATCGAAAACCTATTTATGATATTATTGCGTATCAATATATGGAGAAACAGATGGATATTTCTAAAATAGGTTATGGTGAAAACCCTGATGCAGTAAAAGCAATAATTGAGGTTCCTCTCAATTCAAATATAAAGTTTGAGATAGACAAAGAGTCTGGTGCTGTTGAAGTAGATAGAGTACTCTACTCTGCTGTACACTATCCAGCAAACTATGGCTTTGTAGCCAATACACTATCTGATGATGGTGACCCTGCTGATATACTAGTACTATGTGACTATGCACTCCAAGCAGGTTCATTTATAAAGTGTCGCTTGGTAGGTGTGTTGATGACAGAAGATGAGAGTGGTGGAGACGAGAAGCTACTAGCAGTACCTACAGAGAAGATAGACCCTACTTATAAGGATATCAAAGATTTAGGTGATGTACCAGAACATACACTAAATCGTATCAAAAATTTCTTTGAGACTTATAAGATGTTAGAGCCAAACAAATGGGTTAAAGTATCTGGATTCAAAGATAAAGCTCACGCGACAGCTATATTAGACAAGGCTATCAAAAACTACAAATCATAATCTCAATGATTGTAATATCTACTACCAAAAGATAGATATTGCAATCATAGCTTCCAATATTTCAAGGTACAAAAATGTATAAAATAGCTCTATTTATCATACTGTTATACTCATCTCTATATAGTGAAGAGATACTTGATAATTTTATAGATAAGCAGATAGTCATAGAGTCAAAATTTTTAGATAAAAATATCTCTGCAGAGACAAAAAAAGAACTCAAAGAGAAACAGGAGATAGAGTATAGAGATTTTTTATTGAGATACACTTCAAACAAAAATATATATCTAAATAATATGGATCCATATAGATACGAAATAAGTAAACTAAAAATTAGATTGAGAAAGAACAAATATTTAGGATATACCAATGCAGCCTTTAGGGATGAAGTACTACTACAAAGCTATAGCACAAAAGAGTCTATTAGAAATATTCTACATAAGATAATAAAAGAGACTGACAACAGCTCATCTAAAAATATATTTGCAAATAGAGTCGATGAAGTCATACTAGAGTATTTTACAAAATATAAACCATTCAATAAAGATAAATATCTATCCTCTGATCTAAATCTATCTAGTTCCATAGCCAAGTCATTGGTAAAAGCTATCAATATCAACACATATCTTGAGAGTGTAGCCAATACATTTGGCTCTGAGCTGATCAACAATAGCACATCTATATACAATACAAATAAATTCTCAGAATCTAAACTATTTAAATTTGTAGATACTATAAACAGTTCAGAGTATGGCAAGAGTATCAATCCATACTTAAAAAAGATACATTTAGATTTGGCAAAAGTCATACTTATATTGATAACTATTATATTTATACAATTTGTGCAGATAGTCGTAAAATATATCATCAATCATATACTCTCTAGATATAAATTAAAAGATGATGATAAAGATTATATACACAACCATATAACAAATCTATTCAATATAGTTACAACTCTATTTATCTTCAACATTATATTTGTAGTATATCTAGGTATAGATAGCAAAAGTATAAATATAAGCAAGATATTTGGTATGCTATATGTTGTGCTGATCTCTATGATACTATACAGAGTGACAAATACAATAGCCTATCTCAAACTTGATAGGATGAAGAGTAGCAAACTACTCAAAAATGAGGTGATAAACTTAGCTATTAAAGCGATCAATAGTCTCATTATCATCATAGCCATTATTATCACTCTCAAGATACTAGGAGTAGATCTTACTACTCTATTATCAGGGCTAGGTATAGCAGGTGCTGCTGTAGCATTTGCTGCTAAAGATAGTATAGCCAATATATTTGGTTCCATATCTATACTTTTAGGGAATATATTTGAACAGGGGGATTGGATAGAGACCAAAGATGTAGATGGTACAGTCGTAGAGATAGGTCTAAGAGCTTCTACCGTAAGAACTTTTGATAATGCACTCATATCTATACCCAATTTTGAATTAGCAAATACAGGTGTCAAAAACTGGAGTCGTAGGAGTATAGGTCGTCGTATCAAACTCAGTATAGGAGTTACCTATGAATCAGATTTTGATGATATCAGAAATGCTATAGAGGATATAAGAGTGATGCTCAAAAACCATCCAGATATTGCCAATGAACATACATCTTTTACCAATCCAGACAGAAAAGCAAGATTGGTCTCTATGGAAGACTTTAAGGGTATCAAGAGGACAACACTTGTATATTTAGACGAATTTAGAGACTCTAGTATCAATATATTGGTATACTGCTTCAGTCGCTCTGTAGTTTGGCATGAGTGGCTAGAGACCAAAGAGGATATTATGTATAAGATAGCCAAAATATTGGAAAACAATAACTTAAGTTTTGCATACCCTACTCTTATGGTACATACCGATAGAGATGAGATATAGTTAATCCCAAATTATGCATAATTTTGAACTCAGTCTATGATCTATTATTATGATTTTTATATATAGAGGCAATAATGAAGCATATATAGGAACTATTGCGTAATTTGTAATAGCTTTTAAGTTGACTCAAGCAAAAATGTCTTAAAATTATAAAAGTTAAACCTGAATTATGCAGTAGAATTATGAAAATAGTATCAAGTGGGTGTTTGCAGATCTCCACAGTGAAATAACTTGTACTAGTTTTATGATCCCAAATGCACAATTCGGGTTAAAGTTATAAGAAGGTTATCTTATGGAAATTAATTTGGTGGCAGAGAGTCTTAAATTTATGGTACTAGGAATGATTGTCGTTTTTATATTCCTTGCCGTATTAGTTCAATTAATGAAGTTACAAGCAAAATTTATTGAGAAATATTTTCCTGAAAAAGAGGTTGCATTGTCAGCTAAATCAAAGAAAAATATAATAGACGAGTCAGTTAGAACAGCAGCTATTATTGCCGCAATTGCAGAGTTTAATAAAAATAAATCTTAACTAAGGTATAAACAATGGCAAAAAAATATATAGATGTGATGGATACAACATTTAGAGATGGATTTCAATCAGTCTTTGGTGGTCGTGTTCTTATGGATGATTTCTTTCCAGCAGTAGAAGCTGCCAAAGAGGCAGGTATCAAACATTTTGAGTTTGGTGGTGGAGCAAGATTTCAAAGTCTATTTTTCTATCTACAAGAGAATGCTTTTGATATGATGGACAGGTTTCGTGAGATAGTAGGACCAGAAGCAAATCTACAGGTACTATCAAGAGGTATCAATACAGTTATGTTGGATACTGGTAGTAGAGAGATGATAGATCTTTTTGCAGAGATGTTCAAGAAGCATGGTACTACTACAGTAAGGAACTTTGATGCATTAAATGATGTAGACAATCTTATATATAGCGGTCAATGCATCAAAAAACATGGTCTCAACCATGAGGTAGTAGTGACAATGATGGATCTACCTCCAGGTTGTGAGGGTGCTCATGATGTAACATTTTATGAGAGGACTCTTAGAAATATTCTTGATAGTGGATTGGAGTTTGATTCTGTATGTTTCAAGGATGCTAGTGGTACATCCAACCCACACAAAGTATATGAGACTATCAAGATGGCTAGAAATCTTTTAGGTAAAGATGCTCATCTTAGACTACATACACATGAGACAGCAGGAGTGAGTGTAGCTGCATATTTAGCTGCATTAGAGGCTGGTGCGGATGGTATAGATATGGCAGCTTCACCATTGAGTGGTGGCACAAGTCAGCCAGATATATTAACAATGCTACATGCCACTAAAGGTACAGACTATAATTTGGGTGATCTTCAATTACCTAAAATTCTAAAATATGAAGAGAGACTACATACATGTCTTGATGATTATATAATACCACCAGAGGCTACCCATGTATCTCCCCTTACACCATTCTCCCCTATGCCAGGTGGTGCTTTGACAGCCAATACACAGATGATGAGAGATAGTGGCAATTTAAATAGATTTGATGAAGTTATTTTAGCTATGAAAGAGGTAGTTGAGAGAGGTGGGTATGGTACATCCGTAACACCTGTAAGTCAATTTTATTGGCAACAAGCATATTCAAATGTCATATTTGGTCCTTGGAAACAGATAGCTCCAGGATATGGTAAGATGGTATTGGGATACTTTGGTAAGACTCCTGTAGAGGCAGATAAAGAGATCATAAAGATGGCATCTAAGCAACTCAAACTAGATCCAACCAAGGAGAACCCTCTCGATATAGCAGATAGAGATATCAATAAATCTATCGCATATTGGACAAAGGTACTTGAAGATGAAGAATTAGAGGTGACAAAAGAGAATATCTTTATAGGTGTATCTTGTGACAAGAAAGGTATAGCATTTCTCAAGGGTGAAAGTCCATTAATGGTGAGAAAGAAGAGTGAAGAAATTAGTAATGGAGAAGTAGATATGGCGGGTAATTATACAGTAGTGGTAGATGGTAAGAAGTTTAATGTGCAAGTGGCAGAGGGTAATGCTGATATTCAAGTGACAGAGTCATCGTCAACTCCAACTCCAGCCCCATCAAAACCAGCTCCTACGACAACTCTTGTAGAGAATGGTGGTGAGGGTAGCATTAAGATAGAGTCACAAACTCCAGGTAATGTATGGAAGATACTTCTATCTCCAGGAGATAGAGTTGAAGAGGGTGACAAGATCATGATACTAGAGGCTATGAAGATGGAGATAGATATCACAGTACCTCAAAGTGGTGTCATTAAATCTATCAATGTAAATATCAATGACTCAGTTACTGATGGACAGTTATTGGCTACAATGGAGTAGAGATGAAAGTAAAAAAAATTTTACTTATGTTGCTGTTGGTATTTGTAACATTTAGTATCACACTACAAGCTAGTGAACATGAAGAGTCAAAAGCTTCAGAGATAGAAACAAAGAGTGAGAGTAGCTATGTTTCAAAGAGTGTAGGTGATATGCTGATAAGTTTTTATGATACTACAGGACTCAAAGCTATTTTGGAGCCAGAGGATGGTGTTACCAATGGTGAGGGTCATAAAATGAGTATCTTTGCCCAAGGTTGGGGTAGAGTTATTATGTTTGGTATTATATTTTTACTATTCTATTTGGCTATAGCAAAAGGGTTTGAACCACTTCTACTTTTGCCAATAGCCTTTGGTGGATTACTTGCCAATATCCCTATAGCCAATATGACAGGTGAGCATGGTATGCTTGGTATCATATACCATATGGGTATAGCCAATGAGTTTTTCCCACTATTGATATTTATGGGTGTTGGTGCTATGACAGACTTTGGTCCTCTTCTATCGCGTCCAAAGACTGCACTATTGGGTGGTGCAGCACAGTTTGGTATATTTGGTTCATTGGTTGGTGCAGCAGCATTGGCTCAATATACAGGAATGGTAGATTTCACACTTAAGCAGTGTTCAGCTATCAGTATCATCGGTGGTGCAGATGGTCCAACATCTATCTTCATAGCATCTGCTCTAGCTCCTGAACTGTTGGGTGCTATAGCTGTAGCAGCATACTCATACATGGCTTTGGTTCCAGTCATTCAACCACCTATAATGAGAGCTCTCACCACAAAAGAGGAGAGACAGATAGTTATGAGAACCACTAGGAAGGTAAATAAGCTTGAAAAGCTTCTATTTCCATTGGTTGTTATAGTGATGACTATACTTGTACTACCTGATGCTACACCACTTATTGGTGCATTCTCTTTTGGTAATTTTGCCAAAGAGTCTGGAGTAGTAGATCGGTTGTCAAATGAGATGCAAAACTCACTTATAAATATAGTCACTATATTTTTAGGACTTGGAGTTGGTTCAAAATTGGCTTCAGATAAATTTTTGGTGATGGAGACATTGGGTATTATGATTATTGGTCTATTGGCATTTGCAGCTGGTACAGCAGCAGGTGTTTTGATGGCAAAATTGATGAATAAATACTCAGATGAACCTATCAATCCACTTATAGGAGCGGCTGGTGTATCAGCTGTACCAATGGCAGCTAGAGTTGTTAGCAAAGTTGGTTCAGAAGAGAAACCTGGTAATATATTGTTGATGCATGCTATGGGACCTAATGTAGCAGGTGTTATCGGCTCCGCAGTTGCAGCAGGTGTGTTGCTATCCATATTTAAATAAAAGAGGAAATTATGACAAACAGAAAACCAAATGGACTTGATGATCTTGGACTTAAAAATATAGGCAGAATATTTCACAATCCTAGTTATACTGAGGTGCAAGCGCACGAAGTAAATAAGAAAGAGGCAAAACTAGCTACTAGTGGTGCCACTATGTGTGATACTGGTATCTTTACAGGCAGAAGCCCAAAAGATAAATATTTTGTAGATCAGGAGCCTTCAAATAAGCATATCGCTTGGGGTGATATAAACAAACCTATCAAAAAAGAGATATATGAAGAGTTGCTAGAGTTAACAAAAGAGCAGTTGTCAGGTAAAGATATATATATCATTGATGTCTATGCAGGTTCATCTCTTGCTAGTCGTAAAAAAATTAGATTTATTACAGAGGTAGCATGGCAAGCACACTTTGTAAAAAACATGTTTATCAGACCACCAGAAGATGAAGTGGATGAGTTTTTGCCTGATTTTACAGTCTATAATGCTTGTAGAACTACAAACAAAAAGTGGAAAGAGCATGGTTTGAACTCTGAAGTTTTTGTAGTGTTCAATATAGAGGATAATGTATCTATCATTGGTGGTACTTGGTATGGTGGTGAGATGAAAAAGGGTATCTTTTCTATGATGAACTACTGGTTGCCACTAGAAAATAAACTCTCTATGCACTGCTCTGCTAATGTTGGTAAAGATGGTGATGTTTGTCTATTTTTTGGATTATCAGGTACGGGTAAGACTACTCTATCAACTGATCCAAATCGTGCATTGATAGGTGATGATGAGCATGGTTGGGATAAGTATGGTGTATTTAACTTCGAGGGTGGCTGTTATGCTAAAGTTATCAACCTAGACCCTAAAGGTGAGCCAGAGATATATGGAGCTATTCGTCAAGATGCACTACTAGAGAATGTAGTTTATGACGAGTATGGTGAGGTTGATTATGATGATGGGTCAAAGACTGAAAATACTAGAGTATCTTATCCTATAGAGCATATAGACAATCACAAAGAGGATCTAATGGCTGGTCACCCTAGCAATATCATATTCCTTACTGCTGATGCGTTTGGTGTACTTCCTCCCGTAAGTAAACTTACCAAAGAGCAAGCAATGTACTACTTCTTGGGTGGATATACTGCAAAAGTAGCAGGTACTGAGAGAGGTATCACTGAACCTCAAGCAGTGTTTAGTGCATGTTTTGGAGAAGCATTTTTGCCTCTACACCCAACAGAGTATGCCAAGCTTCTTGGAGACAAAATAGATGAGCATGGGGTCAATGTCTATCTACTCAATACAGGCTGGACAGGTGGAGTCTATGGAGTAGGTAAAAGAATGAGCCTCAAAGATACTAGAGCTTGTATAGATGCTATACTCAATGGTTCTATAAATGATGCAGAGTTTGAAACTATAGATATCTTCAATCTTGCTGTCCCTACTATGCTAGATGGTATCTATAATAATACTATACTAAACCCTAGAAATACTTGGGAAGATAAAGATGCATACGACAAAACTCTTAGAGAGTTAGCAAATATGTTTGTCAAAAACTATAGTCGTTATGATGGACATGGAGAAGAGTTTGACTTCTCTGGAGCTGGTCCACAACTATAATAACATTAGTAGAGGGACTTCTCCTCTACTATTCAAACTGCCACAAAATTCTTATATTATCGAGAAATTCTCAATCCCAATCTAAATTATGCTACACTTACACTATGAAAATAGGTACAGACATTATACTCATTAGCAGAGTAGAAGATTCTATAGATAGATTTGGAGATAAATTTTTAGAAAGATTTCTAACTAATAGCGAGATAAAACAGAATCTAAAGATAGAGTCTATAGCAGGTATGTGGGCTTCTAAAGAGGCTATATCTAAAGCATTGGGATGTGGCATAGGTAGAGATCTATCATTTCAAGATATAACTATATCAAAAGATAGTAGAGGGGCTCCATACTTTAGATTATCTGATAGGGTTAAGGAGATTTTTGATATAGAAGATAGCTCATTATCTATCAGTCATGATGGTGGATTTGCTATAGCTGTAGTAGCCATAGTTTTTGCCAAAAGATTATAAACTGCTACAAACCATAACGCTATGGGTATATGGAGATAATCGTAATCATTTTTATCCTATTTATATTAAATAAAATAAAATCTTTACTTTATTATACATTTCGCAACAAATCCATATAAACAAAATAAACATATACAATAGTTTAACTTATATTGTAGTACACTAAAATAAATATCATATATAAGGATAATTATGCAGATAGTCATGGGATTAGTAGGTATGGTCGTACTGTTATCTATAGCGGTGCTCTTCTCTAGCGATAGAAGAGCTATTAAACTTCGTACAGTTGGAGGTGCATTGTTATTACAGATGACAATACCTGCCATTGTACTACTCACACCTTGGGGAGCGTCAGCTCTCAAGAGTGTGACCAATGGTGTCCAAGCGGTCATAGATAGTGCCAATTCTGGTATATCATTTCTATTTGGACCTATAGTTAGTGATAAGATGTTCCAACTCTTTGATGGTAATGGATTTATCTTTGCTCTTAAAGTTTTGCCTGTTATTATATTTTTTGCATCTTTGATGTCAGTACTCTACCATCTAAAGATTATGCAAATAGTTATCAAAGTATTTGGTGGTGGATTACAAAAGATGTTGGGTACTAGCCGTACAGAGTCTATGTCTGCTGCAGCCAATATATTTGTAGGTCAGACAGAAGCACCACTAGTGGTTAAACCATATATCAAAACTATGACTAGTTCAGAACTATTTGCCATTATGGCTGGTGGTTTGGCATCTGTCGCAGGTGCTGTACTTGCAGGGTATGCCTCTATGGGTGTATCTCTCAACTACCTTATAGCAGCATCATTTATGGCAGCTCCTGGTGGACTACTTATGGCAAAGATACTTGTCCCTGAGACAGAGACTCCTGATGAAACACTAGAGAAAAAGATAGAAGATGAACAGGATGATGAGGAGCAAGCAGCCAATGTACTTGATGCTGCTGCTATAGGTGCATCATCGGGATTGCAACTAGCTCTCAATGTAGGTGCTATGCTATTGGCATTTATCGCTCTTATTTCTCTACTCAATATGATCATAGGTGGTATAGGCGGTATCTTTGGTTATGGTGAGATCACTATGCAGATGATACTTGGATATCTTTTTGCTCCTATTGCTTATATATTGGGTATACCTTGGACTGAAGCTATTCAAGCGGGTAGTCTGCTTGGTCAAAAACTTGTCATCAATGAGTTTGTGGCATATGTAGATTTTATCGCTAACAAAGAGGTATTCTCAGCACACTCACAAGCTATCATATCAGTAGCACTATGTGGATTTGCCAACCTCTCATCTATAGCTATACTACTAGGTGGTCTAGGTGTACTTGCACCTTCAAGACGGAAGGAGATAGCAAGATTTGGTCTCAAAGCTGTACTTGCAGGTACACTATCAAACTTTATGAGTGCTACTTTGGTAGGAATATTTATGGCTCTATCGGGTCAAGCAATGTAAGGAAGAGATATATGGGTGATTTAGGCAAAATAGCCAAGAGGGCTATAGGATTGATGGATTTGACTACACTAAATGATAACGATACAGATGAGAAGGTGATATCACTATCTCATCAAGCACATACAGTTGCTAGTGATACTGCCGCTCTATGTATCTATCCTAGATTTATACCAATAGCTAACAAAACGCTGATAGCAGATGGTACTAGAGATAGTATCCGTATAGCTACAGTGACCAATTTCCCAAAGGGTGGAGACGATATAGATATAGCAGTAGCTGAGACTAGAGCAGCTATAGCTTATGGTGCAGATGAGGTAGATGTGGTATTTCCATATAGAGCATTGATGGCAGGTGATGAGCAGGTAGGATATGATCTAGTCAAAGCATGTAAAGAGGCTTGTGGAGATAAGCTACTCAAAGTTATCATCGAATCTGGTGAACTCAAAGAGCCATCACTCATAAAAAGAGCTAGTGAGATATCTATAGATGCAGGGGCAAACTTCATCAAGACATCTACAGGTAAAGTAGCTATCAATGCTACAATTGAAGCAGCAACAATTATGCTCAATGTGATAAAAGAGAGAGATCCATCAGTAGGATTTAAAGCTGCAGGTGGTGTCAAAGATGCTCAGAGTGCCAAAGAGTATATAGAGTTGGCAGAGTCTATTATGGGTAGTGAGTGGGTAGATGCTAATCACTTTAGATTTGGTGCATCTAGCCTACTTGACAATCTATTAGCAGAGTTAGGATATGGTGAAGTATCCATAAAAGAGGGGTATTGATATGAAAAGAACAATTATTTTACTATTGGACTCATTTGGTATAGGTGGTGCAGAGGATGCATGTAAATTTGGTGATATCACGCCAGAGGGTAGACCTTTCAATGACGATGGAGCCAATACACTTGGTAATATAGCAGCATTTTGTCAATCATCACAAGCAGAAGATGGCAGAAGTGGATCACTAAAGATTCCAAACATGAATAAGATGGGCTTAGGTATCGCAGCCAAAGAGAGCTGTGGAGGATGCTACCCCAAAGGGCTTGAAGAGATAGATGAACCTATAGCTGCACATGGGTATGCTTCAGAGGTATCTACAGGTAAAGATACATCAAGTGGTCACTGGGAGATGATGGGAGCTCCAGTCACATATACTTGGGGCTACTTCAAAGAGAAAAAAGATAGCTTCCCACAAGAGCTACTAGATGAGTTTGTCAAAGAGACAGGGGTAGATGGCTATCTAGGCAATTGTCACTCATCAGGTACAGTGATACTCAAAGAGCTTGGTGAAGAGCATATGGCCACAGGTAAACCTATACTATATACATCAGCCGATAGTGTATTTCAGATAGCATGTCATGAAGAGAGTTTTGGACTTGATAGACTCTATGAGATATGTGAAATAGCACGAAAACTAGTAGACAAATACAATATAGCTAGAGTGATAGCTAGACCATTTGTAGGTAGTGATGCCTCCAACTTTGCACGAACTGCCAACCGTCATGACTACTCAGTCACACCACCAGCTACTACTGTACTAGATATGATGAAAGAGAGTGGTGGAGATGTCATAAGTGTAGGCAAGATCAAAGATATCTTTGCAGGGTGTGGTATCACAAAAGCATACAAAGCCAATGGTGTAGCACCACTATTTGATGCCACACTAGAGGCTCTTAGAGATACTACAAAAGATAGCATTATCTTTACAAACTTTGTCAATTTTGATGCCGATTTTGGACATAGACGCAATGTATCAGGATATGCATCAGCATTAGAGCTATTTGATAGTAGATTACCAGAGATCATAGAGCTACTTGAAGATGATGATATGCTTATACTTACTGCTGACCATGGATGTGACCCTACTTGGTGGGGTACAGACCACACTAGAGAGCATATACCAGTCATCGTATATGGTAAGGGTATCAAGCCTGCAAATTTAGGACACCGATATAGCTTCGCCGATATAGGTCAAACCATAGCATCACATCAAGGCTTAGATAACCTCATAGTAGGTAGAAGCTTTTATGATGAGATGATCAAAAGATAAGGATATATTTAATGACACCACATATCAATGCAAATGCAGGAGATTTCGCCGAGACTGTTCTCTTTCCAGGTGATCCACTAAGAGCTAAATTTATAGCAGAGACATTTTTGGATGATGCTGTAGAGGTGACAAATGTTAGAAATATGTTTGGATTTACTGGTAGCTACAAAGGTGAGAGGATATCAGTGATGGGTAGCGGTATGGGTATACCATCATGCTCTATATATGCCAAAGAGCTTATCACAGAGTATGGTGTGAAAAATATCATCCGTGTAGGTACTTGTGGAGCAGTAAGTCCAGATGTCAAAGTGCTAGATGTTATCATCGGTATGGGTGCTAGTACAGACTCCAATGTCAATCGTACTAGATTTAGTGGATTTGATTTTGCTGCTATAGCTAGTTATGATCTACTTCAAAAGGCTGTTGATGCTGCAAAAGAGCATAAGATAGATGCTAAAGTAGGCAATATATTCTCTGCTGATCTATTCTATACTCCTATACCTGAATTTTTTGATACATTGGAGAAGTTCAATATCTTAGGTGTAGATATGGAGGCTGCTGGTCTATATGGTGTAGCTACAGAATTTGGAGCAAATGCTCTAACTATACTCACTGTTTCTGACCATATTCGTACAGGAGAGGCTACTACACCAGAACAACGCCAGAGTGCCTTCAAAGAGATGATATATATAGCACTAGATGCTGCTATAACTAAATAGGATGTGTAAAATGAAAAGATATATTACAAATGTTGCGTTAGCCTCATCTCTACTTTTTGGTACTACATTGGTAGCAGATGAAGAGAAGATATCTCAATGCTCTAGTGAAATTCCACAACCAAAAGAGCAAAAGAGCTTTTTTACTCCCAACTTCACATATTGGGATGTAAGTGTCAACTACCTTGATTGGAGTAGTGGTACAGAGAAGAGATCAATATTTACAGACTTTACCTATCTAGAGCTAGAGGGTGGAGCTGGATGGGATTGGGGTGAATTTTACTTCTTTACCGATCTCGAAAATCCTACAAATGATTGGGATGATGAACCTACTGATGACAAGCGATTTGTTATCAAGCCTATACTTGATGTAAAGGTTTATGATACAAATTGGTATGTTCATATCCAAGACTACTACTTAGACTCCAATGGATTTTTTGTCAATAACCTCGTCACTGGTATAGCTTATAAATTTAGCTGGGATAATGGTAGTTTTATTCGTCCATATATAGGTACACACTATCAAGAGAGTACATTTTATGATGGCTTCAATGGATATATGGCAGGGTGGACACTAATATATAATTTCACTATAGCCGATCAGAAAATGACACTATCAAATTGGCATGAGATGGAGTTTGGTAGAGATGAGGAGCACTATTTGGCTAGTGATGGTACACCTATAGGTGATGGTGAGAGCTGGGGTATCAATGGTGCTATAGCACTATGGTGGACACCCATCAAGCAGATCACAGCAGGAGTACAGTACAGATATGCTCTACACAAATTGGGAGAGATAGATAATACCAATGCAATTATCTACTCTTTAAAATATAACTTTTAGGAGAGCTTATGTATTTACCTCAAGAGATAATTAGACGCAAGAGAGATGGGGAGAAGTTAAAAGCAGATGAGATAGAGTTTTTTGTCAAGGGTATAGCAGACAACTCTATATCAGAGGGGCAAGTGGGTGCATTTGCTATGGCAGTATATTTCCAAAATATGGATATGGAGGAGAGGGTATCTCTAGCTATGGCTATGAGAGATTCTGGTACTGTATTGGAGTGGGAGTCACTAGAGCTTGATGGTCCTGTAGTAGATAAACACTCTACAGGTGGTGTAGGTGATGTAGTATCCTTGATGCTTGGACCTATGGTGGCTGCTTGTGGTGGCTTCGTGCCTATGATATCTGGTAGAGGTCTTGGTCATACAGGTGGTACATTAGATAAGTTTGACTCTATACCAGGATACAACACTACCCCATCAAATGAGCTATTTCGTAAAGTGGTCAAAGAGGTAGGAGTAGCTATCATAGGACAGACAGGCAATCTAGCTCCTGCTGATAAGAGATTTTATGGTATCCGTGATGTAACTGCTACTGTAGAGTCTATATCACTCATCACTGCATCTATACTATCCAAAAAATTAGCTGCAGGATTGGATGCGTTGGTGATGGATGTCAAGGCAGGTAGTGGAGCATTTATGCCTACTCATGAACTATCTCAAGAGTTGGCCAAGAGTATAGTAGCAGTCGCTAATGGTGCAGGATGCAAGACTACAGCCCTATTGACAAATATGGATCAAGTCTTGGCATCTACAGCAGGTAATGCAGTAGAGGTGAGAGAGGCTGTAGAGTATCTCACTGGCAAATATAGAAACCCACGACTACATGAGGTTAATATGGCACTATGTGCAGAGATGTTGGTAGTGAGTGGATTGGCTAGTAGTGATGAGGAGGCTCATACCAAGCTACAAGAGTCACTAGATAGTGGAGCAGCAGCAGATAAATTTGCACAGATGGTTACAGCACTAGGTGGTCCAGCAGACTTCATGACAAACTACGATGAGTATCTAGCCAAAGCAGATATTATCCGTCCTATATATCCACCAAAAAGTGGTATAGTCACATCTATGGATACTAGAGATATAGGTATGGCAGTAGTAGCTATGGGTGGTGGACGCAGAAAGCCTAGTGATGAGATAGATTATGCAGTAGGCTTTAGCGACTTTGTAGCACTAGGTGATAGTGTAGATGATCAGACTCCACTAGCTGTAGCACATGTACAAAATGAGTCCCAATATGAAGAGGCAAAGAGAGCTCTGCATAGTGCTATAGATATATCTGACCAAGCCCCATCATCAAAACCTATGATATTTGAAAAGATAAGATTGGAGGATATATAGTATGTCTCCAGCGGTTATAGAGTGGGTAGGGTATATCTCATCTATAGTGATACTCATATCACTCACAATGTCATCTATCATCAAGCTTCGATGGATCAATATGGTAGGAGCAGTACTATTTACTATCTATGGTGCATTGATAGGTGCTACACCTGTAGCAGTAGTCAACTTTGGTATAGTACTTATAGATCTATACTATATATGGCAATACTACAATACAAAAGAGAGTTTTGCAGCTATCAGAGCAGATATAGACTCTGCAATATTTAGATATTTTCTCAAAGTAAATAGAGATGATATAGAAAAACAGATAGCCATAGAGAAGATAGATAGCGATGATGAAGCGGTTTATACCCTCAGAGATAACAATATAGCAGGTGTGATGATAGGAAATAGAGTAGAAGAGGATACCCTAAATATAAAGCTAGACTATGTAGCACCCAGATATAGAGACTTCAAAGTAGGTGAGTTTTTCTTTGTCAAAAATATAGAGATATTCAAAGATAGAGGCATCAATAGAGTCTTGGCACATGCTAGAGATACAGAGCATCAGGTATATTTAGAGAGAGTAGGTTTCAAACAACTTGGAGATAGTCTATATGATTATGAGAAGGTACTATGAGCTACTTTGATGAATTAGAGAGACTATTGGAGAACTCATACTCACCATTTTCACACTTTAGTGTAGCCTCCATTGTAGTCACAAAAAGTGGCAATATCTATAGAGGTGTCAATGTAGAGTCTGTAGCCTACCCCACTACCATATGTGCTGAGAGAAACGCCATCTTTTCAGCTGTCACAGATGGTACAAAAGTAGGAGAGGTGAGTGAAGTACATATATTGGCTAGAGATACCAAAGGAGAGTTATTTGGTGCTACACCATGTGGCTCATGTCGCCAAGTGATAGCTGAACAGTCTCTAAATAGAGCTACCATATATGTCTATCACTCATCAAAAGATATCACAACATATAGCATATCAGAGTTATTGCCTGATGCTTTTGTGAGTCTAGAGTAGAATGGGACTTAAACCCAAATTATGCATTAGGGATCATAAAAACGGTACAATCACTGCATAATTCGGGTTAAACTGCTCCCTATACTCTCTCAATACAAACTCTTTATACTATTTTCATAATCTTACTACACAGTTTGGGATATATATATCATATTTCGCTAAAATTAGATCAAAATAACTATAAGGATATAGAGTTGGCACTTATTAGTCTCTTCAATATCAAAAAACAGTATGATATCAAACTACTACTAAATGATGTAGATTTTCATATCAATGAGGGTGAGAGGATAGCTATCATAGGAGAGAATGGATGTGGCAAATCCACTCTTATGAAGCTCATCAATGGTCAAGAGCCACCTACTGATGGTAGAGTGGTAGTAGATAGATCTATACAGATAGAGATGCTAGATCAACAACCGCACTTTGAAGCAAATCTAACTGTAAGAGAAGCTATAGAGAATGAACTAACTATGCTAAAAGAGGCTAGAGAGGAGTATGATACCCTTACCAAAAGATTGGCAGATGATTTTGAGAACAAAAAACTACTCAATAGACACTCTCAAGTATCAGCATACCTTGACCATCACAATGCTTGGAACCTCGATGATAAAGTCCAGAGAGTTATGCAAGAGTTTAGACTCAAGGAGTATGAAAATAGATTGGTTATTACGCTATCAGGAGGTGAACAGAGGCGTGTAGCTCTAGCTTCACTCATACTCAAAAAACCTGACCTACTTTTGCTAGATGAGCCTACCAACCACTTAGATGTATATATGGTAGAGTTTTTAGAGGAGATGCTACTCAAAGAGAAGTTTACACTACTACTCATATCACATGATAGATACTTTATAGATACCATAGCTACTAGAGTGGTAGAGGTAGAGAACCAAAAGATAGTCAGTTATCAAGGTGGTTATCAGAGTTATCTACATCTAAAAGAGGAGAGAATGCACTCTATGAGAAGAGAGCATAACAATCTACTAAGACTACTCAAACAAGAAGAGGCATGGCTATCAAAAGGTGTCAGAGCTAGAGAAAAACGAAACCAAGGACGAAAAAAGAGAGTCTTTGAGCTAAGAGATCAAGCCAAAACAGATCCAACACTTATCAATAAAATGATGATAGAGTTAGAACGAGAGCAGAAACACTTCAATAGAGATGAGGGTGTATCAAGAAAAAAGATGCTTTTTGAGCTAGAAGATATGAGCTATAGTATAGGTGATAGAGAGCTGATATCTAAATTTACCACAAGAGTACTACAGAGAGACAAGATAGCCATAGTAGGACATAATGGATCAGGCAAATCAACTCTACTACACCTTATGCTAGGTAGACTTCAGCCAGATAGTGGAGTGATAAAGAGAGGTGATTTTGAG
>Ga0256913_10000702_pt1 | contig 17452 bp, 18 predicted proteins | sample Axial_MatmetaG_FD_185970 | JGI IMG/M metagenome (GOLD analysis project Ga0256913, IMG submission 185970) | Deep-sea worm associated microbial mat communities from Axial Seamount, Juan de Fuca Ridge, Pacific Ocean - Axial_Mat | ecosystem: Environmental > Aquatic > Marine > Oceanic > Microbial... | reverse complement strand
CTTTATCTCCTCAAGAAACCCAAGCTCTAGCATGGTATCCGCTTCATCCAAAATAATGGTATTAACATTATCAAGTTTTATTTTTTTGTCACGAATAAAGTCTTGAAGTCGTCCAGGGGTTGCGATAACGATATCGACCCCCTTGGAGAGACGCTCTATCTGTCCACTTTTATGTGAACCACCCTGTACTTTAACACTTTTTAAGGTGAGGTGCTTACCTAATGAAATAACGGTTCGTGAGACTTGGTCTGCGAGTTCAATGGTGGGAACAATAATTAATGCACGGACAACTTTGTTCTCCTCTTTGGCTATTTTTTGAAGTTTGTTGAGCATGGGAAGTACAAACGCAGCGGTTTTTCCTGTGCCTGATTTGGAGGCTGCAATAATGTCCATACCTCTCATTGCAGAGGGAACCACTCTATTTTGTATGGCAGTGGTTTGTGTATACTCTTGGGCGACCACGGCCTTTAAGATATCGGGGTGTAGATTAAGTTTTTCAAATGCTTTGATGGTAGTACCTTTAATATATTTTTCTTTTTTCAATATTTAATAGAAATTATTAATAGTATTATATCTAAGTTACTATTTTAGTATGTTAGTTGTGAAAATTTATCTTTATATATCTCTGTATAATTTCTTTGAGCCTCTTTTAAAGATTTTTGAATTTTTGGAGAGAAAGATTCCGAGTTATCATATTCCCACATACTGCTTACTGAACCACCCTCTATATTGACATCCAAGCCCAATTGATTTCCATCAGTTACAATTTTTGTATTGGTTAAATTTTCAGTGGTTAATGCCCCTTCATCCTTAATAACCCTTTGATGAAACTCTCCCTTATCATAGTTGAAGATACCAAAAAAGCTAAGAGGAGAGGACTTCTCTACAGAAAAGGCATAGTAGTATCCAAAATTATTATCATTTAATTTTTCAATAACAAGATAGCCCTCTTCCATCATTTTACGTACACCTGAACCAAAAGATTTTGTTCCTTGAACCAGCCTATATTTTCCTTGGATATCTGGTGCAACAGTGTTAAAAGAGGCACGGTTTTTGCTTGAAGGAATCGCTCGTGCATCCAGTATTGCTTGATTTTTTGCAGGTTGATAATAGGGGGTCTCTCTGCCTATTGGTTGAGACTCCTCTTTTACCATAATATCAGGGGGAGAATAACTCTCTTCCTCTTGATACTCTTGTTGTTGAGAGTATCCTTGAATTACATGAGAATCGCTAAATGGATTTATGATGTCATTTGTTGATGAATAGGGAGTATTCTCCTCTTGATATGTTGATTGAGTCTCTGTTTGTTGAGAGTCCCTTAGGATAACGCTAGGGTCGGCAAAAGGATTAATTATGTCAGATTCAGAAAAAGAGAGGCTTGTCAACATAAGAGTGACTATGATAAACTTAATAAATGGCATTGGTATCCTTTGTTCTTTAAGTAATACAAAATTTTAACAAAAAAAGGATAACCATTTTCCTATATATAGTTAACGAAAGGTTAACAGAATATTAACGTAATTCCAATAGTCTTCCCTAACTTTCCCTAAGCTTCCACGGAAGCCCTTGTTGGTTTAACTCTTCCATAAATGGGTCAGGGTCAAACTCTTCCATATTAAATACCCCTTTTCCTTGCCACTTTTTCTCTAACATGAGTTTTGCTCCTATCATCGTAGGGACACCAGTGGTATAGCTAACCCCTTGACTTAAAACCTCTTGATAGCACTTTTCATGGTCGCTCACTTGGTAGATGTATACGGTTTTCTCTTCTCCATCTTTTATTCCTTTGGCATAGATGCCGATATTAGTTTTGCCTTTGGTTCGCTCTCCTAGTGAAGCAGGGTCGGGGAGTAGGGTGGCTAGAAACTCCAGGGGAACTATCTTTTGTCCTTTATGCTCTACCTCCTTAATTCCCAACATACCTACATTCTCCAAACATCTCATGTGGGTTAAATAGCTCTCTCCAAAGGTCATAAAAAATCGAATTCTCTTTAATCCTTTTATGTGCTTTATAAGGCTTTCCATCTCCTCATGATAGAGCAGATAGGACTCCTTTTTCCCTACTTCTGGATAGTCCCAAACTTGCATAATCTCCATTGGTTTGGTCTCTATCCACTTGCCTTTATCATTGTCATTTTTTTCCCAATATCGACCATTTGCTGAAACCTCACGCAGATTAATTTCAGGATTAAAGTTTGTGGCAAAAGGATAGCCGTGGTCGCCATCATTACAGTCTAGTATATCAATGGTATGTATCTCATCAAAGTAGTGTTTTTGGGCATAGGCACAAAATACATTGGTCACTCCTGGGTCAAATCCACTTCCAAGCAAGGCCATGATATTTGCTTCTTTGAACTGTCTATCTCTAGCCCACTGCTCTTTGTATTCAAACTTAGCTGTATCTGGGTGTTCATAGTTCGCTGTATCGAGATAATCAATCCCACAAGCCGTACAGGCATCCATAATGGTTAAGTCCTGATATGGTAATGCTACATTTATTATGATAGTTGGCTTTAACTTATTAAAAAGTGTTATCATATCATCAACCATATCAGCATCTATTTGAGCTGTATTAATTTTAATATTAATTTTTTTTAAGATATTACTGGCAATTACATCACACTTAGAGAGCGTTCTACTCGCAAGGGTAATCTCTCCAAAACTTTTACTGTTCATTGCACACTTAAATGCAACCACGTTTCCAACACCACCAGCACCAATAATTAGGGTTTTTTTTGACATATTTGCTCCTTTTTTGGAAGTGTAGCATTTTAATTTTAGAGTTAAGCTACTTACTTTTCCTTAAAATGAGACTCCCACACCAAAATATCCGACAGAACTCTCCATGCTAAAGTTCATTCCCAATGGCTCTAACATGGAAGAACTTATCTCCATGCCTGATGCGTTAATCGCCATCTCTCCCACTTCCCACTTTTCATAGCGATAACCAAGCGTTGCAAAAATTCGTGGGCTAAATGTTATCCAACCCCATTTATACTCATCGGTAAATGGAGTAAAGTAGAGACCAAAGTTATAGGTTTGAAATGTTCCATCAACATCAAATGTACTGTTTAAATAGCTATTTTTGACCTCTCCTGTCTGATAGGCGTAACTTCCTGTTCCATAGACAGAGAGATATCTATTGAGTGACTTCTGCATGGTAATACTTGGTCCTATTTTGTAGGTTTCTACCTCTGTTTTGGTTTTTTTAAGGAGCTTCTTTGTCAAAGAGAAGGCTTTTTTATTCATTGATACGCTGTCTATGGTGGGCATGGATATTCCAGCAGTGAGACCCAATCCTAAAAAGTTATCTTGGTCTTGATGTATCAAATCGTAACCTAAATGAAGGTTTGCATCCATCCCTTTTATTCGATGTTCCATCTTTGGAACATCAATAGGAGAGAATGTATTAAAGGTAGAAGCCATATTATTGTAGCTGTGTTGAGCCTGTTTCATTAGCTCTGAGTCATAGAGATGTAAATCATATCCGTAGTAAAGATTACTTGCCATATTGCTGTGTCTGTCTACCAAGCTATAGGCATCAATATCGGTTGATATACTCCCCGTTAACCCTACAAAACCACCCTTCATAGAGAAGGTTCCTGTGCCATACTCCAGCTCTACAGCCATCAAAGATATTGATAAGCTTGTTATTAATAAAACAGTTTTTTTCATCGTTATTACCCCCTTTAGATTAGATACTATTACATAAAAAAGGTAATAACTAAATTAATTTGCCTGTTCTTTTAAGATTTTATAATTAATATTATTATTAGGTTTTTTAATGTATTTATAGGCAAACTCTTCAAGAAGAAGTGTTGTCATGATATAGAGAAGTTGAATATTATAACTTTGAAATATTTGGTTTTCAGCAACAAAAAGAGCGGCTTGTTGTTTAAAGTTACTAATATTTTTTTTAGTTAAGTATTCATGGTCACTATGGCATTGGATAAGTATAATCTTATTCTCTTTTTTTATAATAAGATGAATTTCACTATCAGGAAGCTCTTTCTCTTTGCTATACTCCCAAACTGTATACCCATCATTGCGGTAATGTTTGCTAACAAAATCAATATATTCAACTTTATCAAGATGGGTTTGATTTAGGAGTTTATTAAAACTATCAATTACCTCTTTTTTATCCTGTTTATCAAAGTTAGTAATGGGAGAAGAACTTTTTAAAGGAAGCATGGTAGAGTTTTTTATTCGTTTATTTCTCTTTAGTCCAAGTATTGTGAAAAAAGTATTTATTTTTTTTGATAATAGAGTAGAGAGATGTAGCATAAAGAATCCTTTCCTAAAATTTTACTAAAAAACTTAAGAAAATATCTTAATTATAAGCAATAGTATGATTTAAGTATTGGGATTTATTTGTTATTAAATAGATTCAATTGATTTAAAACTAATTTTTTTAGTTTTAAATCAAAATAGTTATTTTTTATTTTTTCCTCTATCTCTTAAACCGCCATTTCTTGCCCCACGATTATTGCTTCGATTTCCCCTTCTTCCTTTTGAAAAACAGCTATCACAGACAGAGAAACGATAGGTAAAGTCCAATGCTATTCCACATCGGTTACATTTTTTGACAAAGTTTCCTTGTTTCAGGGAAGCTTCAATAAAACTATTGAGCCGAACTCTGGCACGAAGTGCCTCTTCAATATGAGGGAATAAATCTCCAAATTTAAAAGAGAGCCAAAGATAGAGAGAAATCTCACGTACCCTATCTTCAGCATTGAGCATCATCTCATTGGTTTGTGCAAATTTTGGTAGGTCTCTAGGTGGAAGATACTCAACGGTGCTTCCTGCCTCTATCTGTCGGATATATCGGTGAAATATTGACTCAATATAGGGAGATGAGATAGATGCAGGAGCACACGCCAGATTAAAGCGTGTTTTTAAGTCCAGTTGATACTCATCAACAATGGCTGAAATCTCTAACATAGAGTCCAAGTTTGCTGCCACAAAAGGTCCTTCAAACTCCATATTGTCAGCAAAGAAACCTAGGATAACACAGAGTTGCTCTGTCTCTAAAATTTCACCAATAAGCATCACGTGTTCTAAACTTGCCATTACAGAGAATGGAAGCTCCAGTTTTGGAAGGGGTTGGTAAAATTTAGAGCCAATGGTCTCCAAGATTTTACTGTCCAATGCCCCAATATAGCCCACCTCTTCTAGCCCATACCGTCCTGCTCTACCAGAAATTTGGGCGACCTCTGTGGGGAGTAGTTCTCTTCTTCTTAGTCCATCAAACTTGTTATCTTTTGAGAAAAGTAGGGTTTTAATGGGCAGATTTAGTCCCATGGCAATGGCATCGGTAGCGATAAGAATTTGTGACTCTCCCTCTCTAAAACGCCGTGCTTCTTCTCTTCGTACTTCAGGGGAGAGGTTGCCATAAATCACTGAGACCTCATAGCGTTTAGAGAGCTGTTGGCGTAGACCTAAAACATCTCTTCTTGAAAAGGCAACCACTGCTGTTCCACTCTCTATCTGTTTAATTGGGGTAGGGTGGCTCATCAGTTTTAGCTCATTTTTACGTTCAAAATTTATCACAGTTAGAGGCTCTTGTAGATATTGGCAAAGCTCACTTACAGCCTCTAAAACATCAGGAGAACCTGTCAAGATAACTTTTTTAGCAGGGACACCAATAAGAGCATTTGCCCACGCCCAACCACGGTCACGGTCATTTATCATTTGTATCTCGTCAATAACACAGACATCCACCTCAACCGAGCCATTCATCATCTCAATGGTGGAGCTAATGTGTGTGGACTCTTCGTCTATAATCTCCTCTTCTCCTGTGATAAGAGAGACCCCCACCCCTTTTGCTTTGAGATTTTCATATCCCTCTAGTGCCAAGAGGCGAAGAGGTGCTAGATAGTAGCCTGTGTCTGCTTTTTCGAGTGATTTCAGAGCCTCATAGGTTTTCCCTGAATTAGTAGGACCTACATGGAAAAAAATCTCACGCTTAAGCAGTCGTGCCAAAGGAAAGAGATTTTTAAAGTCACGAATTGTTTTTGCCAGTAGCTCCTCTTTTCTTTTTTTCTCTTTTAGGGGACGAATGTAGTCCATAAAATGGTAGATAATACGGCGTTTGACTTTCTCTTTAATCTTAAGGGTAAGGGCTGAAGCAACGTGTGGTTCGATAAATTGTAAAATAAATTTTTGAGTGATAGACGCATCTATCTCTAAGCCCAAAGAGAGTTGTGTGAGTTCATCTTCAATATCCTTAATAGTATGGTCAAAATGGGTTTTCATCTCTTCTTTAATACGCGAAATATCTTTTAGAATGGGCAGAACCTCTTTTCTCCAAATATCACGATAGAGTAACAGCCGACCATAAGAGGCAACCACCGTGTAGGGTAACTCTTTGTGATAGAGTGTATGAAACTTCTCTTTGGCAACCACAATACTATTACCCTGCATGGTTACACGATACAACGGGTCAATATTTAAGATTATCTTTTTGATAACAGGCAGAGGAATGTCTATCTCATAAAAACAGTCTTCAGGAGGCATAGAGCGTATTAGTGTTGTAATCTCATTCTCAGAGAGGTAGCGATGGTCGGTTTTGACAATCTCTAAAAAGGTTTCAATCTCTTTTACTTTGTTATTAATAGCACTGTTTTTTAGATGATCTAGTTCTTTGGCTATCTCCTCTTTGTCTTCGCCTAGAAGTAGCGCTCCTTCGATGCTTTTGGTGGTGGTCAAAAGAGATTTAAAAAAGGTCTCCTCTTTCATCTCAAACTCATAGGAGTGGTAGAACTCCATCTCAGAGAGGGTATTAAACTCCACCTCTATCTTTTTTTCCCAATGGTTCATGCGTTGTTGTTGTCGCAGATAGTTTAATTTGTTAAAAATTTTATCTTCACTTATTTTATTAAACTTGGTATCTATAAAAGCAGATAAAATCTGTTGCTCCTCCTCTTTGCTATGCTCATGTCTCTCTAATATGGAGACGATATAAGAGACCTTATCAGTGGTATCAACCTTTTTTCTACTCTTAACACCCATCTGCTCCAAGTAGTTCACAATGTGAAGACGCAGGTTTGTATTGCCTTCCGACCACGCTTGACGTAACGCCCGTATCATCTCTTTTTTAACCAACATGGATACTTTTAAATCCAGTAACATAGTAAGCTCTACCAAAATATCTTCGCTTAGGTATTTTATCCCCTCATCAAAAGGCTCACCACTCATTAACTCTTTTACTTTATTATTTATTTTAATTGCTTGTTTTTTCTTTTTCTTTGCCATACATGATTATATCATGATATTTTGGATATTATATAATTGAACTAAAAAAAATATGGTAGAGAAACAGTGCAAAAAAAAATAAATAAAAAAGTAAAAAATAAAAAAGTAAAAAATAAAAAAACAGCAAGTATAGATGTAGGACTAAAGCGAATAGGGGTAGCCCTGTGTCTTGATGGGTCGGTGGTTTTCCCCCAAGATGCGATATTGCGTATCAACCGAAATCAAGCCGCTAGAGAGGTGGTTACTTTTTTGGTGGAATGGGAGATAGAGAGACTTGTTGTTGGACTGCCAAAAGGGGGTTCTAGCGAAGAGGAGATGGAGCGAAGAATTAAACATTTTGTCTCCTTGTTAAAACTAGAAAACATAGAGGTGGTTTATCAAGATGAACAAGGCTCTTCGGTAGAGGCAAAAGAGATGACTCAAGGGGTGTTTCGGCATAAAAAAGATGGTAAAATAGATTCAATAGCCGCCAAAATCATACTAGAGAGATGGTTTTTAAAAGAGGGGAATAGAGCATGAAAAATTGGAGTTTCAAAAAGATTATAAAAGAGATACTCTCCATGTTACTGATGGTATTTGTGGTCTCTATGGTGTTAAATTATATACGTAAGCCTGATACCTCTAATAGATTAGTAGATATAAAAGCGATGGATATTTATCAACATGAGATTGAGTTTATAAAATCAGACGAGAAACGCTCTCCAACCCTTATCCATTTTTGGGCAACATGGTGTCCTACCTGTAAGCTAGAAGCTCCCAATATTGAGGCATTAAAAAACTCATGCAATGTGATAACCATTGCGGTAAATTCAGGTTTAGATGAGGAGCTTAAATCCTTTATGAGTGAAAGAAATTTCTCTTATAGGGTGATTAATGATAGCGAAGGTTTATTGACGAAAAAATTTGGAGTAGAGGTGTTTCCCACAACCTTTATCTATGATGCTAATGATACATTACGATTTTCAGAAGTGGGATACAGTACGACCATGGGACTTAAAGCTAGAGTTGCTTTAATAAGAGAATAATTTTTTTAATATCATCTTTAATTCAAAATTGTATAATAATGTTATGAAACGAATTTTACTATTATTACCTTTAATTTTTTTGGCTTTAAATTCTCTGTTTGCTACTGAATACAGTTTAACACACTTAAGAAAAGGTGGGGCTCTTAACGTAAGAGCCGAGCCTATGATTAATCGCTATACCTTAGTGGGAAAGCTCTCTGCTAAAGCGATAGGCATCAAGATTAGAGAGTGTAAATATAATGCGAGGGGGCGGGAGTGGTGCTATATTTCTCATGGCACAGGAATGCAACATATAGAGGGGTGGGTAAGCAGAAAATTTCTTATTCCCATGAAAGATAACAGAGAGGCAAATCGCTTTTATCTCAAACACTTTTTAGAAGATTACTATAAAGCAGATGAGGAAAATTTCTTGGATAAGTTAAAAGTCTTCTATACTTTTCCAATGCAACAGTATATGTATCAAAAAAATGTAACGCTTATGAATCTACGCTCTGCCAAAGTCAACTTTTATAAATACTGGCCAAAACGTCTTTATCGTTTGGGGTACATGAAGATTTTAAGAAAAAAAGAGGACTATACCGATGTACAAATCACCGTACATTGGCAGTATGATAGTCACAATGATTCCCGTTCAGGACGAGATGTACATAAGGTTAGAATTGTACAGGAGGATGAGCAGTTTAAAGTGTTGGCAATCAAGCGACTAAGACAAGTGGTCAATCCAAAAGTTATAGAAGATGAAGAGTCTAAACCCGTTGTCCTAGAAGAGAATAATTCGGTGGTAGTAACATCAGAAATAAATGATAATAAGAGTCCTTCCAACGGCATAAAAAAATATTATGTTAAAGTTGGTAGCTTTATTAAAGAGCCAAGAGTGGAATATCTAAATAAAATTGTCTCGTTTGGATTTAAGTATAAAATCGAAAAACTAACACATGAGGATAAAATTATTAGGCGTGTCTATATAGGACCATTCTCCACGACAGTAGAGACAATGGAAGCTCTTGATAGAATTCGTAAAAAGATTAATAAAAATGCTTATATACAGACGAATATCTAATCCTCTATAGGATTAGCATCGCATCCCCATAAGAGAAAAACCGATACTCTTTGGCGATTGCCTCTTGATAAAGTTCCAACGTCTTCTCTCTACCGATAAATGCAGAGACCAACATAATAAGCGTACTTTTTGGCAAATGAAAATTTGTCAAAAGGTGTGTAACTCGTTGAGGTTTATTATTTGGGTTTAAAAAAAGGTCGCACTGCCCTTCTAGTTTAGCTGTTCTATGAAAATACTCAATCGTTCGTGTTACAGTTGTGCCAATCGCCAAAATGGGGATATCTCTTTTTAATACTTCGGCACTCTCTTGTGGAATATCAAAAAATTCTGAGTGCATGGGGTGTTCTAAAATATGCTCTACCTCAACAGGTTTAAATGTCCCTGCTCCTATATGAAGCGTAATTTTATGGCTCTTGTGTCTTTTTAAAAATGCCTCAAAGAGTTCAGGGGTAAAGTGAAGCGAGGCTGTAGGGGCAGCGACAGCTCCTGCATTTTTGGCAAAGAGGGTTTGGTAGTCTCTCTCATCTTCTTTGTTGTCCTCTCTTAGCATATAAGGAGGCAGAGGGATATGCCCTATCTTCTCTAAGACCACTACTAACTCTTCAAAACGTATCGGTTTAGCGTGATGGGTAAAGGTGACGACCCTTGCCCCATCTTCTAAAAATCTAATAACGGTTGCTACTAATGTATCATCAAAAAATATCTCTGTGCCTATCTTTACCCGTCCTCTGGTCATCACCAAATACTCATTGGCATCAAGGGGTTTGTTGAAAAGTAGCTCAATTTTGCCACCACTTCGTTTTTTACCAAAGATACGGGCTTTGATGACCTTTGTATCATTTAAAAATACATCACACTCTTTTGGTAGATATTTTAGTAGATGTTGAAAAGTAGTGTGAATGGTGGTCTCTGTGGCTCTATTATAGACCAAGAGTTTTGCATGGTCTCTTGGTTGTATTGGAGTTTGTGCTATGAGATGAGCAGGAAGCTCATAGTCATAGCTAGAGGTGAGTAACTCTGCTATAAGTTGTTCTTTTTGCATCTACTTATTTTAGCTGTTTCTGTTCATCTACAGCAACATTGTCCTCTTTGTCGTCGTCATTATCATCGTCCTCATCCTCTTTATAAGGGTTCACCATTCGCACTATAAAGATAGAGATAATATAGAGTAAAATTAGTGGACCGGCCATCAATAGTTGGGTAATAACATCAGGAGGAGTTAAAAGGGCTGCAAAAACAAAGATAATAAGTACGGCATGACCAAAGAAATCTTTTAATCCTTTGTCATCCACAAGACCCAGGACAGCTAGGAAAAAGAGGATAACAGGAAGTTCAAAAGCAACACCAAATCCAAATAAAATCTTAGTAAAGATACCGATATACTCATCTAATGTCTGTAAGAAGTTTACTAAATTTCCTGCAAACATCCATAGAAATTTAAATCCTAAAGGGATAACCACATAGTAGGCAAACGCAGAACCAACTAAAAACATAAAGGTGGATATTGTGACAAAGGGAATAACATATTTTTTCTCATTGTCATAAAGTCCTGGTGCTATAAATGCCCAAAGTTGAGAGAATACAACAGGCAGTGCCAAAAGAAAACCTGTAAAGATAGATATTTTAAGAGCAGTAAAGAAGATACCAATACCACCAATAAAAGGGTCTGCCCCATTCATGATACCCATAAGAGGGGCTTTCGCAAAAGCGATAATATACTGGTTAAATCCAAATGCAATAAATGCAAAAGCGATAACCACCACAACCGAGATACCCAATCTTTTTCTAAGCTCAATGAGGTGAGGTTTTAGATTATCAAACATTAGCTATCTCCTTTATCTTTTTTCTTGATGGGTGTAGATTCATCTTGTTTTGGTTCAACAGGTGTGGTAATTTCACCACTGTTATTTAGAGGATTGGTTAGTGTTCCTTTAATGGACTCTAAATCACTGTTTAAACCCTCTATTGGGTTGATATTTTTAAACCCTTTTAGCTCATCGGTAGCAGCATCTAATTTTGCTTTATATCCCATCGCTTCCTCTTTTAAGTCAGAGATTTTGACTTCATCATCTATGGCACTTTTTGCCTCACCAATTGCTTTTTTGGCTCCTTTGATAAATTTTGCGACCGATACCATTGCATCGGGTAGTTTATCTGGTCCTAAAAAGAGTATGGCGACAATAGCGATAAGGAGTATTTCTGTAAAACCCATTCCAAACATAGTTTTCCCTTGATTTTCAATTATTGTAATTTTATCGAAAAAGGTTAAGAGTTTCGCTTTTTTATAACTTAATTTAAACTTATGTATTTATTATAATTTTCAGATATAATATTAACTTAATAATATATTTTAGGAGTACATCATGGACAAAGGTCTACTTACGTTTTTATTTATCGGATTAATCGCCATCTATTTAAGCACCAATTTTATTGGTTCTATTCAAGAAGATGTTGATAAAGAGAGTGGTTCTTATAAAAAAGAGAATCAGTACGAGCAGTATTATAGTGTTGATATTATCGGAGATACTGTTTTAGATGTGCAACACGTTGATATTTCCAAGCAATTAGAAGTATGGAATAAGAGTGAACTCAAAGAGGGTTTTTTGGAACTTTTTCCAGATTTTGAGAGCATGAAACGATACGTTGATGGTAAAATTATTGGAGATGCGTTGAAGACAAAGCTTTTACAGCGTATCGACAGTGTGGAGATTCAGTTTCTCTCTGGAACGCTCAATGGAGAGCAGTCAAAAGCAAAACTTGAATCGATAAACTAATCAAGAATATAGAGAGCAATCTCGTCACTTAAAAAAAAGTTTGGATTATAATAGGTAGAGGAGAGGTGATTTAGCTTCTTATGCTCTACTAAAAAATCAGCATTTTTTTTAGTTTTTTCATCCAATATCTGCTCTTTTATTCCAATATTAGAGCGAAGTCCCAAGAGGATTTTTTCTGTTAATAAATCCTCTTGGGTTAGTCTCTCTTCTCTTGTCTCACACGGCTCTTTTATATAGTTTTCTATATTGGTATGAGGATAGTATCGTTTATTTTTTTTAAACCCCACAGCTCCTGCACCCACTCCTATATAATCTTTTAGCTCCCAATATCCTTGATTGTGAATGCTCTGATAGGTTCCATAGTTGGATATCTCATATTGTGGAAATCCTTTTATTTCTATGGTTTTTTTGACAAAAAATGCCAGACTATCATCCTCCTGTTTTACCTCAGGGGTTTCATAAAATTTTGTCTCTGACTCGATGGTGAGTTCATACGCTGAAATGTGATTAATAGGAAGCTCAAACGCTTGATTTAAATCTTTTTCTAATAGCTCTTTGGTATCACCTTGATAGTTGTAGATAATATCAATTGATATGTTTTTAAAACCTATTTCATGGGCATTATTGACGGCATCAATTGCATTTTCTGGTGAGTGATTTCGATTTAACCCTCTGAGCTTCTCTTTGTTAAAACTCTGAACCCCAAAAGATACCCTATTGACTCCTAAATCATACATTCCTTGTAGCCATGAGAGGGTTGCTGAGTTGGGATTGGCTTCAGTTGTTATCTCTGCATCCTCTTTAATAAGTGGATTAAGAAGCTCAAAAATAGGTTTAAAAAGTTGAGGTTGAACGGTTGAGGGGGTTCCTCCACCAATAAAAATCGACTCTATCTCTTGGGCTTTTGGTTGGAATCGTTGGAGTTCAAATTTTAGTTGTTGAAGCAGGGCTGACATATAGTTTTTTCGGGTGTCAAACTTGTCAACATAGCTGTTAAAACTACAGTAGTGACACTTTGAGTCACAGTATGGAATATGTATATAGAGTAGCATTTATTCACCAATTTTTAATGACATTTTAGCTAAAATATTTTGAAAGTGAATGAGGCTTTATTTGTTTAAATGGGTCTTAGGGTAAACTTATAAATTAAAAAAGAAAGATGAGTAATGAAAATGCAGACAAAGAAGCGATATCGCCCAAATGTCGCAGCTGTAATACTCTCTTCAAACTATCCACATAAATGTGAGTTTTTTTTAGGAAAAAGATCAGATGTTAAAAATGTATGGCAGTTTCCACAAGGTGGTATTGATAATGATGAGACACCAAGGGAGGCGTTGTTACGTGAGTTAAAAGAGGAGATAGGGTGCAATCGTGTTGAGATTCTTGCCGAGTACCCTTATTGGATAAAATATGATTTTCCAAATGGGGTTACGGCTAGAAAGATGTATCCATTTGATGGTCAAACCCAAAAATACTTTTTAGTAAAACTTAAAAGTGATGCCAAGATTAATTTGGATTGTTTTCATGAACCAGAGTTTGAAGATTATAGATATGTAGAGTATGCACAGTTGTTAAAAAAGGCAACTTATTTTAAACGTAGAGTATATAGAAGAGTAATAGAACATTTCGTCAGAGAGGGGTATTTAATAGATGTTAATAGTACATAAGTATGGTGGTACAAGTGTTGGGAGTTTGGAGCGTATTGCCAGTGTTGCTTCACGTGTAGCAAAAGTAAAAAAAGAGGGCAATGATTTGGTTGTTGTTGTCTCAGCGATGAGTGGTGAGACCAATAAATTTATTGAGTTTGCCAAATACTTTTCAGATAATCCATCAAAAAGAGAGATGGATATGTTGTTAAGTTCGGGAGAGAGAGTAACAGCTTCTCTTTTGGCCATTGCTCTTCAAGAGAAAGGGATAGATTCTATCGCCATGACAGGTAGACAAGCAGGTATCAAAACGGACAATATGCACACTTATGCTCGTATTGAGTCCATTGACCCCAGTGCGATGCAGTCGGAGATAGATAAAGGTCGGGTGATTGTTGTGGCTGGATTTCAAGGAATTAATAAAGATGGGGCTGTGACGACACTGGGGCGAGGGGGGTCTGACCTCTCTGCCGTGGCGATTGCAGGAGCGTTAAACGCTGATGCGTGTGAGATATACTCTGATGTGGATGGTATCTACACCACTGACCCACGGATTGAACCAAAAGCAAAAAAGATGGATTTTATCTCTTATGATGAGATGTTGGAACTGGCTTCTCTTGGAGCAAAAGTTTTACAAAATCGTTCGGTGGAGTTGGCAAAAAAATTAAACGTCAAAATGATAGCAAAGAGTTCTTTTTCAGATGTAGAGGGAACAGTTATAGGTGAGGAGAGTGAAGATATGGAAGCAGTATTGGTAAGTGGTATAGCGTTGGATAGAAATCAGGCAAGAGTAACCATTCGAGAGGTCTCAGACAGACCAGGTATTGCAGCTGAGATTTTTACAAAACTTGCAGAGGAGCAGATAAACATTGATATGATTATCCAAAATGCAAGTGCTGATGGGGCAACAAATTTAGGTTTTACAGTCTCGGGGTGTCAAAGTGACCAAGCACGAGCAGTGATAGAGGCATTTGACCATGATATAGGTTCAATGGATTTTGATGATTCTGTTTGTAAAGTTTCCGTGGTTGGTGTGGGGATGAAATCTCATGCAGGTGTGGCAGCTACAGCGTTTACTGCTCTAGCAAATGAGGGTATTAATATTGAAATGATTTCAACTTCTGAGATAAAAGTCTCAATGGTTATTGCAGAAAAATATGCAGAATTGGCAGTAAGAACATTACATCAGATATATAACTTAGATGCTTAGGTCTTGGCTTTTTAATGCAAGAGATATTGGATTGGACACTAGAGACCATTCGTGAAGAGGATCCAAGTTTCTCATGGATGGAGGAGTGTCGCTACGATTGGGTTCCTGTGGTTCAATCGGCTGTTAAAAAGATTTTAGAGGGGCAGAGTATTCTTATCTTAACGGATGAGTCCCGAGGATGGTATGCTCGATACATTGCCAATAAAATCAACAATTTAGAGAATGATAGACCATTTCTACCCATCTATCCACTAAAATCAATGTTCCCAAATCTTGATAAGATGAGTACAACCGAGGAGCTAGATTTATTAGAGGATATGTTGGATATCTCCTATCCCAGTGGCTATTTTATTTGGTACATTGGTTCGGCTGATAGTGTCTATACCAAGTTTGTATTTCGTAATGATGAAAATTTACTATGGATTATTGATGGAGATGTACCCAACAGTTTCTATCTTAGAAAAGGTGGTGCATCGCTTGATATTAAAATGATACAGCTCTTTAAACTCTTCAATAAAACCATTGATGCATCACTTTTCAACGAAGTGAGTCTTGACTAATGAGTCTGAATTCTCTTTCGCTCTCTAGTGGGATTTTTATCACCAAAAAGCCTGATGAGGTCTTAGAGACACTTCAACACCTAAGAACTCATGAGACTCTTACCATTATCAAAAATGAAGATGAGAAGGGAAACGTAAAAGAGTTTTTGGTAGAACACGCTAAACAGACCATTGCTAAAGCCTATGTGGCAAGTGATGTATTGAATTACATTATTCTTATCTCCCCAACTTTCTCAGATATTGTACAAAACCGACTTCTAAAAATCCTAGAAGAACCTCCAAAAAACAAAGCCTTCATTATCATCACCGAGTCCAAATCAGCTATCTTAGACACCATAAAATCAAGAATGCCCATAACCGTCCTCCAAGAGGATAAACCTAAAGATAATCTAAATTTGGATATCAATAATTTAAATTTAGAAAAAGTCTATGAGTTTGTCCAAAAAAATAGCAGAATATCATCCAAAGAGTGCCAAAAAATAGTTGAGACAATTTCAACTCTTGCCATGAAATCAGGAAAGTATCATTTAGATGAATCAACGCTAAAACTCTTTTCAGATACTATTAAAGCTCTCGACATGGGTTCGCCTACGTCGTTTATTTTAAATACGGTACTTTTGAAGTTATTGGCTAAGAAGAGAAGATAAAGCCACATTATCGTAAAATGTATTTTACGATAAGATAAAGGAGTAGTAAAATGAAGACTATTTTAGAGAATGCCCATAGACTCTATCGACTTAAACAGAATCAAAAACTACCAAAATATCAACGCTTTCTATTTGAGGATATTAAAAACTCCAAAGCCAAAATTACAGGAGTTTATGGAAGTAGAGGAGTAGGAAAAACAACACTTCTCTTGCAAGTATTAAAAGAGCTTGAGTATAAAGGAGATGAGAAGCTGTATATCTCCTGTGACCATCCTATGTTTGGAGAGGTCTCTCTGTTTGATTTTGTGGATGAGTTCTCTAAGTTTGGTGGAGAGGTTATTGTTATAGATGAGATTCATAAGATAAAAGATTTCCAGATTCAAATCAAGCTTATTTATGATTTTTTGAGCATCAAAGTATTTTTTAGTGGAAGTAGTGCCGTGGAGATTACCAATGCTGACTTTAGCAGACGCTATTCGATGTATCATCTCCCTATTTTATCACTAAGAGAGTTTTTAGAACTTACCGAAAAAAAATCTCTCTCTAGCCATAGTTTAGAGGATATTGTATCCCATCATGAGACTATCGCCAATGAGATAATTGATGCCCTAAGCAATAAAAAGATACTCAAACATTTTAATCAATTTGTAGATATAGGAGTCTATCCCTTCTATTTTGAAGATGAGAGTCGATATGTTGACAGGGTGCATGAGAATATCAATACCATTCTATATACAGATTTGGTAAATGTGGTCAAGATAGATGCCTCTAAAATAGAGTCTCTTAAGCGACTTCTGCTTAGTATTTGCGTCTCTAATCCCCTAGAGATAACAATGGAAAAGTTAGCCAAAACGGTAGGAATTACCAAACCCACACTCTATAAATATATCACCTATCTTAGCAGAGCAGAGCTTCTACACCATATTGTATTTGATGCCAAACGTTTTCAAAACCTACAAAAACCCGATAAACTCTACCTCAACAACAGCAATCTTTTTAATGCTCTATGTATCAACAGCAATATTGGAACAGTCAGAGAGACTTTTTTTGTCAGTATGCTCTATAAACAGCATCTTGTCAACTACGCAACCAAAGGAGATTTTTTGGTAGATGAAAAGTATACTTTTGAAGTGGGTGGCAAAAATAAAAGTTTCAAACAGATAAAAGATATTCCAAACTCATACGTGGTAGCCGATGATATAGAGGTTGGATTTGGAAACAAGATTCCTCTTTGGTTGTTTGGATTTTTGTATTAGACCTCTTGGAAAAACACAAA
>Ga0256913_10000701_pt1 | contig 17456 bp, 17 predicted proteins | sample Axial_MatmetaG_FD_185970 | JGI IMG/M metagenome (GOLD analysis project Ga0256913, IMG submission 185970) | Deep-sea worm associated microbial mat communities from Axial Seamount, Juan de Fuca Ridge, Pacific Ocean - Axial_Mat | ecosystem: Environmental > Aquatic > Marine > Oceanic > Microbial... | reverse complement strand
ACGCTTATCTGAAGAAGTATAATCCCATAACTGTTCCGCAGCAATATGCACATTAAACTCCCGGTCATTGGCAGTTGGTGTTATATTCACATCTAATGAGAATACCGACCTGGTAGCAATTCTGGGTTCGTAATGAGTCAAGTAAGCTTCATATAAAGACTCGTTAGCACTTCCTCCCGAAAACTGGTCAATACCATCGAATACGGAAGTCGGAAATGAATTTATGCTATAATAACTCAGTCTTACATTGCCCTCCGGAGTTGCGAAAGGGTCTCCGTTGTGATATTCAATAACAGCCACATCCAGTCCTGCTTCTACCATATCATCAGCACCCATGGCTGCTCCCGGACAATACCCACACCAGGTACCCGTTCCGATTTCCAGCAGAACTTTATCCCTGTCAACGCCACCTGTTATTTCTGCATCAACCGGTCCGGCAGGAGCTGACAATCCGTTAGCATCATAAAAAGCCTTTACCATATATGAATAAACACCCGGCAGTTCCAGCGTATCATCGTACGTAGTTTCTGAAATAATATCTACCAGGGCATTATCTCTCAAAATATAGTAACTCTCCGGTGTTCCTTCTGCCGGCGGATCCCAATTAAGTGTAACCACCAGGTCATTTACTTCTGCCGTTAAATTTTCCGGTGCCGGGCCTAGAGGCATTTCTTCATACAACATATTATCAAAGAAATAGGTAGCCGTACCATTTACGTTCCAACCATAAAAATTTGCTGCAGAAATTTGTAATGGTCCGGGATCACCGAATGTACCCAAAGTCCACTGCCATCCAACGACATAATTACCATCTATGAAAATTTCCGCCCAGTCATTATCCAGATCAATATAATTTTCGACCTTAAACCATGTGTCATATTCATAACTAAAAATTCCTGCACTTTCTCCGGCAGCATCAATATGTCCGCTGCCGTTAGTATCAAAATATACCTGTGTTCCCCAGATACTGTTTGCTCCGGCAAAATCCTGCAAAATGTTGTAATATCCATATTTACCTGTAGGAATATAGATATAAAAACTCAGTTTATATCGTCCCTCGGTTTGATCGCCCAGAAGCAAAACACAATCGTTGTTGTTAACTACCTGAACACTGTTGTCTCCTTCATAAGCCTGTTCATCCGAAACAACGGGATCTTCAGAACTGCCCGGTTGATTACTCCAGGTTGTCCAGGGCTCCCCCGCCTGTTCTGCCAATTTCTGACCGGCAGTATAAGCTTCAAAATCATCTTCGAAGATTTGAGCCTGTATTCCGAAGGATATGAATAGCAACGCAACTAAAATAAAGTAGATTTTTTTCATCATTGATTAATTTAATTATTTAACGTTTAACAATCTATTGTCTTGAATTATTGGTCAGCTAAAATAGTAACAAGTATGTTTCGTTCGTTGCGCGGCCCATCAAATTCGCAAAAAAATATATTTTGCCAGGTGGACAATCCCAATTTTCCATTGACTATGGGTATCATTTCTGAAGGGCCCACAATTCCTTTTGCCTGTAACATAATCTATGACAACTTATAAAGAATTAATGACGTGCAAGGCACTCAGATTTACGTAAAGTGTTGTATATCAAACACCAAATTAATTTATTACTTTTGCACATAATTAAACAACAATAGCAACCAATATTTAAAATGATGAACTCAAAAAAAATTTTAGTATTACTCCTTTCACTTTTTATTGTTTTATCCGTAACGGCACAAAACAATGAAAATGAGATAAGAACTCTGCTGCACAAAAAAAATAGTACAAATAGAATAGACAATGGTTTTTATGCTTCCATGACTTTCGGGTGGACGATGATTGACGGCGAGAATGCCTTTATTATTGGTCCCCGCATTGCCTGGATTGCCAACCATTATTTTGCTTTGGGAATTGCCGGTGGTGGTTTTTCCAACTTTATGCATCTTCCGCCAAATGATGAGTATTATCCGCGAGACGAATATTTCCTGGCAGGTGGATACGGAGGCATTCTTCTGGAACCTATCATTATGGCAAAAAATCCGGTTCATGTTTCATTCCCAATTATGATTGGTGGAGGAATGGTTACGGCCAACTCTAAAAATCTATGGACAGACTATTCATTCAACGGAGAGTATTACAACAATGATGTCTATTTTGTTTTTGAGCCTGGTGTTGACCTGGAACTTAATATCACCAAATTTTTCAGGATAGCTGCCGGTGCCAGTTACAGACTGACAAATGAGCTGGACATGACTTACTCCTATTTTAGCGAACAGGAAGGTTCCATGTTCACACATGATATTGATAAACATGCCCTCAATGCTTTTAATGTCAAGCTGGCACTTAAATTCGGCATATTTTAAACGGTTTTCATCCGGACTTTATATCAAAGACCGGGTTTTTTAGTCTTTTTGCTTGCATCGGAAAGCTGCCTTCGGGTGGCTTTCTTTGTTATGGTCAATTCTTTTCCGGCACAAGTTTTATTTGTATTTTAGCTATCATCATAAAATTTAAAAATCAAGTAAAAAAAATATTATGGAAAAGAAAAAATTTGCCGTTATCCTGTCGGGATGCGGTGTCTTCGACGGAGCCGAAATTCACGAAGCTACATTAACTCTTCTGGCCATTGCGCGGGCAGGCGCAACCTACCAGTGTTTTGCCCCCGATATGAAACAATATCATGTGATCAACCACCTGACGGGTGAAGAGATGAATGAAGAACGGAACGTGTTGGTTGAGTCGGCACGTATTGCCCGGGGTGATATCAAACCGCTTAGCGAATACGACGCCAAAGAATTTGATGCTCTCATTTTTCCAGGCGGCTTCGGCGCAGCCAAAAACTTGTCCACCGTAGCTTTTGACGGAGCTGACGCAACCGTTATTCCGGAAGTGGAAAAAGCCATTGAAGACACTGTCGCATTACGGAAACCCATTGGTGCACTTTGTATCTCTCCGGCTATCCTTGCCAAAGTTCTGAAAGATGTTAATGTAACTATCGGAAAAGACAAAGGAACTGCCGAAGCCATTGAAGCCATGGGCGCCACACATGTGGAAACCGACCACGGGGATGTGGTGTTTGATGAAAACAAACTGGTATTTACCACACCCTGTTACATGCTGGATGCCACTATTACGGATATTGACGATGGCGCTACCAACGTGGTGAAGGAGATGATGAAAGTGATGATTTGAGGAATCTTAGAGGTTTTTTGAAGTAATAGTCTTTTTTAGTAGTCATTCGGTGGTCATTCGGTAGCTATATAAATGTTATTAGATATTGTTATTTTTTAGTTCATGTTATAAAAGATCAGTATGAAATTAGAAGAATTCCGGGTTTACCAGCTTTCTATGGTTTTAGGAGAAGATGTATGGAATATAGTCATAAAATGGGATGATTTTGCCAAAGGAACAATAGGCAAACAATTAGTCAGAGCCATTGATTCAGTGGCAGCCAATTTAAGTGAAGGATATGGTAGATATCATTATAAAGAAGCCAAAAACTTCAGTTATTATTCCCGCGGTTCTCTATATGAATCAAAAACCTGGCTAACTAAAGCAAAAAACCGGAAACTCTTGAAAGAAAACACTTTCGATCAAATGATGGATACCATTGACGATATTGGCGTGAAACTCAACAATTATATCAAATCTATCGGCAAAACCAAATGACAACAAACGCCCGAATGGCTTATAGCGGCGAAGCCAAATGACAACAAATGACAGCGTAGCTAAATGACAATAAATGACAGCGTAGCCAAATGACAACAAATGACAGCGTAGCTAAATGACAACAAATGACAGCGTAGCCAAATGACAACGAATGACAGCGTAGCCAAATGACAACGAATGACAGCGTAGCCAAATGACAACAAATGACAGCGTAGCCAAATGACGCGCAGCAAATAAAACACAACTATGAACACAACCATCACCTCTCTTTTCAACATCAGATATCCCATCATCCAGGGCGGGATGATTTGGTGCAGTGGCTGGGAACTGGCATCGGCCGTGAGTAATGCCGGCGGATTAGGATTAATTGGTACGGGCTCCATGCGTCCGGAAATTGCCGAAGAACATATAAAAAAATGCGCCAAAGCAACCGATAAACCGTTTGGAGTAAACATTCCGTTACTGTATCCCCATTCCGACGAGATCATTTCTATCGTGCTGAAGGAAAAAGTTAAAATAGTATTTACTTCCGCTGGAAATCCAAAAAAATACACTTCTACTTTAAAAGAAAACGGTGTAACTGTTGTGCATGTGGTCGCCAATAAGAAGTTTGCCATGAAAGCAGCAGAAGCCGGTGTAGATGCCATCGTTGCCGAGGGATTTGAAGCGGGTGGACACAATGGCTTTGAAGAAACCACTACGATGGTGCTCATTCCCATGATCCGCGAAATTATTGACATACCGCTGATTGCTGCCGGAGGAATTGCTTCAGGAAAAGCTATGTATGCAGCTATGGCTCTGGGAGCTGACGGTGTACAGATTGGAAGCCGTTTTGCAGCCGCTGCCGAGTCATCGGCACATGGAAATTTTCAGAATGAAATAGTCAAAGCCGACGATGGCGATACGGTATTGGCACTGAAACAAATTGTACCCGTTAGGTTAATCAGAAATGAATTTTTGAATAGAGTTCAGCAACTGGAAGCCCAGGGAGCCGCCAGGGAAGAACTATTACAATTACTGGGCAAAGGAAGAGCCAGAAAAGGCATGTTCGAGGGGGATACCGAAGCAGGAGAACTGGAAATCGGGCAGGTGGCTTACATGATCAATTCCGTTGAACCTGTGGACAAGATCATCTCTGATCTCATCAGGGAATTTAACGAAGTATCCGAAAAAATGAACGGCTGGACACTCTGATTTTTTAATTAGGTGTTTTCAAATATTTTTCTAACTTTATTTTCTATTCACCTAATTTTTATTTTATTAAATATCAGTCTTTTATGAATTTTGAGTTTACCGAAGAGCAGTTGATGATCAGGCAGGCGGCCAAAGATTACGCCGAAAGAGAATTATTACAGGATGTTTTAGAACGTGACGCCAAAGCAGAGTTTCCGGCAAAACACATAAAAAATCTTGCCGAACTTGGTTTTATGGGTATGATGGTAGACCCAAAATACGATGGAAGCGGCATGGATACAGTGTCATATGTGCTGGCAATGGAAGAGCTTTCCAAAATCGATGCAGCTACTAGTGTTATCATCTCCGTGAATAATTCTCTGGTATGTTACGGCCTTTGCAAATACGGGACAGAGGAACAAAAAGAGAAATATCTGAAGCCTTTGGCCCGGGGCGAACATATAGGTGCTTTTCTGCTTTCGGAACCCGAAGCCGGTTCGGACGCCATGCATCAACACACGCATGCCAAAGACAAAGGCGATTACTATCTGCTGAACGGCACCAAAAACTGGATAACGAGCGGTAATTCCGCTTCCACATATATTGTGATGGCCCAAACGTATCCTGAAAAAGGATATCGGGGCATCAATGCATTAATTGTAGACAGAAATTCACCCGGAATCACAATTGGCCCGCATGAGGATAAAATGGGGATGCGTAGTTCCGATACCCACTCTGTTATGTTTACCGATGTGAAAGTTCCCAAAGAAAACCGTATTGGTGAAGATGGTTTCGGCTATAAATTTGCCATGAAAGCCCTGGAAGCAGGGCGGATCGGTATTGCTTCACAAGCTATGGGTATTGCCGCCGGGGCACTTGAACGGGCAACGGCATATGCCAAAGAGCGAAAAGCTTTCGGTACAGAAATTGCCAACCATCAAGCCATTGCTTTCAAGCTGGCAGACATGGCAGTGAAAGTGGAGAATGCCCGGAATTTATGCTTAAAAGCTGCCTGGCTGAAAGACAACGGAAAACCATTTTCTATGGCCAGCGCTATGGCCAAATTGTATGCTGCCGATATTGCCATGGAAGTAACCACCGAAGCGGTACAGATACACGGCGGATACGGGTATGTGAAAGAATACCACGTCGAACGGTTATTCCGCGAAGCCAAACTGACACAAATTTATGAGGGCACTTCCGAAGTGCAGAAGATCGTTGTTTCAAGATCTTTGTTGAGAGAATAAAATCAATAACAAATTTAAGTATAAGCTATATGAAATTCTTAGTTTTAATAAGCAACGTTCCTGATACAACAACCAAAATCAGGTTCGTGGACGACAATAAAGCATTCGACACCACGGGGGTGCAATGGATTATCAACCCCTGGGACGAGCTGGCACTGACCAGAGCTGTCGAACTGAAAGAAGCCGGTGGCATTGAAAGCATTACAGTAGCCAATGTGGGTGAAAACATCACGGAAAGCACTTTGAGAAAAGCACTGGCTGTTGGTGCTGACGATGCTGTTCGCATTGATGCCAAACCGAAGGATGCATTTTATGTGGCGACACAATTGGCACAAATCGCCAAAGATTATGATGTGATCATGGCCGGAAATGAAGCATCTGACTATAATGGTTCTGCCGTTGGCGGCATGCTGGCAGAAATTCTGGGATTTAATTCGGTAGCTGCCGTTTCAGGGATGGATATCGTAGATGGAAAGCTCTCGCTGACCCGTGAAATTGACGGAGGACAGCAGAAGATTGAAGTGGACACACCCGTTGTAACCATTGTCCAGAAAGGGATTGCCATTGATCCGAGAATTCCGGCTATGCGCGGGATTATGATGGCACGTAAAAAACCTTTAACCGTTATACCACCTGTTGAGGCGGTTGAAAAAACCGAATATGTCGGCTTTGAGCTACCTCCACCAAAGGCAGCCTGTAAGCTGGTTGAAGAAGATAACGTAAAAGAACTGCTCCGCTTATTACAGGAAGAAGCTAAAGTCCTTTAATTTATTCACCTGAAAAATTTAAGACCATGTCAATTTTAGTATATACAGAAAACTGGGACGGGAAATTCAAAAAGCTAAGTTTTGAGCTCGTCTCATATGCCAAATCATTGGCTGATAAACTGAATCTTCCGGTTACAGCCCTATCCATAGGCCATGTAACCGATGATGAATTAAAACAACTTGGAAATTACGGCGCCGCAAAAATTCTGAACGTAGCCGATAACCGTTTTGATTCGCTGGACAACAAAGCGCTGGCAGAAGCAGTGGCCCATGCAGCCAAAACCGAAGATTCTCAGATCATTATCCTTTCCCATAACAATGTGGGTAAAGCCGTTGCTCCAAGGATAACTGTGAAACTTAACGGAGGTTTGGTTTCGGGTGTAATTGCCATCCCCGAAAATTTCGATCCTTTCATTGTGAAGAAAAAAGTATTCACTCAAAAAGCGTTTGCTCATGTGCAGATTGATGCAGACATTAAAGTTCTGACGTTGGCACAAAATTCTTTTGAACTGATCGAAACTGAAAACAAAGCTGTTATCGAGGCTTACGATCCTCAAGTTGCAGATGACGTATTCTCAACAACCGTGAAAGAAACCAACAAAGTGACCGGAAAAGTGCTGCTGACTGATGCCGAAATCGTTATTTCCGGCGGACGGGGTATGAAAGGCCCTGAAAACTGGGGAGGCCTGGAAGAACTGGCCGATTTGTTGGGTGCAGGACTGGCATGCTCACGACCCGTATCCGATGAAGGTTGGCGTTCACACAGCGAACACGTCGGACAAACCGGAAAGATCATTGCACCAAATCTATATGTAGCTTTTGGTATTTCCGGAGCCATTCAGCATCTGGGCGGAGTAAGTTCCTCTAAAGTAATTGTCGCTGTTAACAAAGATCCGGAAGCCCCGATCTTCGAAGCTGCCGATTATGGTATTGTAGGTGATGCTTTCAAAGTAATCCCGCAGATGATTGAAGAAGTGAAAAAAATGAAAAGTTAACCGCAATTATCACATAAAAGCAGAGCCCCGGTGAATCTTTGCCGGGGTTTTTGGTTGATTGAAGACTGCTGTATAACAAACAGAGGAAGTTAACCCTTTTCACTGATCTTCAGAAGTATTTCTTTATTATTGATTTTGATATGCTTTCCGTGAATATCAATTATTTTTTCTTCTGCCAGGTTGCTTAATAAACGACTGACCGTTTCGCGAGAAGTACATACCAGGTCTGCCATATCGCTTCGGCTTAGGGGTAGGTCAAACTCATCAGATTCATAAATCTCATCAGCCATATAAAGCAAATTAGTAGCCAGACGGCCGAAAACCTGATTTTGCACCAGTTTTACACACCGGTGAAATTGCTCCAACTCATTTTTACACAATTCAATAACTATCTCATAAGAAAATTCAGTATTCAGGCGCAAAAAACTTTTAAAAACACCCAGATCAATAAAACAGGCTTTAGTATGTTCAAGAGCTACCGCTGAATAGTGATTGATTTTATCCCCCATCGTTGTCGGCAAACCAAGATAACAAGGGGCCTTTTTAAGCCTTAATATTTGTTTTCGCTGTGGCCCTTCGATAATTAGTTTAACCAGCCCTGTTTGGATATAAATGATATTGGACGACAAAGCATCCTGTTTAAATAAAGTTTCCCCCTTCTCAAAAGCCACCTCCACACAGCTTTGTCCTAATAAACTCAAGTCGTCTTTACCGAGACTTTCTACTGCTTTTGATTTTAGAAGACAAGTTGAACAACTTACTGATTCCATCGCTAAATTATTTTAAAGCAAAGTTAAAATATAATGTGATATAAATCACAAATAAATAGAATCAACCTCACAGCATTTTTCCGGTTTAAAGTTTAAATGCCCGTACATTTGCATTGTTAATTATATAACAATAAACTTAATTTAAAAGGAGGAAAAAACAATGGCAAACAAAAAATTAACCTTAGCTCTGTTTTCCGGAAGCGTGGACAAACTCACGGCTGCCGGTGTAATTCTTGGTGGTGCAGCTGCCGAAGACATGGATGTAGAAATCTTTGTCCTGTTACAGGCAGCTTTTGCTTTTAAAAAGGAAAATGCCATGGTCAACGACAGAGTGGCAGAAATTACAGACAAAAAAGATGAATTTCTGGCTTCATTGAAACGGCTGGATGCTCCTCACTGGACTGAAGCTTTCCGCACTGCCAAAGAAATGACCAATGTAAAGATCCATATTTGCGGATTTGCCGGTAAAGTATGGCATGGCGACAAACTGGATGATTTCATTGACCTGGCCGATGATATTTGTGGCATTGGCGAGTACATGACTTCAGCTGAAGAGGCTGATATTAACCTGTTTATCTAATCTTTAAAAAAACAAAATCATGACTACAGAAGAATTACAAGAAATCAAAGTAGACAAAACTATTGATGCACGGGGAACTTCCTGCCCGGGACCTTTATTGGCTGCCAAAAAAGCCATCGGTCAGATTGATAAAGGACAGGTGATGGAAGTACTGTCAGCTGACGAAGGCACTAAACGTGACATCCCTAAATGGTGTAATAAAAAAGGATATGAATATCTTGGAACCATTGAAGAATCTGGCTTTTTTAAAATCTTATTAAGAAAATAAAAATGACTGGTGGCAAAGTAAATAATGGTCCTAGCATTTTGGTTTTTTCTACGGAAAAAATTTCAGACCCGGCCATCGACATGGCAGGACTGCTCAAATTACACTATCCGCCAACCGTTTATACTATTTCCGTTCCCTGTTCCAGTGCCATAAAACCGAAATGGATTTTACATGCATTGGAACAGGGTTTTGACGGTGTTTTTATTGCTGCCGACGGTACTGATTGTCCCTATGGTGAATCGTGCACCGAAAAAACCGGAGAGTTAGTCAGCCGAACTATGAAAATAATGAAAGAAAAAGGGCTGGATACGGCCCGGTTAAAAATGGCAGCGATATGTTCGGTTTGTAGCGAAGCGTTTGTAAAGCACGTGAAAAGTTTTTCAGAGTATTTAAGTCAATCCTCAAATTAATGAGTATGTCTGAACAAATGAAATCATTGGAGTTTGATGTTCTTGTGATCGGCGGTGGTATTGCAGGAGGCGAAGCCGCACTAAATCTGGCTAACCTGGATTATAAAGTGTTGCTGGTAGAAAAGGAACTTTCCATAGGAGGAAAGATGATCCTGCTCAGTAAAGTATTTCCAACACTTGATTGTGCAGCATGTATCACAACCCCGAAAATATCTGAAATTGCCCGTCATCCCAATATCACCATTTTTACCGGAGCAGAAGCACGGAAGATCACAAAAATTGAAGAACATTATTTTGAAGCGATCGTTTTACAAAAGCCGCGCTACGTAAATATTGCGGATTGTACGGGTTGCCAGTTGTGCGAACAGGCCTGCCCTGTCAGCGTAACTGATCAGTATCAGTATGGGCTTGTAGGACGGAAGGCTATCTACATTCCATTCAGTATTGCCAGCCCGAGGGCTGCCGCCATAGATATTGAAAACTGTACTTTATGCGGGGCCTGTGAGCGGGTTTGCCCAACACAATGTATTGATTTTACGCAAACTGAAGAAGAATTTCTGGTTACCATAAAATCGATTGTTGTTGCTACCGGATTTGATTTGTTCGATCCTTTGAAAATTCCACGCTACGGTTATGGAGCTTTTAAAAATGTGATCACATCCATGCAAATGGAACGACAGTTGGCGCCCACACGCCCGTTTAACACAATTCTGCGTCCGGGCGATGGTAAAATGCCGGATAATATAGCCTATGTGTTGTGTACCGGTTCACGGGATAAATCTGTGGGAAATCCAATATGCTCACAAATCTGTTGTATGTATTCCATCAAACAGGCACAATTGCTGATGGGCGCCTTGCCTATGGCAGATATCACTATTTATTATCTGAACATCAGAGCATTCGGTAAAGGATTCAATGAGTTTTATGCTCAGGCACAGGATATGGGCGTTGAATTTATCAAAGGAAAAGTAGGTAAAATAACGGAGAAAGAAAACGGAAACCTGATCCTGAGGTATGAAGATATTGAGCAGGGAAAAGTACAGGAAGCCGAACATGACATGGTTGTCCTTTCGGTTGGCGTATTACCCAATCAGGGTATTTCCGATGCTTTCGAGAACAAAAAACTTGAACTTGACCCGTTTAATTTCATCAACCAGACGGATATTCTGGCGAGTCCGGCCAAAACAAGTATTGATGGTGTATTTGTTGCCGGAACCGCTTCCGGCCCCATGGATATTCCCGATTCAATTTTATCAGGAGGTGCCGCCTCTGTCGAAACAACCAGCTATTTAAGGAGGGCCTTATTATGAAAGAAAAAACAGGAGTATATATCTGCCATTGCGGAGGAAACATCTCCGATTATGTGGATGTGGAGAAAGTGCGTCAGGCTATCGAACATGACGAAGGTGTATTTCTTGCCAAAACCACCATGTTCGCCTGTGCCGATTCCAATCAAAAAGAAATGGTGGAGGACATTAAAAATGAGAAACTGGACAGTGTAGTTGTCGCATCCTGTTCTCCAAAACTGCATCTGTTGACTTTCAGGGCCGTTACCGAACGTGCCGGGCTTAACAAATACAACTATGTGCATGCCAATATCCGCGAACAGGTTTCTTGGGCACATTCCGACAATAAAGAAGGAGCCACTCAAAAAGCTATTCAGATTGTTAAAGCAGCTATTGCAAAAGTCCGGAATGCCGAATCACTGGAACCGATAAAAGTAAAAGCTACCAATGCCGTGGCTGTAATTGGTGCCGGTGTGGCAGGCATGAGAGCCGCCATCGAACTGGCTGAAGCCGGGTCGGAAGTCTATCTTATTGAACGTGAGTTTTTTGTGGGGGGACGTGTGGCTCAGTGGGATGACCTGTGTATCACGGAAGAAACCGGAAAAGAACTGATTACGCGCCTGTATGATGAGGTAATGAAACATAAACACGTAACCCTCTTCACGGGGGCAGAAGTGGTTGAGAACAAAGGGAGTGTTGGTAATTTTACACTTAAAGTAAAGATAACACCCCGGCATTTTAAACTCCATTGCAGCAGTAATGAACTCCAGAAAGCCATTGATGTATGCCCGGTGGAAGTACCTGATGAATTTAACTTTAATATCACAACCCGGAAAGCTATTTACCACAACTATCCCAGCGAATATCCTCAATTGCCCGTCATCGACATGAAAAACTGTACCCGGTGCGGTGAGTGCGAAAAAGTATGTAATAGTATTGATTTCAGCCAAAAAACCGAATACTTAAATTTGAACGTAGGATCCATTTTACTGGCTACCGGATTTGACCCTTACGAACCGAAACAAGGAGAATTCGGATATGGTGAAATAGAGAACGTGGTTACATTTCCGCAGTTTAAAAGAATTGTACACTATTGCGATGATAAACTTATTTATAAGGGAAAAGAAATTAAAAACATCGCTTACATTTATTGTGTCGGCAGCCGCCAGGTGGACGGAGAAAACAAATATTGCTCACGCTATTGCTGTACGGCCAATATTCACACTGCCATTACCGTAAAGAAGAAATATAAAAACATTCATAACTTTCACTTTAACAGAGGGATACGGACTTACGGCAAAGCGGAGATATGGTATGATGAATCATCGCGTCTCGGGGATATTTATTTACAATCTTTTGAATATGACCCGCCTGTGATAGAAAAAAGAAGAGATAAGACTTTTGTCAAAATCAAAGATGTCCTCACCACCAATAAAGAGCTGGAAGTGGCTGCCGATCTGGTGGTGCTTGTTACCGGCATGGTTCCCCGAAAGGATAACTCCATTGCTAATCTGTTAAAGATCCCCAAAGGAAGGGATAATTTTTTCAATGAAATCCATATGAAACTGAGGCCTGTTGAAACCGTCATTGACGGGGTGACCATTTCCGGGGCCAGCCAGGGGCCTAAAAACATTATGGAATCGATGAACTCGGCATTAGCAGCCGCAACAAAATCATTCGAGCTGGTGGCTTCCGGCGAACTGGCTTTGGAACCAACTGTTGCCAAAGTTGACGAAAAAAGCTGTGACTGGTGCGGAAAATGCGAAGAAGCCTGCCCTTACAACGCTTTTGAAAAAGTGGAAAAAAACGGAAAAATCGTGGCCAAAGTAAATGCTGCCGTCTGCAAAGGCTGTGGCATGTGTCTGCCTGTATGTCCTGTAAATGCACTTGATCTTATCGGCCTGACCGATGAAGACGTAGAAAATATGATAGACGCTTTAATTCCCACTGTTTAATATTATTTATCATGGAAGTTGAGAAAGGAAAAACAGCAAAATATCTTAAAGAAAAACGCCCTGTTCCCAAGGAAGTTACCGAACAGTTGAAATACTTTACAAGGATTAAAAAATCAATCTTAAATGCCCTGAAAGAAGGCGATAAAACAATTCCTCAGCTTGCCGAAATATTGGCGATACCCAAAGACGAGGTAGTGTTTCAACTGATGAGTTTGTTAAAATATGGTTTTGTGGAAACCGGTGAAATAGACGATATGGACGAGTATTTTTATTATAAAATAAAAAGTGATGGCAAGAATTAATCCTGAATTTACGGATGAATTAAAAAAATATAGTGCATTTGACCCGAACGCTTGTTATAATTGCGGTAATTGTACGGCAGTCTGCACCCTGTCGGATGAAAATAATTCCTTTCCACGGAAAATGATCCGGTACAGTGTACTGGGACTGGAAGATGAAGTCAAAGCTTCTTTGGATCCCTGGCTTTGCTACTATTGTGGCGAGTGCAGCAGCACCTGCCCGCGCGAAGCCGACCCCGGCGAACTGATGATGTCGCTCCGCAGATGGCTTATTGCCAAATACGACTGGACAGGCTTATCCGGTTTGCTGTATAAATCACTGCCCATTTCTATTTTCGCTTTTGTCATATTAGCTGCACTGGTACTCTGGTTTGGATTTTATGAAAGTTTTCATCTTGAAACCATCATGCATTACGGCCATTATTTTGAGATGGGAGCTATTTCAGTAGTTTTTTTGTTCATTTTAGTTCCCAATATAATCCACATGTGGTGGCTTACTATCTATAAACCCGGCATAAAAACACCTGTGTCTGCCTATTTTAAATGTATTGGCGACTTGCTCGTACATATGTTTACACAAAAGCGTACCCTCGGATGTGATGACAATCAACTCAGATGGCTGGAACATTTAATATTGGTTTTCGGTTACCTGCTTCTTTTATTTACAACCGTATTCCTCGATTGGTTCGCAACACAAAACATGTTTATCATTATCCTGGGATATGTGGAAAGTGCCGTTATTTTTGTCGTTACCTTCGATTTTATCCGCCGTCGAATCCAAAAAGATCAGGAAATCAGCAAACATTCACACCCCAGCGATTGGTTTTTTGTTATTTGGTTATTTCTGATGGGTTTGTCCGCGTTTCTTGTACGTCTGTTCGTTGATCTGAACATCCTTGAAAACAACATTTGGTTGTACCTAGTTCACCTGATTATTCTGGTTCAGTGGGCTCTGATCATCGTACCTTTCGGAAAATGGACCCATTTTCTGTACCGGTCGTTTGCTATGTATTTTGAAGGTCTAAGGGAAAGCTTTTTATTATCGCAAGCTGAAAAAGCTTAATAACCGGCTGATTTTGTAGCCATCTATATTGATTTACTTTTCCCCAGCCAAAGAAGGTGCTGTCTTACCATCTTTAACTCACCATATGAAACATCATCTCCAAGTTTGGCTTTGATCTCCGCCAGCGTGAAGTTGTTATGTTCCGTCATCACTTTTGTGATCTTCCTGATTTTTTCTTCATCCACAAATTCCTCAACCTGAAGTTCGCCCAGTCCGACATAATGTGCCAGATGTCCTTCAACGGTAGCCCTTGTCAGCCCCCGTTCCAAAGCCACTTTGGCAATATCTTTATGTTGCAGCCACAATTTCAGGCTAACTTCCCGTGTATTGATTTTTGGTTTCTTTTCCTTCTTTTTTACCGGTTCGGGTAGAGGTTCAGTCTTTAGCTCATGATCATGGCGATACTCATTAAGCAGCTCCAGCAACTCTTCTCCGAACTGCTCTATTTTTTTCCTGCCGAAACCATGCACTCTTTTCAGCTCATCCATATTTGAAGGCACCTGATTGCTCAGCGCCCGCATGGTTTTCAGCGGCAGTACCATAAAATAAGGCATCCCCAGCTCCTGCGCCCTGACGTTCCGCCACTCTTTCAGCAATTCATACAATCCGGCATTGGCAATATCTTTACTTACCGGGAGCTTCTCTGTCTTGGAGGGACGTTTTTTAGGCATTTCTTCCAGCGATGCCATGGCTCGTTCTTTCAGATAATCTTTCACAATAAAACCATCCCTACATGCATCCAGGCAGGCCCGTTTATACCAGACCTCTTCCAGCAATCTCTTTTCCGCCTTTTTCACTTTTTTCAGTACTTCTGCGTTGTCAGATTCCACGGAAAATTCTTTTATTTTTCTGAGAATACAGTCATTAAGTTTATCCGAAAAATAAACGGCTCCTTTTCTGATCCGCTCCTGTAATTCATCGTGCTTTTCGGCATCGTTCTTTTTCTCCAGCAGTCTTCCAATCTGGCTTTTGAATTTCTCCGAGATTTCAGTGATCTCTTTCAGCACCTGCTCTTTCATCTCTTTAACCGGCACTTCGACTTCCGGTTGCAGGCTCTTCCGGTTATCGTGAAGCAGAAAATAAAAGCTGTTAACATGGCGCTGCATCTCACTGAAATCAATCAGGTCTTCCAGTAGTTGACGTTGATAAGCTGTCTTCGACACAGTCAGCTCTTCTGGACCCGCCTGGCGTTTATTTGTCTGAATATTAAATCCTTCAATAGATTTATCCTGCTTTAAACTGTAAGGAGAGAATTTCGTGCTCAGCACCAGCCCTTCCAGCGAACGGCATCGGCTCAGCGCTACATACACCTGCCCGTGGGCAAAAGCGGCTTCCGAATCGATAACGGCTCTGTCGAATGTCAGCCCCTGGCTTTTATGAATGGTGATAGCCCAGGCAAGTTTCAATGGAATTTGTGTAAACGTACCTTCCACTTTTTCTTTGATCTCTTTGTTTTGTTCTTCGATGATGTATTTAACATTTTGCCATTCCAGCGGCTCTACATAAATGTCTTCATCATCGTCAGGACAGCGAACTACAATACCGTCTTCACGAATTTCCGTAATGTTCCCGATCTTCCCGTTAAAAAAACGCTTTTCCGCATCCGGATCGTTTTTAACAAACATCACCTGAGCCCCCGGTTTCAGTTCCAGCTCCAGTTCCGTAGGATACATATACTCGGGAAAATTTCCCGTGACACTTGCCGTAAATCGTACTTTTTTTCCTTTTAAGGCCGCCAGTTTCTTATCGTTGATGGCTTTGGCTTTCGCATTGTGAGTTGTCAGGATGATGTAATTATCATCTCCCGGATTAAAATCGGGTTGATAACGTTCATTCAACCGGGCCAGTGTTTCCTCGTCCACCTGTTTATCTCTGATCTTGTTCAGGATATTGATGAACTTTTCATCGCGCTGGCGGTAAACATGCTGCAGTGTGATTGTAACATAATTTGATTTCAGCAACGCCCGGCTGCTGAAAAAATAAGGGGTGTCGTAAAATTTCCGCAGTAACTCCCATTCGTCTCCTTTCACTACGGGCGGCAGTTGCTGCATATCACCGATCAGCAGCAGTTGCACCCCGCCAAACGGTTGGTTGTTCCGCCGGAACTGACGTAAACGTTCATCAATGCTATCCAATAAATCAGCCCTTACCATACTGATCTCGTCAATCACCAGCAGATCTAGGCTACGGATAATATTTCGCTTGTGCCTGCCAAAACGCAAATGGTTGTCTTCATTCTCGGTATAACCCGGTACACGCGGGCCAAACGGAAGCTGGAAAAAGGAATGAATGGTCACACCTCCGGCATTGATGGCTGCCACACCCGTAGGTGCCACTACAATCATACGTTTAGGCGATTGCCTTTTCAGATCACGTAAAAAAGTGGTTTTTCCTGTTCCCGCCCTGCCGGTCAGAAAAATATTCTGACCTGTGTATTGCACAAAATCATAGGCAAGCTGCAGTTCGGGGTTATGGACGGGTTTTTGTTTCACTATTACGGTTTAGATAAAATCTAAAATTACGTTATTCAATAAAGTCATTTATGTAATAAATTTCTTTCACACCACCATAAACACCCCTGCCATCACCACAAAGCCCAAAACAAATCCGGTGTATATTTCTGATTCCGTATGCGTTTTCAATTGCAGGCGGGCAAACCCTACCAGGCCTGAGAGAAGAACAATGACGGTTATCAATATGGTATAGTTGTATCCCAATACCAACGAAAACCCTGTGAAAGCACCGAACAACCCTCCCAGCCCCGTCATGTGTAATGATATTTTATGGAAGTAATTGACCAACAGGCTGATAATGGCCAGTAAGGCCGAGCCGAGCATAAAAAAGTTAAACAATGCAAAATGCGGTGCCTGCCTCAAAAAATGATAAGTGAGGTAGAAAAAACCAGCTGTTATCAGTAAGGGCAATGCCCGCTCCTGCTTTGTTCTCATCTCAAGCGATTCTATAATCTTCAGCTTCAGCATCACCATGA
>Ga0256913_10000700_pt1 | contig 17480 bp, 12 predicted proteins | sample Axial_MatmetaG_FD_185970 | JGI IMG/M metagenome (GOLD analysis project Ga0256913, IMG submission 185970) | Deep-sea worm associated microbial mat communities from Axial Seamount, Juan de Fuca Ridge, Pacific Ocean - Axial_Mat | ecosystem: Environmental > Aquatic > Marine > Oceanic > Microbial... | reverse complement strand
TATGTGGCTCGTGAACTGGTAAAAATGGGACACAAAGTAACCATTGTATCAGCATCCTATATGCACCTCTTTAAACAGTTGCCAAAAACAGATGGTAAAAAATATACCTTTGAGAGGATAGATGGCATTGAGTATATCTGGGCTGATGTCCCTCACTATAGCACCTCAACAGATAAAAAAAGGGTCTGGAAATGGTTTATCTTTGTCAAAAGACTCTATGAATTACCTATAAAAAAGATGACAAAGCCTGATTATGTGATTGCCAGTCCCATGGCTCCTTTTTTGATAAAACCTGCACACTACTTTGCCAAAAAGTTTAATGCTAAACTGGTCTATGAAATAAAAGACATATGGCCACTCTCTCTTATGGAACTTGGGGGCTATGGTAAAAACAATCCACTTATTTTTTTAATGCAGAAATTTGCCAACTATGGCTATAAGAATGCCGACAGAACACTCTCTGTACTCTCTAATGCCCATGAGTATATAAAAGAGTTTGGACTAAAAAAAGAGAAGTTTAGATATATACCCAATGGAATCTCTTTGGAGGAGATGCAAAATATAAAACCTCTAAATGTAAAAACCAAAGAGATGTTGCCCAAAAATAAATTTATTGTAGGGTATACAGGCACAATTGGTATAGCAAATGCGATGGAGAGTTTTGTGGATACGGCAAAACTTCTTAATGACTATCCAAAGATTGAGCTTGTACTTGTGGGTGATGGTAAAGATAGAGCATTATTAAAAGAGAGAGCCAAAACACTTAAATTAAATAATATTACTTTTATAGACCCTATTGAAAAAGATGAAGTTCAGAGTATATTAGATGTGTTTGATGTCTGTTTTATTGGTTGGCATGATAAAAAAGTTTATGAGTATGGTATCTCAGCTAATAAAATTTTTGACTATATGTATTCAGGGAAACCAATACTACACGCATTTAGTGGTAGAGGGGATTTAGTAAAGATGGCAGATTGTGGAACAAGTGTAAAGGCACAAGATGAACAAGCGATAGCAGATGGTATACTAGAACTCTATCATATGATGAAAGAGAAAAGGGAGCAGCTTGGTAAAAAGGGAAAAGAGTATGTATTAAAACATCATACTTATGAAAATATAGCCAAAGAGTTTATAAAAATATTAAAGGAGATATAAGATGTGGAAGGTAGAACTATTTGCACCAAATTATGACAATAGAGAGGGTGAAGCCGTAGCCGAAGTAATTGAAAGCCGTTGGTTAACCATGGGAGAGAGAACAAAAAAATTTGAACATAACTTTGCTGAAATGTTGGGGGAAGAGGTACACTGTACTGCACTCTCCTCTGCAACGGCAGCGTTGCATATTTCACTTCTCTCTTTGGATATTAAAGAGGGTGATGAAGTGATTATCCCTGCTCTGACTTTTGTCGCAGATATCAATGTCGTTCGTATGGTTGGAGCAACCCCTGTATTGGCAGACTGTACAAGTTTAGATGATTGGAATATTTCAGCCAAGAGCATAGAGAAACAGATAACACAGAAGACCAAAGCTGTAATTATTGTCCACTTTGCAGGATATCCTTGTCAAATGGATGAGATAGTTAAACTCTGTAAAGAGAGAGATATAAAACTTATCGAAGATGTGGCACATGCACCTGGGGCGACCTATAAAGGTCAAGCTTGTGGTACGTTTGGAGAGTATGGGTGCTTCTCATTTTTTACCAATAAAAATCTCTCTGTAGGCGAAGGGGGAATGATAAGTAGCAAATCAAAAGAGCTTGACCAACAAGCACAATACTACCGAAGTCACGGAATGACAGCATTAACCCTTGAGAGACACAAAGGTCGAGCCATCACCTATGATATTACTCAATCTGGATTAAACTACCGTATAGATGAAATTCGTTCATCATTGGGTTTGGTACAGTTAGATAAACTCAACGATGCAAATGCACAGCGAAAACTTTTAGTAGAACGTTATATTGAAAATTTAAAAGAGATACCAAATATTACTATACCTTTTTTAGAATTAACAAATATAGAGTCCGCCTATCATATTTTTCCTATTTTACTTGATAAGGAGATAGATAGAGTAGCTTTTATTGGAAAACTAAAAGCTGAAGGGATTCAATCCTCTGTTCACTACCCTGCATTTAAGGATTTTACAGCATTTAAAGATATTGGATTAAATACTGTACCTATTGCTGAAGATATCGCTTTACGTGAACTTACACTTCCCCTCTATCCCACAATGAGTTTTGATGAGGTTGATTTGGTATCTAATAGCTTAAAAAAGGTAACAACATCAAAAGTATAATTTAGATATAATTCCACTTCAGATAGAAGAGGAGAGATTAGATGAATATACTGGGATTAATAGGAAGAAACAGTAAACTTTTTGAAAATGATATAGATATACACGAGAAGAAATTGAGTAGAATCGTATCACTCTCCTCATTTTTAGTAATTGGTGGAGCAGGATCAATTGGTCAAGCTGTCAGTAAAGAGATATTTAAGAGAAACCCCAAAAAACTTCATATTGTTGATATTTCAGAAAATAATATGGTAGAGTTGGTTCGAGATATTAGAAGTTCATTTGGTTATATAGAGGGGGATTTTCAAACATTTTCTTTGGATATTAGCTCTGTTGAGTATGATACTTTTATAAAAAATGATGGTTTATATGATTATGTTTTAAATCTTTCAGCACTCAAACATGTACGTAGTGAAAAAGACCCATTTACGCTGATGCGTATGATAGAAACAAATATCTTCAATACCGATAAAACGCTAAAACAGTCTATCGAAAAGGGTACAAAAAAATATTTTTGTGTCTCTACCGACAAAGCTGCTAATCCTGTTAATATGATGGGAGCCTCCAAGCGTATTATGGAGATGTTTGTTCATCGTAACTCTTTAGATATTGATGTCTCTATGGCACGTTTTGCCAATGTTGCTTTTTCTGATGGCTCTTTGCTACATGGATTTAATCAACGTATTCAAAAAAAACAACCTATTGTTGCACCAAATGATATTAAGCGTTATTTTGTAACTCCTCAAGAGTCAGGTGAACTATGCTTAATGTCTTGTATTTTTGGAGAAAATAGAGATATATTTTTTCCTAAATTAAGTGCAGAATTAAATCTTACCTCTTTTTCTGATATTGCCATTAAATATCTTAAAAATTTAGGCTTTGAATCATATTTATGTAAAGATGAAGACGAAGCAAGGGAATTGGCAAAGATACTACCACCAGAGGGGAAATACCCTTGTCTTTTTACTTCTAGCGATACTACTGGTGAAAAAGATTTTGAAGAATTTTTTACAGATAGTGAACTTTTGGATATGGAACGGTTCGAGCATATAGGTATCATTAAAAATGATTCTGATTTTAACGATACGCTTTTAGAGGAGTTTGAAGAGAGCATTCAAAAGATGCTTAACAATAGAGCATGGAAGAAAGAGCAGATAGTAGAATTATTCTTTAAAATGATACCCGATTTTGGACATAAAGAGACGGGTAAATATTTAGAGGGGAAGATGTAATGATACAGAGATTTTTTGATATTTCATTTTCAGCATTTGCTATTTTTCTTCTCTCCCCTATTTTACTCATCTCCTCTATTATTTTAAAACTAACAGGAAATGATGTTCTATATCGACAAAAACGTATTGGTTTGGGTGGTAACTATTTTGATATTTATAAATTTACCACCATGGTAAAAAACAGTGAAAATATGGGTGCAGGGACAATAACATTAAAAAATGATGAGAGAGTATTACCGATTGGAAGATTCTTACGAAAGAGTAAGCTCAATGAATTACCTCAACTTTTTAATATTTTAAAAGGGGATATGAGTGTTATTGGTCCTAGACCCCAAGATACAAAAGGATTTAATGCCTTTCACAAAAAAGAGCAAGAGAGTATTATCAAAGTACGCCCAGGACTCTCAGGTATAGGCTCTATATTTTTTAGAGATGAAGAGGAGATAATGGATAGAGCAGAGGTTGAAGATAAGAACAAATTCTATATAGATAGTATCTCCCCTTATAAGGGAGAGATAGAAGCATGGTACATTAACCATCAATCCATCTATCTCTATTTTTTACTAATTTTCTTAACACTTTATGTGGTCATAAGCTCTAATAGTAAAGTAGATTTTCAAAAAAATTTTAAGAATTTTCCAAAACTTCCTTCCGAATTAAAAAATATTTATCAAACTGTAGCATAAAACTACCTCTTTTAAGTGGTGCTTTTACGCTACACTAGGGATATGGAGTGGAGTATCAAAAATCTATATGCATATTTGAGTACTTGGCAAGAGTAGAGGTATACTCTTTCCATTGACCAATATCGTACCAAGATTTTTCAGGAATAGGAAAGACACCTACTTTTCCCACCTTATTAACCTTGTCAATCAAATCAGTAATATGATAAAACTCATTGTCAGGAATTATCTCAATGATATGAGGTTCTAAAATATACATCCCTGTATTAATTTGAAAAGTATACTCAGGTTTCTCTATCATTCCAATCAGATTCCCCCCCTTCTCTGTCTCCATCACACCATAGGGAATCTCTATATGTTTGAGTGCAGAAACAATGGTAATATCATTTTTATTATCTTTATGATATTGATAGATGTCATAATAATCCTCTTCAATAATAATATCACAGTTAGAGACAAAAATAGTCTTTTTTAATTTGTCTTTAATAAGGTAGAGGCTACCGATTGTTCCCAATGGAGACTCCTCTTTAAAATAGCTGAGAACACACTCCTTTGACTCTTTTATCTTAAGATAATCCTCTATCATTTGGGCTTTATAGTTAACTGATATATAGAAATCAAAAACTTTATGTTTGATAAAATTGTCAATAATTATTTCAATAATGGGCTTCTCTCCCACAGGAATAAGTGGCTTTGGGATAATATTAGTAATGGGTTTAAGCCGTGTTCCTAGTCCCCCTGCCATAATCACCACTTGTGCATCAATACTCTCTAAAGACTTCTCTTTAGAAAAGAGTTCATCCCAATAGTGAATCTCTAAGAGTCTACGTGATGCATCAACAATAGGCATACAGACGATTCTCTCTTTAAGCATTATTTTTTTAATTTTCTCCATAGAGTCACTCTCTCTGGCAATTAAAATGTCATCACGCATTATCTCATCAATATAGGTACTGTTTAAATCAATATTGTTAAGTATTGCCCTACGTATATCTCCTATGCTAATGAGACTCACAAGCTTATCCCCATTAAGAACAATAAGGAGATTTAGACTGCAACTGTTCATCACTTTTAGTGCTTCGATAATGGTAGTATTTTTTTTAATAATATTCCCATATCTCTTATTTATTTTTTTTATCATCTTTTCCCTTATTAAAAAAATTCCTAAAAAATGATAAAAAGATACTAAAGATAAGTGCCGAAATAAAAGTAACAATTACCATAAGTGTTTTTTTAGGTTTTTCTGCTCCATCGGGTGTATAAACTTTCTCTATTACTCTAAAATGTGATATCTCTTTATCCCGTTTGAGTTCAGCTGTTGAGCGTTCTTGTAATAGATAACTGTACATTTTTGAATTAAGTTGGTAGTCTCGTGAGAAGCTTATCAGTTTTTGTTCTCTTTTGGGAACAGTTTCAATTTGCTTTTTATATCTATTCAAAAGTTGATTTAAAGAAGTTGTTTTACTATTGAGTGTTGTTTGAAAATTTTTAAGATTTGAGAGAATTTTATTTTGTAAAAAATCAATTTTTGATTGGGTATTGATAATATTGGGATGGCTACTTTGATATTTCATTAAATAGCTACTAAGCTCTAACTGTTGCTTTTGAATTGTTTTAATCAATGAGATAGTAGGTGCATCATTCAATTCAATAAGCGACGGAGCTATGGCATCAATATCATTGTTCTCTTGGACAAAGTCAATCAGGGTTTGAATTAACTCTTTTTTATACTCATTTTGTGCCAGTTGAACTTTTACTTTACTAAATTCTGTAACCAATACAGCTATTTGAGCCTCAGGTTGGACGATACTGTTATTAATTTTATAAACCTCCAATCTTTTGGAGCTTAAATCAACACGTTTTTCTATATTTTTTAATTGTTTATTGTAAGAGTTTATATTGATAAAGGCATCCTCTTTGATATCGTTAATATTCTGTTTGATATAGGTATTAATTAATTTTTGGAGATAGGCTTCTGCTCTTTTTGGCAAAGTATCTAAAAGAGAAATGGTAATGAACGGAGCATTTTTATTTAATGTTATAGAGAGATTTGGCTTAATTATTTTTTCATAAATATAACGTTTTGTTCCTGAAAATTTCAGAATATAAGGGGTGTGAAATATTTCTTTTTTACGAATATTCAAAGAGCATCTCTTCGTATTAATAACTTTGTTATACTCAAAAATACCAATAAGCTCCTTTTCTAAAATAAGAGATGGCTTTAAAAGTTTGTATTGTAGCTCATTGAGAGGCTCTATCACCAACTTCATACCATAATCTTTGAACTCTTTAATTTTGATATAGCTGACTTCTATGGATAAATTCTCATCAATCTCTCTCTCCTTATAATGTTCATTTCTGATAAAATATCGAACATCATAGCTATCAAATGCTTCTAACACCTCTCCATTGGTTCTAAAGGTTTTTAAAAGAGCAATATCTTTTTCCAAGGAGACATCGGTACCCCCATCTAGTCCAAGTAAAACACCTGCTCCTCCCAAAGAGAAGCCTCCTCCTTTTTTACTTTCTGATTTTACCTCAAGAGTAACGGAAGACTTATAATATTTTGGCATAAGATATATTTTTATAGTAATAAAAAAGGTAATAAAGAAGGTCAATAATATAATTGACCATTTATAATATATAAGCGTGGAAAAAAGTTCTCTTAAAGAAATGGCATCTTGTTCACTATAGTTTTTACTGTTTATATTATTCATAGATAATAGTTTAAAAACCTTTTTTACTTACCATTCTACAGTTATACTTTTTAAATAGACGTTAAAGATTGCTTTTTTTGATATAATAAAAATATTATTACTTGTTATAGGAGTTTTCAGTTTATGTATATCCAAAATATTTTTTTTATTGTTTATATGCTATTTTTATTAGGCTGTAGTGGGGCTAAAATGGAGATGGGAATCTCCTCCTCATCTTGCAATAGAGAGGTTATTCCTTATAGTTTAGATGCATTAGAAAAAAACTACTCATGTCAAAATATACAAGGAGAGTCATGAAGAGGCTTATATCCATATTGCTATTATTATCTAATTTTCTGCTATCTATTGAGGTGAATTTAGAGACCAATCCAACCCAAGAGAGTGAACTTTATAGCGGTGATGGTCAAAAGTATTTTGGAGAAAGACTGTTTAAAGGTAAGTTTAAAGAGAATCGACAGTTTCGCTATAATGCAAAGTATGTTGTTGCCATAGATGACCGAGTAAGCGTTAAGATGTGGGGAACCCATGATTATTTGGATGACAATTTAACCGTAGATAAACAAGGAAATATTTTTATTCCAGAGGTTGGCTCGGTCTATCTTTTAGGGATAACTGCTGATAGAGTACAAGAGATAATCCAACAGAGTGTCTCTAAAGTTTTCAATAGTAATGTACATCTCTATGCCAATATTAAGCAGTACCAAGATATCTCCTTGATGGTATCAGGTACAGTTGTCAATGCAGGATTATATTCTGGTCTCTCCACAGACTCTATTGTTCAGTTTATTGATAAGGCAGGAGGGATTATTAGAGGAGAGGGAAGCTATCGACATATAGAGATACTACGTGATAATCAGGTGATAAAAAGCATTGACCTTTACGACTTCTTAACCAAAGGAATCATGGATAATTTTCAGTTTAAAAATGCTGATGTCATCTTGATAAAACCACTGAAACGTCTAATCTCTGTGACAGGAGATGTAAGACGACCCTACTTTTTTGAACTCTTACCGAAAGAGGCTATGGTAGAAGATATTCTACGTTATATTCTTCCTAAAGAGGCAGTGAATAGCTTTATTTTGACGACATGGAGAGATAAACAAGAGATTACCACCGAATATTCATTAGACAAAGCCAATACTATTCCTTTAAAGCATGGGGATAAAATAAATTTTGTAAGCAACTACTACATTAAAAATATAGAAGTCCATATAGAAGGAGAGCATAAAGGAACAAACTTTCTCTCTATTCCCAAAGGCTCAACACTTTATGATATTCTCTCCAAAGTTCAGTTCACTCCTCTTTCCGACATACAGCACATACAGTTTTATCGAAAAAAGATTGCCTTAATACAGCAGAGTCTTCTTGATGTAAAGCTTAAAGATTTAGAAGCTAGAGTCTTATCCAATAACTCAACTACCAAAGATGAAGCAGCCATCAATCAAGCCGAATCTACGCAACTATTATCATTTATTCAACGTGCCAAAGAGGTGAAACAGAAAGGGCAGGTAGTATTACGTAAGCACAATAATCTAAAAAAAATAATACTTGAACAGGGAGATAGAATTTTTATTGCTAAAAAGAGTAATATTGTGGTGGTACAAGGTGAAGTTTCTATTCCCACTGCCATCGCTTATGATAAGGAGATGAAACTCTCTGATTATATTGATTTTTGTGGAGGATATACTGATGATGCAGATATGAACAAGATACTTTTAATCAAAGCAAATGGTCGTGTCATACGCTACCATGACTCTCTGTTCTCAAAAAGTGAAGACATGATGGTTGAACCCAGTGATTCGATTTTAGTTCTACAAGAGGTAAAGACAAAAAATATGCTTATCTTTAAAGATTTAACACAGATACTCTATCAGATTGCACTGGGAGCTGCAGTTATTTTAAAACTTTAAGCCTATATTCCTAAATCATAAATCTGAATAATACCTATCAACTCTTTGTTGTCACAAACCAGCAAAGAGTTAACCTTATGGTGGGTCATCATCTTTTGAGCCACTGTTAACTTCTCCTCCTTGCTTATATTTTTAGGGTTTAAGCTCATTAGCTCCTTTGCACATAAAGAGAAAAACTGCTCCTCTCTGTTCTCCATGGCTCTACGAATATCCCCATCGGTAATAATGCCCAATATCTCATTTTTTTCCATGACCACACAGAGACCCATTTTAGCCTCAGAGACTGTTGAGACAATACGTTTAATGGTATCTGTAAATAGCACAATTGGTAAATTATTAGAGTGCATTACATCCTCTACTTTTGTGAGTAATCTTCTTCCTAATGTTCCCCCTGGGTGAAACTGTGCATAGTCTTGCTCTTTAAATCCTCTTACACTCATTAGTGCAATGGCCAAGGCATCGCCCATAACCAGTGTGGCTGTTGTCGAGGTGGTGGGTGCAAGTTGCAAAGGACACGCCTCTTTTTCAACATGAATATTAAAATGGTAGGAGGAGTTTTTAGCAAGGGTAGAGTGTGGGTTACCACTCATGGCACAGATGATATTTTGTTGGGATTTTAAAAAAGGGATAAGTTTTAAGATTTCATCTGTCTCTCCTGAATTCGAGATGAGCAGTACTATATCCTCTGCTCCTATCATCCCCAAATCCCCATGGTACGCCTCACCTGGATGTAGGAAAAAAGAGGGAGTTCCTGTACTGGCCAAGGTCGCAGCTATTTTTTTGCCGATAATACCAGATTTTCCCATTCCTGAGATTATTAGTTTTCCTCTACAACTCAATATGTCCTTCACAGCTTTTTCAAAATCATCACTTATATTATTTGTCAAGTTTGCTATCGCTTTGGACTCAATCTCGAAAACCTCTTTTATAATATCCACTACCTCCATACTCTCAATTCCTTTGATGGTTAAATTCAGGGACAATATCTTTCAGCAGAGGAAGAAAATCCTCATCAGCAGTTGCTAGTTTTTCCAATTTAACCAATAACTTCTCATACTTAAAAGGAACATCTTGAGAGACCATAATCGAGCTATACTCTGTCTTTAAGTCAGCCTCATTAATCAATAGCTCCTCATAGAGTTTCTCTCCTCTTCGTAGTCCTGTTATTTCGATTTTAATCTCTTGTCGTCCAGAAAGCTCTATCATCTTTTTTGCCAAGTCTATTATTTTAATAGGTTTACCCATATCCAAAATAAAAATCTCTCCACCATTGGCGATAGAACCTGCTTGAAGTACCAGTTGACACGCCTCAGGTATCATCATAAAATATCGGGTAATCTCAGGATGTGTAACCGTTAGATTTTCACCTTTTTCTATCTGTGAGGTAAATTTGGGAATGACAGAGCCTGAACTGCCCAACACATTACCAAAACGAACAGCCACTATCTCTGTATCATACGAGGGAACAGCCTGTGCATAGATTTCGCATATTCTTTTGGTCGCTCCCATCACATTGGTAGGACGAACAGCCTTATCAGTAGAGATAAGCACCAACTTTCGCACCCCATACTCAATAGCCAAATCAATTACATTTTTAGTACCAAAGACATTATTATCAATCGCCTCTTTGATGTTCTCTTCACAAAGAGGCACATGTTTATAGGCCGCTGCATGAAATAAAATATCGGGTTGATACTGTGCAAAGGTCTTGGAGAGAAGCTCTCTATTTTTAATATCTTGCATAACACAGATACTATTATGATGCTTTAAATCTTCATTAATCGTATAGAGGTTATATTCACAATTATCTAGCAGTATTATCTGTTTTGCACCAAACATCTTCACCTGTCGTGAGAGTTCCGAGCCGATACTTCCTCCTGCTCCTGTTATCATGACCACTTTTCCAATAATAAAATTGGCAATACTCAACCTGTCCAAATCTTTTGGCTTTCGTGCCAATAAATCCTCAATAGAGATATCTGCCAGTTTAGGTGTATCATCTTCAAACATCTGCATCTGTTTAATCTCTTTTACCCCTGCTAAATTTAAGATAGTAAAGAGATAATCCAGCTCTTTTTGCTCTAACTTTTGGGTCAACACCACACTCTCGACCTCTAATCGCTGTATTAACTCTCTTAACTCTCGTTGATCATAGACCTTAATATTAGAAAAATATGTACCAATACTTGATTTATCAGCAGAGATCAATGCCACAGGATAGTAAGCTATCTCTTGTCGTAAGGCACTCTTGATAAGGTGAGTAGCGGTATCATTGACCCCGATAATTAGCATCTTTTTTTGGGATTTAGGGGAGGTACTCTCTAGGTACAAGCGTTTGGAGATACGTACAAATCCTATTAAAAATAGAGAGAGTGATAGGTCTATGAATATCACTGAACGGGGAAAAGGAACAAATCCATTATAAAAGAGAAAGACCATCATTGCAAAGATAAAATAACTCACAAAATGAGCCACAATAATACGCCGATACTCACTTAATCCAAAAAAACGCCATGCGATAAGATATATTTTAAAAACAAAAAGAGTAGCTATCTTAAGAGGAATAAGTATGAGTATCATCTTTATTAATCCCTCCATAAAAGCGGGTGGGATATCAAAGCTAAAACGTAAAAGATAGGCCAAAATGATGGTGATAAAAGAGATAATAATATCTATCATTATAAAAAATAGGGTTCGTTTTTGGTTGCTTGGTTCTAAAATTGTATCTATTGACATATGGTTTGTATCCCCTTTACTACACGCATAAGCTCTTCATTAGAAGCAGAGCTAGGAGAGGGTAGACATAACCCTTTGCTATACATTTTTTGGGAACTTCCATCAACAAAGCACAACGCATCAGAAAAGAGAGGCTGTAGGTGCATCGGTTTCCATAATGGACGACTCTCTGCATTAACTCGCTCTAATGCCTTCACGACCTTTAATGGGTCTATTTTATCAAATAAAATAGTACTCAACCACCTATTTCCTCTGCTTCCCTCAATTTCAGGCATAAAAGATATCTCCTCTATGCCTGATAACTCTCGCCTATAAAGCTCAAAAATCTCTCTTTTTCGACTTACCCTCTCCTCTAATACCTCCATCTGTGCTACACCAACAGAGGCTAAAACATTACTCATACGATAGTTATAGCCATACTCCTCATGCTCATAGTGCAAAAAGTTCTCTTTGGCTTGGGTTGAGAAAAACTTAGCTTTTTCAATCCACTCTCCATTATGACTCACAAGCATCCCCCCTCCACTGGTGGTTAAGATTTTATTGCCATTAAAGCTATAGACCCCAAAATCACCAAAAGTTCCACTCTGCTGACCTTCATAAGTCGCCCCCAAAGATTCAGCTGCATCCTCTATAAGATAGATTCCCTCCTCTTTACAGATGGTCACTATCTCCTCTATTTTTGCCATCTGACCATAAAGATGAGTGAGAATAAGGGCTTTTGGTTTTTTCTCTAACTCCCCTATCGCTCTTTTTAGCAGTTGTGGGCTTAGATTCCAACTCTCATCTGAATCTATAAAAACAGGAGTAGCCCCTTGATACAAAATGGCAGAGACAGAACCGATAAAGGTAAAAGAAGAGGCCAAAACTATGTCATCTTTTCCAATGCCCAACACTCTTAATGCCAAATGAAGCCCCGCGGTAGCCGAGGAGAGTGCCAAGGCATGGGATGCACCTGTATGCTCTTTGATACTCTGTTCAAACTTCTCTACAAATGCACCTAAGGGGGCAATATAATTACTTTGGAATACCTCTGCGATATACTCTTGCTCTTTACCACTCATATGAGGGGAAGATAAAAATAGTCGTTGCATCTACGCTCCTATTAGATTTTTTCCTGTTACTGTTTGAATAATATAGAAAATATCTTTTTGAAAAGTCCAATTTTTAACATACTCTTTGTTAATATGAACTTTATCTCTCCATATTATTTCATCATTATATGCTTGTGGGTTCTTTTGTTGGGCTAAAAGCTCCTCTTCCTTTTGGTATTTAATCGAGGCAGGTCCCGTAATTCCAGGACGAACTGTTAAAATAACTCTATCTTCTCCCTCTAGCTTATCGGCATACCCCTCCACATCAGGTCGAGGACCAACAAAGCTCATATTGCCAAAAAGTACATTGAAAAACTGTGGTAGTTCATCTATTTTGGCCTCTCTAAAAAATTTTCCACTTTTGGTAATACGTGAGTCAAGAGAGGTGGTATGGGTATGCTCTATCCCCTCTATTTTTTTCATGGTTTTAATCTTAAAAACATTAAAAAGTTTGCCATCTCTCCCCACACGTTTTTGGATAAAAAGTCCCAAACTTTTTGTTTCTATTGAAGCGATAAAAAACGCTACTAAAATAATCCATCCTGTTAAAAACAGACCCAAAAGTGCCAATAGTATATCAAATGTTCTTTTTTGAACCCTCCCCCAAGCGTTCATATTATCTCTTTACCCTGTAGGTCTTACCATAAGGTGAGGAGACCACCAGTTCAAATAGATTTTTATCATGCTTATCAAGCATAAACATCTGCACATATGCTGAATTATAGGTCTCTTTGTCCATCACAATAAAGCTGTTATATGTTTTAAGAAAGACCACACAGAGCGTTCCATCCATATGCCCTATCTGTGACTCATGAATACTTTTCCCCTCAGGGCGATACTCTACCATATCAAAGCGATGTACTTTGGCATTCTCTGAACCAATATTTAATGAGTTTGATGCCATATCATAAACAATTCCATTTTGTAACTCTATTTTTGAACCCACTTGGTTGGCGATAGAAGTGGGATAAAAGATTATTTTTCTTTTTTTGTTTCCTGTTCTTAAATCAAGATTACCAAACACCCCAATAGTAGGAAAAATACGCATCATCTTATAGGGCATAAAGAGATAGATATCGCGTGTTTTTGGTGGTAGTTTATAGTCAGGACTTTTTAACGCTGTTAAGAGCTTTTGTGGATTCTCTTTGGTAGAGAAGAGTTCATTGGCGACAATAGAGTAGTTGGAGTCCACATAGGTTTCCACGGCTAAACGGCTTAGATTGGCTGTCTGCATTGGAGAGGTTGAGAACATTATTTTTGAGATAATAAAGTTGTCATTGTTATGTTTTCCCCCATCAATAAGCGTAGAGGTATCAGAGTAGTACCAGATAGGATACCCATAGTCCCACCACGACAACGTATAATCTTTTGGACTTGATATCTCATTTAACTTGACCAAATCTTTTACCTCTGCTTTTGTAAACACCGTAGGTACAGCATAATTGATGATATGAATAATGTTTGGATAGATAAGTCCTGATGTTAAAAGCCCCATTAGCAGATACTGTTTGGGTCTCTCTTTGACTGTAATCTGTGCAATCACCCAAAAGAGATAGACAGCAGACATAGCAGCAATTGGCACAGCATAGACAGTAAATCGAAGCCCTCCAAAGAGTGCAAAAATACCAATACCAACCAAAGGAAGTGCCAAGATAAATGCTCGATGGCGTATCACCAAAACAATATAACCCACAAATGCCAAAAGAAGCCCAATACCTGAACCTGAAATACGATTGGAGAATGTTGCGAAAGAGATGCTTCCTGCCTCTCGCACCGTTTGGTTTACGGCATAAAAGTGTAACCCTTCATCACTTGTTCCTGTGATAATATACGAAAAAACTTTCGCCCATATCAGACCAAAAACATTCCCAAAATAGAGAAAAAGTAAAAAAAGAATCCCTGCTCCTATCTGTAATGATTGCTTTTTGACTTCTCCCTCTTTTAAGCTTGAAAAAACCAAAAATAATATCCCAAAGTGCAAGAGGTAGTTAAATGGTCGCTCTATTGGCAATGGCAAAAGAGATAGAAAGATTAAAATTAATGAAGCATAGACAAGAGGTTCATCTCTATGATACCAAACCATATACATCGCATAGATAATCCCCATTCCATAAACAATTGCCAATCCTTGGTCATAGAGAAAGGGGTAGATAACAATTGCCAATGAAGCATAGAATGCTGAACGAAGATTAAAATCAATGGTACTTTTTAAAAGAAAAAAGAGGATAAACATCGGTGCCATGGCGGAGAACATATCGGTGTCATAGTAGCCCACCATCGTTCTATTATAGTAGCTCCAAGTGATACTTCCTAGGAGGGCTGCAAAAAATCCCCACATCGTCTGCTTGTAAAGCCTAGCAATTAAAATCATCGGTATCACCACCAATGAGGAGATGACCGAAGGCATATAGAGCGTTACGGTCTCTAAAGAAAAGGGGGTGATTTTTACAAATAGCGTGGTAAAGAAGATAACCCCATAATCCCATAGCCCAAAAACTCTTGGGTTCTCCATATGTAGTCCCTCCAAAGCCTGTTGTGCCCCTGCGGCAAAGAAGTACCCATCATTGGTATTTATCATCAGCTCATTGTTCCACATATAGTTTGCTTCACCTTGGAACTGCCACACCCAAATAAGTCGTATGGCAAAGGAGAACGCATATGCCAACAGCATTAATCCTAACATCTGATTGGTGGTTACTTGACCTAAGTCTAAACTTTTTTTACCCATTGTTTACCTTTATATATTTTATTAATTACAGAAAAAATTCCCATTAATGACCCAAAACCATAAGAGAGATGTAGTGTTAAAAAACTTCCAACCAGATAAAATAGACCATTTGATTTATCCCTTAATTGAAAACTCGTGATTATAACCAATGCAAGATAACTACTTAATGAGAAGAGTGCCACATAGAGGAGTTTAAAATAAAAAGCAGATAAAGGTAATGGTAAAAGAAGGGACAGTAGAAATATTAATGGGATAAAGTGTCGTAGGCTTAATGAGTTTAACATTTTGGTATGATAAGCTGTCAAGATATTCCACTTCCCATTGGCATGGTTATTTTTTGCCAACTCCATAAAATTTTCTCGTGCATAATAGGTAGACTCCACTTTAGGAATGAGATATATTTTTCCTCCTCCATTAACAATACGCTTGTTAAGCTCTATGTCTTGATTTCTTATTAATCGTTCATCATAGAGTCCATATTTCTCAAATGTTGCTTTGGTATAACAACCAAAAGCAACCGTATCCACCTCTTTTATATCAGAACTACCTGTTCTAAAATCAGCATTACCAACACCCAATCTATGAGCAAGTATCTCTTTTATAGAGTTAGATTTTTTATTACTACTCTTTACCTCTGTTTGCAAAACACCCCCAACACAGTTGGCATTTAACTCTTTTATATATTTTACCAACTTAGAGAAATAACTACTCTCATACTCTGCATGAGCAGATATAATAAAGATATAATCCCCACTAGAAGCTTTTATACCCATATTCATACTAATGGGTGTAAACTTTTTAGGATTGTGAAGCAATTTTATAAAAGAGTAATTTTTTTGATACTCTTCTATAATCTCCACAGTTCTATCTAAACTTCCCCCATCAACAAAAATAATCTCTTTTGCATACCCTTCTAAATTTGCCGATAAAATAGAGTCTATACAGCTCTCAATATACCTCTCTTCATTTAGAGAAGGAATAATAATTGATACACTATCCATCTAATAGACCTCTATAACTTTTCATTAATTTCTGCTCCTCATTGTGCCAATTGTAGGATTTTTTAATCGCCTCTTTTCCATTTTTCCCCATCTCTTTGGAATTGGACTTCTCTGTTAATAGCATAGAGATAGCCTCTTTTATCTCATCCACTGCCAAAGGATTCACACAAATCCCACTACCACTCTCCTCTACAAACGCTCTATAGAGTGGGAAATCACTCGCAATTACAGCAACTCCTGCACTCATATACTCAAACATTTTAACAGGATAAGCCTCTACATAGCTTGGGGTGGGATGAAGCGTTACCAGTCCTGCAATGGATGATTTTAAAATCTCTTTTACCTCATCACGCGAGGCAAACCCTCGAAAATCTACCTTTTCCCACCCTTTTAAAGATTTGATATCTTCCTCAAATGAACCATCAAAAAACTTACCTGCAACAATTAGTTTTACATCCAACCCCTCAATGGCTTGAACCATCTCTCTTATGCCTCTTGTCTCATACAAAAGTCCAATATAACAAAGGGTATTGCTCTGAAAGCTTGGCTCTATCTCCATAAGCTCATCAATCATAGGAAAGTTATTTATATCCACACTCTTAATACTATTGCCCAAAAACTTATCCCTTATAATGGGGGTAGCAGAGATAACCATATCATATCTCTTTAGAATCAAAAGCTCTAACTTCGCAACCATAAACGAGAGTATTTTTTTACTAAAACTACCCAAATAGTGCTTTGCCATCACCTGTTTTGGCAAATCTTCATGGGCATCAAAGATAACTTTTTTCCCCATTTTTTTTAATTTTAACCCAATCAACATCAACTCAGGGTCATGAAGATGATAGATATCACTATCAAGCTCTATCGCTTTATCCAAAACTCTTTTAGTGGTCTTAAATATACGATTTAAACGCCCTTTAGAGATGCCAACATCATAAACCGTTACGCCATCTTTTTTCTCATCATTTAGTCCATCGGCTACCACCAAATTTACCTCATATACTTTAGCCAAAGAGCAACACTCTTTTAAAAAAATACGGGTGTCATAGCGTGGGTGGGCTGAGGTTAGGTGGGTTACTTTATAAC
>Ga0256913_10000699_pt1 | contig 17486 bp, 18 predicted proteins | sample Axial_MatmetaG_FD_185970 | JGI IMG/M metagenome (GOLD analysis project Ga0256913, IMG submission 185970) | Deep-sea worm associated microbial mat communities from Axial Seamount, Juan de Fuca Ridge, Pacific Ocean - Axial_Mat | ecosystem: Environmental > Aquatic > Marine > Oceanic > Microbial... | reverse complement strand
TGCCCTTTATCCTCAAGTCTTTATTTTCAACCGTAATTCCACAACCGAGTTCTCTAAAGCAATTGATTGTCGAATTAACATCAGCGGAGTTAAGGTAATTCCTAACAATCGATTCACCTTCAGCCAACGACGAAAACATAACGGCACGATGGGAAATTGATTTATCGCCCGGTAAATTCAGTTCGCCATTTATTCTGTTTACCTTTTCTATCTTCTGTATCACTTGTCGCACCACTCATCAATTAATTTTTCCAGTTGCTCATCATCCAATTCCGATTTTTCATACATCCCTTTCAGAGTTCTTTGTCGTTGTGCTTCATAAAGCGTAACCGCTGTCGCTACCGATACATTCAGACTTTGAATCATCCCACGCATTGGAATATAGAAAACCTCGTCAGCCAATTCTGCTGCTGCTTCCGATACTCCGCGATGCTCGTTGCCAAAAACGAATGCAACTTTTTCCGTCATGTCAATTGAATACATATCAACCGCATCTTCCGATAGCAAACTTGCATAGATCTTAAATCCTTCTTTACGCAGACTATCATAACACTCTTTTGTATCAGTATATTTTTCCGTCTCAACCCACTTGTTTGCAGAAGACGAAGAGACTTTGCTAATCTTCGGAAAATCTTCGATATTATACAACAGTAATACCTTTGGCACACCAACAGAATCACACGTGCGGTAAATTGCACTAACATTGTGCGGGTCATGTATGTTTTCCATCACCACTCTGAGAGACTGCTGTCTTTGTGTAGCTACTCTCTCTATCTTGTTTAATCTTTGGTCGGTTTTGAATTGTCGCAACGTTAATCTTTATCAAAAATTAATTTATAAACAATTTTGTTTTTGTTCTTTCTTGCTCGGTCGATAATTATTTCCTTATCCTCATCTAGTCCAACATAAAAACGTACAAGGTCAACAATTTTTGTAATTGCTTCATCATCGGAATGAGCCCAGCTTTCGCAACCGCGTAACGATGGCACTTCGGCAGTATATCCATCGCCTGTATCGGTAACGATCATATCAATCACCATTAATAACCACCCGATTTATCCGTACCACCGGTAACAATTTTTACACTTGCACTTGCCCCTATTCTGTCGGCGCCGCTACGTATCATCTCGTCAGCATCTTCTTTTGAACGAATTCCACCGGAAGCTTTAACTCCAACGGAACTGCCTACTACATATTTCATCAAAGCCACATCGCTTGCAGTTGCCCCGCCCGTACTAAAACCGGTTGATGTTTTCACAAAATCAGCTTTTGCCTCCTTTGCTATAACGCATGCTTTAACTTTTTCCTCATCCGTAAGTAAACATGTCTCTATTATAACTTTACAAACCGCTCTATGTCTTTTTGCTGTTAGAACAACTTGGTTGATATCGTTAAATACATAGTCATACTCACCTTGCTTTAGCATACCGATATTTATTACCATATCGATCTCTTCAGCGCCATTGGCAATTGCTTCCTCGGCTTCCGCCTTTTTTGTTGCCGTGGTTGTTGCTCCCAATGGGAAACCGATTACAGTACAAACCTTAACAACCGAGTCTTTCAACAAACTATAACTGAGCGAGACATAACTTGGATTGATACATACCGATGCAAACTCATATTGCAGAGCTTCATTACAAAGTTTTTTAATATCATCAGGAGTTGCTTCGGGTTTTAGCAATGTATGATCTATCCGACGTGCGATACTCTTGTCAGTCAGTTCCTCTCCGACACCAAGTCCTGCAGCAATTCTATCGGCACCGTTTTCAATAATTGTTTTAACTGCTGTCGGTTGATCAACTACATTTCGCTCCCAACCGGCGCAAGTATCACCGACACAATAAAAGTCATGTAAAGCTTTTTCTATCAATACTTGAGAAACAACCTTATCAACTACAGATGAACTCATTGTACTCACTTATTTTTAATTGTTAATTTTCGTATATGCTAAATATGTATTTTTTAACAGCATTGCAATAGTCATCGGACCAACTCCGCCAGGAACGGGAGTAATGTGAGATGCTTTCTTAGAAACATTTTCAAAGTCAACATCACCAACCAGTTTGTAACCCTTTTTGCTTCCCGGATCATCAACGCGGTTTACACCAACATCAATTACTACGCAGCCTTCTTTTACCATATCTTCCGTGATAAATTCCGGTCGTCCTATCGCAGCAATCAATATATCGGCTTGTTTGGTAAAGTAGGAAAGGTCCTCGGCAGCAGAGTGACAAATTGTTACAATTGCATTTGCTCCTTCTTTTTTCTGAAGGAGTAAGTTTGCAACCGGTTTGCCGACAATGTTGCTCCTACCCACTACAACAACGTGCTTACCTTTTGTTTCAATATCATATCGTTTGAGTAACTCAACTACGCCGTGCGGTGTGCAAGGGTAAAATGTCTCTTTCCCTATTACCATATTCCCTACGCTTATCGGATGAAAACCGTCAACATCTTTTGCCGGACTGATTGCCTCAATCACCGCATCTTCGTTTATATGTTTGGGAAGTGGTAGTTGGACAAGTATTCCGTGAAAAAGAGGATCGTTATTATACTGTTCAATAAGTTTCAGTAGTTCTTCTTCGGTAATGCTTGCATCCAATACTTCCGCTTTTGAGTTTATGCCTACTTCATTGCATGCTTTGTGTTTCATGTTTACATAAACTTTTGAGGCAGGATCTTCACCGACTAAAATTGTTACCAATCCCGGAACGGTTTTTTCAGATGCTTTTAGCTCATCAATTTTTGTTTTTAATTCTGCCCTAATGTCAGCGGCAACTTTTTTACCATCGATAATTGTCATATTTTACTCACAGTTAAATATTTAAATTAATTTAAGGTTACTAAGTTCACAAAGAAGACACAGAGTTACACGAAGAATATCAAAGAATTATACGCTTAATACCTGTCTTCATGAAATTAACATTAAAGTTTAATAATAATCCCAACCGAAATTTACCAAATTTTAGATATGTTAGTAATTGGATAATATGTATATCAGCTAAATTTATCTCAAAAATATCGTAGTAAATCCTTTGTGAACTTAGTGTCTTCTCTGTGTTTCTTTGTATCCAGAACTATTACTCAAAACTTAAATTGTATTTTTTCTCTAATAAGTTTTTAACCTCTGAATCTTTATTGATTTCTTCATAAAACGGATTAGAATTTTGCCAGCCGGTTTTGCCAAGCTTTCTCAGTCGCTCCAACCTTCTGATAGAAATCTCACAATAAATAGGATCTATATCAATAGTGAAGCATTTTCTATTTAATCTTTCGCTTGCGATTAATGTAGTTCCCGCATGTGCGAAAAAGTCAATCACCCAATCGTTCGGCTTGCTCGAAACACTTATTATTCTCTCAATAGAGGTAAGTGGTTTCTGTGCAAAGCAACCGTTTACATTTTCTTCCCTCAGATGAAACACCTGCTGAATATCAATCCATACATTTCCGGCACGGATATTATTAGACTTGCTTCTCTCTAAGTTCTCCGTTTTCTTGCCGTTTACTTCCTTGTAATATCCCTTAACAACTTTTGGAATTTCCGTGTAAACATTCTCAATATTAAAAACCGGATTACCAAGCGTGTAATAAAGTAGCTCTTGCCTTATAGCCATCCAATTTTTCTGTGTACCGTATCCACGTTGATTTCTCATCGTTATCAGACTTCGGGAATTGAACTCGGTTTCTTTCATCATCAGAATAAATTCTGCAAAAGGTTCAAAATGATTTTTCTGATCGGCGCCAAGCCAAACGTACAACGATGAATCATCTTTTAACAACTGGCGTGTGTTGTTAATCCAAACTTTTGACCATTCGATAAAGTCTTCAACTTTCTGCTTATCAAAGGCAACCATATTGTATGGAGGATCGTGAAGTGCAAGAGTTGCTTTCTTTTTACCGAAACTATTCTTAAGTGAAGTCAAATCTGCTGCATCGGAACAAGCAACAATGTGTTTGCCCAAAGGATCTGTCCAAGTTTCATCCTTCCCCAGTCTGCAGTATGGGAGCAGCATGTCGTGAAGTTCTTCATCTTTATCTAATCTAGGCAGCGGTGCGTTGATCATCGTTAATATTTTTGTTTGTCAAATTCCGGGAGCAAAATCCTTTCAACCTCAACAGCCTTACCGGTTTCGATATCAACCTTTGCAAAAAAACCGCAAAGATGCATATTGTCGGAAGCGGTCTGATATTTCTGCGGAGTTTGGTAAAGGAATCGATTTAGAGCCGCGTCCACTTTCATACCGATAACGGAATCATAAGGACCGGTCATTCCAACATCAGTGATGTAACCAAGTCCTTTGGGGAATATCCGCTCGTCGGCAGTCTGCACATGTGTATGCGTACCGACAAGCACACTTGCTCTTCCGTCAATGTAGTTTGCCATTGCTATTTTTTCGGCAGTTGCTTCCGCGTGGAAGTCAACGAAGATTACTTTTGTCTCTTGTGCAATTTTGTTTAACGCCCAATCGGCTGCTCTGAACGGACAATCAATTGGAGACATAAAAGCGCGACCTTGCAAATTCAACACTCCCACTTTTCCTTTCTTTGTCTCGGCAATATGGAAACCGCTGCCGTAAGTTCCTTTAGGATAGTTCAGCGGACGTAAAGCGCGGTTGTCTTTTTTCAAGTATTCCTGTGATTGGTGCTTATCCCAAGTATGATTACCACCGGTAACTACTTTTATACCAAGACCGAAAAACACTTTTGCTTCTTTCTCAGTAAAACCCTTGCCGTCATTGGCATTTTCGCCGTTGGCAATTATTATATCCGCTCTGTATTTCTTCTCCAAACCAGGCAGCCAGGTTTGAATCATATCGAGACCGGGTTTACCGACTATATCGCCGATAAATAGTATGTTTAATGTCATTATTGTTCCTTAATTTGGGAATCAAATATATCGAAATTAGAGAGAAGATAAAACTTGAAATAAATTTAGATTTTATATTATTACATTGATGAACAAAATTGAGCTTAAAAATATTTCAGTAAAGGAAGCGGAATTTACCGTATTGGACTTTGAAACAACCGGTACTTCTGCTAAACACAATAGAGTAATTGAAGTCGGTATTGTCAGAGTTAAAAATTTAAAGATAGAAGATTCATTCCAATCGTTCATTAATCCTGGGAATAGAATTCCACCATTCATCACTTCTCTTACCGGGATTACCGATGCTGACGTACACGATGCACCGTTCTTTGATGAAGTAGCCTCTGAGATGCTTGATTTTATTGGGGATTCCGTAATAGTTGCCCATAATCTCCCGTTCGATTTTTCTTTTCTAAAAAACGAGTTAAAGAGGGCAGAGTTATTACCGCCTAAGAATCATACACTTTGCACTTTAAAATTAGCTCGTAAATTATACCCGGAGTTGAAAAGCAAATCACTTGGCAAACTTGTATCTCATTTTAGAATTCGGCATAGAAATGTACACCGAGCGCTTGGTGATTCAACAGTAACGGCAAAACTACTGATCAAGATGTTAAATCAACTGGAGGAAGATTACAACATTACAAAGTTGGAAGATTTGTTGAATTACCAATCCGCCGCGATTATTAAATCCGGTTACAGAATGATAAAGAAAAAACTGGCTTTGGACTTTGCTTCACTTCCTTCATCGCCAGGTGTTTATATTTTCAAAAACGCAAAAGATAATATCATTTATATCGGGAAAGCAAAAGTTTTGAAACAGCGTGTAAGCAACTACTTTTCAAGCAGTGCTGCAAGGAAGGCAAAACAGATTGTTAGGAAATCCTCCAGACTTGAGTATATCCAAACAAAATCGGAACTGAGCGCTTTGATACTCGAAAGTGAATTGATCAAGAAACACAAACCTCCGATGAATACGCTTCTCAAAAAATATCAGCAGCAGTATTTTATCAAAGTTGCACAGATGAAAGATTATCCCGATCTGAAATCAACTTCTATCTTTGAGTTTGACGGTAACGATTATTTCGGACCATACAGTAGTAGAGAAACCGTTAAGAATTTAATCAGCATTGTTGACCGCTCATTTATGCTTCGTGAATGCAACGACAAGGAACTTAAAAAGGGGAAGAAATGTTATCTGTATGATATAAAGCGTTGCCTTGCTCCTTGCATTATTGATACGAAAAAGCAGTACGAAAATGAATTGAAAGAAGCATACAATTTCCTCTCCGGCGGGAATCAAGGTATTGTGGATAAACTTCTAAGCAAGATGAAAATGTTATCCGATGAGAGGAAATACGAGGAGGCAGCAGAAGTTCGGGATATTGTAAATCAAATTCTAAATCAACTGAACAGAGCGTCAATACTGGTTGAGCCGGTCAACAAAACAAACGCACTCGTTGAAATTAATTCATTTAATGAAAAAGACTATCTGTTGTTTCTGGAAGGTAAATTAATAATCCGTGATTTTGCCAACGATAAGGAGTATGACTTCGATTCGCTGATCGAGGATTATTATTCCGGCAGTATTAACAATGATGAAGGCGATGAAGAAAAACATCTGGGCAGAATGAAGATAGCTTTAAGCTGGCTTGTACAAAACCGAAATCTTTTTAAGATTTATTACTTAAAGGATTACAATAGTATTGATGAGCTATACAATAAAGTAGCTATGAATATTTAACCGCGTTTGTGAGAAGAAGCGTTTATAACTTTACTCTTTGTTCCATGTTGTGAAGTTCTACTGTATTGGTATCCCATTAACATATTTATGTAGAATACTTGAAATTAATGTTTGATACGGTAATCCCTCTCGAATTGCAATACGCTGTAATTCGTTCAAATCCCGCTCAGAAATCCGAATATTTACTCTTTTATTTTTCCTAATCGTATTTTTTGCATATTCTTTTAACTCGCTTTTTCTCTTCGAGAAATTAGGAACTGATTTCCATTCATTTTTCTCAAAAGAATCTAATAGCTCCTTTTCATATTTATCTAGTTTTTTCATGATTTCTCCCTAAATAATCTTTTGTTGCTTTTCTACTTGGAATAATTGTTTTTAAAAATATCTCGTTCTCTGTCTCAACGTATGGAACTAAATAAATATATTCGTAAATATCAAGAACCATCATTCTTTGCCCAGAATACTTTTTTTGATTTGGATGCTTAATATCATCCAATATCAGTCCATTTTTGATCTAAAACAAAATATCTTCAAAACAGATACCACTGTTTATTCTCAACCATTCATTTTTCTCTCTGTTCCAGTTTATCATTTTCAAGGTATTAATATACTACATTGTGTGCATTTTGGTAACAGAAATGATATTTAACTATATCCCTTATTTTACACTAAATCCCTTCTCAAGTCTTGCCTATGGTAGATAAAAGTGGATTTTATAAAACTTTGAGCCCCTTGTGTATCATCGTAGGGAACGAAAATATTCGTTCTTTACAACGGCAATCCCGTAGGGATTGTATTATTATAGAAAAAGAAGACCAAAAATAAATAAGAAATCCCATCGGGATTTTATTGTAATATCTCTGCGGTATGTTTTTGTTCGCGTGCACCACGCAGATTGACCGCTCCGCTTATCAATCTACGTTACGGTTTGTGTTTATAATAAAACCTCTACGAGGTTTGTTGGGTTTATGTTTTATCCTTTCTACAATAATTAAATTCCTACGGAATTTTAATTGTTAGTAACACATTTCTTGACTATACAACGGTACACAAGTCCGCTTGAAATGCTTATTATTGTTTTATTGAATAAGTTCAACCTCTAAGGTTTTTAAAACCTTAGAGGTTTCCATACTGTCAAAATTACCTTTGGTTTTGGGAATGAAAATATTCGTTCCCTACAAGAAGCAATCCCGTAAGGGTTCTAGGAATGAATGTATTAGTCGGAGGTTTTTAATTTTTTCTCTGCGACTTTGCGTCTCTGCGGTATAATTTTGTTTGTATGTACCATGCAGATTGACCGCTTCGCTTATCAATCTACGTTACGACTTCTTTTAATAATAAAACCTCTACGAGGTTTATTGTGTTTGGTCTTACATCGTTTCTATAATAATTAAATTCCTACGGAATTTTATTTCTTTGCAGTGGACGCATTTCTCGACTATGCCACGGTACACAAGTCCGCTTGAAATATTTATTATTGTTGCATTTAACAATTTCAACCTCTAAGGTTTTTAAAACCTTAGAGGTTTCCATATTGACAAAATTAACATTTGTTTTGGGGAACGAAAATTTTCGTTCCCTACTATTTACTATTGGTTGGTTAGTGCAAAAAAATCAAGCCATAGATTCTATTTTAGTTTTTTTACTTCTGTGTACCATTCGCTCGATTCCTCAAGCATGGTATTAACTCTGTTTACGAGTTTGTGAGGATCGGTTAAATAACCCTCAAGCAATAACGATGTATCGTATAACTGCTCTGTAACTTCTTTTATGTATTTATCGTTTGAATCAGCTTTAAATACCTTTAACAGATTTCTAATCAACTTATGGTCCTTGTTTACTTCCATTATCTTTTGAGGAATCTCTTCCTTGTTCGACATAATGTTCATTATCTTCTGCATTGATGCGGACATCGTGTTATCAGTGTTTACCAAACATGCCGGACTATCATCCAAGCGTTCGGAGATTTTTACTTCCTTAACTTTTTCTCCGAGTATTTCTTTCATCTTGCTTAAAAGACTGGACAATTGTAACTCATCTTCTTTTGTAAGAGATTCTGTTTTTGATTTTTTGTCCTCAACATCTTTGAACTTTTCAAGGTCTTTAAGTTCTACTTGATCAACAGATTTCAATTCATGATCTTTATATTTTGCCAAGGCGCTTATCACGAACTCATCAACCGGATCGTATAAGTAAAGAACTTCCAATCCTTTTCTTCTGAATACTTCAAGATGCGGATCGATTTGTAATGCCTCTCTGCTTGAGCCTGTCATGTAATAAATTTCTTTCTGATCTTTCTTCATCCTATCAACATAATCGGCAAGAGAGATTAATGTTTCACTATCTTTATTTGCAGAAGAATCGAATCTCAGCAGTTCCATATATTTATCTTGATTTGCATAATCAGTGTAACCCATCTTAAAGATTCGTGAATACTCTTTCCAAAATTGAGCATATTTTTCTTTATCGTCTTTTGCCATTTTTGTAAGAGCAGATAACACTTGGCCAGTTACACTATTTGCAATTTTTGTAAAGATGAGATTTTCTTGTAAAGTTTCTCTCGAGATATTGAGCGGAAGATCCTCGGAATCGACAACACCTTTAACAAAACTTAAATATTCAGGTAATAAATCTTTGTTCTTATGCTGGATCAACACTCTCTTGATGTAAAGGTCTAAACCGTAATCTTCTCTATTAAACCCGAAGACATCCATATTTTTCTTCGGTATGAATAAGAGAGAGTTAAATTGTATCGGTGCATCAACTGATCTGTGAATGATTTCAAGCGGTTCCTCTGTATCATAAGTAAGGAATTTATAAAACTCAATGTATTGTTCTTTTTTAATAGATGATTTCGGTTCACGCCAAATTGCCGAAACTGTATTTAGCTGTTCCTTTTCAAATTTGATCGGAAATGTAATGAAGTTAGAATGTGTTTTTACCACACTTTCAATTCTGTATTTCTCAGCAAATTCTTTTGCATCCTCTTTTAGGTGAATGATGATTTTTGTTCCTCTTTGAATATCTTCATCAAGTTCTGTTACTTCAAAACTACCGGTTCCATCGGAAACCCATTTGATGGGTTTAGCATCTTTCTTGAATGAACGTGAAATTATTTCAACTTTTTCGGCAGCCATAAAAACAGAATAAAAACCAACACCAAACTTCCCGATTATATTATTCGCTTGCTCTTTATTTTTGGATAACTGTTTCAAAAATTCTGCCGAACCTGACTTTGCAATGGTACCGATATTTTTAATGACTTCATCTTTAGTCATACCAATACCGGTATCTGAAATTATTAAAAGGTTTTTCTTCTCATCGGCTTCAATGGTTATTTCCAATGGTAAATCATTCTGGTAAATTTCGGTGCCCTTATTAGATTCAAAGCGAAGTTTATCCAACGCATCAGATGCATTTGAAATCAATTCCCTAATAAATATTTCTTTGTGTGTATATAATGAATGGACGAGAATATTTAATAATTCTTTAATCTCGGCTTTAAACTCATACTTGTTCTGTTTCTCTTTTGTCTTACCCATAAAATCCTCCATTAAAATTTTTTATTATCCTATAATAAAAATCTGTTAGTCAGTTAAATTAAAAATCAAAACTCTGATATTATTTAACAACCAAAGTAAATACAATGTTCTTAAAAAGTTTAAATATCTTGAAATTAGATGCTAATAAACTGAAATGGCTTCAGTTTTGTTTTACTTCATTGCAAATTTTTGAATTACAAATCTTACAATAACAGCTGTGGCCAGCATTAAAAACAAATAAAACAAAATTGTTTTAACAGAAATTCCTTTGAAACTAATGGATACTCTACGCCCTCTCCAGCCACATTCTCTACATCTGTAATAACTCCATATACCAAATTTGGAATATTTTTCGAAGAAGTTTTTAGGTCTGGAATGACGTAACTTACCAACAGCGCCACAATGAGGACACTTTTCAAAAATATGATCTTTTCTTAATACAATTGGTTCCGGTTTCATTATCCCTGCAGAATTTTTAAAATACTTAATATTAAAAATACGGAAAATATTTTCTTAAAGATAGGGATAGGAATTTTTAATATAAACTTGACCCCGAATTTTGCTCCGATGATTGCACCTATCCCAAGCAAAAGTCCAGCCTGAAGATTTATGTATCCGAATTGAAGTGAATTTGCATTCCAATCCATATTTAAAAATGCGAATGAAATAACTGCGCTTAACATTGTTAACACAACTGCAATTGTTGAAGTACCAACAGCTAATCTTAAATTCCCTTTAAAATAATACATAAGGAAAGGCACATAAAACACTCCGCCGCCAAAACCGCTTAGTGCTGCAATTCCTCCGAACAAAATTCCATAAAGAAATAAATACTTTTTGGCAATATTTTTGTATAACCTTTGTGAATTCTCTTTCGTGAAGAACATTTTAAATGCAACAAGCAGAATAAAGAAAGCAATCAAATATCTAAGGATTGTCGGATCAAGATTAACAATAAATTTTGGAATTATTGCAGCAGAAATAATACATCCGATACCCAACAATAAGCCATCATTAACGGAAATATTTTCTTGCTTCCAGTGATTATAAAGCGATGATGACGAAGCAAAACTTCCGGCAAACAATGAAGTTGCAACTGCACTGACAGTCACTATACTGCTATCAACACCAATTATCGGCAGTATAAAAAAAAGTGACGGCAAAAAAACTATGCCGCCACCAATTCCGAACAATCCCGAAAGAATTCCTGTTATGAAGCCAATAATTAAATATACTATAATGAATAACGGATTAATTTGCCATACCCAAAAGATTTTTATACGTTGGTTCATTATCCAAAATAGAAAGCGCAACATCAAACTGCTTATCATGTTTTAACGATTGAAGAATCCTTCCTTCTCGTCCTTCAACTCTAGCAGCTAATTCTTCTTCAATCCTATATACGATTTCATTTTTATATTTCTGTAGTTCCGTCATCTTTTCATCTTGAAACTCGCTATCCAAATCTGCTATTAATTTAAGAACATCCTCTTGCATCTCTTCCTTTTCGGCAATAGTTTTCAAATCTTTCAATAACTTTTCGGATGGCGATGAGTATTCGAATTTTTTCTCATTAATGTATTCAATAAATTTATTGTACAGTTCTTCATTGTTAAGCGATTCAACATCGGTTACTTTGTTAGTATTATAATAGTTGGTTGCAAATCTGAAGAACATTCCCCTTGCCAAAAGAGCTTGTATCTGTTTCGATTCCGATTTGTTAGAAATTATAGAATCGGGAGTAATACCGCCATTAGCAAATACTTCACGCATATTGTCTGTGTAAAAACCTTCATCATTCTTTTTAGTGTCAACATCAAACAGATCGGCATTTTGGGAATAATCAATTTTCTGGATACATCTACCGCTCGGCGTATAATATTTTGCCGTTGTAATTTTTAACGAAGTGTTAAAAGACAACGGTACAACCGTCTGCACTAATCCTTTACCAAATGACTGAGTACCGACAATCACACCTCTGTCATGATCTTTGATTGCGCCGGCAACAATTTCCGATGCCGATGCAGAACCGCCGTCAATCAATACAACAACATTTTTATTTTTTACTAAAGGTTCTTCCTCCGCAAAATATTTCATTGATGATTTATCATCTCGACCTTTAACCGATACAATTAATTGCCCCTTGTTTAAAAACTTTTCGCAAATATCAATTGCTTGATCGAGTAATCCTCCCGGATTACCGCGCAAATCGAAGATTACACCATTAATCTCTCTTTTTCCGCTTAGCTCAATAAGTGCATTTTTCACTTCCGTTCCGGCAGAGCGGGAAAATCCGCTTAATTTCAGATAAGCGACATTACCATCTGTAGGAACAAATCCATAATAAGTGAGATTCTTAACGGTAATTTCTTCAAGCACTATCTCGAAAAGAAGATCGTCCTTAACCCCGTCTCTTTCAATTGTTAACTGAATTATCTTTCCCGGTTCACCTTTTAAGTAAGCGCTAAGTTTTTCATAATTGTCTTTATTCATTTTAATGCTGTCAACCTTAACAATCACATCACCTACGCGTAAACCTTGTCTCTGAGCCGGATATCCTTCCATAAGTTCCAATATTGTTATTTTATTGCTACGAAGCCCAACACTTGCGCCAATTCCTCCATACTTGCCGGTTGTAACAACGTCAAAATCTTTCTTCATTGTTTCATCAATATAATTCGTATCAGGGTCCAATGAGGAGAGCATCCCCTTAATACCAGATATCATAAAGTTTTCAGGATCTACTTTATCCACATAATTCAGAGTTACCTCTTTATAGACTTTTCCAAAAATGTCGATGCTTTTGGATATTTGGAAATAAATATCAGAATCCTTACTAACAAAACCAGTGACTCCTATATATGTAATTACAATTAATGTTATAATCTTTTTATTGAACATTTTAAATTCCTTACAACTTTTCTAATAAATTAATTTCGTTGATAATCTGCTGATGAACTTCCTCAATACTTTTTGTCCCATCAATACGTTTAACTCTTTCTTCAGTTTCACAAATCTCTAAATATCCATCATATACTTTATGATAAAACTCATTTGCAGATAGCTCAATTCTATCGAGATTGTTTTGCCCATGTTTAGTGCGCCTTCTTTGGATTTCTTCTAGAGATACATCTATAAAAAAAGTAATATCAGGTACCGCTCCGTCGATGGCAAATCTCTGGATTGTTTTTACAGCTTCAAGGTCTATACCACGCCCGTATCCTTGATACGCAATTGACGAGTCATGAAACCGATCTGAAATTACATAATATCCTTGCTTCAAAAGAGGAATAATTTTTTCGCGTACTAACTGTGCACGGCTTGAAGAAAAAAGAAGCAGTTCCGCTTCGATAAACATCTCCGAATTTTTTTTGTCCAGAAGGATGTCTCTAATCATTTCAGAGATGCTGGTTCCTCCGGGTTCTCTAATTAATTCTACTTTATCATTTCTATCTTCAAAGTATTTTTTCAGTATTTCCACTTGGGTTGATTTTCCGCAAAAATCCAATCCCTCAAAAGTTATAAACATATTTTAGTATTGTTTGATTATATATTCTAAAGTTTCCGGTTCAACATTACTGATCTTCGTGTATTCCGGTATTTCAATTGTTGGCTGGATAACTCCTAAAGTATCTCTGAAAGCACTTTGAAATTTAACATATGCATGTATTTTCTCCGCTTTAAGAGTTCCAAGCATTTTTATTCCACCTCTAAGCGTTACAGTTATCTTAGATGGGAACAGAAGTAATTCCCTCGAAGGAGGCACATCTCTAACTTCAACAGGAATATCGTTAAAACTTTTATCTACAATTTTTTGAATATCAAAACTTATTACACAACTATTATTTTCGTAAACGATGTGGTTAATTGGTTCCAATTCAACTTTTTGTCTTACCTTTTCATCCAGATCCTCAAATACAATACTTTTTGTTATCACTGCATTTAATTTTCTCATTATACTTTTTGGTCCAGAAATTCTGACTGTATCAGGTTCTAATTTAACTTCCGATACCAAACCATAATTTTCTTTTGTCCCTATTGAAACATTCGGAATGATAGGAACCGACTTATAACTTATACGCTCAATAGTATAATCTATTTGTGCAGGATCAACACGAACAACTTGGACACTGGAAGTAATCCACGGATTATTTGATAAAGCATCATTTAAGTACACTACTTGTTTGCCAATTTTATTGTCGGTTGAAATTTCAAATTTGCTTTTTGGCCCCATTGTAATCTGAGCTAAGACCCAGCCTTCCCCTTTAAGCGTAAGTGTAACCTCAGTATCCGACTGATATTGAATCGTATATCCTTCCTTAAAATTACTGAACTTTATCGGAACAGTAATAGTTGTAGTATATTCATCAGAGAATGACACGAATACCCATAAGAGTATTGCAAAGACTGTGGATAATATTATTGTAACTAAGTTCGGTTTCATTAATAAATTAAACTATTGTTTAACCCGGGAATTAAAATAAAATAAAAAAAGTAATATAATAGAATTTATTTGAAGTATCCCAAAAGCAAAAATAAAAAAACTCCACATAAAGTGGAGTTCAAAAATTTTCGGTTTATGATTAACACTCAAGAAAGTTCTCTGAAATAATCCAATAGAACTTTTCTGTTTGCTTTTGAAATGTCTCTACCTTTGATAGGGAAATTCGATGTATTCCTGGCTAATCTTCTCAACTCATGAACATTCATCGAAAGAATTTCTTCATCAAGCTCTTTATTTGCCTTACTATCCGGTTTAGAAGTTATTCCTTTTTCAAGTTCCTTTTTAGCTTCTTCTCTTAGCTTTGCTAAGTGATCCATTCCTTTTACATCACCGGTTTTCTTTTTTTGGGGTTTTTCTTCCGGTATTGTAACTTCTTCGGTTTTTTCCATTAAAGGAAGTTCATGTTCTTTTTCAACTTTCACAGTTTCTTTAACTACTTCAACTTTTTTCTCAACCGGTTTTTCTTGAACTTCTTCAACTTTAACTTCTTCTTTTTTTACTTCTAATGGAAGTTCTTCTTCCTTGGGTTCAACTTTTTTTTCTATTTTCTTTTCCGGTGTAACTTTTTTCTTACCACTAACAGCAGCTTTCTTTTTCCCCTTACCTTTTTTACTCTCTTCAATAAAAGAAGCAAGCTCATCATGAGGACGAGGAATCACATGTACGGATACAAGCTCTCCCACTCTTTGAGCGGCAGCAGAACCGGCATCCACAGCAGATTTAACTGCAGCGACATCGCCTACAATTTTGATTGTTATAAGAGCTCCGGAACTTTTTTCTTTACCAACAAGTTTAACATTAGCCGCTTTAACCATAGCGTCAGCAGCTTCAATAGCACCTACAAGCCCTTTGGTTTCTATTAGACCAAGTGCAAGTAACATAATTTTATATGATTGTTATTTCTTCGGTAAAATTATTTCTACATCAGAGTGAGGACGTGGAATCACATGAACTGAAACCAATTCACCAACTCTTTGAGCAGCAGCTGCTCCGGCATCTGTTGCAGCTTTAACAGCGCCAACATCACCGCGAACCATTACAGTTACGTAACCGCCGCCAATTGTTTCTTTACCTAATAATTCAACTTTTGCAGCTTTAACCATTGCGTCCGCTGCTTCAATAGATCCGACCAAACCTTTGGTCTCAATCATTCCAAGTGCATCTAGTGTCATATAATGCTCCCAAATTTAATTAAGATAACTCCAAAATAATTTAATAAGTGAAAAATGTCAATTATAAAAATTAATGTGCCACCAATTTAATCATTCATATCCAAATAATCTTGTAGAAAAACTGCTGCCGCATTCATATCTACAAGTTTTTTATCTCTTCTTTTCTTTTTTGACGGAACACTTTCCAAAATTCTTTCCTTTGCAATTGAGGAAGAATATCTCTCATCGACCAATACAATTTTTATTGTCTTTCTTTTCTCCAATTCTTTCTTGAACTTTTCAATCAATTCCGTACTGGATGATCGTGTACCGTCTTCTTTCAAGGGATAACCCAACACAATCGTTTCAACGTTATAATCTTTAAAAACTTGCTCCAGATTATTCCAAAAATTTTTATCACGGTTTATCGTTATCAACGGATATGCAAACATTCTAAGCGGATCGGTAATTGCCAAACCAACACGCTTTATGCCATAATCTATTGCTAGAATTCTTGCTTTTTCCATTTTAATGCTGATGACTGTGTGATGAATCGAAACGTTCGGCAGAAAAGATATCTTTATTTTTTTTGAGTCTTTCAATCAATCTGCTAAGGTGCTCTAAATCGGAAACGTAAACCGTTACTGTTCCGGTAAATGTGGAATCTTGCGCGCTTATATTTATCGCTTTAATATTTGTGTTCCGATAACTCGTAATGGAATTGGAAATGTAGCTTAGGAGTCCAGGTTTATCATCACCTCGAATGTTTATACCGGCAACGAAGTAACCGCTCTTTTCTTCCGCCCATTTAACTTTTACCAATTTTTCTTCGTTGGTTTTAACCATGTGAATCAGATTTTTGCAATCGCGCCTATGAATTTTCATCCCTTCACCGATTGTAATATAACCGACAATCGGATCACCCGGAATCGGATTGCAGCACTTTGCAAAAAGGTAGTCGATACCTTTATATTCATCTTCAACCAAAATGCCTTTATTGGAAGAAGTTCTGGCTAATTCTGCAAAATTTTCATATTCAAGTTCAGGAGCACGTTTCTCTTCCTTTACTTCCGATGGCTCAATTATTTCATCCAGATCAAGTTTATTGTGAGCAATAGCCGTATAAAATTGATTGTGATTATCAAACTTAAGTTTTCTTACCAAACGGTTAATTTCATCCTTATCAAAAACTTTTTTGCTCTTCTTCAGTCTCTTTTCCCAAATTTCTTTTCCGGTTTGAACAATCTTTTGCTCTTCCTGGTTCAGATATTTACGAATATTTGCTTTCGCTTTATGAGTTTGAACAAACTGCAACCAACTTCTATTCGGTTTTTGGTTTTTAGATGTAATAATATCAACTTGGTCACCACTATGCAGAATTGTATTTAGCGGAACAATTTTACCGTTTACCTTTGCTCCTATACAATTAAATCCAACACGGCTATGAATATCAAATGCGAAATCAACTGGCGTCGATTTTTTTGGTAAACGTCTCAAATCTCCTTTAGGCGTAAAGACGTAAATCTCGTCTTGGTAAAGATTTAGCTTAAAGCTAGCAAGTAGCTCTCTTGGCGCTTCGCTTTTGGAAACATTCTCGAAAATGTCTCTAACCCAATTGATCCATTCTTCAAGTTCACTATCGGTCTGAACAAAATTCTCTTTATATTTCCAATGAGCG
>Ga0256913_10000698_pt1 | contig 17490 bp, 12 predicted proteins | sample Axial_MatmetaG_FD_185970 | JGI IMG/M metagenome (GOLD analysis project Ga0256913, IMG submission 185970) | Deep-sea worm associated microbial mat communities from Axial Seamount, Juan de Fuca Ridge, Pacific Ocean - Axial_Mat | ecosystem: Environmental > Aquatic > Marine > Oceanic > Microbial... | reverse complement strand
ATCAATATCCGGATTTGAACTTTATTTCAAAAAGCTTTAGAATCCTTTTTTCTTAAATCCAAGAATACGATAGTTCAATGAGGTCAGGAATGATTTCCTGTCGCCAATTAAACCGGCTTCAAACCTGAGTTGCCAGTGTTTGTTAAGCTGAAATTGTGTACCCAGCAACATATTCCACATTTGAGCAACCTGTTTGTCAATTCCATATTCAATAACTGATTCTCCTTTTCTTGCTTCAAGAGCATCAATTATAGGAGATAATTTCTTATCTGCAATCTTTTTTTGGAGTTCGGTTGCATCGTTGTTGAACCAATCCCAATAATTATCCACGATCATATCTTTGTTTTCCCATACTTCCGGTGGTAATGCGGCACTCATTTTAACTGCGCCAATTGTTTCCGATTGCATTTTAATCCGCATGGCACCAACCCAGATAGCAATATTCCGATAAGGTTTCTTTTTGAAAGTGAAAGTGTGACCAACCCTGATACCCATTACACTAGCTCGTGTAGCTTTATCAAGTAGTTCGGGTTTGTTCCAGGTAAAGTTAAAATCGCCCGAAATCCACACCGGGCCAATTCCTCCTGCAGCCAGAATACCAAATCCTGCAGTAGAAATTTTTTGATCAACTACTGACTTAAGTTCAAACGGAATATCGCCAAGCCGGTCTATATTTACTTCAGTATGAGAGCTGCCAAAACCAAATATGCCATAAACATTGAGGAATGGAAATATCCAAATGTCAGGTCTTACATTAATTGAGTATGAAACATTCCGGTTTTCGCCAAAACCTAAAAGCTCTTCACCGTTTTCATCAACAACCGGTGTTAAATCAAAACTATTTTCAGGTTTATAAGCATTCTGAAAACCAAGTTGAAGATTGTCAATTAGTATTCCTTGATCCATCCAAAAGAAGTTTGCCATAAACCCAATGGGATAAGGGATGTCAAATCCTTTGCTGTAAGCACCTTGTCCAAGAAACGGAAATACATAATTGTATTTTACCTGTTTTAAGCTGTCTTCATAAGACTGGTATTTTGGTCTGATTCTTTTAGAAGAGTATTGAGCCTGGCTCTGTAATGTGCCTGCCAGGATAAATATTACAATTAACAATGAAATTTTATAAAGTGTTTTCATAATGGTATTAGTTTTTTGTTTTTATTATTTACTCTTTTTTTTTGGTTTTTCTCCGGCACCAATGGGGATATTCATTTTAATAAAGAATGAACTGTTTTTTGTTCCGGGCATTCCTTTAAATACATTTACAAATCCGTAGTAGTATTTGGCTCCGATGGTCCAGCCGGTTCCTTTAAAAAGCCTGTATCCGATACCTGCCATAATTCCCGCATCAATTCTATTAATTTTATCTTTATTATACTCTTTGAAAACTGCATCAGTTCCATCAATATCTGCTTCAAACTCAACCCATGATTTGTACATCAAAGTAAACTGAGGCCCGGCTTCAACATAAATATTGTTCTTAAATTTATATCTTATAAGTGCCGGCACCATAAATGAATTAATCTTTTCGCTGTAGTTACCTTCAATCCTTTGGTCATTGTTGTTGAAGTATTTTTTTGCTCCAAGAGAATCTAAATCTGCATCAGAAAGGTTATCAACACCGAAATTAGATTTTACCAAAACCCCGGTATAAATTGACCATTGGTTTTTAATGCGAATGTCGAAATAGAAACCCAGGTTCCATTTGCGAGCATAGTCAGCAGTCTCCAGACCCGAGATTTTAGTCCAGTTAATTCCTCCTTCAAGTCCAAACTCAAGTCCGTCAGAGTTTAGTTTATCACCTAATAACAGGGTAATCAATACTTGCGATTGAACTACTGAGCCTGCAATTAGTAATAGTAGAATTAATAAATATTTTTTCATATTAAGATTATTATTTTATCCATGCGGTTCCAATTACAACATACACTGCCCATTGCTCAGGACCTCTTGCAATATCCAGCCCCATTTTTAATCCGAATAGTCTTGCAATCAAGTAGCGGAAGCCTGCTCCGGCATTCCAGGGAGAGGAATTTTCATCCATTTTTTCTAATGATTCATAGGCTTTGCCATAGCCACCAAAGCCAACAATACTCCATCTTCGGGTGAATGTTACTTCTTGTTCTGTTTCAACAAGAGCTGTAAATTCTCCCTGATATCGCATAGCAGGAACACCACGCAAATATACAAAAGGCATCATATAAAACGGTGAATTACCGGTTGCAAGTTGCGATTCGATTCTAAATCCTGCTGTCCAGGCATTTTTTATTATGGGTTGATAATAGTGTAGAAAAAATGTAAATTTCCCAAAATCTTTGTCACTTCCCAATATTTTAAGAAACTGATCATACGTTAAATTAAACCTAAGTCCTTTAGAGGGAGAGAATATGTTATTGAAATTTTCATATTCTGCAATAAGGCCGACTCCACTATTGACCAGTTCCAAATCCACGGGGTCTACCCACGGGATGTCACTTTCTTCAAAAAAAACAGCAGCTGTTTTCATTAATTGATATTTACCGCCCAGCATAAACCTGCTTTTTCCGATGCGGAAAATTGCCTGCTGAAGTAGAAAATAGCTATTAAGATTGAATTTTGCCGGGTGTTTGTCAAGGTATCCATTTCCGGTACCATAATACTTTAGCTTGATGTCGCCATAGCCAAATGCTCCTCTGTAACGAATGCGATCACCTTTCCAGAAACCTGCATAACCGGCTCCGGCAAACCATGTTTTATTAGAGGTTATTCCGCCTGCAGCACCAACAACATCAGGCATTGTAAATTCTTTACCATCTGTTTTTTTAGAGATAAAAAAGAGCCCTGCCACAGCAGCACCATAGCCCACTGCAGGCTCGGTAATAGGCGAAATAATCGGAAGAAACCCATGAAGGTTATTCAAATAGTAGCTAACATCAAGTGCATTATCAATCGTGTCTATAAGAATCTTTTGCTTTCTCTGAGCAGTACTGCTTGTAGGTGCCAACAGTAAGATCAGGCAGAGAATTATTAATATTTGAGATGATCTTTTCATTTACATATATATTTCACAGCACACTCATTTCCATTCTTATATGATAAAAATATCCATAGATTTTTTCTATTAGAACTACTATATGGTTGTTTGATGTTGATTATAATCACCAATATCAAGTGTGGGGTTTTACTTATTACACTTGTTGCCAAATAACCTTTCCCAAAGAGAGCGCTGATGAATCCGGTTATTTTTTCGTTGCTGTTTTTTGGCACTCTTCATCATCTGTTTGGTATTGTCTTGCTGATTTTTCCAATGTGCTCTCACCGCTTTATCGTATTCTTTTCTGAGCTCTGCATCCTCTTTGTTTTGCATTCTGATAATAGCTTTCTCTTCGGTAGTAAGTTTGGTTTTGTTTTCAAGAGGTTCGCCCAATTTACAACCAACAAAACCCATGCTGATTAAGCCGGATAATAAAAGGAAGAAAAGGTATTTTTTGATCAATGAAGAATGCATATCCTAAATGACGTTGATGTTACAAATGTAATCGAAATTCTGTATATTGAAATAAAACATGTAATATTGCGTTTGATTTGAGATTATGAAAAAGAGTTTATTTGCGATAGTGGTGATAATGATGGTTGTGGTACTGTTTTCAGCAAGTACCTGCAACAAAACAACGGTTAATCCCAATGTGCCAATTGTAAATATTGATATTTCCATTGATCCCAATTCTACTTTGTTTTATGACTTGAATATTGTGGGTGGGTGGACTTACATGAGAGGGAAGCCGGGTGTTTATATTCCACCGGGAAGTCGGGGAGTTATTGTTTATCGCGTAGAGATGAACCGGTTTTTGGCTTATGAGCGCACGCCGCCAAATGAACCTGCCAGGTGTTGCGATGATATTACAAAAATATGTACTGCCCTGGTGATTGATGATTATTATCCTTTTGTAGTAGATACATGCACGAATAATAAATATAATATTTTGGACGGTTCGCTGTTTTCAGGTGCCGGTGAATTTCCGCTTATCCAATATCGCTGCGATTACGATGGAGATATGTTGCATATTTATAATTAAGATGATGTTAAGTCATCAAATCACTTTGTGACGTGAAGCATAAAAAAACCCCCTGATTCAAAATCAGGGGGTTTTTATTTGACAGTAATTTGACGGATATTCTATTCAAATGCAGCCAATGATTTTTTGATGATTTCGATTGCTTCCATCAATTCTTTTTCGCTAATTACCAAAGGAGGGGCAAAGCGGATAATGTGATCGTGGGTAGGTTTGGCAAGCAGACCGTTTTCGGCCATTTTAACACAAACATCCCAGGCAGTTTTACCATTCTTAGGTTTAATTACCACTGCATTCAGCAATCCTTTACCACGAACCAGTTCAATCATGTCAGAGTCGATGTTGTTCATCTCGTTTCTGAAAATCTGACCCATTTTTTCAGCACGGTCAGCAAGGTTTTCTTCTTTAACAACTTCTAAGGCTGCAATGGCAACGCGTGCCGCTACAGGGTTTCCGCCAAAGGTAGAACCGTGTTCGCCGGGTTTGATGGTAAGCATAATATCGTCGTCAGCCAACACTGCTGAAACAGGATAAGCACCACCGGAAAGAGCTTTACCAAGAATCAAAATATCAGGTCGTACATTTTCATGATCGCAAGCCAACAGTTTACCTGTACGGGCGATACCTGTCTGAACTTCGTCAGCAATGAAGAGTACATTTTTATCTTTACACATTTGATATGCTTTGGTCAGGTAACCTTCTTCAGGAACCATAACACCGGCTTCGCCCTGAATAGGTTCAACCAGAAATCCTGCAACATTAGGATCTTCCAATGCTTTAGAAAGTGCATCCAGGTCGTTGTAAGGAATTACAATAAAACCGGGAGTGTAAGGGCCGAATCCTTTTTTTGCATCGGGGTCAGTTGACATAGAAACAATGGTAATGGTCCGTCCGTGGAAGTTGTTTTCACAAACGATAATTTTTGCCTGGTCTGCAGCAATACCTTTTTTCTCATAAGCCCATTTACGGGTCAGTTTAAGTGCAGTTTCATCGCCTTCTGCTCCTGAGTTCATTGGTAGTACTTTGTCGTAACCAAAGTACTCAGTAATATATTTTTCGTAAACACCCAGTACGTCGCTATAGAAAGCTCTGGAAGTGAGGGTGAGTGTTTGAGCCTGGTCAACCATGGCACCCACAATTTTAGGATGACAGTGACCCTGATTTACCGCTGAGTAAGCTGATAAAAAGTCGAAATATTCTTTTCCTTCGGCATCCCAAACTTTAGGGCCTTTTCCTTTTGACAATACTACCGGCAAGGGGTGATAGTTATGAGCACCATATTTGTCCTCAAGTTCCATTGCCATCTTTGAAGTGATTTTTTCTGACATTTCTTTATTCGGTTATAGGTTGATAATAGGATTAATTTCAAACTGTTTCTTATTCAGAAAACATCGCAAAAATAATTTAATTTAATTTCTGGAAAGGTTATTTATGAAAAATTAATGATTGCCTTTTAAAAGCAGGTTTACAATCAATTAAAGGTAATGTCTGAAGGGAAGAATAAGCCATTCGAACAGCTTGTTAACGTACGACCTGTTAAGCCAATGCTCGAAGTCGAAAGGTGCCGAATCGGTTATGGTTTGATGTACATGGTCTTTTATCTGGTCAACAATGCCCTCTTCATGGCCAATCAGCATTACTTCAAACATGTATCGGAAACTACGGTAATCGAAGTTGGAAGAACCAATTGCAAATGTATTATTATCTACCAGCATCAGTTTGGCATGCAGGTTGTTTTTTTGGTAAAGCAGGAACTGAATTCCTGCTTGTGACAAGGGTCCCAGATATTTATTCCGGAGAATATCAACAATATTTACATCTGATTGTTTGGGCATGATTACCTGTACTTCCACACCGCGTTTAACTGCGTTTATCATGGCTTTACGTAATAAGAAACCCGGAAGGAAATAGGGGGTTTCGATAATGACTCTTTTTTTTGCTTCGTTAATCATCTTAACAAAGCGGTAGTTTATTTTTTTAACAGCAATATTGGGTACATCTCTTAAAACGTCGAAATTATTATGGGTTTCTTTTTTTGAATAGTAAACTACGTTGAGTACATATTTGCGGTAAATTCTGAAATCCTGAAGGAATATTTTTTTAAACAATTGGGTGATATCATCCTCCATTCTTAAGATTGATTCGCGCCAGTTGATATTGTAACCGGTAAGGTTTGATGACCCAATGTAGGTAATTTTGTCGTCGATGACCTGTAATTTTCGATGGTTCCGCCGGTGTCCACGAGTGAACATATCAGTATTGAATTTGATTTTGTCAAAAAACCGTACTTCTCCTCCCGCATCAATTAATTCTTTAAAATAATTATCATCCAGCGAGCGGGTTCCCCAGTAGTCGATGAGAATTTTTACCTCAACACCTTGTCTGGCTTTTTTTGCAAGGGCTTTACGAAATTGTTCGCCAACCGAATCGTGTCCCAACCGAAAAGTCTCTATGTAAATATATTCCGACGCAGCCTCAATATCCTTCAACAGCATTTTATAATATAATGCCGGTTTGGAAAACAAATGATATGGTTTTCTTAAAGGTTCCATTATAAGAGGGTGCGGTCTTTAAAACAGAGGTGAAAGTAGATATTATTTTGTTCGGTTGTACCTAAGGTAAAGGATAAAGCTTACAAGAATAAGAATAATGGTTCCGATTAAACCAGCAAAGAGCAGTTTATATTTTGCAATTACTTTAGTTGATTTTTCATTTTTCTTTCGAAGGTTTATGGCTTTGTTAAGCTGCTCTTCTGCCATGTATTTTGCTTCGATTTCCGCAAGCTTGGCTTTGTTCAGTTGATTGATTAAAGTGTCTTTACCTTTGATAAACAAATTATAATACTTATTGAATTGATCGTAGTTACAGGTTGCAGCATATACTTTTAGCAGGTATTCCTGATTGGCGGAAACATAGTCGTTGAGATTAATCTCTTCTGCTTCTTTTAAACTTTTAAGGAAGAACTCTCTTGCCGAATTATATTTCTTTTGAAGCATAGCAATTTTACCCTCATTCTGGTCAACCATTACAATTCCTGAAAGAGACTCAAGCTTATTATACAGTGAACGGCTTTTATCAAAGAAACTTTCAGCTTTCTTAAAATCTTCCATGTTTCCATAAAGTGCTCCCATGTTGTTATATACCATGGCCATTCCTTGCAGATCATCTACCTCTTTTTTTATTGCCAGTGATTTTTCGTAATAATACAATGCTTTCTTATAATTCTTGTATTGATCACAATAAGTGTTCGCCAGGTTTGTATAAGCTTTTGACAATAAAAGTTTTTTATTATTCTCTTTATAGAAATCAACAGCTTCGTTTAAATATTCAACAGACTGGTCTACATTTCCCCACTCTTTGTAAATAACAGCAATGTTATTCAGACATTTTCCAACACCGGTAATATCTCCTTCTTCAGTAAACAGAAGCTTTGCCCTGTAATAATAGTCCAGTGATTTTTGATAGTTGAAACGATAAAAATTAATATTGCCCATGTTTATCAAAGTGGTAGCAATGCTGCCTTTATCGTTAAGTTTTTCTTTTAAGTCAAGTGCCCTTTGGTAGTACTCTTCAGCTTTGGTATAATCAGACCACTCATCATAAATTAAACCGGCATTGTTTATACAATTGGCTTGCTGAAGCGTGTTGCCTGATTTTTTAAATATATCGGCAGCTTTTAAAAAGAAATCGAGTGCTGTTTCGTAATTACCTGATATATAACAGCTAATTCCCATCGACTTAAAGGCTTTGCCTTCAAGATTGGTATTGTTCAGTTTACGGGCAATTACAGCAGCCTTTTGTCCGTATATAATACAGTCGTCGAATTTTACGTTTCTGTACATTTCTGAAAGATGAATCAATAGGTCAACTTTCTCCTTATCCGAAACTTTAGCAATTTCTGACTTCAGACTGTCGAATTTGGCATAATTATCGGCAGACAATGAAAATGTGAATAGAGTAATAAAGAGTATTGTTAACGTGTTTTTCATTATTGTACAAATGTAGAAAAACTTAGAACAAACTTTCGCTTATTGACAAAAAAAAAGCTCTCTTTTTAAAAAGAGAGCCTTGTGATTTTTTAACTGCCTTGTTGATTACTGTAGTGTAAATTTAACCGGGAGGTTGAATGAAACACGAACAGGTTTACCACGCTGCATACCTGGTGACCATTTAGGCATGCTTTTAACAACCCTGATGGCTTCTTCATCACATCCGCCGCCAATACCACGAAGTACTTTTACATTGGTAATGTTTCCATTGGTTTCAACAACGAAGTTGATAAATACACGACCCTGGATACCTGCTTCTTTAGCATAAGGGGGGTATTTGATGTTGGTTGCAAGATATTTCATCAGAGCAGATCTGCCACCCGGAAATTCAGGCATGTTTTCAACAACCTGGAAGATTTGTTGTTCTTCAACTTCCTCTTCTTCTTCTTCAGGCGGAACATACTCTTCGAATTCGGTAGCATCGTCTGCCTCAACGTCAATGTCGAGATCATCTTCAACTTCAACGTCGTCTTCTACAATTTTAATCTGAGTTACCTGCCTTGGAGGAGGAGGTGGTGGTGGTTTTACCTTCTGTTCGGTAATTGGAATTATCTCTTCAGGAACATCATCTGCTGCTATTTGCAACTGATTAACTGTTTGCTTGTCGTAGCTCTTTAATGAGAAAGCGCCAAAGACAACCAGTAAGGCCAAAATCATTCCGATTTCGAAAAAGTAGCCTTTCTTGTTTTCCAGATCCGCTTTCGGGGTTTTTCTAACTTCCATTTTTCTTTGTTTTACGTAGTGAGAAACGTGGCTAAAATAAGAATAATCTTAATATCAGACCGTTTTTGATTTTAATTTTTTAAAAACCAGTGCGAACATCCACCATCCCATCAGCGCTCCCATCCCATCAGCAAAGGCATCATAAAGATTTCCACTTCTGCCGATAAAGATATAATACTGCAATATTTCAGTGAGGGCGCCATAAAGAATGGTAATAATAACAGCTATCCAAACCAGTTTTTGTTTGTTGTTTCCTGAATATTGATGGCGGTATCCAAATAAAATTAAAAAGGAGAGCGTGCCAAAAATAATCAAATGAACAACTTTATCAGGGCTTAGCCAATCCCAAAATGTTGTGATTTCCGGAAATACATCTCCGGGAAGCCCTATCAACAATAAAATTATCAAGGACCATGCCAAAGAGGGCCAATACCCTTTTAAAACCATCTTATCCCTCAATCAATGCTTTGTAGCCTGCTGCATCCAGCATATCGTCAAGTTCCGATGGATCGGCTAATTTGATTTTAATAATCCAGCCTTCATTATACGGATCTTTGTTGATGAGCTCAGGTTCGTCTTCAAGCTTTTCATTCAATTCAACTACTGTACCTTCGACAGGCATTAAAAGATCAGAAACGGTTTTAACGGCTTCGATGGTTCCGAAAACTTCTTCTTTTTCCAGTGCTTCGTCAACAGTTTCAACTTCAACAAAAACAATGTCACCCAATTCTTTCTGGGCAAAATCGGTAATGCCGATAAAGGCTTCATCACCTTCAACTCTTAACCATTCATGGTCGTTTGAGTACTTTAAATTTTCAGGAATATTCATTTTTTGAAATTTTTTAATCTAGGGTGCCAAAATTAGTGAATTTTTCCGGTACAGGTTAAAAAAACTAATCAGACTGAGAATAAATTATTGAGCCAGGTTAAACCTGAGTGAGAACCCTCCGCTGGTAGATGCTGTAGGGTACTGAGCCGAAACATATGGGTTGTTGCTGTTCCAGTTGTAATAAAAACGTATCTGGAGACTTTTGCTAAGCATGTAATCAGCCGAAAAATTGAGTGTAAACTGCTTTGACCCTGATGATATCTGATTGTTATTGTCGTCGATTCGTCGCAGGAATGTTATGTTGTCGCGGATTCCGAAATCAGCTTTGATGTTCAGGTCGCTGTTAAAATTATTCTTTTTATTTCCTGTAATAACTGTGAACTTAATGTTTTTGAACCTGTAACCTGCTCCGATAGAGACTTCGTTGCTGTTGACTTCGGTAAGCTGATTGTTAACAAAGCTCATGGTTAATGTACGTGCTTTTTTATAGTCTAAGCGCATATTGAAACTATTGTGCATGGTTATATCAATACCAATCAACGGCGAGAAAGTTTCCATCATCGAAACAATACCCACGTCGTACCGATTTACGTAGTTCATGCTGTTTTCATACATATTATCAGGAGCTGAAGGATCGTATAGCAGGTTGGTTTGCCATGCTGCGATACTCATCATCGAGCGGTAACTATGTTTAATGTTAAAGCTTCGGAAAGCTTTTTGCATTACAGGAATTTTTGTTAATCCACTGAATGTAATCGTCCAGTTAGGGATGGGTATGGTAGGGAATACTGTTGAGATATCCATTTTGTTGGCATCTTTTCCACTGTAAGCCGAAAGGAATGAATAGTAAAGTACTTCCTGTTGGTTGGAGCCATAACCTTCGGGGAAGTAATCGCCGGCAATGGAGTCGAAGAAATACTGCTGATTCCAGTTTGGATTCTCTCTGGCAAGTCGCTCGGCAATGGGGAGCCTGTTTGCTTTAAACTGATTAAAGACGGGTGAGTTGGTTGAATCTCCCTTGGTTGAAAAGGAGGTTTTAATCATGTTATAAGAAATACTGAAGTTTCCTGTTTCAGTTGCTGAGAATTCGCCGAAATCACCCAGGTCGTTGTTATACCGGTAATAGGCTCTGTAATTACTGGCCAATATTCTATCGCCGTCCAGATCAATTTTTATCATCGACCATAAATCGAGGTTGACTTTATAATTAAGCTGTTCGGTATGTTTTTTCATATAGGGATTGTTCAGCGCCGTATCGGTAGTTATCCAACCCATTCTGGCAGCGTCACCTCTGATGTCGCGTTGGTCTCCAAACACAAAGCCCCAGCCAGGTGCATTCTCTGCCATATTCATTCCCATAAAGGTTGGTTCAGGAATATAACCCGGCAGCAAAGTACCATTGGCTTCGCGATAATTTAAACTCACCTTTCTAACAACCATTAAGGTTTTCAATACTCCATCAAGGGCAATTTTGCCATAATTGATTTTGGGTTTTGTATTGGTTGTGTCATCCGGGTTATCATCTTTTTTCTTCTTTTTCTTTTTTTCGTTTTGCCTGCTGTTTTTTTGCGATGAACGGCGTGAGCCAACACGATTAAGCGCTTTTAAATAAGGTATTTTGTTATATAGCTTTACTAAATCGCCACCTGAATTTAACTGAATATCGTTGGAGTTCTCCATCGCATTTCCAAACCTGCTTTGAATGGAAATAGGGGAGGCGGTCCAGGTAAACAGAGCCTGGTAGCTTGCGGTAATTTTTACCCAGTCAACTAATGGCAATTTCTTCAGCGGTACATTGTAGGTAGCTTTGAATGTTTGGTTGTAATGCTGTTTGGTTCCAAAACTGAAAACCTGATCCCAAATTTCGCTTTTGTACTCTTCCCACTCTTGAGTTTGTTTATCAGGATAGATGGTTGGCTCTTTGATGTATGCCTTTGAACCGGTTGATAATTCAAAAGTTAGCGACCTTGCAAAGTCGTATTTGATGTTGAAGTTGTTATTCCAGTTCCATATTCTGTTGAAGGTAGGGTAGGTAATGATATCACCAAAACTCTTGTCGCGGTATTGCTTTTTCATAAAGTTCCGGTTCATGTCGGTTCTGAATGAAATCACTTTTGGCAGGTAGTAGAAGTTAAAATCTTTTATGAGTTTGAGCCAGTCAGACTTAGACAGAAACTTTATCTTGCTTAACGGTTTAACATTTTTAGGTCTCATGCTGTAGTTGTAGCCCAATCCACCCTGATATTTTTTCTGAACTTCTTCTTCAATATCAATATTTGTGTGCTTGATCTCGGAATAGGCAAAGGAGGCATCGAAGTTTTCTATATCATAAATCCTGGGTTTCTTTTTGGAGTTTTTTCTATCTTTTCGAACGTTCATAAAGTTGATGTTCTGACGGGTTGTACGATCGATGGTAAGGGCTTTTACCGAATCCCGGCTCTGTTTATTTACATAGGTATCTAAGTCGTCTTTAAGCAGAATATCAGGATTTAACGGGTTGTATTTTGGTGTGATGTTACCAATACCGTAGTCGTAGTGCATCGGAATGCGAATACCGCTTTTTTCAGGGAAGAATTTCCCCCAGTTAATATCGGTTGTGATCTGGAAATTGGTTTCGTAATCCAAAGGAATTTCGCTAATCTTTTGATCGATGGTTCCGAAACCTGCACTTCTATGCGATCCCATCAGCGATACTCTTCCTAAATCAGCAAGGTCGGCTTGCATTCGACCCGTGGTTGCCCAACCCGGTGAATCGTTAAAGTCGGTTAATCTTAATTCGTCAATCCAGATGATTGCGCTTTTAGCTTCGCCATCATCTGCCGAACCAAAACCGCGTCTTTTTGGGTTGCGTACACCTATTAATATGCCTTTTACGTCGCTGATGCTTGGGTTTCCTAAGATGGTAATCTGAGCTTTGCCATGCATCTCATGATAAGGCCTTGACAACTGTATGGTGCTGTTGGGGGCTCGCATTGCTACATTTCGGTTCTGCTTAACCCTTACTAGTTCATCAAGGTTAATTTCCATGTTGTTTTCCTCAGGCCAGATAGCGTCAGGATTATTGATAGAGGTTCCCCAAGGAGTTACCTTGATAGGGATTTCATATTCGTAATAGTTGTGTGTGAAGTCGGCACCCACTCTCACAAAGATGGTCATGTCTCCATCATCAAGGGCGTCAAATTCCTGAAGCTTTTCTCCATGCACATACATTTTGATTTTTTTGTATTGCCTGAAGTCGAATTCAGTGGTTTTAAAAGCACCGCGGGCATCACCGTCAAGTAGATCAGTAATACTAAACTGAAGCGATTGTTCATTGAGTTTTACATAATCAGTTGTGCCGAAATTTGTTTCGCGCTCGATACCCGGTGGGATAACGTAAGGTATGGGAACACGTCGGCCGTTTTCTTCGATGTTCACGGTTGAAATAACGTACTTGGTGTCGCTTCCATCGTCAGTTGGAATGTATTCGCCTGCTGCTAACAGTGAATGCCTGTATCTTCTCCAGTCGCCTCTTACCAGTTCGAAAGTGGCAAAACGACAAACAATGGGTTTTTGAAAGTTTTTCATGAATACCCTCATAAACCTGATGGAGCGGAAGTCGGAAATGTTACCAACAATTTTGTCAGGATTTGTTATGGGGATACGAAACTGATACCACTTAACTTCCGGTAAAATATCGCCATTGGCCAAAGCAATGTTGGAAGCGGTTCTGATATCGGCAATGTTGTTTTTTCCAACCTCCATCTCGTTGGGGTCGAGGACAACTTTATACTGAAAATATCTTTCCGATTCACTCAGGGTATTGTCGCGGTTAATGTCTTCAACGTTTGGTAGGTTTGAATTTGCAGTAGGGTAATTTTCGGGATTGATTTCATCGGTAGGGGAGTTTCCTTCTACCCCGTTGTAATTTTCATAACGTTTTAAAATACTGGAGTATTCTGCATCCTGATCATAATCGGAACCGCGGAAATAGTGGTAGTTATCGCTAGAGGGGTCTCTTTCTGCATTTTGATAAGCTTTTGAGTTTCCTCCAAAATTAGCTCTCAGTTTATCAAGATAAATGGTTTCGTAAAATGATCTTTCATCGTCGTCCATCAAACCATCGTAACCTACATCCTGAAACTGCCTTGAGTTAGCAACATTACTGAACGATTCTACCAATGCCTGTAAATTAGGAACACGACCCCAAAGTGTGGTGTCGACATTTTCCGGAATGGCAGTAGTAGGAAGGCCGTTCTCATAACTTTTTCTTCCATCCTTAAGGATGTCTTCTGAGATTTCACCCAGGTTAAAATAGAGTTCCCCTTTGTTTTCCTTATCTTCCGAAAACGGATCCATCAGCCAAAATTCGATGTACTCAATGTTAGCTGCTTCGAAATCGGAAGTCTCAATTTTTCGCATCATACCACCCCAGCGCGATTCGGGGTTCAGTAAATTACCATCCTGATCTATGTTTTCAGTATCAAAGTTATAAGGCCCTCTGGTATCGGGGAAGTAGGCCATGTTTAGGATAGGAATTGTTGTTGGCCTTCCGTTGGGGATGTCTTTATTTGGAAAAACTTCTGTTTCGAGAACCTGACGGGTAGCGTTCTTTGAAATTTCGTTTTTATCAACATTGGTAGGTCTTAATCCACCGGTTCTGTCATAAAACAGCGGGTCGATAATGTACCAGGCAAATTTGGCTCTGTTTTTTCCATAGTCGTAACTTTGCAAGTTTCCTTCCGGGAAAAGGCTGGACTGACCTTGCGGTGTACTGGCAATAAACCATGATCCTGTATGTTTTAAGTCGATGGTTGATTTTGCTCCTTCGAAATCATCTATATAGGAAGTTCCTGACTGGCCAATGGCCTTGGAGTGTCCGGGGATAAACTGCGCAAACTCAGCATCAACCTGAATTTTTGAAACTACATTGGTAGAGATGCCGGGAAGCTTATCAATCATATTGGTAAGCCAGCGCGACTCTTTTCGATAGCTAAGGTCAACTCCCCAAATGGTATTGGATATAGGGTCGTCTCCATAATTTACTTTTTGTGTAAGCGGGCGTTCGTGAAGGTTCAGGATTGTACCCCCGACATGAAAGTCTTTGTTGACCTCGTGATCCACACGAACTCCCATCATTCGTTTTTGCTGCACGTTGAACATGGAGTTGCTTTCCAGCGATACGTTGATGGGGGTTCCGGAATTCATAATCCCTTCGTTCAGAATACGAACACGTCCCAGAGTATAATCTACAGTATAATCCACATTTTCAACCAGAGGAACTCCGCCTGCAGTAACTGTAACCGATCCCTGGGGTACGTTAAGTGCGTTAAGGCTGATTTCGGAACCGGATTTAGATTTGTAAAAACCTTCCAGAATATATCTGTTTTTATCAGGGAACTGTTCAGCTGCCGCTTTGGTCATCGTGTACAATGAGTCGAAAGAATATTTTTCTGCTAACTCGGGATTTGAAGGAAAGACAGAATCGTGAATGTATCTTCCAAATGGTTCCAGTACGGTAAAAAACAACCGCCCGTTGGTTCCCTGAAAGGTTCCGCCTTTGGTGGCCGCTCCATCAATGAAGTCAAAAACTCCGTCACCACCGGGAATCGGGTTTAGCTGATTATCCAGATTATCAAGTTTCAATACATGAATCAACGGTTTACCTTTAACATCGTCAGGGCCTTCCATGAAGTATCCTGTTGGTACACCGTTTTTGTCTCCTGAATATAATATGTTAAAAACAAAATCTTGTCGCTGTACTTGGTAGGCTCCGATGGAATAGATGTTTTTCATCATCAGATTCCACATCGGCATTTTGGTATTTAGAACGTTACTTTTCAGGAGTTTTACTACCAGCCCGTTGGGAGGAACAATGCCCTGATCGGAGAATTCACCTACCTGATAAATTCTGTTATCGCCAATTACCGAGTATTGGTAAGCAACAGCAACAATCTGGTCATCGCTTAGCGAAGTGTTCAACGAGATAAAACCAAGTTTTGTATTTACCGTGTATTCAGTTGATTTAAGCTTTCGTGCATTTTCAAGTTTTGTAAAATCTTCACCGGATACCATATATTCTGTTTGGCCAATGTTAAACGGGTCGCCGGTAAGGTATTGTGTTACATTATTGATATTGCGAATTTGATTGGTATCGAGTTTGTACATCAGGTCGTTAGAAACATTGGAAGGATAGCGTTGCCCCGGTACAGGAAGCACCAGTGGGTTGTAAATTTTAGATGCATCATTTTCTCCTAAATCGGTGAAAGCAACGATGTTTCTGTTTTCCTGCGTGGCCGCACCAATGTTGGTTACCCAGATTTCGACCTTGTTGATGATAACATCGGAGGTGATGATGGGTAAATCCTGCATGGCACGTTCGAAGTTGTCGCGAAAATACTGACTTAAGAAAAAGTGACGGTTAGATTCGTAATCAAGGGCAGTAAGGTTAAACTGATTGGCTTGCGCACCCCCTTGAACCCTGATGTTTTTTGTTTCGCTTTGTTGTTGCGAAAAAACCGCAGTAACAGTTGTTTTACCAAATTGAAGTTTGGTTTTAACCCCGAATAAACTCTGGCTACCCCTGATAAGTGATGATCGTAACGGAAGACTAACGTTACCGGCTTCAATCAATTTGATAATTTCATCTTCCTGGCCTTCGTATTTCAGCTTCAGGGTGTTTTCGAAATTGAAAGAAGATTCGGTGTTATAGTTGGCTTTGAACTCAATTTTATCACCAATCTTTGCGATTACATTCATTTGAATGGTCTCTTTGAAATCGAAGTTGGTGGTTCGGCGTTGTCTCACATCCAGCGAAGGGTCATCGCGCTTGTTGGATAAAATACCAAAACTGATTTCTGCTGAACCTTGTGGGCGAATATCAATGGTGTTACTTCCAAAAATGGTTTCAAAAGCCTTACCGCCAATGTAAATTTTAGGAATCAACCTGGATCCTTCTTCTGTTCCTGAAACCTGGGCCCGCTCTTTCCAGTAACTGCTGACATCTTTGTTCAGTTCGTATTGCTGGTAATCTTTGAAATCCATGGAGGTGGGAGAGCGGTAAGTGAAATCACCAATTTTATTTACAAATTCGTAACTGTTGGTTTCAGGATTGTAAATAATCTCCTGTTTTACATTGGAAGGGTTGTTTAAAAATAGCGGGCTGTTGTAGTTTTTATCGAGATAAGGATTTCCGGTAAAATCGTTGAAAGGGTAGATAAGATTTGTGGTGTCACTGCTTTGGGTGGTATCAGGCAGATTAACATTTTGGGCATGGACAGAAGGAGTCAGCTGTAAGCCGGGTATGCCCGTCCACAACAAAATTGTAAAAATATAAGTCAGTAAAAAGTATTTTTCTCCCCGCTTCAAAACTATCTCTTATCGTTAATTCAAATACTAATTCTATAATATCTTTAATGCTTCTTTAATAAGTTGCTCTACACTGTCGATTTCAGTTTGTTTTAATACCTTCGACATTGCTTTTTCTGCCATGTTCTTATTAAACCCTAGTATCAATAAACCTGATAACGCTTCATCTTTTAAAGTATTGTGAGTTGTAGCGATTTTTTCGAGCTGAATATCCTGTTTTATCAGTTTATCTTTCAGGTCGATAACAATACGCTGGGCTGTTTTGCCACCAATTCCTTTAACACTTTGTAAAACACCAACATTGCCTGTTGTAATTGCCTGATAAGTTTCTTCGGTTGTAAGCGATGACAATATCAGCCGTGCGGTGTTGGCACCCACCCCCGAAACGGTAATCAGCATTAAAAACAAAAGTCTTTCATTTTCTTTGGCGAACCCAAATAGAATATGGGCGTCTTCGCGTACCACAAGGTGCGTAAAGAGCTTGACTTCT
>Ga0256913_10000697_pt1 | contig 17511 bp, 13 predicted proteins | sample Axial_MatmetaG_FD_185970 | JGI IMG/M metagenome (GOLD analysis project Ga0256913, IMG submission 185970) | Deep-sea worm associated microbial mat communities from Axial Seamount, Juan de Fuca Ridge, Pacific Ocean - Axial_Mat | ecosystem: Environmental > Aquatic > Marine > Oceanic > Microbial... | reverse complement strand
AATAACATGACAGAAACCAAAAATACCTCCGGTGATACAACGCTGATAAAGGCTGAAGGATTATCGAAATCGTTTAATAAAATAAAAGTACTCAGAGGACTTGATATAAACTGGACTTCCGGAGAGCGCATTGCGCTTATCGGTCAAAATGGTGCGGGAAAAACAACATTAATCCGATGCATTCTTGGTCAATACGTATATGATGGAAACCTGAATATTCTCTCGAAGAACCCTCGCAAAGAGAGGGTTGAGATTCTTAAAGAAGTCGGGTTTGTACCTCAAATTCCTCCACCATTAAAAATTACCGTTAAAGAGATGTTGAAGTTTTTCTCTAACATAAGTAATGTTGAGGAGGAACGATTTATAAATATTGCCCGGGAACTGGGACTCAATATCGATGAGAGTTTTTCAAAACCTTTTGTAGCCTTATCGGGGGGTATGAAACAAAAGCTTTTGGTTTCGTTTGCTTTGGGCAGAGAGCCCAAAGTATTGTTAATGGATGAACCCTCTGCCAATCTCGACCCGGCTGCAAGGGAGATATTCTTTAATTACCTGGCTGAATACAACAAAGAGGCATTGCTTATCTTAAGCAGTCACCGCATGGCCGAAATTAAAGGATTGGTAAACCGGGTGGTTGAAATGGACTTTGGAAAAATAGTTTTGGACAAGAAATTAAATTAATAATAATAGCGCGAATGCGCTAATATTTATAAACCGTTTAAGAAAAGAAAAAAACAGAATAAAAACTTAAAGACATCTTTACAATCTCCCCCGTATCCCGATAATTATCGGGTGGGGATTAAGGGGGTGGAAAAAATATGAAACCAGCTTCAAAAAATAACAACTACCATTACAACAAAAAGCTACGGCCACTAGCTAACAATTTACGTAAGCAAATGACGAAAGCAGAAGCCTCCTTATGGAAATATGTGCTTAGAGCAAAAATGTTAAATGGCTATCAGTTCAGAAGACAAAGACCGGTTTTAAATTATATAACTGACTTTATGGCTCCTGAATTAATGCTAATTATTGAAGTAGATGGAATAACACATAATTTTGAAAACGTAATTGAAAAAGATGAAAAGAAAACCAAGAATTTAGAAAATATTGGATTTACTGTTTTAAGATTCAAAGATGAAGAAGTATTAAATAACATTGAGAATGTAAAAAGAAAACTTGAGGTATATATTGAGAGTTTTGAAAAAAATAAAGAGTGATACTCCACCCCCTTCGTCCCCCGCCAGCGGGGGAAACGCGAAGCGGAAAACATTATACCTTAAGTAAAAAGAGCTGAAACAAAAAAATAACAAAACCTCTATAAAACAGCCCATCGATTTCCCCAACTTCCCGATAATTACCGGGTGGGGATTAAGTGGGTGGAAAGAAAACAACAACCAAAATGAAAAAAATATTATTCATAGCAATGTTTGCCCTGTTTGCAACAGCCTGTAATCACGTAGCAGATTACAGCCCCAGAGAAGTAAATTACGATAGAGACATTTGTGCCCAATGCCTCATGGGTATAGCAGACCAACCATGGGCAGTACAGGCTATCAACAACCATAGCGAAGTATTGTGGTTTGACGACATTGGCTGCTTACACGAATACATGACGGGCGAGCCATGGAAAAACTTTGCCGGTACCGAGAAAATACAAATATGGATTGGTGATGCCGACCATAAAGGAAAATGGTTGGATGCCACCAAAGCTTACTATCGCTTTGGCGACCACACACCCATGGGTTACGGATACAGTGCCATTGAAACACCCAACGATTCAACTTATACTTACGAAGAAACACTCAAAAGAATTGGCGAAGGCAAAACCATGCGCGAAGAGTTTCTGAGAAAGCATAAGATGATGGGTAAAGGAAAAATGAAACATTAATCATTTGCCGAAAAGGCGCGAATACACAAGGATATAGATTGTTAAGCAACAAACCTGATTTTCCCCATTAAAGGGAGATACAAGAATAGGAATAAAAAACAAACTAAATTACATGACAACAAAAGGATTTTTATCAATATTAAAACTTGACCTGAATCAAAGCATACGCACTAAAGGATTTTGGATATACAGCCTGCTATTCGGCGGATTTGTAGCCTACATGTTTATGTCGGGGATTACCGAATCGCAGATTATCGGGTTCGTTGGTCTGGGCAGATTACTGGTCACATTTATGCAGGTTTGCATGGTGATTATACCCATTTACGTACTTATTACAGTAGTTCGTTCCATTGTAGGCGACAAAGAGAATAATGTGATGGAATACATGCTTTCTCTTCCCGTTTCATTCAGTAGTTTCTATTGGGGTAAATTCTTCTCTAAATTCATTGTTATTTATATACCATTGTTATTTTCCCTGATTCTTTCGCTGGTTTGGGGAACTATTATCGATTTGGATATCCCATGGGAATTCTTCTGGCTTTACAGTGTATTACTGGCATCCATGGTTTTCTGTTTTTTAGGAATCGGTATGTTTATCTCTGTTTTTACCCGATCACAAGAGCTCGCTGTTAGCTCAGCTTTTGTAATATGGCTGGTACTAGTGGCGTTTCTCGACCTTTTATTAATGGGTGTCATGCTCAAGTTCAGAGTAAACCCTGATTTGGTAATCGGGCTGGGAATGCTTAATCCTCTACAAGTTTTTAGAGTTGGTGTTTTGGTACTATTCGACCCCAAACTCACCACTATGGGCCCTGCCGCTTATTATGTCCTCGATACAGTAAGCCGAAGTGCTTTTATTGTCTTTGCTGTAGTTTACCCTGCCCTGCTGGGATACCTGTTTGCACTGTTTGGCGTTCGCAGATTCAAAAGTAAAGACGTTATTTAATACAACTATGAAACCATTAATCAAATATCTGTCATTTTCATTATTGATTGTTCTGGGATTCATCATTACCGGATGTGCCGAAAAAAGCCAGGTTTCCGGTGAATCCGAAGAAACATCGCTAATACCTAAAACACCTGATACATCCACCTATCTTGAACTTGCCAACTATCTTGATGATGATGAAATTGAGAGTATCATCAATATTGAGACAACCCTGAAAAACGGTGAGAAAAGAAAAAAGGGTCTTGTACCTGTACCACAAGATGGTGACGATTTCAGAAGAGTTAACCTTGACAATGCTTATTGGCATGATGTATCGGTTGTGGAAGGAGACTTCAGAGGAGCCAGCATGCGTTCAGCACAATGCGAAGGTTCAAACTTCAGTAACTGCGATTTTAGAGTAGCCGATATCAGGTGGACAAACTTCGACAGAAGTAACCTTTCCAACTCCAACTTCAACCAGGCTCGTTTGTTCCACGACCATGTAAACTTTACGAATCTTGAGAACTGCACCTTTCTTGGAGCTAATATGTTTGGAATGGAAGGACATCATGCAGTATTAAGAAACAGCAACATGACCAATGCCCTGATGAAAGATGCCGAATTTCCGGAAGCCGACCTCACCCACTGCCTGTTTGTAAACACACGACTTATCAGAGCGGTTATGACCGGTTCCGACTTTGAATACAGCAATTGCAGTTTTGCCGATTTCTCCGGCGGAGGCCTCGACAAAACCAGCTTTAAAAATACACTGCTTAAAAATGCAAACTTTCAGGGAGCCCGTTTGCACAATGCTGATTTTGAAGGAGCTGATTTGGAAGGAACCTATTTTTATGGTGCTCATTTGGGTGAAACCAACTTTGCAGGAGCTAAAAATATTCCTGACGAAATTAAAGAGATGCTGGTTGATGGAAAAGCTTCAGGAAATGTATTAAAAAGAAAATAATCAGACCTGACTCCATGAGATTATGCCTAAAACATATTATTACCACTTTACTGATTCTTTTACTAATTAAAGTATCTGCACAAACATCCGACACACTTATTTTTGTGATGGACACCACTGAAAGTATTGTTGAATGGAACTGCGACAGTCATCATGGTACAGTTCCTTTACAATCAGGTATTATAAAAATAGTAGAGGGAGAAATTGTTTCCGGAAATTTCAAAATGAAAATGGACAGCATTAAAGATCTGGATATAGACTATCCTTTGATGCGCCACACCCTCGAAAATACACTACGATCAGAGTTTTTCTTTGACACAAAAAATTTTCCAACAACCGATTTTTATATCGACCATGTAATCCCGAAAGAAAAAAACAACCAACTAATTGCCGGAGATCTTTGGATCAGGGGGCTGGTTAACTGTATTCGTTTTAACGCCAGGGTTCAATATGATCAAAAGCAATTTACGGCCGTTTCCGATTCTTTTCAAATCAACCGCATCGATTGGAACGTAACCATTTATTCACAACAGGAAGCCAAAAGCGATGAAGCTGTCATTGTAAGTGACAATATCGGGTTTGTGATTTACCTAAAAGGAAACAAAAGATAAAATTTACGGTCAACACTATTTAAGTATTGATAAATCTGTAAATCAGTTTATTATTAATAACAAAGGCTATCCTTCGATACATCGCTCCTGCGTAGCAACACCCTGTATGACAAGGAATTGTTTCTCTTAAGTTAAAATTAGTGTAATTCGTTAAATTCGATGATTAACCAATTACAATTCCATTAAAAAATAATTTATCTTTGTCCCCGTTATTAATCACAACCAAGAAGCGTTCTTATGTTATATCGCAGACACCTCCGCATCAAAGCCCTTCAGGCACTTTATTCATATTATTCTGGCGGCGCAGAAGACCTTGTTAAAGGTGAAAAAGAACTTCTCAACAGCATCAATAAAATTTACGAACTTTTTATCTGGCAACTTTCATTCATGGTTGAAGTTAACCGCTTTGCCACCGTTCGTATGGAAGAGAACAAAAAGAAATTCTATCCTACTGAAGAAGAGCTGAATCCAAATCTTAAATTCGTTAATAACCGATTTTTTAAGTATCTGGAAGAAAACAGAGATTTTCAAAGAAAGGAAAATCTATTTAAAATAAACTGGAAAGACCAACAGGATATCGTACTGAGTTTTTATAAAAAAATGCGTGAGTCAGAATATTTTAAAAGGTATATGGCCAATGAAAAATCTTCATTAGAGGATGATAAATTATTTTTAATAAAGCTTATCGACCTGCAACTTTCTAAAAATGATTTATTGAAATCGGTTTATGAAGAAAAGAGCGTCTATTTTTCTGATGGGTATGATTTAGTTAATATTCTGCTGATTAAATTTGTTGATACACTTTCTGCCAAGCATAATGAACTCTCTCCTCTTCCCGGAATTTATAAAACAGAAACCTCACAAACTAATGACGACAAAGAGTTTCTAAGAAAGCTTTACAGAAAAGTCATCATTGAAAGCGAAGTTTTCGATGAGATATTAAAGGAAAGAACTAAAAACTGGGATTATGACCGTATTCCACTTATGGATCTCCTGTTATTAAAGATGGCCATGGTTGAGCTTACTGAAATGCCAACAGTTCCGGTAAAAGTTACACTTAATGAATACATCGAACTGGCAAAATATTTCTCAACTGCCAAAAGCAAAACCTTTGTAAACGGTGTTTTGGATAAGCTAATTAAAGATTTCAAAGCTGAAGGAAAAATAAAGAAACTCGGACGAGGATTAGTGGAATCAGGCCTAAAGAAAAAATAATTCCTCGAAGAAAAACTTCCTTCTTCAACAATAAAGAATTGAATTTATCTGTATTTTCGGACAAAATTAACAGTTAATGTCCAAGCCAAAACGACAACCCTCCCTTATTGAATCGTTTATACCGATTCTGTTTCTGATTATATTGTTGTCGTTTAATGTATTGTTTTGGGACGACACATTGGAAGGCGCCAATCAGGTTGCATTAATGACGGCGGCGGCACTTTCCGGCTTATTGGGGCTTCGTTTGGGTTTTACCTGGAAAGACATGCGCAAGCAGATTGTTAAATCAATAAGCACAGCCATGCCGGCCATATTAATCCTGTTATTTATTGGAGCATTGGCAGGAACCTGGCTAATCAGCGGTGTAGTGCCTGCACTTATTTTTTACGGACTCGACATATTGCACCCTGCAATTTTTCTGTTTGCAGCTGTTGTTACAAGCGGTATTGTATCATTAGCTACCGGTAGTTCGTGGTCAACCATTGCCACCATCGGGGTCGCACTTTTAGGTATTGGCAGCGCCATGGGTTTTAATGAAGCAATGGTAGCAGGAGCCATTATTTCAGGTGCCTATTTTGGTGACAAAATTTCACCACTTTCCGACACAACCAACCTGGCACCCGCCGTATCAGGTACCGACTTGTTCACACATATCAAATATATGCTGTACACAACGGTTCCATCAATGACCATAACACTTATTATATTTTTGGTAATAGGGTTCAATAATGATAACACCATTTCGCCTGAACACATTAACCAGGTTCAGCAGGCCATCGACAATACTTTTGTTATTACCCCCTGGCTCTTTTTGGTTCCTGTCCTGCTGTTTACAGTTATTGTTTTAAAAGTTCCTCCTTTACCGGCTTTAGGAATCGGAATACTATTGGGAGGAGTGGCTGCCGTTATTTTCCAGCCACATATTATTGAAAAACTATCAGGCGTAAGTGGCAACTATTTTAAAGCATCCTACATTGCTGTTATGCAGGCTACCTATGGCAACACTTCCGTTACTACACCAGATCCGGCCATGAATGACCTTTTTGTAGCAGGCGGAATGGCAGGCATGTTACAAACCATCTGGCTTATTATTTCAGCAATGGTTTTCGGTGGAATTATGGAGGCTAACGGAATGCTCAGAAGAATTACCCATTCAATATTAAAACTTGTAAAAAAGGATTCCTCCCTGATCGCATCAACCGCTTTCTCATGCGTGTTCTTTAACATAACTGCTTCTGATCAATATATTTCCATTGTTGTGCCTGGTGAAATGTATCAGGATGCTTATAAGGACAGAGGCCTTAAACCTGAAGTATTAAGCCGTACACTGGAAGATTCAGGAACTGTTACTTCGGTTCTTGTTCCATGGAATACAGGTGGTGCTACACAAGCAAGGGTTTTGGGTGTTCCAACCATGGAATATTTACCGTTTGCATTTTTCAATATTCTCAGTCCGTTAATGACACTGCTTTTCGCTTATTTGAATATTAAGATCAGAAGGTTCAGAAAAAAGTAATTAACAGAAAGTATTGTAATTCACTGTTTTGCAGAAACAAAATACCTGAAGTAACTATGACAAAAATAGAAAGGAAACCCGGCAACATGCTTTACCCGCTACCTGCCGTAATGGTAAGCTGTGGCACCAAACCCGAAGAATATAATATCATCACTGTATCGTGGGCCGGCACAATAAACACTAATCCTCCCATGGTTTCAATCTCCATTAGGAAAGAACGGCACTCGTTTAACCTGATTAAAGAGAATGGAGAGTTTGTTATCAACCTTACTACAAAAGGTCTTGCCTATGCTGCCGACTGGTGTGGTGTAAAATCAGGTAAACAGTTTAACAAGTTTAAAGAAATGAACCTGACTCCTGTTGAAGCATCTAAAATAAAAACACCACTTATAGCCGAGTCGCCGGTAAATATTGAATGTGAAGTTACGCAGATTATCGAGTTGGGAACTCATCATTTATTTTTGGCGAAAGTAGTGGCAGTTAACGTAGAAGAAAAATATCTTGATAAAGAGACTAATAAATTTGATTTACGTCAAACGGATCCCATTACATACATGCATGGAAGCTATTATACCATGGGTGAAAATCTTGGAAGATTTGGTTTCTCGGTACGGAAGAAAAAGGAAAAACGAAAAGATGCAGAGAAGGAAATATAGCTCATAATCAGATACTAATAAACATGAATTCATTATTCATAAAATATACAAGAAAAATGATTTAAAGAATTTCATGTGAGAGCAAAGTGTATTTATCAGTGCAATTTCAAAATCTCACGGAAGGGAATAGCTTTAATATTAAATATCACAAAATTCTAAACAGTTGAAACATCCATGACTAAAAAATTTAGACACACAGCAGAATGATTATTTACCCCTGTAGTGTTTTGGTAGAATTTCCCCACTTCCCGATGATTATCGGGAGGGAATAAAGGGGGAGGAAATCAAGATAAAACATAATTAGTAAGATACAGAATTATAAACAGATGAAAAAAACAATCTTAGTTACAGGTTCTACTGACGGTATCGGAAAAGAGACAGCCTTTCAGCTGGCAGCAATGAGCCATCGCGTAATTATGCACGGAAAACGTGAACCGGTGGGACAAAAACTGGCAAAAGATATTAGTAGCAAAACCGGCAATAGCGATGTATTTTATTACAATGCCGATCTCTCAAGTTTCAGTGATATCCACAGCCTTGCCGATAATATCAAAAAAGATTTTACAAAACTGGATGTATTGTTGAATAATGCGGGAGTTTTTATGAATGAAAAGATAATCCTCCCCAATGGTTTCGAAATGACTTTCATGGTAAACCACCTTGCAGTATTTGTGCTCACTCTTGATTTACTTGAGTTAATAAAGCAATCACCCGAAGGCAGAATTGTAGTCACCAGTTCCATGGCACAATCTTCCAGTATTGATTTCAACAACCTAAATGGTGAAAAATACTGGGATATCTACAACGCTTATGCTGTTTCAAAACTGGAAAATATACTTTTCACTTATAAACTCGACAGATTATTACGTTCAGAAAAAAGTAATGTAACAGCAAATTGTTTGCATCCGGGCGTAATCAGTACCAAATTATTGCATGCGGGATGGGGAATTGGTGGTGGAAGTTTACAACAAGGGGCAGCCACCTCGGTTTACCTTGCTACCGCTGAAAATGCAGAAGGAATTAGCGGGAAATATTTTGTAAACAAAAAACCACAAAAGTCAGTAGCCTTTTCATACGATAACAAAGCGCAGGATAAACTTTGGCAAATCAGTAATGAACTAACAAGCTAATCCTGAAAGTCTAAAACTTTTCCATTTAATATTACCCGATCTACTTTATTAGTCCCATAATAATAGGGCATATACTCAAGGGTTGGAATCTCCTCTGTAATGTACAGGTTGGCTTTCTTACCAATAGATATACTTCCCAAATCATCACTCAAATCCATGGCATAAGCCGTATTGATTGTTGTGGCATTAATAGCTTCTTCGGGGAGTAATTTATAGGCAATACTGGCCATAGAAAGAATAAACTGCATGTTTCCCGAAGGTGATGATCCCGGATTAAAATCGGAAGCCATTGCAACAGGTAACCCCGCATCAATCATTTCACGTGCCGGTGCATAAATCATTCCCAGAAAGAAAGCCGCTCCCGGCAATACCGTTGGCATTGTTCCCGAATCTTTTAAAGCTTCGATTTCAGCATCACCAACATACTCAAGATGATCAACAGAAAGGGCATTGTATTTTACACCTGCCTGAACACCGCCTGAATAATCCAATTCATTGGCATGAATCTTACCCTGAAACCCGTATTGCTGACCTGCCGCCAGTATTCTTTCAGTATCTTCAACAGTAAAAAATCCTTTATCGCAAAACACATCAACATAATCAGCCAAACCCTCCAGAGCAACCTGAGGCATCATCTCATTAATAACCAAATCAACATATTCACTTTGACGGCCGCGATATTCAAGAGGTACTGCATGTGCTCCGAGAAATGTAGATTTAATAGTCAAAGGCGACATCTTTTTCAATTTCTTGATAACCCTCAGCATTTTTAATTCAGCATTAAAAGAGAGGCCGTAACCACTTTTAATTTCAACTGCTCCTGTTCCATACTGTGCAATTTCATCCAATCGTTTGAGCGCACTCTGCAGCAACTCTTCTTCACTAATCTCCTGCATTCGCTTTGCCGAATTAAGTATGCCCCCTCCCCTTTTAGCAATCTCTTCGTAGGATAAACCTTTTATCTTATCCACATACTCTATTTCGCGAGAGGCCGGATAAACCAAATGAGTATGCGAATCGACAAACGATGGAAAGACCATTCTTCCTTTGGCATCAATCACCTCAAACTCTTTACCATCCCAGAATAAATTATCATTAGACAAATCGCACATTTTTCCAAAAGCAGCAATCTTTCCTTCTTCAACAAACAGGTATGCATCATCTATCGAAGCTACATTTGCCATCGCACTTCCGGCAACAAATTCAACAGGATTTTTCTCAACCTGTACTAATTTCTTTATGTTTTCTATTAATATAGCCATCTCATTTTTTTAACAAAAGTAACCAAAAACCATACAACCATTAACTATTAATAACTGTCTTTCTTTATGATTATTGAAAAAATTTCTTCTTTCAAAACAATTATGTTATTTTTGCGCAAATCAAAAAAAAACAAAGAATTAAAAAACAATTTCAAATGAACAAAAATTTATCACTCGTTTTATTTGCACTTTTAATTTTCGCGACAGGTCTTTTTGCTAAGGACATTGACCGTGCAAAAGCTGAAAAAGTTGCAGTAAACTTCTTTTACCAAAAATCAAATCAGTACGCTGAAAAGATTAATTATCTGGACATTAACATTATCGAATCCTATAAAGTTGAAAACGCTTATTATGTTATTAACATGGAAAACGGGTGGATTCTTGTTTCTGCCGAAGATGCCATTACACCGGTATTAGGTTATGATTTTAAAGGTAGTTTTCCTGCTCAGGAAGAATTAAATCAAAACACAAAAAGCTGGATGGCACATTATGTTGACCAGGTTAAATATGTAAGAGAAAACAATATTGTTGCTAACAGCGAAGTTGCAGCAGCATGGGATAAATATACAGCTTCTTCAATTGAATCATTAAATTTAAGAGGTGACAGAGACGTTGATCCATTAATCGATCCGATTGCATGGAATCAGGACAATCCTTGGAATGTTGATTGCCCTGAAGATGCAGCTGGTCCTGGCGGACATGTTTATGTTGGCTGTGTTGCAACTGCAATGGCACAAATTATGTATTACTGGAGATATCCAAACATTGGTAAAGGCCTTAAACAGTATTATCAGGCACCTTATGGGGTTATCAGTGCTAATTTTGATACTACACATTATTATTGGGATGGAATGAACTGTGACATTGACAAACGTAATGTTTCGGATATTGCCCTTATCGGTTTTCATGCCGGAGTTTCTGTAAATATGGATTACGGCCCTGATGGTTCAGGATCGCAAAGTTCAAGAGTTGATAATGCATTGACTGATCACTTTAGATATGCTTCTACAGCTCAATTCATTGAAAAGAATAACTATAGTACAGCCCAATGGGAAAACATGATGCAGGCAAACCTCGATGCAGGCAAACCTTTGTATTATTCTGGCTACAGCTCAGATGGAGGACATGCTTTTGTATGTGATGGGTATCAGGGTTCAAATTATTATCATTTTAACTTTGGCTGGAGTGGTTCCTCAAACGGTTTTTATACTTTACAAAATGTTGGTGGATTTAATCAGGGACAGGGTATGGTTCGTAATATTTATCCCGGAGATGCTAATTATCCTTACGTAGCAAATGGTGTGGATACATTAAAATTTGCCGCCGGTTCTTTTACTGATGGTAGCGGTCCTGTTGAAGATTACCCTTCGGGTATGGATGCATCATGGTTAATTGCTCCGCAAACAAATATTGATTCAATCACGTCAATTACGCTTCATTTTACCAAGTTTAATACAAATAGCAGCGATCATTTAAAAATCTACAAAGGATCGACAATCAGTGGTGAGTTAATTGGTGATTATTCAGGAAGCACAATTCCTTCTGACCTTGATGTTGATACAAATGAAGTACTGATTACCTTTACTTCAACTGGTGCTGCCCCTGGATTTTTCATTGAATATACCACCTCCGCTCCAACATGGTGCAATGGCAACGCAATGATTACTGATCCTAACGGAACAGTAACAGATGGATCAATTAATGGATTTTACTATAACAATGGTACTGCCTGTACTTTTATTCTTCAGCACCCTGAAGCAGTACAATACAATATTGAATTTAATGATTTCTCTACAGAAGAAGATAAAGATATACTCTATGTGTATGATGCAGGTTATAACCTGATTAATAAATACTCAGGAACCGAACTCCCTGAAGATTTCTCAATAGCTTCAAGCATGGTTATCTTAACATGGGGAACTAATCTTACAGTTAACGATCAGGGATGGAGTTTTGATTATACTGTTGATGGAGTTGGTGTAAACGAAAATGTTTATGATAACTTAAAGGTATATCCTAACCCATCAAACGGAACACTTAACATCGACTTTAACGTTGAAAAAGCTAATAATGTAAAGATTGTTTTATCAAGCATTAGTGGTCAGGTTATTTATCAGGAAAATATTAATACATTAAATGGTGTGTATAAAAACAACATCGACCTTAACAATCAGGCTAAAGGTGTTTATGTATTAAGTATTATTAGCGACAAAGGTAAAACCAACAAAAAGGTTGTTCTTCAATAATCTTTTTGAGCAAGAATTTAAAAAGCTGCTTTTTAACTAAAGCAGCTTTTTTTTTGCTCATTGTTTACATAAATCAACGCGTGCCAGCTGTTGCCAAATCATACACAAAAGCACCATGATCAGCACTATTGTAAACAAAAACATCATCTTTAGAAAATGCATCAACTAGCTGCATATAAAACTTCCGGTAAACCGATTGTCCGACAATAATCTTTTTAAACTTAAACGTTCGTTTTAATCTTTCCAAATCAATCTTTCCTTTTCCCGTAATCCAAATCCAGTCCACTTCAAAAGGCTCATTCAGTGGGTAGAAATCATTTCCATCAATCATAACAATACTTATATCGTTAAACGAAAACACTCCTTCATTTGACCACAAACCAATTTCATTATTCATAAAATCTTGATTGATTGCTATGAAATCAGGTTTTAAACCTCTGGAAATTCTATCTTCATTTGCAAAAAAATCTATCTTTTCTGGTTCCTTTATTAATAAGGAATCGCAAAGAAGTTTATGTTGATTTCCATTTGCAAAATCAATTGCCAGGTGGTTTTTTGAAGTTTGATAAATAACTATTTTACTTTGCGATAAACTATTATACCGGTGAACAGTCTGCAACACTACCAGTAACAATACAGAACTTAATAAAGGAATTATAAAACGTTTTTCTCTTCTTACAATAAGTTGAAAACCTGCAGACAAAACCAAAACGACCACAACCACAATATACCATGGAAAATAGAGATTACTTACACCTGAAAACGGAATTCGCCCAATCCATTTTATCAGGTAGTTCATTAAATATATTGAACCCGACAGAATATAGGCAATCCATCCTGAAATAACCGGAACCCATGAGAGTACAATAAACAGCATTCCCAATGATATTATAAAGGTCGAAAACAGCATGATTACCAGATTGCTTAACAAAAACCAGGTTGGAAAATAATGAAAATAATGCAACGCTACAGGAAAAGCTCCCAGTTGAGCAGCAATAGAAATTGCAGTAGCACCCCACACCTTTTTAAGAATCATGTTCTTACAGTAAAACAGCCTGAATACAGGCCAGTAAAATGTTACAATACCCAATACTGCTGCATAGGATAACTGAAAGCCAACATCAAATAGATATCCCGGATTGATTACCAACAAAAACACCGCTGACATGGCAAGTGTATTGTATGCATCCTTGTCGCGTTCCACCTCTTTACCAATAATAAAGAAACTTACCATTATTGTAGAACGCAAAACCGAAGGTGCCAAACCCGTGAGCAATGCATAAGCCCAGATTGATAAAAGTAAAACAATCACTTTCACAATCTTTTGTTTTCTGTTGTTGTTAAGAAACCTCAAAAGCAAACTCAAAACAAGGTAAATTACTCCAACATGAAGTCCGGAAACACACAAAACATGCATAGCGCCGGCTCGCTGATAGTTTTCGCGGATCCGATCATCCATTGTGTCATCATAACCCAACACAATGGCAGCAGCTACAGCATATTGCTCCCCGGAAAGACCATTCTCTTTAAGCGCATTCAGAATTCTATTACGTAAACCAATAGCATAAAACACCAGCCAGTTAGATGGTTTACTCCCTGTAATCCAATAATTTTTCGCCGAAACAAAACCAACCAGTCCAATACCTTTAGCCTTTAGAAAAGATTTGTAATTAAACTCCCCGGGATTACCAGGCTTGTCAGGAGGCTTGAGTGTTGCCGAGAAAATGATAACATCGCCATAGTGTAAAGGGTTGGTTGAATCCTTTTCAAAATAAATCATGGCTTTTCTGCCGGATAAATCATTCACCGCTGAATCATACCTGTAATTTAGTTTAACAAGTGCCTTAAAAACCTTATCTGTTTCCGAAGGCTGACTTTCTATAACACCTGTAAATACCCCTCTTAACACCTCATTCTGCGAAGAAACTTCCGGAAGAAACAGTTCAGTTAACAAAATCCCGGATAAAACTATTGCCATGCCAAGCACAATTCCTTTAATACGATGCATGGTATAGCTTAAACGTTTTGGCAATAACCCAATCCCAACCATAAGAAGCGATGCAACAATACCATACCACACAAAGATCGAAACTTCCCGCAAGGCATCAATGTTAAACGCCAAATAAATTCCCGCAGCAAGGAAAATAAATATCCTGACAAATGGTCTGGCTGACCAGTACATAACAAAATTTGTTTTGCATAAAATTACATAATCGAAAGTACAGATACAAGTATTTAAGACAATTTTTCAAACCACCTCATTTATCATCACCCCCATTTTTGTTTAAAACTTCTTACCGAAAGTTATGAACACCCCTCAATTTTAAAACTCTATTTACATAACTTTGCCTTTGACCGATTGATATTTCCATATCACATTAGTTCAGTTAATTGCATTATTTATTAGTAATTTTATTTGACTATGTTTCTTATTTTCGATACCGAAACAACGGGGTTACCTCGTGATTATAACGCTCCTTTAACCGATTTCGATAACTGGCCACGAGTAATTCAGCTTGCCTGGCAAATTCATAATGAAAAAGGTGACTTGGTAGACGTTCAAAACTACATTATCAAACCTGAGGGATTTGAAATACCAAGAGGCTCCGAAAAAATTCATGGGATATCAACGGCACGTGCGCTTAAAGAAGGACTCCCGTTAGAAGAGGTTCTAAATATATTTAACGATGCTTTGTCAACCGTAAAAACCATTGCCGGCCATAATGTTGAATTTGATATTAATGTAACCGGTGCCGAGTTTCTAAGAAAAGGGGTTGACACCATTCTGCATAAGGTAAACGTAGTTGATACAAAAGATTTATCGACCAACTATTGTGCTTTACCGGGAGGCAGAGGTGGTAAGTTTAAATGGCCTACTCTGGGTGAACTTCACAAAAAACTATTTAACGAAGATTTCGATGCAGCACATAATGCCTCTGCTGATGTTCAGGCAACAGCCCGCTGTTTTCTTGAACTTATTCGCCTGGGAATCATTCAATCACAGCACTTAAAAGTTGATCCGGTTTTAGTTGAAGCATTCCAGATGCTGCATGATAATCCTATTGAACCCATTGGACTTGATGTAAAAGCTTACCATGAAACTGAAAGCATAACAACTGATACAAAAAAGAAAAAAGCAGCCACGGGCAAACTTTCAAATGTTTCCTTTACGCATCTTCATAACCATACACAATTTTCGGTACTGGATGGCCTTTCAGATATTCCCGGTTTGATTGCCAAAGCCAAAGAAGATGGTATGAAAGCCGTGGCCATTACCGACCATGGCAGCATGTTTGGCGTTAAAAAGTTTCATGAAGTTTGTACTAAAAACGGCATAAAACCTATTCTTGGTTGCGAAACATATGTTGCCAGACGAGGCATGGACAAAAAAGAAAACAGTAAACTCGATAAATCAGGATGGCATTTGGTTTTACTGGCTAAGAATAGAACAGGTTATGACAATCTGATGAAGCTGATTTCGAAAGCCTGGACAGAAGGATTTTACTACAAACCACGAATTGATAAGGATTTACTCCGTGAACACAGCGAGGGGCTTATCGCACTTACAGCTTGCCTGGGAGGAGAAGTTCCTTCAAAAATTGTTCACGAAGGAAAAGAAAAGGGAGAAGAAGCACTACTTGAATACAAAGAAATATTTGGAGACGATCTTTATCTGGAACTTCAAAAACATCCATCAGGCGATCCTGAAATGGACAGAAAGGTGTATGAAGATCAGTTATATGTTAATGATACGCTTTTGGAACTGGCACAAAAGCACAACCTCAAAGTGGTGGCCACCAACGATGCCCATTTCATCAACAAGGAAGATGCCGACGCACACGACAGACTGATCTGTATAGGAACGGCCAAAGATGTTGACGACCCCAACCGGATGCGTTATACCCGTCAGGAGTGGTTTAAAACTCAGGAGGAGATGAAGCAGCTCTTTGCTGATGTTCCTGAAGCCGTTATCAACACAAACAAAGTGGCAGATAAGGTAGAGGCGTTTGAACTGAACCACTCCCCCATCATGCCATTCTTCGAAATTCCCGATCCTTTTAAAGATGCTGACGACTATTTGAAACACATCGCTTTTGAAGGTGCTGAAAAAAGATACGGCAAATTAACTCCTGCAATAGAAGAACGCATCAACTTCGAACTGGAAACCATCAAAAAGATGGGATTTCCTGACTACTTTTTAATTGTTTGGGATTTTCTGAAAGCAGCCCGCGAAATGGGAGTAATAGTTGGTCCGGGTCGTGGTAGCGCTGCCGGTTCAGTAGTTGCCTATTGTCTTCGGATTACAGAGATAGACCCCATTAAATATGATCTGCTGTTTGAAAGATTCCTGAATCCTGACCGTATATCCATGCCTGATATCGACATCGACTTTGATGATGACGGAAGGGAACGCATCCTCCAATGGGTGGCAAACAAATATGGCTCAAAAAGAGTAGCTCACCTGATTACCTTTGGAACTATGGCTGCTAAATCAGCCATTCGCGATGTGGCCAGGGTTCAAAAAATGCCATTGAATGAAGCTGACAAACTGGCCAAGCTTGTTCCTGACACACCGGGCATCTCGCTACAAAAAGCCATTGATGAAGTTCCCGAACTTAAAAAGCAAATCAAAGAAGGAACTCCCGAAGTACAATCAGTATTAAAAAATGCCTTAACACTAGAGGGTTCCGTAAGAAATACCGGCACGCATGCCTGCGGAATTATTATTGCCCGCGATAACCTTGAAAACTATGTACCTGTATCCACAGTTAAAGATTCCGTGTTGGATGTTGCCACACAATTCGACGGGAAGTTTGTCGAATCCATTGGTTTGTTAAAAATGGACTTCCTGGGTCTTAAAACCCTTTCGATTATTAAAGATGCCGTGGAAAATGTTAAACGCTCCAAAGATATTGATATCGATATAAGTACTATTCCGCTGGATGACAAGGAGACCTATGAGCTCTACAGCCGGGGGGAAACCACAGCCCTGTTCCAGTTTGAATCAGATGGGATGAAGAAGCATCTTAAGGAACTTAAACCATCGAGATTCGAAGACCTCATTGCCATGAACGCCTTATATCGTCCCGGTCCA
>Ga0256913_10000696_pt1 | contig 17517 bp, 11 predicted proteins | sample Axial_MatmetaG_FD_185970 | JGI IMG/M metagenome (GOLD analysis project Ga0256913, IMG submission 185970) | Deep-sea worm associated microbial mat communities from Axial Seamount, Juan de Fuca Ridge, Pacific Ocean - Axial_Mat | ecosystem: Environmental > Aquatic > Marine > Oceanic > Microbial... | reverse complement strand
ATGTTCTTCCGAAGAGCCGTGTCCGGTGCATGATGTATGGGGTAAACTTAGAGACGAAGCCTATAAGATGTTAAGTGAAGAAACACTTGAAGACCTTAGAGACATAACCAGAATGAAACTTTCAACGCTTAAGTAAACCATCTGTTACTGAGAAAAAATATTGTTAAATTTCACAACTGTCCTTAACTGCTATTATTTGTCCATCCAGAACATTCAAGCCTTCTTCTCCAACGACCTCTTCAATTTTAGGAAAAAGCTTTCTCTCTTCAGTTCTTACATGGTTCTCAAGCAGTTTGCCGAATGCATCCAAATTTTCTTCCAAATTCCCTTCTGATAACGTTTCAATAGTGTTACGGATTTTGTCATGTTCTTCAATTATGTCATTGATCATTTTATCAAGTTCTTCATCTTTGCCTAATGCTAATGGAAAAAGAAGCACTTCTTCGTGATTAAAGTGTGGAACTAATTCTGTATTATACGAGTTAACTGCTGCTTTTACTTTTTCTTCGGGAGATTTTGAACCTAATCCTGTTTTGGGGGCATTTTTTTTCAAAGCCTGAGCCAAAATAAGTGCATGATGATGGTCATGCGATAACGGAATAATTGCTGAATGTCTTTTCATCTTTTTTTCTATAATTATTTGGAAATATTCTAAACTTTAATTTACCAACATAGAAATTAAAATATTTTAAAAAGCACATAAAGTATTTTTTAAAGGATATTTATTTAATAAATACTTATGTTGTTATTTAAAAGAATGTAAAAGTTTAAACCTTAATAGTTCGACTATTACATAATAACATAATGAGGGAAAAATGAAAAACAAATTTTATTTTTCGTTAACCGCACTTCTCTTATTTTTGCTTTCTAGCACTGCCTTTGCGCAGTTGAACGACTATTCTTACAAGATAGGTTTGCAGGTATCTTACGTTGCCCCACAGACTTATTTTGACAGTGATGGAATATCATTGTTGTTTAGACCATTTGGTCGATACGAACTTGGTCATTTATTTGACTTGGAAGCAGGAGTTGGATATGGTTGGCTGGGAATGAAAGACCTTTCGGGTAATCCGGTCAAAACCATAATCGTTCCTTTCGATGCAAGAATATTATTCAGCCCTATTGTTAACGACACATGGAATCCATATATCTATGCCGGTTTCGGAGTGTTTTATTGGGAAACAGTTGACCGCCCAATTAATCCACAACCTACTTCAGGCATAAAGGATAATACTGATGTTTACACACCGGCTGGCGCTGGTATTGAATTCGCTTTAGGCAAAAGCTTGGTTCTTGATCTTCATGCTGGATGGAATTATTCGTGGACTGAATTGATAACAGGCTATAATGATCCTCATAAAGATCCTGATAATGATCTTGTTGTAAACGATGCATGGTGGAATTTTGGACTTGGTCTTGCTTATTCAAAAGAAAGTTGTGCAAAAGATTCTGATAATGATGGAATAACCGATTGCGATGAAGAAAAGTTAGGATTGGATCCAAGCAATTCCGATACAGACGGAGACGGACTAAAAGATGGCGATGAGATGCATAAATATAATACCGATCCTAAAAATGCTGACTCCGATGGTGATAAGCTAAACGATGGCGAAGAAGTAATGACTTATTCAACAAACCCATTAAGAATAGATACTGATGAAGATGGTTTGGATGATTTCGCTGAAGTCATGACGTATAAATCCGATCCGAATAAAGTTGATACTGACAGTGATTCATTAACTGACGGTGACGAAGTCAACAAGTATAAAACAAATCCTAACTTAGCAGATACGGATGGCGACCAGATTGATGATGCTAAAGAAATAAATGAGACAAAAACAGATCCAACTTTAGCTGATACCGATAATGACGGTCTAAGAGATGATCAAGAGATATATACTTTTAAAACGGATCCTAATAATCCAGATACTGATGGTGATAAACTATCTGACGGTGATGAAGTTGTTAAGTATAATACTAATCCGCTTAAAATTGATACCGATGGTGGAGGTGTTGATGACTTTCTAGAAATTGAACTTAACAAAGATCCTTTGGACCCAAGTGATGACGTGGCTTCGCTCGATTTGGAAATTGATTTTGGATTCAATAGTACTGCGCTTTCGGAAGATGCACTAATGAAGTTATACAAAACATTACCGAAGGCTAAGGAAATTCTTAAAATGACAGATGCTGTGATTGAAATACAAGGGCACTCTGATAACGTTGGCTCTGAAAAAGCTAATCAAAAAATATCCGAGGAAAGAGCAAAAGCTGTTTATCTCTGGTTCATTGAAAACGGTGTTGATCCAAAGAGACTACGCTATAAAGGATATGGAGAGACGAGGCCAAAATACTCTAACGAAACTAAAGAAGGTAGAGATAAAAACAGACGCATTGAATTCTTTGTTGAAAGAGTATCAAAATAGTTTTTGATAAATAGATGCAAAAACAGAAAAGGGCTGCCATTTGGCAGCCCTTTTTATTGGATGGTTAGCAAACGTAAATATAAGAATCCCAAAATTCATTTTTATCTTTTCGTTATATTTGCAAACTATATTTTTGAAGAAACGAGATCATAATGAAAGTAAAAGATTTGACTGATATTCCTAAAGCATATAATCCTAAGGAAGTTGAAGATAAATGGTATAAGTATTGGGAAGAGAATAAACTATTTCATTCTGAGGTTGATGAGGAGAAAGAACCGTACACAATTGTTATTCCTCCGCCTAATGTAACGGGCATGCTTCACCTTGGGCATATACTTAACAATACGCTGCAAGATATCTACATTCGATATAAAAGAATGAAGGGCTTTAACGCTCTTTGGGTTCCGGGTACTGATCATGCATCTATTGCAACAGAGTCGAAAGTGATTGCAATGCTAAAGGAAAAAGGGATTAATAAATATGATATTGGTCGTGATGAATTCCTAAAATATTGCTGGGACTGGACTGAAAAATACGGTGGTATAATTATTTCTCAATTGCGTAAACTTGGTGTAAGCTGCGATTGGGATAGGCAGCGGTTTACAATGGATGATCATTATTACAGAAAAGTAATAGAAGCTTTTGTAAAACTTTATAATGAAGGTCTTATCTATCGCGGTTACAGAATGGTGAATTGGGATCCGGCATCTAAATCTGCTATATCAGACGAAGAGGTTATCTACAAGGAAGTTAATGGAAAATTGTGGTATATGCGGTATCCGATAAAAGATTCCGATGAGTACCTTGTTGTTGCAACAACTCGTCCGGAAACAATGTTGGGAGATACCGGTGTTGCCGTTAATCCTAATGATGAACGATATAAACACCTTGTTGGTAAAAAAGTTGTTCTGCCAATCGTTGGACGTGAGATACCCGTTTTTGCTGATGATTATGTCGACCCGGAATTTGGTACCGGTGCTGTTAAGGTTACTCCTGCTCATGATGTTAATGACTATGATATGGGACAACGCCACAATCTTGAAATTATAAATATTTTTAATGATGATGCTTCTACAAACTCGAACGTACCTGAAGAATTCAGAAATTTAGATAGATATGAAGTTAGAAAGAAAGTTTTAGCAAAGCTGGAAGAACTTGGTGCAATTGAGAAGATTGAAGATTATACAAACAAAGTTGGATATTCTGATAGGGGCGGCGTACCTATTGAACCATACCTTTCCGAGCAGTGGTTTATGAAGATGGATGACTTATCAAAGCCGGCGCTTGAAGTTGTGCGTGAAGGAAAAGTAAAGTTTCATCCGCATCATTGGATTAAGACTTACGAACATTGGATGGAAGGAATTCATGACTGGTGCATATCTCGTCAACTTTGGTGGGGACATAGAATTCCAGTTTGGTACCACAAGGAAACTAATGAAATTTATTGCGATGTTAATCCTCCCAAGGATATTGAAAATTGGAGACAAGAAGAAGATGTGCTTGACACTTGGGCATCAAGCTGGCTTTGGGCGCAGGACGTTTTCACAACGGAAGAGGAGCAAAAATATTATTATCCTACTGACTTGCTTGTTACCGGTCCGGATATAATTTTTTTCTGGGTTGCAAGAATGATTATTGCCGGAATGAAATTTATGAATGATATACCATTCAAGGATGTTTATTTTACTTCTATTATCCGAGATGATAAAGGACGAAAGATGAGCAAGTCGCTCGGCAACTCGCCGGACCCGATTGACGTTATGAATAAATATGGTGCAGACGCATTGAGATTTACTGTAAACTATATCGCACCGTTAGGGCAGGATGTTTTATTCAGTACGGAAAAAACCGAGCTTGGCAGAAACTTTGCAAATAAAATTTGGAATGCCGCACGATTTCTTTTAATGAACGCTCAAGATGTAGAATTAAAAGATGAGTTGATTGATAAGCACATTGATTTTACTGACAAGTGGATAATGTCGAGATTCCAAAGTACTTTGCAGAAGTTTGAAACTGCGTTAGATAATTTTGATGTGAATGGAGCAACAAAAATAATATACAGCTTTGTGTGGAATGACTTCTGTGATTGGTACATTGAGTTAAGCAAGAACAGAATGTATTCTGATGATAAAGAAGTAAAAGCTGCAGTGTTAACAAGGTCTTTGTCTCTTTTTGCAGAAATGATGAAACTCATTCATCCCTTCATGCCGTTTATATCCGAAGAGATTTGGCAGTTGCTTGATGAAAGAGAAGAGGGCGAATCGATCTCAGTTTCGGAATTCCCAAAACAAAATCCAGATCTGATTGATGAAAATGCCGAAAAGGATATGGCGTTTATTCAAGAGGTGATAACGGCAATAAGAAATATACGCGGTGAGATGAATATTCCTCCGTCAAAGCAAATTACTGTATATCTTAAAACGGAATCGCTTTCCGAAGTACAACAGGAATATATTCAATCAATTGCGAAAGTTGATAAGCTCGTAGTTGACAAAGTCATTGATAAACCAAAAGGCAGTGCATCATCGGTGGTTCACGGTTGCGATATTTTTGTACCGCTTGAAGGCATTATCGATTTGGATGTTGAACGGAATAGAATCACAAAAGAGATCAATCGTTTGGAAGGAATGCTGATTGGAGTGAGTAAAAAACTGGCAAATGAAAAATTTGTCAATAATGCTCCAGCTGAAGTTGTTGAGAAGGAAAAAGCCAAACTAGCCGACTGGCAAAGTTCATTAGAAAAACATAAAACTATTTTGTCAGATTTAACATAATTTATTTGTCTGCAATCAAATTTGGTCTTAGTATATGAGTTAAACCTTCAAGGTTTCAAGTTATAAAAATGTAGTATTGAATGCCCAAAAGGTATTACTTAATTTTAGAGTAAATATAAAAACCTTGAAGGTTTTTATAAATAATAGTTTTGTTTATGTGTAACACTGAAAAGGAGAAATATGTTTTTGAATAAATATGGATTCACTACTTTAATTTTTACATTGATTATTTCCAGTACTTTTGCACAGGGTTTTAAGTTTGCCGCATTATCCGATAGCCGCGGTGATTTTAATGGCGTTAATGATCCTGTAGTCACGGCTCTTATCACTCATATGATGGTGACAAATCCTGATATTAAATTTCTTGTTGTTACCGGTGATCTAGTTAACGGGCATGATGATGATCCCGCCAGGACAAAACGAGAACTTCTCCATTGGAAAGAAGTAATGGCTCCGCTTTACAATAATCCAAATATGGTTTGGCCAAAAATCTGGCCGGTAATTGGGAACCATGAGGTAAGACATCCGAAAGATATTGACAACTTCAAAGAAGTTTTTCCCGATGTTTTTATGAACGGACCTGCTGGAGAAAAAGGAATTTCATATTCGTTTGATTTTGAGAACTCGCATTTTTGTATGATCAATTCAGACCATTGGTATTACGGCGATCCTAATGATTCGACAGATGACAGACGCGACTGGCATTATATAAAAGATCTGGATTGGGTAGAAGAAGATTTTAAAGCCGCTCGCGGAAGAGGTGTTGAACACATTTTTACTTTCTCTCATGAAATGCCTTTCCCGATTGGCGGACATTTACGTGATGGATTGCCTAATCTCGGGAGGAATTTAACATTGCCTGTTGACTCAACTCGATTGTGGTATTTGAAGCAAAGAGATAAATATTGGGAGTTGATGAAAAAGTATAATGCTGATGCGCACATTTGTGGACATGAGCACACATACGGCAGAGAAGAAGTTGAAGGTGTTTATCAAGTCTTAACGGGAAGCGCCGGAGCACCGCTTTATAATTTTAATCCAACCCAGGAATCGGATACAACTCAATGGCACGAAATGTCATATAAAAAAGCTGTGGCATATTACGAGGTACTTGAGTATAATTATGGACCTGGTAAAAACTCTCAGCGCTCGGAAAATTTTGTAGGATACAAAGCATTTAACTATACTGTTTTTGATGTAAGAAAAGATTCTGTAATTGTTAAGATGTATGGATCGTTCCCAAAAGAAGGTTCAAATAAAGAAATGGGAACAGAGATAAAGTTGCTAGATGAATTTGTTATGAAAAAGTGATGATCTCTCTCGGCGAGTTTTATGTTCCGTTAACATAAGTTTTTGTAAAGTTGTTTAATACAGTTCGTTAAACTTTTTAATGTTCTCATCCGACCCGAATAGAACAAGAACATCATCCGGAGTGAATTTATAATTCGGATCTGGAATAATAATTTTATCTTCTTCACTATCAGAGAGGATAGAAGCTTTATTCTTTACCATCAGAATTTCCAACCCGTAAGTATTTCTGAAACGGAGGTCTATCATTGACTTACCAATAAAGGAGTGCGGAACGTTCTTCTCAATTATCGAATATCCATCGGCAACCTTTGATATGTTTACTTTATCAATGGCACGTAACTCGGTAGCAAAGCTGTCCCTTACATTCATCTTCATTGTTGCTTTGTTGTAGGCGGATATTACAGCTTGTCGTGTAATTGTCCCGATAATGTTTCCGTTGTTATCACTTACAGGGAATTGATGAACGGAGCTACTGCCCAGCAATTTAAAAACGTAATCAAGATTATCATTCTCGTTGACTATAACTACATTGGGAATTGCAATATCATTTGCCACTAACATTTTACTGAGTGTATCATACTCAGTAATAATGGGTCTGATTTCGTTGTCAGTTATTATTCCAATAATTTTGTTCTTGGGGTTTGTTACATAGACAATGTTATGTGGCTTTTCGACCAACTGGCTTATCAGCGAAGGAACAGGTAAGCTAGCTGGTACCATAAAGATGTCGGGTTGCATTACATCTTTAACTAAAATTGACTTTAGTATGTTAACATCCCGCCCAGAAGAAAGTTGAAAACCTTCTTCTTCCAAATGCTTTGCTTGGATTGATCCTTTCAAACGCCATTGAACAATAGTAGTGCTGATTACAACAGCGAGCATTAATGGAAGAATGAAATGGTAATCCTTTGTCATTTCGAAGATAATAAGGATTGATGAAATTGGAATAGAGTTAATCCCTCCTAGAACGGCGCCCATACCTACTAACACAAAAGTTGTTGTGTCAACGCTCATTCCGAAAAAGTAGTTTAGAGAAAGAGCAAAAAGATATCCGAAAGTAGCTCCCATAAATAAAGTCGGGGCAAACACGCCACCAAATCCACCCGAGCTAAGTATTAAGGGAACCAAAATGAATTTTAATACCAACAGAATAGCAGCAAGTTGCCACATTACAGAGCCCGAGAGAACTCTGTTAATAGTATCATAACCAATGCCAAAAACATCGTTATAGAAATAACCTGAGATTCCAACGATCAAGCCGACAACTGACATCAATAACCATTGCGGATATTTCTTTTTCAATCTTTTTTTGAAAAGGTTATTCACCGTTGAAGAGTATCTTATAAAGAGTAGTGATAAAACTCCGGCAATAATTCCGAGAATAATGAAGAGATAATAATCTTGATATGGACCAATGGCAGCCGAATCAAATTGAAACGCAGGAGAGTCTCCCAAAAATATTCGCGATATAGCGCTCGCCGATACCGAAGCTAAAATTAAAGCAGAAAAAGTTGCAGTATGAAAATCATTAAGTAGAATAACCTCAAGCGCAAAGAATATTCCTCCGAGTGGTGTATTAAAAACTGCAGAAATTGCAGCACCCGCGCCAGCCGCTGTGAACATACGCTTACGCTGATCCGAAAGTCCAAACAATTGACCCAACTTACTTGCAACGCCGCCGCCTATTTGTGCCGCTGGTCCTTCCGGTCCGACTGTACCGCCCGAACCTATACATATAGCCGGAGCAATTGTGTGAAACAATGTTGTGCGGAATGGTATGTAACCACCTCTTGTTGCTACTGCTTTAATAACATCAATAACGCCTTTTCGTTTTGCAATCTCTGGGAAAAATCGGATCATCAAGCTTTGAATTATCATTCCGATCAAAGGAATTATAATAACGACTGCAGCACCGATAAAAATTAGCTTGTCTAATAGAATATCAAAAAAGAGGTGATCAAAAAAATGGATAAGATAATGAAACAAAACAGCAGCAAGTCCAACAAGGACTCCAGTCAAAATAGCCAGGATACTGAATACCGAATATTCAGGCATTGCTATTTTATTAAATATTTTCTGAAGCCATAGACGGGAGCCGGTTAATCCAACTCTTATCGATTTACCAAGTTCCCAAATTTTTCTGTTTTTGTTCATCTAAGTTTTTCCGAAAGATCCGATTTATTTTTCTCCATAAACAACTTCACCGCCAACCATAGTTAATATAACTCTTGTCTTCTTTATTTGTTCATCGGGAACTTTTAATAAATCGTTTGATAGAACAACAATATCGGCGAGTTTCCCTTTCTCAATTGATCCTAGTTTATCTTCTTGAAAAGATGCATAGGCACCGTTGATTGTATAGGATTTTAGCGCTTCCATTCTTGTCATCTTTTGATCAGGATAAAAAGTAGATCCATCAGATAATCTACGTGTAACAGTTGCATAAAAATTATCAATGGTGTTAACGGGTTCAACAGGAGCATCAGTACCGTTACAAATTATTGCGCCACTGTCTATCAGCTTCCGCCAAACATAAGCACCTTCCTTAGCACGGTATGAACCCAATCTTTTTTTAACAAAAGTTGCGTCAGAAGTACAATGAATTCCCTGCATTGCTGCGATGACACCAAGCTCAGCAAATCTTTTAATATCTCTATTGGATAAGTGCTGTGCATGTTCAACACGCCATCTAAGATCATGTTTGTCGGGATGTTTCTTAAACGTGGATTCATATATATTTAGTATTTCTCTATTTCCTTTATCTCCAATTGCGTGTGTACACATTTGGAAACCGTTGTTAATCGCAATTTCTGCTGTCTTTCTAAGGCTAGCAAGTGAAGTTACATTATCTCCTCTGTTTCCGGGAAGATCGGAATAATCTTCTAGCATCCATGCGCCATGTGAGCCAAGCGCGCCGTCAATATATGCTTTGACTGCGCGGACTGTCAAGAAGTCATTTCCATATCCGATAATTTTATAATCGGCAATCCGTTTTCCCAGATTTTTATTGCTTTCACCAATCATTACATATAATCGTACTTTAATAAATCCCGAATCAACTTCCTCTTTTAGAAAGTCAATTACATCAAAAGTTTCTCCTGCATCGTGAAAAGATGTAATTCCGTTTTCACCGCATTCAATTGTAGCAAGCCTGACTTTCTCATGCATCTCTTGTCTTTTTTCAGTTGGAGTTCTGCTATCCAAAAATTTCTGATATTCTTTATAGATAAGGTCTTCGGCGTTTTCTTCAAATACGCCAATTGCTTTTTTACTCAATGAGTCTCTTACAATTCTTCCACCATTAGGATTTGCAGTTGAAGTATCAATACCGGCAAGTTCCATTGCTTTTTTGTTAGCGAATAAAGCATGACCACTAGCATGATAAAGCAATACCGGATTGAAAGGTGTTGCCGAACTTAACATATTGTGAACAGGGTATCCTTCAACATTCGGCTCCGGTACAGGATCCCATTTTTCCTGATGCCATCCTCTACCAACTATCCAATCACCGGGCTTTGCTTTTTCAGCAGCTTCCGCAACAATGGCAACTATTTCATCCCAATTTGCAGCATTGCTTAGATTCAAAATCATCTTTGAATTTCCAAGAGCAAGAAAATGGGCATGACTTTCAATAAATCCGGGCATCACAAATTCCCCATTCAGATCAACTACACGGGTATTCTTTCCAATAAGAGCTTCAATGTCTGAGTTACTGCCTACGTTTTGTATTGTGTCCCCTTTAATGGCAATTGCTTCTGCATGAGGCATTGCATCGTTCATTGTCGCTACATTACCATTAAGAAAAACAAAATCGGCACTTGTTGATTGAGATTCCTCACAAGAGATAAAAATTAATAGCGAGATAAAAACTACCAGAGTTATTCGAAGAGTACGGGAAAAAAGCATTTCTTCTCCTTTGTAAAAAAGATAAAATTGAAAATGCAATTTACCGACTTTTATTGTTAATTGGAAAACAAGGATGAATCAAAAAGCACTACGAATTAATATTTGTAGTAACAACCCATTAAAATACCATTGTAAAGCCAACATTAATAGTATCATATGTTAATGGTACTTCGTTACCATTAGGGTTGAATGGCCAATTCATATTGTCTTTTCGTAAATAGTAATATCCAAACAGGTATCCAGCTTTTAAGGCAAAATTAACAAGTGGACCTAACACGGGTGAATTATCTACAATTTCATCAGTAAATGTTGCAAGAATATTATAACCTATTTCAGCTACGGCAAAACTGCCTGCCCAGTACCAGAAAAGGTGGCGGCGATAAATTATATTTGTCTCATAGTTTAAGCTTAGTTGAAATAAAGAGGCGAATTCAAGTTTAACACCATAAGATGATTTATCGCCAAATCGGAATGTTCCGTAATAGTCTTTTAAAATATTATTGGCAAGAGAATCTTCTGAAGCTATTGGACTTCGTGTTTCATAACTATTTAATTTCGTCCAAACAAAATCTTGTGAAATATAAGGAGTTACTGATAAAAACGATCCGCCATATCCAACTCCATCTCTAGAACCGAAACCAAACCTAAATGCATCTGTCAAAATATCTTCGTCATTGTTTTCGATAAAATTCTGTTGGGTTGAACTAAGATAAGAGCCGAAGATATATCGTTCATTCAGATCGAGTAGAATACCCTTAAAAATTTTTCTTTCACTTTTACCAAGCTTTATATCCCAATTGCCAATAGCTGCAAAATCATTGGTAATGCCATTATGACCGGGAAATCCTACTCCATAATTAACTTCAATCATAGGTCGTGATTTATAAACAAAATCCAAAACATCTTCATTTAAAAAATCATCAACATAACCACCATCCTTGCTTTCCTGAGCTGGAATAACTGTGGTAAGTAGTACTAGAATAATAAAAATCAAATTTAATTTTTTAATAGACATTATATTCCCCCAAGAATGGTTTTTAATTAATCTTCATCTTCTTTGTTTTTGAGTATTTTAACTAACGTACTCATTAGTATATCATTTTGTACAGGTTTTGTAAGGAAAGCATCAACGCCGGCTTGATAAGCATTTTCTTTATCTTTATGGAATGCATGGGCAGTTAGCACAACAACAGGGATATGTTTATAATTTTCGTCAGCTTTTAGCTCAGAAGTAAGTTCGAGTCCATTTTTTGTGCCACGAAGAGAAATATCCATCAAAATAATATCAACTTTGTGATCTGCTAGAATTGAATAAAACGTTTCCGAAGAATCACAAACTTCAACATTGAATTCACGTCTTAAAAAAAGTTGCAAAAACTTCTGACTATCGTAATCATCTTCAACAACTAACAATGTCGGTTTTTTACCTTCATCACTCATTTTGCCATCTCTTTTTTAACTTTTCTGATATTAATCATACTAAGATTATGAATTTTAACTAAAATTGCTACTAATTAATTTAGAACTTTAATAAATTGAAGCGATTTCGTCAAAATTTTTCTTTGTAATATTTGGGACAGTGGTTGTTTTATCTGGTATTCCCGCAACAATAATCATAAAGGGTTTCTCATTTGCCGGTCTGTTTAAAATCTGATTCAAAAAATTCATCGGACTCGGTGTATGAGTTAAAGTTGCAACACCGGAATTATGTAAGGCTGTTATCAGCATACCAGTTGCAATGCCTACGGATTCCTTAGTATAATAATGTTTTATTGTTTTTCCCTCAGAGTCTTTGTCAAATTTACGTTCAAATACAACTATTAAATATGGGGCTTTTTCTAAAAAAGGTTTTTCTTCTGTTGTCCCAAATTTTTCAAGAACTTTTAACCATTCTTCCGGTGCACGGTTTGTATAAAATTCTTTTTCTTCTTTTTCAGCTTCAAGCCTAATTGTCTTTTTGATTTTCGGGTCTTTTACAATTGCAAAAAACCATGGTTGCATATTAGCACCATTCGGTGCTGAACCAGCTGCTTTTACAGCATTTTCTATTACTTTTTGAGGAATTGATTGAGATGAAAATGTTCTTATCGTTCTTCTCGTTTTCATCAAGTTTAGGAAATTATCTGATCGCTTTATCATTTCTTCGTCAGAATATAATTTAAAATTTTTTAGTGGTATAAATTTTTGATTCATAGTTATACTTAAATATGAGTTAATCTACATATAATTCGCGCAGTTGTTGCATGCTTTTAGGATCACCTATAATAGTTATTCTATCTCCTTCTAGAATTTTTGTGTTTCCTTTGGGGACAATAATCTTTCCTCCTCTTTGTAAAAGAGTAACCAAGCAGCCACTTGGTAATTGAATATCTTTTAGATTTCTATTTATTAATGATTCTGTCTTTTTGCCATGGAATATATGAAGCGACTGGAAATTTTCATCGTGTAGTAATGCTTCTTTTAATTCAAGCTCATCTTTTGCAGCATACCATTCTTCAGCAAAAGATTCCTCATCAACACGTCCTGCAATTTGCGCCAACATTCTTAAATGTTGCGTTGGATCTTTCTCCGGACTGATTAAAAAGAAAATGGCAGTAACTCTCTGGACATCTTCTTCTTGATAAGTTAACGGATTGAATATCGGGATATCAATTCCCGATTTTGCACGCAATAGAACAAGCATAGAATGTTCAATACCTTCACATCTAAAGTGGGGGAGTGCAACACCGCGCGTAACAGGTGTAGCTCCAACACGCGTTCCTTCCATTACTCTTTTTATAATCTCTTCTTTTGTCAGTGGTATTTTTTTAGATAACCACTCTGCGGTTGAATCAACGGCTTTTTCAAAGTCTGTTTCCTCTGTTAATTCAAATACTTTGCTTTGCATTACAATCTGGTCAAAGGGATCACCTTTGCGTAAACCTTTCTCTTTTAGAATTCCACGTAGTTCAATATCAATTCCATCATAACGAAATTTTCCCCATCTTTCAAACACATGATAAATCGCACCGGTCCGAACAACATTTTCGCGGGCGTAGAACCAATACCATAATCCTCCTATAATTATTAAGGCTGCGGAAAAAATAATTGGTAATGTACCCATTTCAAAAATTAAATAAAGAGCCGAGACAATTCCGAATAAATGCAACCACGGATAAAATGGCGATTTATATCCTGGATCATATGACTCAATTCTGCTTTCACGCATAACAATTACGGCAAGACAAACCAATGCAAACATTAACAATTGAAATGCACTTGCAAGTTTGGCAATGCCGGTTGGATCAAAAGCAAGTAATAAAACAATAATTATTGTTACTGTTAAAACAATTGAATAAACAGGCGTATCAAATTTTCCAAGTTTCCTAAAATATGCTGGCATTATATGATCACGGCTCATTGCAAGAGGATAACGTGAAGCACTCATTGTACCGGCGTTTGCTACTGATACAAAAGCTAAAATTGCGGCGATAGAAAGGACATACATTCCCCAATTACCTAAAAACACTTTTGCGGCTGATGCAACAGGAGTTAAAGTAGTTTTTAATTCCGACATTGGTAAAACGCCAACCATCACCGCCGTACCTAATATATATATTAATATTGCTGATCCTAAAGCCAGAAAAACACCTATGGGTAAATTCTTTTCCGGATTATTTACCTCTTCGGCAAGTGAAGCTACATTTGTTACACCGACATAACTAATGTAAACCAAACCTGCTGTAGCAATTATTGAATCAAATCCCGCATCAAAAAAGTTATTAAAATGCTCATAGTTTAATTCTGGGATTCCTTCAAAAATAAAAAGCACTAATATTGCAAGAAGACCAGCAACAAGAATTATTTGAAACTTACCTGTTTTTTTTGCTCCAAAAATATTTAAGATGCCCAGTGCTAAAGCCAATATAACCGCAATTGGCGTAATTGATAATCCATGCACAAAGAGAGAAATATATGCCCCCATACCAATAAGAGCAAATGCAACTTTTAGTATTAAAGCAAGCCAAGTTCCAATTCCCCCGATAGTACCCATAAGCGGACCAAGTGATCGGTCAAGGAAATAATAAACTCCACCGGCTTTAGGCATTGCAGTTGCAAGTTCAACCACACTAAGCATTGCAGGAATTAATGGAATGGCTGCTAATACATATGCAAGAATTAAAGCTGGACCTGCTTGTTGAGCAGCTAAACCAGGTAACAGAAAAAACCCTGCACTTAAAGTTGTTCCTGCGGCAATTGAAAAGACTCCTATTAGGGTAATTTCTTTTTTTAATTTCTTCTTTTTTCCAATCATAAATTTAATATAATATAATTTCTATCTTACTTCCACGCTCATTTCCTCTAATAAGAAATCGGCACCGCCTAGTTTTTGTGTTATCCAAAGCACATAACGGATGTCAACACCTATAGAACGACTGTATGCATCGTTCCATGCAAAATCGTTTATGGTTGCTTCGTAAGCTCTATCAAAATTAACCCCTACCAGTTTTCCATTCGCATCCAATATTGGACTGCCGGAATTCCCGCCGGTTGTATCCATATTATACAATATTCCAACGGGAATTGATTTTAGCTTTGAATTATAAAATTGTCCAAAGTCTTTCGCTTCATATAGCTCTTTTAATTTCGGAGGAATTGCATATTCGCTTCCAAGATAACTTTTTTCGATAACTCCTTTCAATGTAGTAATGGGAGCGGCGTATATTGCATCACGCGGTGAATATCCTTTTATATAGCCATAAGTCAATCGCAATGTGCCGTTTGCATCGGGAATAAATAATGTCTTTTTCCACTTCATTTTTACTTCGTTAAATTGTGGCAGAAGTTTACTTAATGCACCGCCAATTTTATCGTTTTCATGTTTTAATTCTTTATACTGATTATTCAAAACCAAAGAAAATTTGATCAGTGGATTGTCTAACCTCTTCAATTCTTCCAGTGACATATTGAGCAATTTATCAAAATTTTCTCGCTTAGTAATTTCAGCCGAAATAAGATTATTCTCAACAAATTTCATTACATCAGATCTATCAGCATTTTTATCAATGGAATTATCAACAACTTTTATTCTGGATGTTTCTGAAAACTTTCGTGCATCACAAAGCATTTTTGTGATAAGTTCTTTCTCAATTTCCGGCATTGATATTTCAAATATTTTATCTAACCGGTGGATTGTTTTTTCAATGTTTTCGTCCTTAAAAGAAGATTTTCTTTTAGAATTATCTTTCTCTTTTTCCTCGGCATATTGAATTACAAATCTTGCCAATTTAAAATTATCGGATAAATAGTATAATCTACTAAGCCAAAGATTTGCTTCAGCCAGTTCATCTCTTTTTGTGTAAACCCTATCAATATCAGAAAATAAGTTCCCATATTTTTCGTTTAAGTCTTTGTCATTTTTGATGAATTCTTGAAGCTCTTTTTCTTCTTTTTGTTTTACTGCTATCAATTGAGTGTTTCGCAAACCTTGAATTTTGCCTTTGTAGTTTTTCATCGTATTTGAAAGACGTTTGATACGAGTTGAATAGGCTAAACTCATCTCTTCGTTACCTTCCGTTTTGGCCTCGATTAATTTTATTGTCCACTCATATAAAGATGAAATATACGGCAACTGATAATTATATTGATACTTGATGAATTGTGACGGCAAATTGCGATAAGTTCTACCAGGATAACCAAGCACAAAAGCGAAATCACCCTCGTTAACACCATTGGGATTTACTTCAAGATATTTCTTCGGCTTAAATGGAATATTCTCTTTATTATATTCAGCTGAACTTCCGTCAGGCGCAACGTATGCACGCATAAAAGTAAAATCGCCTGTATGTCTTGGCCAAATCCAATTATCAGTTTCTCCGCCAAATTCTCCAATCTTTCTCGGAGGAACATAAACCAAACGAACATCTTCAATAATTCTATATTTGAAAAGAATGTAAGATTGTCCTGGAAACATCTCAGAAACACTTGCCTCGATAGAATTTTTCTTATCCGTTGCTTTTTCTCCGAGTTCTCTCATTTTTTTCGAGATAATTTTTGAACGCTTTTCAAGGTCATCAATTCCTTCAACTGCTTTCAAAATTATATCCGAAACATCTTCGTATGATTCAGTTATTTTGACTTTGTAACCTTTTGCATGGATTTCTTTATCTCTTGATTCAGCGAGAAATCCATTCTCCAGATAATTATGTCCCGGTGTAGAGGCTGCGTTAACCGCGCTGAAAGCACAATGATGATTTGTAATAATTAATCCTTCCGGCGAAACAAACGAACCTGTACAACCATCTACTTTAACAAGGGCATCAATCAAACTAATGCCGTTTGGATTGTAAATTTCGCTTTGGTCAATCAGTAAACCGGCTTTTTTTAAATCGAGTTTATTTATACTGTTCAGAGGATATTGTCCTTCCTCTGCGTTGAGAACAATAGTTAAAAACAGTATGGCTATTAAAATTAATTTTAGAAGTTTCTTTTTATTCAACATAGATATTCCCTATTTACTTACTAATGGTTTAAGATGATTTGTTTATTCAAAGACTACTTTTACTTCTTGATTTGCTTCGAACTTTATTCCGGGAATATCTTTAAGTAGTTCTTTTGTCTTTTCGTGTGAAGCATTTTCGCCCAAGCCTTTAAGTTTTTTAATATTTTCAGGGTCATCCATAATTTTCACAAAACTCAGTTCCAATAATGTTATTGTGGAACCGTCAACATTGGTTGCATTTGTTTCGACAATATCCCCTTCAAACTCAATTGATATTGCAATTCTAAAATCTTTCATTATACTTTTCATCTCCTCGGTCCATTCATCATCCTCATCATTTGTCCCGGTTTCTACCTCCACCTCTTCCTCTTCAATTTCTGTCTCCTTTTCTTCATCATCGGGCATATATATTACAAGCGTTGCCGGATTTCCTTTTGTAAATTTGAAAGTAATATCATCTTCCGGTGTATCTTCTTCATCTTCGTCGAAAGGAGATGTTTTATCGGAAACGTCTTCATTCATCTTTATTTTATTAATATCATCAAATTCAAAAATGGCTTTATATCCCTCGCGTCCATTTTCTTTAAGTGCTTCACCAGAAACATATCGAACACCCTTG
>Ga0256913_10000695_pt1 | contig 17519 bp, 14 predicted proteins | sample Axial_MatmetaG_FD_185970 | JGI IMG/M metagenome (GOLD analysis project Ga0256913, IMG submission 185970) | Deep-sea worm associated microbial mat communities from Axial Seamount, Juan de Fuca Ridge, Pacific Ocean - Axial_Mat | ecosystem: Environmental > Aquatic > Marine > Oceanic > Microbial... | reverse complement strand
AATATCTTTTACACACATCTCTATCTTCTCTTCGTGCACGACCGATGTACCGTGAGTATCTACCATCACCGATACTGGCTCGACCACTCCGATCGCATACGCTATCTGTATCGTGACCTTCTCCGCCACCCCCGCGGAGACGAGGTTCTTGGCTACATATCTCGCCGCATACGCCGCCGATCTATCCACTTTGGTAGGATCTTTGCCAGAAAACGCCCCGCCACCGTGGGGACAGCTGCCGCCATATGTATCGACTATGATTTTACGGCCGGTCAATCCCGCGTCACCCTGTGGACCTCCTATGACGAATCTGCCGGTGGGATTGATATGATATACGATATCTTTCGCTATCAGCTCCATAGGTATGACCGCTTTCACCACCTCTTCCACGATATCTTCCCTGAGTCTATTCTGCTCTATCTCCGGCGCATGCTGTGTAGAGACCACGACTGTCTTCACCTCTACCGGCTTTCCATCCCTGTATAGCACACTCACCTGAGCTTTGCCGTCGGGACGGAGATATGGAAGAGTTCCGTTTTTACGCACCTCCGCCAGTCTCGCGGTAATTTTGTGCGCCAGAGATATGGGAAGAGGCATCAACTCCTCGGTTTCGTTGCAGGCATAACCAAACATCAACCCCTGATCTCCCGCTCCGATATCTCCCGAAGCCTGATCGACACCCTGATTGATATCGGGGCTCTGCTCTCCTACACCGTTGAGGACTCCGGCGCTTCTGTAGTCGAATCCGAAACTCGCATCGGTATATCCGATCTCCCTGACCACCTCTCTCGCGATCTCCTGCATGGGTGCGTATGTGTGGGTCTTGAGCTCTCCGGCTATGATACAGTATCCATTGCTCAACATCGTCTCGCAGGCCACTCTGGCACTCTTGTCTCTCTCAATGATATAGTCGAGTATCGCATCGCTTATCTGATCGGCCATCTTGTCAGGATGGCCTTCGGTCACCGATTCGCTAGTGAATATATACTCTTTTGACATAATCTCGATATCCTTTTCAGTTTTTTTTATCGTTTTCTATGATCGCTGCAAGCTGTTGCGGTAAAATCCCCAAAGATCTCTCGACATCCTCAGTCTTGCCATGGGTGATAAATCCATCTTCATATTCGAAAGTGACGATTTCGGGTCGTTTCCCATATGGAGCCTCGGAGGAGAAGAACTCCTCTATCGCCGAAGCGACCCCTCCAATCCGTACACTATCGCTGAAAATATACCATTTTTCATATTTTTCAGATAGATACTCCAGCATATCGCCATCCAGAGGCTTGACGAATCTCAAATCCAGAATCGCCGGCTCTATGCCATCGAGAGATTCTGCTGTGGCCATAGCCCTGCCCACTCCGTTGCCATACCCCACGAACAGTACACCGTCTCCCTCTTTCAGAAGATGGGATTTTCCCGTTTCGTAGTCGGGAACATCGAAATCGTCCGCCATAAAAGAGGACCTCGGATATCTGATAGCCAGGGGAGTCGGAAACTCCACCGCGAAGTCGAGAGCCTTTTTCATACCCGTTTCGTTGAATGGCGCCATGAGAGTCATATTCGGAATGGGGCGCAGATAGGATATATCGAAAACTCCCTGGTGCGTCTCTCCATCTTCGCCTACGATACCGGCTCTGTCGATAGCGAATACGACTCCGAGATTCATCAGAGCTATATCGTGGACGACCTGGTCGTATCCCCTCTGTAAAAATGTCGAATATATGGCGCAAAAGGGCTTGAATCCCTCTTTCGCCAAAGGGCCCATCGATGTAACCGCATGCTGTTCGGCGATAGCCACATCCCAGAATCTGTCAGGATACCTCTCCAGCAGAGGAGTGAGGCCCGTTCCACCCGGCATCGCGGCTGTTACGCCCACGATGGAAGAGTCTCTTTCGGCGAGCTCCAAAAGTGTCTCCGAAAATATCTTCGTAGCGCTTTTTCCTCCGCCTCCTCCCGACAGAGGTGCACCGCTTTCTATATCGAAAGGGCCTACACCATGCCATCTCTCCACCTGTCCTTCGGCTATGGAGTATCCCTTTCCCTTGATCGTCTGAGCGTGTACGATGACAGGTTTTTTCATCTCTTTCGCCATCTCGAGAGTCTCTACGATGGAGCCTATATCGTGTCCATCTATAGGGCCGATATACTGCAAACCCAACTCTTCGAAGAGTATCCCCGGAGTTATGAGCCTCAACGACTCTTCGAACTTTTTCGCTACATACGATGCGCTTTCGGGCAGATGCTCCAGGAGAGATTCCGTCTTTTTTCTCACCTTCTGGTAGAAAGGGCCCGCCATCCCTTTGGAGAGATACCGGCTTATCGCTCCTATGGGTTTGGCGATACTCATTTCGTTGTCGTTGAGTATGATCACGACAGGATATTTCCTCTCTCCCAGTTCGTTGAGAGCTTCGTAAACCATTCCTGCACTCATACTCCCGTCTCCTATCATCACGACGGGAACCCTCTTCTCCCCCTTGAGGGATATGGCTTTGGCGGCTCCCACGGCTATCGATATGGATGTGGAGCTATGCCCCGCTTTGTAGTAGTCGAAAGGGGATTCGTCAGGAGATGTATATCCCGACACTCCTCCAAACCGTCTGAGAGTGTCGAAGTCGTCCCATCTGTCGGTAAGCAGTTTGTGGGCGTACGACTGGTGGGAAACATCGAAGATGAAGGGGTCTTTTGCAGGATCGAATACCTTGTGCATCGCCACTATCAAATCCACGGCTCCGAGAGTGGAGCTCAAGTGTCCACCATTTCTGCTGACGGTCCCCAGTATCTTCTCTCTCAACTTCCGAGCCAGACTCTCCAACTCTTCGATACTACTGTTTTTGATATTCACTCTATTTCGACTCCATAGCTTTTTCGAGAACGGCCAGCACGATTTTCCTGCACCTGTCGGCTTTGATCTTTTTGCCTTCGAGTCCGAGACTCTCCACAATCTCCCCATACCATCGATCGGTACACTCACTCTTCAGATACTCGGCGATACTCTCCGGAGTAACGGTCTCATCCATATCGATTCTGCGCAGAGGAAGCTTCCGGCACTCGATATCCTTTCTCTTCACCACTTTGGCAGATATCATCTCAGAGCCTCTTCGAGCACTTCGAACAGTCTATCGTTCTGCTTCTCGGTACCTACCGTAATCCTCACCGCGTTCATACCGTACGAAGCCAGATTCCTGATGATAACGCCTCTTCTGAAAAGATAGTCCGAAATCCTGTCCGACTCACCCTCTCTATCGAATAGATATGTGATGAAATTGGTAGCGCTGTCGATATACTCTATCCCGTGTTCGACTGCGAATTTTTCATATCTGCCCACCTCTCTGGCGTGTGTCGAGAGACTCTCCTGCAGAAACCGCTCATCTTTCAGTGCCGCCACAGCCGAAGCGAGAGAGATATTCGTGATATTGAATGGAGGTCGGACTTTGTGCAGGGCCGAAATCAACTCTTCGCACCCTATACCGTAACCCACTCTCAAACCCCCCATACCGTAAGCCTTCGAAAAGGTGCCGAGATAGAGCAGATTCGGATACTTCCCTATCAGTTTCGCCGGCTCCACCAGATATTTTTCATCCTTGTACGAAGCGTACTCCATATACGCCCCATCCACGACGAACAGTGTCTCTTCGGGGTCTCCCGCCTCCACTATCTTCTCTATATCCTCCGGCAACATCGCATCGCCGGTAGGATTGTTGGGTGTACAGAGATATACGATTTTCGGCCTCTCCCTCTGTATGATGGGGATGAACTCTTCCGGTCTGTGCTCCCAGCTTTCGCTTTTCAGCACTCTGGCCCCATGATGGGATGCATATATATCGTACATCGCGAAACTCACCGCGCTGGTCAATACGCTATCCCCCTCCTCGAGAAGCAGATGGGACACGAAAGAGAGTACCTGGTCGCTACCGGCTCCTATGACTATATTCGGCGAGGAGACTCCATACTTCCCTGCCAGAGCCTCTTTGAGTTCGTACATGCTATCGTCCGGATAGAGGTGCGCCTTGTCGGAATATTTCACTATCGCTTCTCTGACGAGAGGAGATGTCCCGAGGGGATTTTCGTTGGAGGCCAGTTTCACCACGCTCTCTTCATCTATTCCGAACTCTCTCACCACGAGCTCTATCGGCTTTCCCGCTTCATAGACAGCGAGCTCTTCGAGATATCTCTTTATCTTCATAACATCCCCTAAATATCGTTGCTCTCTTTTACATAGGAGCCGAGAAACTTGATCGAATCCCTGTGCCTTTCGAAAATATTTTTTATATTTTCATCATCTCTGTGTCCGTCGAACTCTATGAAAAATATCGAAACCCCCCCGACGATATGGGATTTGATTTTGGTCAAATCTATATTGGCATCTTTGAAATCGTTTAGAAAATCGACGAGCGCGCCGGGCCTGTTCGGCAGTTTGACCAGTATCGTCGTCTTGTCGTTTCCGCTCGGAGCGTTTTCGAAATCGCTCACGATAAAGAATCTCGTTCTATTGTTTCCCTCATCCTCGATATTCTGGAAAAGCATAGGGAGTCTGTAGAGTTTCGCCGCGACCTCGGCACAAATCGCCGCCGATGTGGGATCCTCGGCGGCAAGCTGGGCCGCTTTTGCGGTAGATTCGACCGGTATCTGCTCCACCCCGTCCAGACCCGTATCTTCGAGAAACTGCGAACACTGCCCAAAGGCTATATCTTTGGAATATATTCTCCTGATATCCTTGATATCTTCCGCTTTCGTAGCGAGTACATGATGGATATCGATCATCACTTCGGCTATGATTTTGAGGTTGTAATCACTCAGACACGATATGGTGTCGCTGACGATACCGTTGAAGCTGTTCTCTATCGGAACCACTCCGAATTTCGCCTGTTTTCTGGCCACCTCTCTGAATACACCCTTTATCGTATGTATGGGGATATAGGAGCTCATGGCGCCGAATTTGCTTTCGGCCGCCTGGTGGGTGAAACTGGCTTCGGGCCCGAGAAACGCTATCCTCTCCGGCAATTCGAAATTCCTCGCCACGGCGAAAAGTTCGAGAAAGAGCGCGTCTATGGCACTATCGGTGAGAATACCGTTCTCCTCTCTGTTTTTTCTCTTCAGCCTCTCGAGTATCTCCTGCTCTCTCTCGGGACGGTATATGGGCGCTCCGGTACTGTTTTTGAACACTCCGACCTCATGCACCACTCTCAACCTGCGGTTGAACAGCTCCAGCAGGCTGTCATCTATCTCGTCTATCTCTCTCCTCAACTCCTGAAGTCTCATAAAGCTCTCCTCTACTTTTCGAGATAGGCCTTCTCCAGCCTCGTCTGATCTTCGAAACTCTCTCTATCTCTGATCTTTCTACACTCTCCGCCACTACAGGCTATCTCCGCGGCCCTTCCTCTGGTGTTGTAGTTGCTCGACATGGTAAAGCCATACGCTCCCGCACTCCCGATCACCAGAAGGTCTCCGGGTTTCGTCGGTGGCAGAGGTCTCTCTCTGGCGAATCTGTCGCCCGTTTCGCATATGGGACCGACGATATCGGCCGGACTCTCTTCTCCACGGACTCCGATCACCTCCACTTTGTGATAGGCATCGTACAGGGAAGGTCTCAGCAGATCGTTCATGGCACCGTCGACGATAACGAATCTCTTCTTGCCGTTGCTCTTTTCATATATGACTCTCGTCAGAAGCCAACCCGCATTCGCCGTGAGAAATCTGCCGGGTTCGCATACGAGAGTGAGGTCGAGCCCTTTGGTGGCTCTGGATATCGCTTCTGCATAATTCGCGGGGGATATGGTCTCTTCACTGTCGTAAACCACTCCGAGACCGCCTCCTACATCGAAAAACTTTATATCGATATCTATCGCTTTGAGAGATCTCACCAGATCGGCCACCATATTCGCGGCCTCCTCTATGGGGGAGAGGTCCGTCAACTGCGAACCGATATGAAAATGTATTCCGATGGGATCGAGATGATCCGAATTTTTGGCACGGATATATATCCTCTTCGCGGTATCGATATCGACACCGAACTTGTTTTCATGCAGACCGGTAGAGATGTATGGGTGGGTTTTTGGATCCACATCGGGATTGACCCTGACGGAGATACGGGCTTTCACGCCGAGAGATTCCGCTATCTTCTCCACTCTCCGCATCTCCGCTTCACTCTCGAGATTTATCATCAGAATATCTTCTCTCAGAGCCTTCTCTATCTCGTCGTCCCTCTTCCCAACTCCGGAAAATATGATCTTGTATCTCTGAACTCCCGCCATGAGAGCCCTCTCGACCTCTCCGATACTCACACAGTCCGCCCCTGCACCGAGCTTCGCGAAATGGGAGATTACCGATAGATTCGAATTGGCTTTTACAGCATAGGCAATCAGTGATTTTTGACCGGAAAAAGCCTCTTTCAGCTCTTCGTAACTCTGCTCCATGGCATCGAAATCGTAAACATACAGAGGCGTCCCGTACTCTTCCGCCAACTTCTCAAAATCGATCTTCATGATATCCGCCACCCTTTTTTCGTTGCTTTTCGAATGGGGGATATTCTATCCAATTTTTCATTTATATTGAAAACCTGTTCTCTATGGGGAATCTACCCGAAATATCCGTATCTCTCCAACTCCAATCCATATTTTCGGGAAAGCTCCCTGTTGGTATCCTCGTGAAAAGAGAGTATTTTCCGTGAATACTCTTCATCGAGAAAAGCTCTCTCCCACCCTATCTCGTTCAGCAGTGAAGCCACTATACCGAAAGGGAGTATATCCGAGATTCTGTTTTGAAGCTTTTTCGGCACGAACGAATTCACCAGTCTCATCGCGCATAGCAGAGCGTAGGAGTCCCTGCCGTTCGTCCTCTCTCCACTCAGAGGCTCTCTATACTCGACCCCCATAAAAGATGAAATTCTCTCCAGAAATCCCCTCCGGTCACTCTTGAGCATCTCGTATGGAAGAACGAGAAGATTCTCTTCACCGAAAACCTCGGCATAGTACTCCACCCACTTCAGATAATTCATGGAGTGAATATCCATCAACGCATCTCTTCCGTAGAATATCCTGCCGAACTCTCCCCTCTTTACCGAGAGAAACTTCGCGACCGAACGATGGTATCCGCCCCTTATCGCCTGTCTGTATATCGATTCGACGAAGAGATCCTGTCTGCGAAGAACGAATATCACCTTCGCTCCCGGAAAGGCTTTCGAGAGGTGGTGCGCTATCTGCGGGGCGTTACAGAAGTTCATCCTCGAAGAGCCGGACATCAACTCGTTGCTGTATAGTATCTTGCCGCCTTCGGGCATGGCCTCCACGATTTTCCGATAATCGACTTCCGAGAGGTCGAAAGGCCGTGATACGAAAATGGATGAAAAGAGTCCTGCGAACTCCATATCCTTTTTGCGGTCGTCTATCTCCGAATCGTAATGTTTGCCCAGATATACGATATCCAGCAGTGGAAAAAAGTTTTTCTGCAGATAGGATGTCGCCGTTTTGGGCAATCCTATATGAAAATAGTATTCCGTCTCGTTATCCATCCGTCACCCCCTCGAAAGAGACTATTTTACACTCTCACCCCTTAGTCCGGGACCAACCGTGCCGGGATAATTCGGGATTAACCATTGTTGTGAGAGAATAGCGAAAGTCACGCAATGCATCGGAGAGAACATGATGAAGAGAGCGGTCGAGCGCGAAGAGGTGGAGAGTGTATGTACCTATTGCGGTGTCGGATGCGATATAGTCGGGGTCAGAGAAGATGGCAGACTGACCGGTATATATGCCAGAAAAGACGGTGTCGTGAGCCAGGGCAAACTATGTATCAAGGGGCGATTCGGCCACACCTTTCTCGAATCGAGAGAGAGGATATCCACCCCTCTCGTAAGCCGTCGTTTTCTGGAGAGAGAAAACGCTCTGGCCCTGAAGTACGCCCGAAAGCTGGAGGATTACGACGACGATTGGATGAGTTGCGACCTGGATACGGCACTGAGTATGGCATCCGAGAAACTATCCGAAATCAAAGAGAGATACGGCGGAGACTCCTTCTGCGCTATCGGCGGAGCCCGTACCAGCTGTGAAAGCGCGTATCTGTTTCAAAAATTCTGCAGAGAGAGCATGGGCTCCCCGCATGTGGACAACTGCGCCAGGGTCTGCCACTCCCCGAGTCTCAGAGGATTGAAGGAGACCATAGGAGAGGGGGCCGCCACCAATCCGTACAACGATATCTATGAAGCCGAATTCATGATAGTGATAGGGTCCAATACGGTCGAAGCGCATCCCATCATAGCCAACAGAATCCTGGAGACCGCGAGAATCAACAGAAACCTGGCCGTCATAGATGTGAGACGGACGAAGCTGGCCAACAGTGCCAAATACAACTGTATCATCCCTTTCGAATCCAACCTTCTCATACTCAATATGATGGCTCGTGTCATCCTCGAAGAGGAGCTATACGACAAGGAGTTCGTAGCCACCAGAACGAAAGGATTCGAAGAGTACAGACGGTCGATTCTCGAAGACCCGTACAGCGATCCCGCATTTTTCGAAAATGTAAAAGGGTACGAACATCTGAGTAAAACCATTCCCAATATAGCCAGGGAGTATGCGATAAAGAGGTCCATGATTCTATGGGGTCTCGGTGTAACGGAACATATAGACGGCTCCTACGCGGTGATGGCCATCACGCACCTCGCTCTACTGACGGGAAATATCGGCAGGAGTGGCGCCGGGCTGATGCCGCTGAGAGGTCAGAACAATGTTCAGGGAGCCTGCGACATGGGGTGTCTGCCATACTATGGCCCCGACTATACCGAACCCGAACGGATAGGCAAAACCACTCCCGAACTGATCGATTCGATGCTTTCCGGAGAGATAAAGGCTCTTCTGAATATGGGAGAAGATATCGCCCATATCCATCCCAATGTCAACAAGAGTGAAAAGGCTCTGAAAAATCTCGACTTCACGATGGTACTGGAGCTTTTCATGACGGAAACGGCGAAGAGAGGAGATATCGTCATAGGTGTAAAATCCGCATATGAAAAGAGCGGTGTCTATATAAACGCCATGAGGAGACTGCACCTTTCGAGTCCTCTCGTGGATAGCGACCTGCCGGACGACTGGGAGGTTCTCGCCACACTGGACAGAAAGATGGGAGGAGGCTTCGACTACGATTCGAGTGAAGATGTCTGGAACGAAGTGAGACGAACCGCCTCGCAGAGATTTAGCGGAGCGGCCTACTACAGACTCAGAAGACACAGCAGGAGAGGTATGCAGTGGCCCATATATCACGAAGACACTCCAATCCTGCATCTGCTGGACTTCCGCACCGACGACGGTCTCGGGAGATTCGTCTATCACGGCTGGAAAAAGAGAGGTATGGTATCGGATATCATGGATGGCTCCTTCAACGGCAAGAGAGGAGCTTTGACGAGGTATCTGACGACGGGAAGGGTATTGACACACTACAACAATTCGGCACAGACATCACGATGTAAAAGACTGGAAAAAAAGTATGAAAAGGATATCGTTCTCGCCAATCCCGCCGAGGAGGAGCTGTTTGGAGATATGGTCGTACTACGAACTCCATGGGGAGAGAGCGACGCCCTGCCGGTCGAATATAGCGACTCGATAGTCGAAGGGACGATATTCACCACCTTCCACCACGCCAAAAGCGGAATAAACAGACTCTTCGGAGACGACCGGGACGAACTGGTATATACTGCATGTTTCAAATCTCTGAAAGTGGAGGTCATTCCCGTCGGAGACAGTATAGGATGTAGCTGAGATGGGAAGAGAGAAAAACAGAAAATTCGGAGCCAGGTCGGAGAGTATCGCGGTCGCATACCTCGAAAGGGCTTCATTCAGGATAGTGGAGAGAAACTTCTATGCCGGAAAAATCGGAGAGATAGATATCATAGCTCAAAAAGATGGAGTGTTGCATTTCGTGGAGGTCAAGAGTTCGAGAAGAGACTTCGACCCCATCTACAATATCACACCCGCGAAACTCAAAAGGGTTATAGATTCGGCATATATCTATATGAAACGAAAAGGTATCGATTCGGCGTTTTCGATAGATGCTCTCATCATCAGGGGAGAAGAGGTGGAGCTTATAGAGAATATCACCATGTGACCTCTCCACTCCATCTACATATCAGAATACGATCAAATCGTCGTCATCGTCCTCGACGCACATATCGTCGTCCTCTTCGCATCTGGCGGTATCTTCTCTCTTTTTCTCCTGATTGAGCATCGACTGGAACTCCATCAGGGATATGGGTTTGGAAAAGAGATATCCCTGGAAATAGTCGGCTCCATGCTCTCTCAGTATGCCGGCCTCCTCCTCTCTCTCTATACCTTCGGCTATGACATTCATCCCAAAAGTGTGGGCCAGTTTGATTATCGTTGAGACGATATGGTTGTTTCGGTCGTTCATATCGATATCCGTGACGAAACTCCTATCTATCTTGAGAGTGTCTATCGGAAAGTCTGCCAGATACGAGAACGACGAATATCCCGTACCGAAATCGTCGAGAGATATATCGAGACCGAGCTTTTTCATCGCCGTCAGCTTCTCCTGTGTCATTTCGGGGTTGACCATCGAAGCGTGCTCCGTAATCTCCATCTTGATTCTGAACGGTTTGAAATCGTACTCTTTTATCAGTTTTGTCAGATTCGGGATGAACTCCTCATCTTCGAGCTCTTTCAGAGAGAGATTTATGGAGAGCTGTATAGGCATGAAACCGAACTTTTTCCAGTTGTGAAGCTGGATGATGGATTCTCTCAATACATATCTCCCTATATCCATGATCAGATCGCTCTTTTCGGCAATAGGGATGAAGAGACCGGGCATGATAAGCCCCTTTTCAGGATGTTGCCACCTGAGTAGCACTTCGGCACCTGCGACTGTTTTGTCCTTCGCGTCGAAGATAGGCTGGAAAAAGAGTTTGAAATGCTTTTCGGCGAGAGATTTCTTGATATCGGCCATGATCTCAATCTCCCGATGAGCCTCTTTGGCCAGTCTCGAAGAGGATACGACGAGTTGGTTGCCTCCATTCTCCTGAGCCTTGTACAGAGCACCGTAGGTACTGTTCAGCAGAGTATACAGAGTCCCGTTTTCGGGAAACTTTCCAGCCCCCATGGAAAATGTGATATTGTGTTCGGTCGCTCTGGAGCCCAGAGATGCGTTGAGCATACTTCTGAAGTGATCGGCCACCTCGTAGAGCTCTTCGGACTTTTTGAGATCTTTTATGATGATCATGAAATCTTCGTGGAGAAGGTGATATACACTGTATTTACTCCCGTTTTCACTCCTGAGATCTCTCAACCTGTTGGCCATCATGGAGATGATGTCGTTCATCTCCTGAAAACCTATGATCGACCGAATTTTGGAAAAATCGTCTATCTCCACGATCAATAGAGCGAAACGGTTGTTTTTACTCGATATATGGGTCATCGAGACCAGATCCATAAACGCCTTTTCCTGGTTCGGGAGTCCCGTATAGGAGTTGACCAGCTCCTTTTCCCGTGAAACTTTCTCGGCGAAAGGGTTCTGGATATTGATGATATGATAGAGGTCGGTACTGTTTTTCATCTTGACGGAACGCACCTGTATATTGACATCCTCTACCGTTCTCTCACCCTTGATTTTCGCTTTGACCAGGATGGTGGGGTATTGGGAGTGTTTACGATCGTGAAACTCTATCAACTCGCCTATCGTGATCCACCCCTTGGTGACGGCCGTCTCGAAGAGAGGCATCGACTGCATATCTTCGAGCATCTCTCCCGGAGCGATCATATATATCTTTTTCATGATGTGGTTGGCGAATATGATTCTCTGTCTGTTTTCCACGATGATAAAGGCATCGTGACTCGCATCCAGCGCCGGTCTGAACAGCTGTACCAGAGCCGATTCGCTTCGTCTCCCCCTCTCCTCTTCACTCTTTCTGGATGTCTTTCCGAAAAACATTTTCAACCCACTTCCATCTCTATGATTTCCCCATCCGATGAACCGCAACGAAGCGTAATCTCCGTTTCGGATTCCATTATTGGACAGATTGGAAGTTATTATATAACACTATACTTTAATCGGCTTTTGAGATGGGATATCCCATAATGCGCCCAAGCCCGCCATCCATGTATGACGGTTTCATGATGTAGCAGGATGAAAAGCGTCACCTTCAAATAGGAGAATTTTTATGCCATATTAGTGAAAAATGTGTATAATCTCCGGATAAATCCAAGAAAAAAGGAAAAAGAATGGGTAAATATATAGAACTCAATAGTGAAAATTTCGAAAGTACGGTCGCGGAGGGTGTATCTCTCGTGGATTTCTGGGCACCATGGTGCGGACCCTGCCGTATGATAGCTCCCGTCATAGAGGAGCTCGCCGAAGATTTCGACGGCAGAGCCAAAATCTGCAAAGTCAACACCGACGAAGAGCAGGAGATAGCTATGAAGTTCGGCATCCGCTCCATCCCCACCATACTCTTCTTCAAAGATGGTGAAATCGTAGACCAGATGGTAGGTGCCGCCGGCAAAGATGTCTTCGCGCAAAAACTCGAAGCTCTACTCTGAAAACCGGCACTTTTCACTCTCCGCACTCTCCGTGCGGAGATATATCCCACATAGAAATCGGATTCCAAAAGTTTATCATCAGTTCATCATGCTATGATTTGGTGAGAGATTTTCGATACTGTCGACATCAATGAAAATTTCGATAAAAAGGGGGAAACAGCCATGCTCGATTGTGCTATCGTAGGAGGAGGGCCGGCAGGTTTGACAGCCGGTCTCTACGCCACGAGAGGCGGACTGGAAAATGTCGTGATGTACGAGATGGGGATGCCTGGAGGACAGATTACCCAGAGTAGCGAGATAGAGAACTATCCCGGCTCGTTCAGGGAAGATCCGCCATTGACCGGCATGGAACTCATGGAGAGTTGGCCCGCTCAATGTATGCATTTCGGTTTGAAACACGAGATGAAAGAGGTCTCTTCCATCACTAAAGAGGGAGATGTCTTCATCCTGAAAGTCGGAGAAGAGAGAGTGGAAGCCAAAACCGTGGTCGTCTGTACCGGAAGTACCCCCAAACGGGCCGGGTTCGATGGTGAGGATACCTTTTTCGGCAAGGGTGTCAGCACATGTGCGACATGTGACGGATTTTTCTATAGAAATCAGGAGGTCGGAGTACTCGGAGGCGGGGATACGGCTCTCGAAGAGGCTCTTTATCTGACCAACATCTGCTCCAAAGTCTATCTGATACATAGAAGAGAGCAATTCAGGGCCGCGCCTCCTACCGTCAAAAGGGTCATGGAAAACGACAAGATAGAGATCGTGACGAACGCCTCCATAGATCATGCGTATGGAGATCAGATGGGGCTCAAAGGGGTCGAGATATCTTTCAGCGACGGCAGAGAGAATATGAAACTCGATATCCCGGGCCTTTTCGTATTCGTAGGTAGCGATGTGAACAATGGAATCCTTCGACAGGAGGATGGAAGCTTTCTCTGTGAGACCAACGAGCAGGGGCAGATAGTCGTGGATCTCAACATGAAGACCTCGGTTCCCGGCCTCTTCGCCGCGGGAGATATCAGAATCGACGCCGCGAGACAGGTCGTTTGCGCGGCATCGGACGGTGCCATAGCGGGAATGCAGGCACTACATTATGTACAGGAGCATTGACAGATGATTAATATCGGAATACTCGGCTCTACGGGCAGAATGGGAGAACATCTCATCTCCAACTGCATCGAAGACAGTGAGCTGAATCTATCCGTCGTTCATGTATTCGACGAACTCAAAATCACTCTTCCAAAAGATGTGCTGATTACCAACCAGATTTCGACACTTCTGGAAAATTGCGATGTCGTAGTGGACTTTTCCGCTCCATCGGCCACGCAGGAGCTATGCGAAGAGGCGATGAAGATTCCCAGGGCTCTCGTCGTAGCCACCACCGGACTCACGGCGCATCAGCAAAATCTGCTGACCCAGGCATCTGCGGAGATGCCCGTTCTCTACTCGTCGAACATGTCCGCGGGAATAGCTCTACTCAAACAGCTTGTCGAAAAGGTCTCCGCGACTCTAAGGGATTTCGACATAGAGATAGTGGAGATGCACCACAGACACAAAGTGGACGCTCCAAGCGGTACGGCACTGACTCTCGCGGAGTTCGCCGCCAAAGGCCGTGGATTGGACCTCGATGATGTCAGAGTGAGTGGCAGAGACGGCCAAATCGGCCCCAGAAGCTCCGATGAGATAGCCGTAATGGCTCTCAGAGGAGGAGATATAGTGGGTAGGCATACCGTCGGATTCTACAATGACGGAGAGTATATCGAACTGAACCATACGGCAACGAGCAGAGAGACCTTCTCCAAGGGTGCGCTCCGGGCGGCGAAGTGGCTCGCTGGACAGGAAGCCGGCTTCTACAGCATCAACGACTGTCTCGGTATTTGAGACCACCCGTCTCCCGATATACAGTCAAACAACGAAAAAGGATTGGATTATGTGTGCCGTCGTCGGTGTATTCGGCAGTGAAAACGCTTCCAAAATAGCTTATTACTCTCTATTCGCAATGCAACACAGAGGACAGGAGTCGTCGGGTATCAGCAGTGCCGACGGCGACAGAATACACCTCATCAAGGATAGAGGTCTCGTAACCGAGATATTCGACGAAGATTCACTCGGACTCCTGCGTGGAAAGTGTGCGATAGGACACAACAGATACTCCACCGCAGGCAAAGACTCCGTACTGGACGCCCAGCCGGTATTCGCCAGATACAAGCTCGGAGAAATCTCCGTGGCGCACAACGGGAATCTCGTCAACAAATATCGGGTCAGAAACGAACTCATAGAGAATGGCGCCATATTTCAGACCGATATGGATACCGAGAATATCGTTCACCTCATCGCCAAGAGCAAAGAGAGTCATCTGATAGACCGGATAAGGGATACGATAGGCAAAATCGAAGGGGCATACTGCCTCATCATACAGAGCAGATCCAAAATGTTCGTCATCAGGGACAGATACGGCATCAGGCCTCTGAGCCTGGGAAGACTCCCGGACGGTGGCTACATCGTCGCCAGTGAGACATGCGCTTTCGATCTCGTGGATGCCAAATTCATACGGGATGTGGAACCGGGCGAGATGCTGATTTTCGAAGATGGCAAGGAGCCTATATCGGAGATACTGTTCAAATCGGACTATAGACCGTGCGCCTTCGAATATATATACTTCGCCCGTCCCGATTCTATCATAGATGGGAAAAATGTCTATGAGACGAGAGTCAAAATGGGAAATATCCTCGCGAGTGAAAAACCGGCGGATGTGGATATCGTTCTCGCGGTTCCCGACAGCGGAGTGGCGGCCGCGATGGGCTATGCGGAAGGTCTCGGGATAGATTTCGAAATGGGTATCGTGAGAAACCACTATGTGGGAAGGACATTCATAGAACCGACACAGAAGATACGGGACCTCAAAGTCAAACTCAAACTCTCGCCAATACGATATCTCATAGAGGGAAAGAGGGTGGCTATCGTGGACGACTCTCTCGTCAGAGGGACCACATCCGGAAGAATCGTCAGAATGCTCAGAGATGCCGGTGCCACCGAAGTCCATATGCGTATCGCCGCACCGGAGATAAAATATCCATGCAGATACGGCATAGATACACCGACGAAAGAGGAGTTGATATCGAATCGATTCACACCCGGGCAGATAGCCGACCATATCGGGGCGGATTCGGTAGGTTTCCTCTCTATTGACGGTCTCGTGGATGCTATCGGCAGAGAGAGGAGATACTCTCTCGTCAGCTTCGACGGAGACTACTTCGCCGGGGGTTGCGCCGAATCGGTAGAGTGCGGGGAGTACTGATTGAGTCGAAACCGAATACCAGAATATAGGCGTATCGAAACATTCGGCCGCTATCTGAAGAGAGAGTATGGCAAAAAAGTCGTCAAGATTCCAATCGGCCTGAGCGGATTCACATGCCCCAACATCGACGGTACGGTAGCGAGAGGGGGATGTACTTTCTGCCTGAACGAATCTTTCAGCCCCAATCTCGCGTCGGGTGAAAAGAGGATACACCTCAATCTCTCCACCCCTTCCAATCCGATACTCGACAGACAATTGAGAGAACTGGACGAGCAGATACGCACGACCAGAGAACGGATGAGAGTCGATTACGGAGCGGAAAAGTTTCTCGTCTATTTTCAATCGTTCACGAATACATACGCACCGTTCGAAACTCTCGAAACTCTCTATCTCAAAGCCCTCGAGTACGACGATGTCATAGGTCTCAGCATCGGCACCAGAAGCGATTGCGTCGAGGAGCGGGTACTGAGACTGCTATCCGAAATATCACGGGACAAAGAGGTATGGATAGAGTTCGGTATACAGTCGGTATTCGATGAGACTCTCGAGAGGATAAACAGAGGTCACGACGCTCTCAATGTACGGGAAGCCATAGAGAGGAGCAAAGCTCACGGCCTCGATGTGTGCGGTCACCTCATCTTCGGGCTACCGGGTGAAAATCGCGAAATGATGATAGAGTCGGCGAAGAGAGCGTACGAATGGGGGATAGATTCGGTCAAATACCATCCGCTCTATGTAGTCAAAAACACTCTTCTGGCGAACGAATACAGAAGGGGTGAATTCTCCCCTATCTCGATGGAGGAGTATATCGAGACTCTCATAGAGGCGATATCTCTGAAACCCGAGAATATCAGCGTACAGAGAGTGACGGCCGGTATAGACGACGATACTCTTCTCGCCCCCCAATGGTGCGGATGGAGCAAAAACAGGGTGATGGGGGCCATAAGGGATGCTCTGGCGAAGGCCGGATACATATATTGACTATCCTTTTATAGATATCTTCGTCGCCCTCTTTCCATACTTTTTTATCATATAATAGAGCTTTTTGGCATTTTTGGGATGTAGTCTTATACAGCCATGAGAAGCCGGCCTGCCCAGATGCCTGATGGAGTAGGTGCCGTGTATCGCGTATCCACCTTTGAAAAATACAGAATAGGGCATAGGAGAGTTGTGATACTTTCTCGAATAGTGCATCCTCTCCAGAGTATCGGGTCGATACCTTCCCACAGGGGTGTAGTATCCTCGTCTCGCCGTCGAAACTCTCCAGCGATATAGGTGTTTGCCGTTGAGAAAGATATCCATACTCTGTCTGCTTTTGTTCACGAAAACTTCGAGCGTATCTATCGCCGGATTTTCGAGACTCTTCATCTGCAGATATCTCGTCGGGATATCTTCGGGCATAGGCAAAACGATACTCTTCAATGAGAGATAGAGTTTCGGGTCCCATTTCGTCTCGACGACGCCGCCATCATCGCCACTGTCTCCGATAGATTCTCCCCCGTCATGGACACTCCTGCCATACTCTCTATCCGGTATCGACATACCATACGGAGTCTCTTCTCTGCCCCCTACGGGAGAGTCTCCTCTCGTCGACAAACATATCGGAGCGCTCTTCTCCGTGTGGTCGTGAGTGATATAGGGACTCTCATCACTCAACAGAGATATCATCTTTTTCGTAAACTCTTCCG
>Ga0256913_10000694_pt1 | contig 17532 bp, 18 predicted proteins | sample Axial_MatmetaG_FD_185970 | JGI IMG/M metagenome (GOLD analysis project Ga0256913, IMG submission 185970) | Deep-sea worm associated microbial mat communities from Axial Seamount, Juan de Fuca Ridge, Pacific Ocean - Axial_Mat | ecosystem: Environmental > Aquatic > Marine > Oceanic > Microbial... | reverse complement strand
TAACCCCTAACTCATAACTCATAACCCCTAACTCATAACCCCTAACGTTTCAGCCTTACAGGTTTTTACCATGACAATGTTTATATTTTTTACCGCTACCGCAAGGGCAGGGGTCATTACGTCCGATTTTTTTCTCTCTTTTAACCGGTTGTGTTTTCTGTTCCTGTTGTGTGTTGCTATGAGCTTGTGACAGCAAGTCGGAACGCCCTTCTTTAAGTTCCGACATATCGGTTCTTCTCGGGATCTGAGCTTCCTGAAGTTTAGCTTCTCTGCCCGGGAGATGACATTTAACCAAGAATGAATCAATCTCCTTGTTGATTTTTTGAATCATCGTTTTAAAAAGTTCAAATGATTCAAACTTATAAATCAACAGCGGGTCTTTCTGTTCATAAGTAGCAGCCTGCACCGACTGTTTCAGGTCGTCAAGTTCGCGAAGGTGTTCTTTCCATTCATTATCAATATGGCTCAAAGTAACCCCTTTTTCGATTGCGAGAAGGACTTCCTGTCCATCGTTTTCAACAGCTTTTTTAAGGTTTGCAACAACCTGCATCTCCTTTTTGCCATCTGTTACAGGAATGGCGATATTCTCATATTGTGAATTATTTTCATAAACGTCCTTGATCACCGGCATAGCACTTTCGCGTATTCTCTCATTCTTCAGCTTATACGATTTATATACGGTTTCGAAAATCCGGTCGGTTATTTCCTCTGTTTTTTTCGACAGGAAATCATCTTCATTGTAAGGGCTTTCGATAGCAAAAACCGTAATAAGTTCGCGGCAGAAGCCATCATAATCCCTGCTATCCTGATGTTCGATAACAATCTGTTCTATTGCATCATACATCATATTTGAGATGTCAATTGCCAGCCGTTCGCCGAACAATGCGTGTCGACGTTTTTTATAAATCACCTCACGCTGCGCATTCATAACATCATCATATTCAAGCAGACGTTTACGGATACCGAAGTTGTTTTCCTCTACTTTTTTCTGAGCTCTTTCAATGGATTTTGTAATCATAGAATGCTGAATCACTTCACCTTCCTTAATACCCATACGGTCCATAATCTTAGCGATTCTTTCAGAGCCGAACATTCTCATCAGGTCATCTTCGAGACTGACAAAGAACTGGGAGCTTCCGGGATCGCCCTGCCTTCCTGCACGACCACGCAACTGACGGTCAACACGTCTTGACTCGTGACGCTCGGTACCTACAATTGCAAGTCCTCCGGCTTCAGTCACCCCTTCACCAAGCTTAATGTCGGTACCACGACCGGCCATATTAGTAGCAATAGTTACAGTACCCGGCTGACCTGCTTCCTTGACGACCTGGGCTTCACGCTGGTGAAGTTTTGCATTCAGAACGTTATGCTTTATCTTTCTTCTGTTAAGCATCCGGCTCAACAGTTCCGAGGTCTCTACCGAAGTAGTACCAACAAGGACAGGTCTTCCCGCCTTAACAAGTTTATCAATTTCATCAATAACGGAATTAAATTTTTCTCTTTTAGTTTTAAAAACCATATCCTCCCTATCGTCTCTGACAATAGGTTTATTTGTAGGAATTACAACCACTTCAAGTTTGTAGATATCCCAAAGTTCACCGGCTTCCGTCTCGGCAGTACCTGTCATACCGGCAAGCTTTTTATACATTCTGAAATAGTTCTGTAGAGTAATGGTAGCATACGTTTGGGTAGCAGCTTCAACTTTCACATCTTCCTTTGCTTCGATAGCCTGGTGCAACCCGTCGGAGTATCTACGACCTTCCATTATACGGCCGGTTTGCTCATCAACAATCTTCACCTTGTTGTCAATGATTACATACTCCACATCATTCTCAAACATAGTGTATGCTTTTATCAACTGGTTGACGGTATGTACTTTCTCAGATTTTATTGAGAAGTCGCGTAAAATTTCATCTTTTTTCTCAATCTTTTTTTCTTCCGGAAGGTCAGACTTTTCAAGTTCGGCGAGGTCAGCACCAACGTCAGGCAGGATATAAAATTCAGGGTCGTTTGCCACATCATTAACAAAATCAATACCTTTATCGGTAAGATCAACAGCGTTATTTTTTTCATCAATAACAAAATAGATATCATCGGTTATGATATGCATATTTTTAGCCTGTTCCTGCAGATAGAAATTTTCGGTTTTCTGCATCAAAAGTCTGTTTCCCTCTTCGCTAAGCAATTTTATAAGAGCTTTATTTTTCGGCAGGCCTTTATAAGCACGTAAAAGCAATTCGCCGGCCTTTTTTTCATTATCGGAATTGGAACCGTCGGCAAGAAGTTTTTTTGCTTCGGCAATTATCTTTGTAACCAAAGCCTTTTGCACATTATACAATCTTTGAATATGCGGTTTAAACTCATTAAATTCCTGATCATCACCCTTTGGTGTGGGCCCTGAGATAATAAGAGGAGTACGTGCATCATCAATAAGAACGGAGTCAACCTCATCCACAATAGTATAGTTATGAACCCGTTGCACAAGCTCATCAGGAAAGGCTGTCATATTATCTCTCAGGTAGTCAAATCCGAATTCATTGTTGGTTCCATAAGTTATATCGGCGAGATATGCCTCTCTACGCTGTTGTGAGTTAGGTTGATGTTTGTCGATACAATCAACTTTAAGCCCGTGAAATTCGTGAAGGACCCCCATCCATTCGGAGTCACGTTTTGCAAGATAGTCGTTCACTGTGACAATATGAACTCCTTTGCCGGGCAATGCATTAAGATAGACCGGCAGGGTTGCAACAAGCGTTTTACCTTCACCGGTAGCCATTTCTGCAATTTTACCCTGATGAAGGACAATACCACCTATAAGCTGCACATCATAATGAACCATATCCCACTTGATAAGGTTTCCACCGGCCATCCATTCATTTTTAAAAAGGGCTTTATCGCCCACGATAGACACGTGGTCGCGTGTTGCTGCAAGCTGACGGTCAAAATCATTAGCAGTTACTTCAACAACATCATTTTCCTTAAACCTACGTGCAGTCTCTTTCATAACAGAAAAAGCCTCGGGAAGAATTTCATTCAGTTTATCCTGAGTTTTATCATATATCTTCTTTTCCAGATCGTCAATCTTTTTCCATATCTTTTCTTTTTCATCAACATCAAGATCCTGATCATCATTGATTTGTGCCTTATAAGCTTCTATCTGCTTTTCATCTTCCGCAATATGTTCGGCTATTTTCTTTTTAAACTCAGCGGTTTTAGCCCTCAGCTCATCATTGCTAAGCTTTTCTATCGTTTCATAAGCCTTTAAAACATCATTGAGAATAGGTTTTAGGGACTTTATATCACGATCGGATTTTGATCCGAGAAATTTCTTTATAAATGATACCATAACAGCATAATTAATTCAATAGTAGAAAAACAAAAACCAAGAGCATTATCATATCAACAATCATTCCTTTGACAATACGTCATAATTTTCAACGCACAAAATTAGTTTAAATTTTTATTTTCCCTGTTTCTTTATTTGCGGAAGTGTTAATTTTTCAAAAACCGATTCTATATTTTCCGAAGGTTTAGGGGCAGGATACTGCGATATTTCGCCATCACTGTTTATCAAAACAAATAGTGGAAAAGTTTTAACCCCATAATTTCTTAACACATCAAAGCTATCGCCGTTATAAAGAAAAGTCCAGCCATATCCTTTCTCCTTAACCAGTTTCCTGACTATCTGCGGTTCTTCATCCAGAGACACCATAACAAAATGAATTTTTTTATTATACTTTTCATATACATTCTTCAAAATCTTCATCTCGCCAAGGCTTGCATAACTCCATGTGGTAAGAAATCCAAGATAAACAGGTTTACCATAAAAAGAAGAGAGCTTCATCGTATCACCATAAATATCCGGCAAGGTTATATCAGGAGTTTTCGTGCCCTTACTCAGCTTAGTAAGCATTTTAATAATATTTCCAGCCATCAACCGGTGTTCGGGGAAAATATCATTTTCCGATACATCATTCAGCATATTTATGATATTCACTTGATAGTAATTGCCTGAATAGTAGATGTCTTTCAGTTCCTTGAGCATCACCAACTCACGAATCACCTCATTTCGCAGCAATGTATCTTTACCCAGTGAATCAAGCAAAGCCGTATAGCTTGACAGATAATTCACGTTATATTCCAAGTCTGCAACAGTTGCTGTTTTTGAAACAGAAGTTATATAATGATTGAAAAACTGATTGAAGAAAAACATATACTCAGGATGATTATAAAGCACAGGCTTACCCTCAAAATACTTTTTAAATAACTCGGGCCTTCGTGTTGGTGCTCCGGCAAGTTCAACCTCCCCAATTTTATAGAAAATATAATTTTTAAAAAAGCTGTTATCGATAGTATCATACATGACTTTCATCGAATCGGCGAAATTATAAACAAGATACCGCTGTCGGCGGATATATATTTGCGTGAAATTCTTTTCAATAAAGTTATTATAAACAATATTAAAATCTGAGATCAAAGAGTTCAGATCAGGCTTGCGGCTCGAAATAATGGTGCATGGCAACTGTTCCTGAGCAGTATAGGGGCGGTAAAGATTATCGAAAGGTATGCTGTCGGAGACTATTTCATAATTTGTTGTCGGTTCCAGATATAATGAAATGGAATAATAATCCATATCAAGATAAACTACCTTTGTTTCCTTTAAATCCAGCGAAAAGGAAAATCTTCCCGATGAATCAATCATTGTACGGTCGAGTATCTCCTCATATAATGATATTCGGTCGGAAATTGTCAGGAGCCGGATTTCGTGATTTTCGCCGCCCGGGAGAAACCCTTTTATAGTAGTTGTATCTGCTATTGTCGTTACACTTAATAACAGAATAAAAGCAGACAAAACAGCAGTAAAAACTTTATTGGGAGATATTTTATTATTTTTCATAATGCAAATAAATGATAATCAGCCGGTATATAACGCAGTTAAAACCATTTTATTGAAAATCAAATATGTTGATAACCTGAAAGGTCAACAATCTTCGGAACGAATTCACTCGCATCGCCACCGTGCCTCACAATATCACGCACAATTGAAGAATTTATTGAAGTGTGTTCAGGTAGTGTCAGAAAAAAAACAGTTTCGATATTATTGAATAACTTTTTATTCACCTGGCCTATACTCCGTTCAAATTCAAAATCAGCTGATGTGCGCAACCCTCGCAAAATATATTGTGCTCCCAGTTTTTTGCAGAGGTCAACTGTCAATCCTTCGTATTGAATCACTTTGATTTCGCGTTCATCTGCAAAAACCTGCTTTATCCAGTCAATGCGCTGCTTCACAGGAAAGAACCCCTGTTTATCGGAATTGATCCCGATGGCAATATACAGCCCATCAAACAAAGGAAGTGCTCTTTTTATAACTGACTCATGTCCAATAGTTATTGGGTCGAAAGAACCGGGAAACACAGCAATATTCTCCATAGGAATAAGTTTTAGGCAAAAATACATAAAAAGTCTGCATAATACACAAACCACATAAAGAACAAAATGTTTTACAGAAGAAATTTTGTCTAAGATTAAAAAAACCTGATAAAAATAATATTCGCTAAACAGATTGCCTTTTTTAGCAATCTTTGGTGGAAATCAAGTGGAATGATTTTCAGGACTTTATATAATACGTTGAATATAATTTTAAAAAATAATTGATATTTTATATTTATGATAGGATTTAATATCCTAATTTCGCCGCATGGTTTACAATAAAGAATCAGCTAACTCAATATCGGAACATCTGCTTCAAATAAAGGCAGTTAAGCTTAATGTTGCTAATCCGTTCACATGGGCTTCAGGTCTGAAATCACCTATTTATACTGATAATCGCAAGATATTATCTTTTCCTAAAGTCAGGACTTTTGTCAGACAGCAATTTGTAGATATTATTCAGGAGGAATACGGAAGTGTTGATTTAGTCGCGGGGGTGGCAACAGGTGCAATTGCACATGGTGTTCTCGTGGCTCAGGAAATGGGACTTCCATTTGTGTATGTACGCTCCTCACAAAAAAAACATGGACTTGAGAATAAAATTGAAGGCCAGTATGAATCGGGACAAAGAGTAGTGGTTATTGAAGACCTTATCTCGACAGGAAAAAGCAGTCTTGATGCCGTTGAGGCCTTACGATCAGTGGGCTGTGATGTCAGAGGTATGGTAGCTATCTTCAGCTATAACCTCGAAAAAGCTAAAGAGAATTTCAAAAAGGCAAAATGTCAGCTTTTTACACTTTCCGATTATAACATCCTGATTGAATATGCCGAAAACAATAATTATATATCTGACAAGGACCTTAAATCTCTGGCAAAATGGAGAAATGATCCCGAGAAATGGAGTGAGGAGAGGGTTGTTAAATAAATTATTGATAAGGTTGTTGACAAGCGTGGACGCTTGTCCCGGTATAACAGATGTTCTGACAAATAATTAAACTTACTATGGCTGAATTTAAGAGTAATAAAGTTGTAATAAATGCACGGCCGGAGAAAATTTTTTCTTTTCTTGCCGATTTTAATAATTTCGAGAAACTATTGCCTGAACAGGTTACGAACTGGCAGTCAACAGATAAAAATTGTTCGTTTACAATAAAAGGAATGGCTGATCTGGCTATGCATATAGCCGAGAAAAACGAACACTCTTTAATCAGATACTCTTCGGAAGGAAAATCGCCATTTCCGTTTCATATGGACTCTGAGTTTAACGAAATTTCCGATGATCAGACCGAAACACAGGTCACAATAAATGCAAAGTTAAATCCTATGTTAAAGATGATGGCATCCAGACCATTAAGCAACTTTGTAAACATCCTTGCCGAAAAACTTAAAGTGGAGATGGAAAAGGAGGGGTAGGTTTTTGATTTACGATTTACGATTTACGATTTACGATTTACGATTTACGATTTACGATTTACGATTTACGAAAACGATTTACGATTTATATAATAAAAGCAATATCTTTCAAATCGCATTCCAACTTCCTGCTATCTTTGGTGTCAAGTTGTAAATGCCCGAAGTTCGAAATTCCTGTAATCCTGGCATCAATAATTATTCCTTCATATTTGAAAGTGTGATTCTCATTAAGCCTGAAAAGAGATTCCAAATAATCAGAATCTAATTGAGCAAACTGATTAGCTTTTAGCTGTTCATATCTTGTATCCAGCTTTTTACACACAAGATCAAGACATTCGTCCAGGGTTGACTCTTTATCACGATATTTAATAAATGACACTGGATTGGGAGCGTCACTTATAAACTTAGCCTGATTGATATTTATTCCAAATCCGGCAACTGTAAAATCAAGGATATTACCCTTAATGGTATTATTTATTAAAATGCCGGCAACCTTTTCATTATTTATGTAAATATCATTTGGCCATTTTATGGTAATCTTTTCATTTGGGACCCTGTCTCTTACGAAATCATAAATTCCAAGAGACATTGCTTTATTCAGTTCAAACTGCTTTTCGACAGGAAGAAAATGCGGAAACAGACATACTGAAAAAGTCAGATTCCTACCCGGTTCACTCTCCCACCGGTTTTTATCAAGCCCTTTACCTGTAGTCTGTGTATGTGCAACGACAATGGTTCCATCTTTCAGATCTTCAATATTTCCGTATAGACCCAGAGCAAAATCATTGGTTGATTTCACACTTTTGAGTCTTATAATATTTATTCTGTCACCAATCATTTTAAAACTTTAAAAATATAATACTGTAACAAACAATTTCATTCTGATTTTGTTACCCAAAATTTGATTATAAATGTTGCAAAAATGATTACTTTTGCGCAAAATAGAATTTATATGGCAGCAAAAGTACAAAAAAACGAATCGGAACGTTTATCGGAAGTGATAATTGAAGGGATTCTTGATAAAAAGGGTGAAGAGATAGTGAGGTTGGATTTGTCGAACATTCCTAATTCCGTGAGTAATTATTTTGTAGTTTGTCATGCAAATTCAAAAACACAGGTTGAAGCAATAGCCGGTTCTGTTGAAGAGCATACTTTAAAGGAGCTAAAGGCAAAACCGTGGCACAGGGAAGGTTTTGAGAATGCGGAATGGATATTGTTAGACTACGTTGATGTGGTTGTCCATATTTTTCAGACGGAGACAAGAACGTTCTACAACCTTGAGAAACTATGGGCCGATGCTGAAATTAAAAACTTCGATTTGAAATAGTCCGATCGGTAATTGTAAAATTAGAAAATAAGTTAGGTCATAATGGCAGAAAATAATAAAGACGATAAAAAGAAGTCCGGGATTATAAATAAACAAGGCAGGTATTCCAAAAAAGAGGGAAAGGGAGATAAAAATCCGAGAAAAGATGTTGAAGAAAATAAAGATACGGCCAAAAGAAAATTACCACCTTTTACGGGGAAAAAACCTGTAAAAAGTAAATTTAATTTCTATTGGATTTATGGGATTATAGCAGTTATTTTTCTCATCCTTTCTTTTCCCAATATGTGGACAGGAGAAGTTAAAACTTTGGACTGGGGCGAACTAAAGGAGATGCTTGCAAATAAGGATATTGAGAAAATAATTGTAGTTAATAAAGAAGATGCTGAGATATTCCTAAAAAAAGACAGGCTTGACGACCCCAAATTCAAGGACAAACTTCCTAAAAAGCCAAACGAACTCGGGCCTCAGTTTACTTATACAATAGGCTCATACGACAGTTTTAAAGAGGATGTGGAAAAAGCCCAAAAAGGTACTGACAACCCCATTTATTTAACAAATGAGACAAGACACAACTGGTCTGGAGATATACTTGGATATATTTTGCCACTTCTCATTCTTATTGTCGTGTGGATAGTAATTATGAGGATGATGAGCAGAGGCGGTCCGGGCGGAGGACAGATATTTAACATAGGTAAGTCGAAGGCTCAGCTTTATGATAAGGAAGCAGCTATTAATGTCAATTTCAATGATGTTGCCGGTCTTGAAGAGGCAAAGGTTGAGGTTATGGAAATAGTTGATTTCCTGAAAAACCCTGATAAATATACCAGTCTTGGCGGTAAAATTCCTAAAGGTGCTTTGTTGGTTGGCCCTCCCGGAACGGGCAAAACTTTACTTGCCAAAGCTGTTGCAGGTGAAGCTCAGGTTCCTTTCTTTTCCATCTCAGGTTCCGATTTTGTTGAAATGTTTGTTGGTGTCGGTGCATCAAGAGTTCGCGACCTTTTCAAACAAGCCAAGGAAAAAGCACCCTGTATCATTTTCATTGATGAGATTGATGCTATAGGACGTGCAAGAGGAAGAAATACTCTTACAGGTGCCAATGATGAAAGGGAAAACACTCTTAACCAATTGCTTACCGAAATGGACGGGTTCCAAAGTAATACAGGGGTGATAATCCTTGCAGCGACCAACAGAGCTGAAATACTTGACGTGGCTCTCCTTCGCGCAGGACGTTTTGACAGACAGATACACGTTGAACTTCCCGACCTTGAAGAGAGAAAAGCTATTTTCAAAGTTCATATGAAACCGCTTAAGATATCAAAAAAAGTTGACATTGCTTTTCTTGCCAAACAAACTCCAGGATTCTCGGGAGCCGATATAGCAAATGTGTGTAATGAATCGGCATTAGTGGCAGCAAGAAGTAATAAAAAAGAAATCGGTAAGCAGGACTTTATGGATGCCATCGACAGAATCATCGGCGGATTGGAGAAGAAAAATAAAATAATATCAGCTTATGAAAAAAAGGTCATAGCATATCATGAGTCGGGACACGCAGCTGTCAGCTGGCTGACCGAACATGCTCACCCACTTGTAAAAGTAACAATTGTTCCGAGAGGAAAAGCCCTCGGCGCGGCCTGGTATCTGCCGGAAGAAAGACAGATTACCACTTTTGACCAAATGTTTGATGAGCTTACCGCGACAATGGGTGGCAGAGCATCGGAGTATGTAAATTTTGGCAAAATATCGACAGGAGCTTTGAACGATCTGGAAAAGGTTTCAAAGCAGGCTTATAATATGGTTGTCTATTTCGGTTTGAATGATAAAATCGGAAATGTCTCATATTATGATTCAACAGGTCAGCAGGAATATACTTTTGTAAAACCTTACAGTGAGAAAACAGCCGAATTGATTGACGAAGAAGTGAGTACACTCGTTGAAAAAGCGTATAAACGAGCTATTAAAATCATTCAGGATAACAAAGAAAAAGTCGAACAACTTGCTCAGGTACTTCTTGAGAAAGAAGTTATTTTCAGCGAAGACCTTGTCAGAATATTTGGTGAACGCCCGTTTGATAAAATAAAGAAGAAGCTTGAAGAAGATGCAGAGGAGGAGGTTAAGATGTTAAAAAATAATAATGGTAAGAATAAGGCTAAATCACTTGCTGAAGCTAATAAAACCAACAGTCAAGAAGATGGGGATAACAACGGTGAAGATAAAGACAAGCCTGATACGGGGAAAGATTAAATAATTTTATATCTGTAAAATGGACGAAACAACATCAAGAGAAAAGGTTCTTAAAAAAGTCAGAAATGCACTGATTAGTAAAAATGAGAATCCCTATTCTTCAATTGATATTGACTCTTCGGTTTATGTCAAAATTGAAGACACCCTTGATATTACTTTTGCACAGGAATTTACAAAGGTAAGTGGGAAATTCGTCTATTGCGAAAATGAATCTGAATTAAAGGAAAATATTGCCACTCTCATTAGCGAAAACGAATGGAGTAACATTTTTTGCATTGAGCCTGAAATAAAAAAAGTTCTCGTGGATAAAGGTATTACCTGCAAATCGGATGAGGATGATTTTCTTTCTATGGAGGTTGGAATAACTTATTGTGAGTTTTTGATTGCACGTATCGGGAGTATTATGATATCCTCAAAACAAATATCAGGAAGAAGAATGAACGTTTTTCCCGAGCATCATATTGTAATTGCAAATAGTTCGCAAATAGTACCTGACATTAAAGATGCATTGCTTGGAATGAAAGAGCGTTACGGAAAAGGCTTACCTTCGCTTGTCTCTGTTATTACAGGACCGAGCAGGACTGCCGACATTGAAAAAACATTAGTAATGGGTGCACATGGCCCAAAAGAGTTATATCTGTTTTTAATCGATAACGAATAAATTATATAATTATGGAAGAGAATATGAGAGAGGTCTTTACGGCTAATAAAATGTACAAAGTGGAAATGATGCAACAATTACTTGCAGAAAATAATATCGAAACCTTTGTATTAAATCAAAAGGGGTCGGAGTTGTTATTAGGAGAGATTCGTCTTTTTGTTAATGAGAAAGATGAAAAAAAAGCTTTGGAGATTATCAGCAAACACAAAATTTAGCCTTTTGATTTGACATTTCAGCTTCTATTGCTAAATTTAATTACATGACGAGTTCCGATTGGGTAAAAATATATGAATCATCTTATTTGTATAAAGTTGAAATTTATAAAGGAGGACTTGAAGCGGAAGGAATAGAAGCCGTTTCGATAAATAAAAAGGATTCGGCATATCTTTTCGGAAGAGTGGAACTATATGTGAAAGCTGAAAATGCTATGAAAGCTATACGACTAATAAATTTAATCGAAGAAAGTTGAAGACCATTATTACAAGAACGATTTCCGGACTGGTTTTTTTAATTCTGATAATCGGTTCGATATTCCTGGGGCCGTTTGCCTTTGGGTTTGTCTTTCTAATATTTCTTGTTATTGGAATGATGGAATTTCTTAAAATAACTAAAATTGCAGGTTATTCACCGGCTGTTATTCCTGTTATTGTTGCCGGAACTTTATTTTACAGTCTTGTTTTGCTTAATATCTGGAATTATATTACACCGCAATGGATAATACTTAGTGTACCGTTCATCTTCCTGATTATTCTTTTTGAGCTTTACAGAAAAAGTAAAACACCAACTCAAAATATAGGGCTGGGGCTTCTTGCAATTGTTTATGTTGCTGTACCTTTTGCTTTGATGAATCTGTTTTTCTACCCGGAGATGGACACATCAATACCCGTGAAAGGTTTACTGCTGGGGTTCTTTATAATTATCTGGGTTAACGATACTTTTGCTTATCTGACGGGAATGGCAATTGGAAAACACAAGCTGTTTGAGCGCATTTCACCAAATAAAACCATCGAAGGAAGTTTGGGAGGCTTCATTTTCGGACTTATTTCCTCTTATGTTCTGTCATTAATTTTCGATGAACTAAGTTTGTATGAATGGCTGGGACTTGCGGTAGTAATTATTATTTTCGGTACTTTTGGCGACCTTGTGGAATCAATGTTTAAGAGGAGTACAAACATTAAAGACTCCGGAAATATTATGCCGGGACACGGCGGTATTCTTGATAGATTCGATAGTGTGCTGATGGCTTCTCCGTTTGTTTTTATTTATATAATGATTGTGCTGAAGTAATATGAAAATGAGAATACATAAAGAGGGTTGGGCTGTAATGGGACTTGTCCTGCTGTTGGTACTGATAATTCTTGTTGTGATCAACCTGATTTTTCCCAAACAAACTATCATTCATTATATTTTGTATAGTGCTGCGATAATTTTTTATTTTTTCGTTGTGAGATTCTTCAGAGATCCGATTCGTCATGTTGAACCTGATGACAACCTGATAATAAGCGGAGCAGACGGCAAGGTTGTTGTTATTGAAGATGTCTTTGAAAAAGAGTATTTTAAAGATATGCGAAAGCAGGTTTCCGTCTTTATGTCGCCGCTTGATATTCATGTGAACTGGTTTCCGGTAAGCGGCAAAGTAAAATATTTCAGACATAATAACGGATTCTATTTTATTGCTTCAAAGCCGAAATCATCGGACGAGAATGAACGGACTACAACCGTAACCCAGCTTAAAGACGGCACCGAAATCCTGTTCCGCCAGATAGCCGGTACTGTTGCCCGCCGGATTGTCTGCTATGCCACTGACGGCAAGGAAGCAGAACAGGGTGAAAACCTCGGCATCATAAAATTCGGCTCCCGCTTCGATCTTTTCCTCCCTCTTGATTCAAAGGTTGAAGTTCAGTTAGGACAAAAAGTCATTGGCTGCGAGACAATTATGGCAAGGCTGAAGTAAAATTCAAGATTTGCTCACAGATAAACTCTGCTGCTTTTCCATCACCAAAGACAGGCGGAAAATCCAAAGAATCAATACTTTCAAAATAATTATATGCCTCAGCAATTTTAACGGGATTCGTATTGGTAATCATTCCGGCACCACTCTCTACTATCTCAACCCATTCCGTTTCCGGCCTGAAAATAACGACAGGCTTCTCAAAAAAGTAAGCCTCTTTCTGAACTCCGCCGGAGTCGGTCATTACCATTTTACAATTTTTCTCCAAAACAGTTATATCAAAAAATGAAGCAGGCGGAACAATCTTTATGAAAGAAGAACTCTCAATTCTTTCATAAAGATCTGCAGTGAGATTTTGCCTCATCAATTTTGAGGTTCTCGGATGCAACGGCAAAACAATGTCAGTTTCATTCTCGACGGCAATTTTATATAGTGTCTCAAATATTGCACCCAGCCTTTCCGGATTGTCGGTATTGTTGTCTCTGTGGATAGTAGCAAGAACATAATTGCCCGGTATAAGATCCAGCCTGCCAATAATATTCGATTTTTTCTCTGCAAGTTCACCAAAAAACAAACTATTGTCATACATCACATCCCCACAGTGAAAGACACCCGGATTGTCAGCAGTATAAGGCGGTTTATTGTGAGGTTTGAATCCTTCACGAATAAGATTATTAAGTCCGGTACGCGTAGGAGCGAATAGCAAAGTAGAAGTATGATCGCATACAATCCGGTTAATCTCTTCAGGCATCGACTTGTTAAACGAACGAAGGCCAGCTTCAACATGCACAACAGGTATATGTATTTTAACTGCTGCAACCGATCCGGCAAGTGTTGAGTTGGTATCACCGAAAAGGACAACAAAATCGGGTTTCTCTTTCATCAGAACATCTTCGATCTTCTCAATCATAGACGCAGTCTGTTTGCCATGCGTTGCAGAGCCGACGTTGAGGTTATAGTCCGGTGTCGGTATTCCCATCTCATTAAAAAAGACTTCCGACATATTTTCATCGTAATGTTGTCCGGTATGAACAATCACCTCCTTTATTTTTCCTGAAAATTTTGTCTTTATAGCCCTGCTAAGTGCTGCAGCTTTTATTATCTGGGGCCTTGCTCCTATTATTGTTACAATTTTTATCATCAGCAATAACTATTTCCTTCCTTTTCTTTCCTGAATCATCAGAGTGTCAGAATATTCTCATCTGCAAAGCTATAATAATTATCATCGCAGACAATAATATGATCAATAATCTTAAGGTCGAGCAAATCACCTATGTGTTTCAGGCGTCTTGTAAGTCTGATATCCTGTTCACTTGGATTTACATTTCCCGAAGGATGATTATGACATAGGATTATTGATGAGGCATTATGCTCCATAGCAGACTTAAAGACTCTTTTCGGATCAACGAAAGTGTCGGCAAATCCTCCTTCTCCAATAAGAACCGGTTTTATGATTCTGTTATTCCTGTTCAGCAGGATTACATAAAATACTTCATAAATATAATCAGTAAGCAAACTTTGGGCATATTCATACACTTCCTGGCTACTTGTAATTTTTTTCCGATCCAGTATTTCCGATGAACGTCTTCGTTTACCAAGTTCCAGTGCTGCAATTATTGAAATTGCCTTAGCCTCTCCAATACCTTTATATTTAATAAGATCGCTAACACCCAACCTTGAGATCTCAATCAGATTGTCGCCGGCATCACGTAAAATCCTCTTGGCAAGGTCAACGGCAGACTCATTACGGCTTCCCGACCCCATAAGTATTGCGATAAGCTCGGCATCACTAAGACTGGCTTTACCTTTCAATAATAATTTTTCTCTGGGCCTATCGTCTTCAGCCCACTGATTGATAGGAAAAAATTCTTTATAAGGTTCACTCATTGTTATAGCTTTTTATAGAACCAAAGGTATGAAAAAACTTTAATTCGGGCTTTTTAAATAGCAATTAAAAAAACTCCAAATAAAAAAAGGCCCCTGCCTGACGGCAGGGACCCAACCCAAAAGCCATGAAAAAAAAAGATCTTTTGCTATAAAGCGTTAACTTGTTTTGCAAGTTTCGACTTTAAATTCGCAGCTTTATTTTTATGTATAATATTCCTTTTTGCAATACCATCAATCAGGGATGTTATTTCAGGATATCGTTCTGTAGCTTCTTTCTTGTCAGTTATTGAGCGGAACTTCTTAACTGCACTACGCATTGTCCTAGCATAATATCTGTTATGCAACCTTCTTTTCTCGTTCTGACGAATTCTCTTTATTGCTGAAATATGATTTGCCATATCTTTATTTTTATATCTTCCTTCCAAATTCATTTTTGGGGTTGCAAAGATATATAAAAATTTATAATAACAACTTTTTTTTTAAATAAAATTTAATTTTAAACCTGAGTTGGCAAAGATAATAAAAAATAATACATAATAGCAAGAAAAATTTAAATTTTATTTTCAAAAAAACTATTGAAGATTAAATCATTTAATTATACCTTTGTCGTCTGTTTTGTTTGGGGAAAGATTTGATTGATTGCAACCCCGGTAAAAAATGCTAAAGCAATTTATTACCGCTATTCGATCAGTTATTCCTTATAAAAATAATTAAAAAAATAATTAAATTTTAAAAAATGGGATACTTATTCACTTCGGAATCGGTTTCGGAAGGACACCCTGACAAGGTTGCCGATCAGATTTCAGATTCAATATTAGATTATTTTCTGGCCTATGACTCAAACTCAAAGGTAGCTGTTGAAACAATGGTGACGACAGGACAGGTAATTGTTGCCGGCGAAGTTCATTCTTCGGCTTATGTGGATGTGCAGCAAGTGGCCAGAAATGTAATAAACAATATAGGTTACACAAAAGGAGAGTATATGTTTGAGGGAAACTCCTGTGGTGTTCTTTCAGCAATACACGAACAGTCAGGCGATATTCGTCAGGGAGTTGATCGCGAAGAAAAATATAATCAGGGTGCGGGAGACCAGGGAATGATGTTCGGTTATGCAAGTAAAGAGACTGATGACTATATGCCTCTCAGCCTTGACATTTCACACATCCTTCTTCAGGAACTTGCCGCAATAAGAAAAGAGGGTGTCAATATGACTTATCTCAGGCCCGACTCAAAATCGCAGGTTACTATCGAATATAATGATGATAACAATCCGGCAAGGGTACATACAATAGTAGTTTCGACACAGCATGACCAGTTTATGGATGATGATGACGAAATGCTTGCCAAGATAAAAGAGGATGTACGCGACATTCTGATACCTAGAACAATAAAACTTCTGCCGAAAAGAGTTCAAAAGTTATTTGACGATAATATCATCCTGCACGTAAATCCAACGGGAAAATTTGTAATCGGTGGCCCCCACGGTGATACAGGCCTCACAGGAAGGAAAATTATTGTTGACACCTATGGCGGGAAAGGAGCTCATGGCGGTGGTGCTTTCTCGGGTAAAGATCCTTCAAAAGTTGATCGTTCGGCTGCTTATGCGGCTCGTCATATTGCAAAAAATATGGTTGCGGCGGGTGTCGTCGACGAGGTACTCGTACAACTTTCGTATGCAATAGGAGTTGCTGAACCGGTTGGTGTCTTTGTTGAGTCTTACGGAACCTCAAAAGTTAATTTATCCGACGGTGAAATAGCTGAAAAGGTAAAAACACTTTTCGACCTGCGGCCTGCAGCCATCGAAGACAGGTTAAAACTCAGAAATCCGATCTATCTCGAAACCGCATCTTACGGACATATGGGCAGGACACCCGTTGAAGTGATTAAAAAATTCCATTCGCCCTACAATGGTGATAAGGAGGTGAAGGTTGAACTGTTTACATGGGAAAAGCTTGATTTTGTGAATAAGATAAAACAAGAGTTTGGGCTTTAATCGGTCAGTAAACCATTCGGGCGAACACCGGCCTTTCGGGTTGAACTCCCGAATGGATGTTCTTTCCATTTTTTTGCCACTCCAATTTTATTATGATTAATGAAAACTTTTGCGACAAAGTGAGGAATTGAGAGATGGGAATGTGCGTTGGAATTTCGTGGCAATCTGTTAATTACAACACCCTCAACCCCAGTTTAGGCTGTTCGGGATTTCCGAATCCCTACCAGAATATCCGCAGGATTTGTAATCCTGACTTCCCTCAGGTTGGTGTTGTCACCAACCTGACAATTCCAGAATTTTTATACCCACTACCGCTCTTCCCTCTCCTTTTTCAACATCCGTAGTTTTAACGAAGGATTGTCAGGAGAGGGTCAGGGTGAGGTGATTTATACTTTTTCATTATTATCAATGAATAAAATTATGAATTTTCTATTTTATTGACCCCTCACCTTAATCCTCTCCCTTGGGGAGAGGAAAGAACGGTGGAGTGGCACCATGGGTGTATCTAACCTTAGCCCCTTATCCCATACCGGCTTCCTTGCCATAACCCTACCTTAATTAGTGTAAATTCGTGAAATTCGTGGGCTCTCACTTTGTTGCCCCTCTAAATCTCTTCCGAAGCTTCG
>Ga0256913_10000693_pt1 | contig 17553 bp, 8 predicted proteins | sample Axial_MatmetaG_FD_185970 | JGI IMG/M metagenome (GOLD analysis project Ga0256913, IMG submission 185970) | Deep-sea worm associated microbial mat communities from Axial Seamount, Juan de Fuca Ridge, Pacific Ocean - Axial_Mat | ecosystem: Environmental > Aquatic > Marine > Oceanic > Microbial... | reverse complement strand
CGAAGCCATAGATGCTTTGGGAACCAATGCGGATCAATATGTTGAAAATAAAATGCTTACTAATGTCGGCTTGGAATTTACACGAAAAATTTATGCATGGTCGCATTTTCAAGATAATAATTATGTGATTGTAGAAATGATAGTAAAAAATGTGGGTTTCGGTTTTGGGCCTAACCAAGAAGTTAAAACAGATTATCATACATGGAAATCGTACATTGATTCTGTTAAACTACCCGAACAAACAATTCACGGATTTCTTTACGGGCTTCCTAAAATCAGATATTTGGAATTTATAGGACCTCATCAAATAAAAAGCAAAAAGCCGTGGATTGTTCATTACGGATTCAGGAAAGGTGATTCGTTAAGGATGCTGTATTCTTACGACGGGCAAATGGAAGGGAAACAAGACGATAGAATCGGAGAACCTAATTTAGCCGACGGCGGAGTTTTAAATAATTATCTCGGGCATTTCCAATCGTTAATTTATGCTCCCAAATCGGTAAATGACAGAACCGACGATATTACGCAACCCCATTATACCGGATATAATCAAAATTGGAACAGCGGTAATCCTAAAATTTGGAGTGATGAAAAAGGTGCTACTATGAGAGGGTTTATTACCGATCCGAATATTGTAGCCCCTCATTATGAAGGCCCTGATATTTTACCGGAGCTACACCAAGTAAATATGGACGAGAGAGGATATTCCGCTCCGTATGAAATTCCCAATTATTATCAATGGGCCCGTTCACATGCCGGTCCATATGAAATACCCTTGGGAGATTCCATCAAATTTGTAATGGCTATTGGTTCCGGTGGGTTATCTCCACAAAAAGCATTTAAAATCGGAAGAGATTGGATGCAAGGGAAATGCAAGTTCGAAGGCAAATCAAGTTCTCCTTTAGTAAAACCGAAAAACAGAGACGATAACGACTGGGCTAAAGACCAATGGGTTTTTACTGTTATAGATTCCATGAAAAAAACTGCTTCCAGAGCAGCTTGGAATTATAATAAACACAAATTAAAAATTCCTGTTCCTCCGCCACCGCTCAGTTGGTTAAATATAGAAGAAAAAATCGGAGGAATTAAATTATCATGGTCTAACAATGCTGAAAGTGACCCTAACTTTGAGGGTTACAGAATTTACAGAGCACAAGGAGCCAGCGATACAACTCTTTACTCTTTAATTAGCGAATTGAGTAAGCGTAAGGGAAATCTTGCCAATAGTTATTTTGATACGGATATAGAAAGAGGTCCGGATTATTATTACTATGTAACAACATTCAGAATATCTACCGGACAAGAAGCCTATGTTGACGGGGAGATACTGGAAAGCGGTAGAAACTATATAGAGGCTTTTTCTCCGGTACGCAAAGTTCCCAAAGCGGGTCTCCAATCCGGCAATTGGCAGGATAGTGTCAGAGTGGTTCCAAATCCGTTTAATTATGCCGCACGTGAAGTTCAATATACAAGGACACCGAATAAATTATTGTTTGTTAACTTACCTCCCAAATGTACTATTCGTATTTACAGTGAAAACGGTAACTTAATAAAAACCATAGAACATAATGACGGAAAAGCAGACGAACAATGGGAAACAGGCGGTCAATATTTATTAACGGACTCCGGACAAAGAGTAGTGAGCGGAATTTATATAGCTCATATTCAAACTCCGAAAGGCGAAACACAATTTTTAAAATTTGTGATTGTAAGATAAATGAAAACCATATAACAAATTACAATAAGGAAGCCACGATTTAATATTCAAAGGTATAAAATCATGAAAATAAATAGAATTAGGAGAATATACGGCGTTTTAATTTTGCTTTTGTTTGCTTTGCAAACATTTGCTCAAGAAAAATTAGCTCAAACCGGTTTACAGTTTTTGGAAATAGGGGTTTCGCCGCGGGCAGAAGCAATGGGAGGCGCATTTGTTATTGCCGGAAACAATTCCGATGCTATGTTTTACAATCCCGCCGGTATGACAAAAATAGATAAAAAATTCGATTTGGTTTTCAATAGAGTTCAGTGGTTTGCCGATATTGCTTATAATGCTTTAGGAATCAGTTATAAGCCCGCAGATGGTTTATACGGTGTGTTTGGAATTAATATTATTAATACCGACTACGGAATTTTCAAAGGGACAAGAGTTGCGCATAACGACCAAGGATTTGAGGATACTGGAAATTTTACACCAAGTGCTTTGGCAATTGGTCTTTCCTATGCCAATCAATTAACGGATAAATTTTCTATCGGAGGCCAGATAAAATATGTAGGACAATATTTGGGAACGAATATACACGAAATTGGAGGTGCCGAAATTGAAAATAGGGTTTCCGGGCTTACATTCGATTTCGGGCTTATTTATAAAACGGGACTGAAAGGATTTGATTTCGGAATGTCTATAAAAAACTTTGCAACCGATTTTAAATATGAAGAATATGCTTTTGAAGCACCGTTAACTTTTAGAGTGGGTTTATTACTGAATGTTTTGGAAGTTTTTAATGTGTCAAGTGCAAACCATGCACTGTTACTGGCTGTTGATGCAGTTCACCCCAGAGATTATGACGAACATCTTGATTTGGGAGCTGAATATAGATTATTTAATACACTTTTGTTACGTACTGGATATAAAGTTAATTACAGCGAACAGAGCTTTACTGCCGGTGTAGGTATTACTACACAAATTATCGGGGTAAACCTTCGTTTAAATTATGCTTATGGAAGTTTCGGGATATGGTCTAATGTACAAAGAATATCTATCGGGATGGCTCTTTAAATAAAATTTTACATTTTTTAAGAAAAGGAGGTGAATATAAAAGCACAAAACTTTTAACTAATTGAATAAACAAAAAAGGAGAAATAATGATGTTAAAAAAACAACATATCGTATTACTTATTATGTTCCTATTGGGAACAACATTTGCAAAAGAAATTAAAGTTTCTCCGGGCGTAAATGCAATTGCTCAAGCTTATGCAACTGCCGAAGCCGGAGATGTTTTGGTTTTAACTACTGGGTATGAAGAAGGTAATTATTCAACAGGTTATATTGAAGAAAAGTTGATAGAAATTACAAAAGATATAACAATTAAAGCTGCAGACGATTTAACAACCAAGCCTGTAATTTTTCCCGTTTCAACATCTAAACTTTTTAGTATTATGGCCGGATTAAATTTGGACGGGATTGTTGTTGACGGAAGAAAACCAAACGGCGATATTACAACCCTTTATAACATTATTTACATGAAAGTTGATACTTCCTTAACAAAAATTGTTAGTGACGATTTTTCGCTTAGAATAAATAACTGTGTATTAAAAAATATGGATAAAGATAAAGCAAAAGTTATGTATTCCAGCGATAATAACCAAGCAACTTTAGATTCAATAATAATTACAAATACTGTTATTAAAGACATAAACGGTTTCGGAATGTATTTCAAAACAACAAAATCCAAACATCATCCCGGAACTTTCAGATATCTAAAATGGGAAAACTGCCTTGTAACCAATTTGGGCGGAAGCCAAGGAAGAATGGGAATTATCTCCGCCGCCTATGTTAACGAATTGGAAAATGTTCCCGAAGTATTGGTAAATCATGTTACTTTTGCCAACGTAAATGCTTCGGACGATGCCAAAGGGAGTGAACTTTATGTTACCGATTGTAATGCTGTTATACAAAATTGTATTGCAGTAAATATTAAAAATGATGCCGATTCAATGAAAATTTTCTACAACGTTGCCGATACTGTGGTTTCCGGAAATCCGCCTCGTACAGTAATTCAAAACTGTTTAAAACACACTAATACTCCATATTACGGTTTTATTGCCGATACATTGATAAATAATTTTAATGCAGACCCGATGTTTGTTGATTCTGCAAATGGAGATTATACTTTGAAAGAGGGTTCAATAGGAAAAAATGCCGCTACGGACGGCTTGGATTTAGGTTATATTCCCGGCGGGCTTTCTGTTGGTGTTGATGACGAAGTAACAGAATTACCGGAAACTTTTGAACTTTCTCAAAATTATCCTAATCCGTTTAACCCGAGTACCGTTATTAGTTTTTCAATCCCTAATTCGGGGATAACAAAACTTTCAGTATATAACATTCTCGGACAAAAAGTTGCCACACTGGTAAATAAGGAATTATCGGCAGGCTCTTATCAATATGAGTTTGATGCTAGTAATTTAACATCAGGTGTATATTTCTATAAATTAAGCTCAAATAATTATTCGGCAATTAAAAAAATGATGTTGGTAAAATAATTTATGTTTTCAAAGGGAGAAAACATTTCTCCCTTTGATTCCGGTTAAAATTAAATAAGTAAATCCGGTTTAGTAGTTATTGAGGAAAAAATATTGTTAAAAGTTATCAAAATTTCTGTAAAATACTTTTTATTAGTTTTAATATTAATTACCGGCAATTTTTTTGCACAGGGAAAAAACAACATATTTCCGATTCCGCAGTATGCAAAAAATATTAATGGTAATCTGGTTTTGGGAAGTAAAGTAAGTATTTTACTCCCCGTAAAAAAAAGTGAAAACGATGATTTTATCGGTTCACTAATTCAAACCGAAATAGTTAATAATTATAGAATAGTTGCAAATTTTATAAAAACGAATGAATTACCTGTCAATAAAAAATATATTTTGATCGGAACACTTAATAATCCTTTAATTCATCAATATTGTGAGCAAAATTCATTAACGGAAAAAGTAAAAGAACTTGGTTCGGAAGGATATATTTTAACTTCAACTGATAATGAAGTTGTTATTGCTTCCACGGATATTAAAGGAGCAATTTACGGCTTTCAATCACTTCGTCAGTTATTTTCCAAAAAAGAAAACAAAATTGTAGTTCCGAAAATAATAATTAAAGACAAACCTATTTTACCTTTAAGAGGTATAAAGCTTTACTTACCGGGTAGAAATAATATCCCTTTTTTCAAAAGATTTATTAAAAATTTTGTTTCAAAATATAAGTTTAATACAATAATTCTTGAATTAAATGCAAACATGCATCTGGAAAGTCATCCTGAGTTAAATGTTGGCACGTTAAAATTCGGAGAAGAATTATATGTTTCACGAAGAGGGAGGCCTGCAGGTCCTCACAAAGAATATCAAAATTCTTCTCATCAAGATGTTGCCGACGGAGAAATTTTAGAGAAAAGGGAAGTTGGCGAACTTGTTAATTATATTCGAAAATACAATATTCAAATTATTCCCGAAATACCCTCGTTAACACATTCCTATTATTTATTGTTTGGTCATAAGGAGTTAGCGGAAATAACAAACAGCGAATATCCGGATACGTATTGCCCCTTAAAACCCGAAATCTACAAAATTTATTTTGATGTATTGGAAGAATATATTGATGTAATTCATCCCTCAATAATTCATGTGGGGCACGATGAATGGAGAATGGAAAAAGATGTTTGCAATTTATGTAAAGGTAAAAATTACGGCGAACTCTTTGCCCGTGATCTTATAAAAATTCACGATTTTTTGGCTTCAAAAGGGATTAGAACAGCCATTTGGGGAGACCATCTTTTGGAATCTGTCAGAGGTGTTGAGCATCGTGTTTGGAAAACATCCGCAGGATATAAATATAAAATACCCGGAGCATTAACATTAAAGCAAGTAAAAGAATTAATTCCGAAAGATATTTTAATTTTTAATTGGTTTTGGGGTAAAACAAAAGACAAAGGACCCGGTAATGATTTACAACTTGCCGATTTGGGTTTTGAACAAGTTTACGGGAATTTTAGGCCCGATATAATTGGATGGAAAGAACGGTTAAATATAAAAGGATTACTTGGCGGGGCACCTTCTTCTTGGGCGGCAACAACTGAAATAAATTTCGGTAAAGATTTAATTTACGACTTTTTAGGTTGCTCAAATCTTTTATGGTCAAAACATTATCAAACGCCTGAACAAATGGTATTTATTACACAAAATTTAATTCCGACAATTAGAGCGGAGCTTAGCGGCAAAATTTTACCGAGCAAAACAGCCATGCATGTTTCTCATATTGATTTGGATGATTTTTATAATTCCAAACTTAATAAAGAGATTGACAGCATCAACATTTCGAGAGAATTTTGGAAACAAACAATCAAAAACAATCAAAACTTCCGCTTCTCAAAAAATGGGGTATCGGGTGTTGTTGCCTATTCCGTTGAAAATAAAAGTCTACCTCAAAAAGTTGAGAAAATTAAAATAAACAAAGATGTTTTAAGTTTAATTTTTTTACATGCTGCGGCAAAAGAAGGTGTTAATAAAAAAGCTTATGGTATTATTTATAATCCTATTGAAACGGCGGAATTACTCGGCTGGTATGAAATTGTTTACGAAGACGGTTTTGTAGCTACAATTCCTTTAAGATACGGGATAAATATATTAGATTGGAATGTAAAAAATCGAATAGGAAAAAAAGGTAAATCGAAATATTCGCAAAACAAATATGCTTATGAAACTAAAGTAATTGATTTGCCGACACCGGATAAATACAAGAAAGTTTCTTTCTTTGCTTACGAATGGATAAACAAACGCCCCGGTAAAAAAATCAGTTATATTAATTTGAAAACGGTTAACTATAAAAAGGGGCATTCCAATGCAATTATTTTACTTGCAATTAACGAAGTTAACATTAAAAAACGGAAAGAAATTAAAGGTAAAGAAAGCGAGTAATTTATAATTAATAAAAATTTAATGCGGAATTTATGAAAATTAAAAAATATGATATTATAAAAAAGCAATACGGTAATGCCGGTATTAATAATGAAAATATTTGGCAAGATATTCCCTCCGCTATTATAGATAAAGACTCATACCTTTGGTTAAACAATGGATATAAACCAAGGGTAGAAATAAAAGTATTTCATACTACGGAGAGCATTTGTCTTTATTTCAAAGTATATGAAAAAGAAGTAGCAATAAAACATACGGAATTTGGAAGTGATGTTTGGAAAGACAGTTGTGTGGAATTTTTTATTAATCCTTTTCCCGAGCACTCTAAAGAGTATTTTAATATCGAGATAAATGCACTCGGTGTGCCTCTTATCGGTGTTGGAAAAAGCGGGAAAGATTCTAAAAGATATTATTTCAAACAAAACGAAATAAACAATTGGGAAATTATTCCCTCAATAACGGAACCTGTAAACGGAATACACGGCAAAGAGTTTTGGACACTTCATTATAAAATACCTAAAAGTTTTTTTGAAGAATTTTATAATAAAAAAATTAACGGTAAAAAAGGAATTGCAAATTTTTACAAGTGTGGAGATGAAACCAAGTATCCGCATTTCGGGGCATGGAGCAGAATTGTTAACAACAAACCGAATTTCCATTTGCCGCAATTTTTCGGAGAAATATTATTTCTGTAAAATAAATGAATTAATTATTAAGAACTAAAAAGGTAAAAAATGGGAAAGTTAAAATATGCAATAGTAGGATTTGGAGGAATAGCGGAAAATAGAATTGCCAAAGAAGGATTTGCTCTTGACAAGGCAAGATTCGGTAAATTAAGAAATATTGAATTAATAGGTGTAACCGATGTTTCAATGGCAAGAAAAAGTGCAGCCGAAGCCTTGGGGCTAAAATGGTATAATTCCGTTGAAGAGATTTGTAATGATAACAAAATAGATGCCGTTTTTATAGCTACAAACAATTTATCACATTATTCCACCGCAAAAAAACTAATTGAGGCCGGAAAACATTTAATAATAGAAAAGCCTATTGCCACAACAATTACAGATGCAAAAAAAATTATTCGTCTGGCCGAAAAACACGGAATAAGTTTGGCTGTTGATCATATGATGGTAAATAATTCATATAATATTAAAGCACAAAAAATAATATCCGAAGGAGATTTAGGGGATGTAAACGATATTGTACTCCACATGGAGTTCCCTTACGGATATTCAAAAGAAGAACGTTCCACATGGCGAATTTCAAATCCGGATGAATTGGGGGGACCGATCGGAGACGTTGGAAGCCATTGCATTTATATGGCGGAATTTTTACTTAATCAAAAAATAACAAAAATATCGGCTGTATATACCCCCGAAGTAAATAAATTAAATGTGGAAAACGGTGCTTTCATCAGATTTAAAACAGAGCAAGGTATTGCAGGTTCAATAAGAGTTTCGTTTAGCGATTTGCGTGGAGCATTGGAAAGCATTTTACTAAACTTGGGTTATGAGGTTTACGGTACAAAGAAAACATTACGCAGCTATGGTACTCTGTTCCAATTTTCCGGCTACGAAGACGAACCGATCCCTTTACGATTAGAATTGGATAACTTCAAAACCGTAAAAACAATAAAAATTAAAAGAATTCAAAATATATACAGAAAGGTCATAGAAAAACATGCTGAATCAATTATTAATAAAAAAAGAATGACCGGAGAAGATGCGCTTCATAATCTGGAATTAGTTATTAAAGCACACAAATTTGCAAAAAAATCTTAATTATTAAATAATCTTGGAGATAAAATTATGGAAAAAGAAAAAAAACACATTACCGGAGGAGAAACAGACGGAGGTATTACAAGTTCTTATGCAACAGATGACGGAATACAATTAAAAGTTCCTTATGCATTTATGGGGTCTATTTATGACGAAGCCGAAGAAAAAGCGGTTTTGGAAGCAATGAAACAGGATACCTTAACAATGGGTCCTAAAGTTGCCGAATTCCAAAATAAATTTGCAAAAATGTGTGGAACCAAACATGCTTTTGCCGTAACAAACTGTACTACCGGAATGCATGTGGCAACACAGTTATTCGATATAAAAGAAGGGGATGAGGTAATTGTAACTCCAAACACATTTATTGCCACATCGTTGGTTATATTAAAAGAAAAAGGAATACCCGTTTATGCGGATATTGATCCTAAAACTTATAATATCGATCCTAAATCGGTTGCGGAAAAAGTAACGGATAAAACAAAAGCTATTTATGTTGTTCATTATGCCGGGCAAATGGTAGATATGGACCCGATAATGGAAATAGCAAAAGAACATAATCTTTTTGTTTTGGAAGATTGTGCTCATGCACCCGGTGCCGAATATAAAGGCAGAAAAGCCGGAAGTATAGGTGACGTGGGTGTCTTCTCTTTCCATTCCTTAAAAAATATTACAACTTGCGGCGAAGGTGGAATGATAACTACAAACAATGATAAATTTGTTGATGGCATAGAAGGTTTAAGATGTATGAACTTAGTACCGTGGGATAGTAAGCAAACCGAGTGGACATTCGGTCAACATACACTTAAAAAAGAAAGTGAATTGGATTACTGGCTCCCTTCTCACTTTGATGTGGATTCTTGGAACGGTCATTGGGGCAATAACTACAGAATGAACGAAATCCAAGCAGCGGTAGGAATTGTTCAGCTTGATAAATTAGATATGTTGATTGAAAAAAGACAATATATAGGTCGTAAAATAACGGAAGGACTACAAGGAATTAAGGGAATAATTCCTGTACACGAAGCGGATTATGCAAAACATGTTTATCATCTTTACACTTTGGCTATTGACGAAAAAGAACTGGGTGCTTCAAGAGATGAATTCATGAGAGTGCTTTATCAAGAAGAAGGCGTTCAGGGAATTTTACATTATCAACCTACATTTCATTTAACCGGCCTTGCAAAAATGGGATACGATCCTAATCAGTGTCCGATTGCAACGGAATTTTTCTATAAGAAAGAACTTAATTTGCCGATGCATCCGCGGCTTACTGACGAAGATATTGCAATGATGGTTCAAGGAATCAGAAATGCCGCAGAAAAAGTTAGCAAATAAGTATATTTTTCATTAACGAAAAATTCGTTTATAAGTAAACGGAGTTGATGTATGGTGAACATATTCAAAATATTGTTGGTAATATTCTTTTTTAACGCTGTAATATTTGCTAAAACCGAAACAGATTACAACGTAAAAAATTATGGAGCTGTCGGCAACGGAATAACACTTGATACCGAAAGCATTCAAAAAGCGATTGATTCCGCTTATAACAATGGCGGAGGTGTTGTTGTTATTCCCGGCGGCACGTATAAAGTTGGCACCCTTATTATAAAAGATAATGTTAATCTTCATCTTGAAAGCGGTGCGGTTATAATAGGCAGCGAAAATATTGCCGATTATGCGGAAATTCATCAGAAACTGGAATCGAGAACAAATAAACTTTATGCAAAATATTTTATAATATTTGCCGAAGGAGCAAAAAATATTTCAATAACCGGTTCGGGCGTTATTAATGGAAACGGGTTAAAAAATTATCAAGTAACACGACCTCAAAATATGCGTCCGTTTTTGATGCGTTTGGTTAATTGCTCTAACGTTACAATAAAAGATGTACAACTATTGGAATCTGCCAATTGGACATTGCATTTATTGGGCTGTAACGATGTAACTGTTGACGGTGTTAAAATTGCGAATACAACAAAAGCCAATAGAGACGGGCTTGATATTGATGCATGTAAAAACGTAACCGTTTCCAATTGTAAAATATATTCGCAAGACGATGCAATCGTTTTGAAAGCAACCAACAATACCGTGTGTGAAAATATTGCAATTACCAATTGTATTTTAACTTCTTATGCTTCAGCAATAAAAACCGGAACGGAATCCAACGGAGGGTTTAAAAATATATCCGTCAGCAATTGCATTATTAAAAATATTCCCATATATACCGGAATAGAGTTAATGATAGTTGACGGTGGAAATATGGAGAATATTTCGGTAAGTAATATTGTTATGGATAGCGTGGCGACCCCGATATATATTTATTTGGGTAACCGTGCCCGTCCGTACAAAATCGGGCAATACGTTAATAAAGTTGCTAAGGTAGAAGGTATAAATATTAGCAATATTAATGTTACTAATGCAAAATTTCCGTGCGGTGTAGTAGGAATAAATAACAGAAAAGTTAAAAATATTTCGTTTAACAATATTTCAATAAAATATTCCAAATCTTTAAAAGAAAAACCCCTTGCGGTAAATAAAGTTCCTTATAAGGATTTATCGTACCCGTCTGCAAGAATGCACGGTACAAATTTGCCTTCCTTTGCTTTTTATTGTAGAAACGTTAAAGAATTATCGTTGAACAATATAAAAGTATATGCTGCCGAAGGCGAAAGACGTCCGGCATTTGTTTTTGATAAAGCTGAAAATTTGGAATTGAAATCGGTTGGTTTGTTTAGCAACACCAATACATCAACTCTGTTTTATTTAAGAAACACCGATAATGTTATTTCAACGTTATGCGGCACAAAAAGCAACAACAATTCTCTTTTTAAAATTGAAAAGCAAACTTGCAATAACATAAAGTCAATTAATAATATATTGCAAGAGGGACAAAGAGAAATAGAAAAAATAAATGCCTTAGCCGATATCGAACTTTTTGCGAATATAGAAACAACCCAAAAATATTCGGTTAAAAACGGAGATAAAATTGACAAACTGATTGCACAAAAAATTGCCGATGAACCGATTAGCTTTGAGTTTGAAATAACCGGAAAAACCACACCGCAAATATGTATTCTTATTAAAAACAACTCCGATTATCCCGAAGAGGTTATACTGCATTACAAAAATATAGAACAAACTTTTATTGTTGATTGGAATAATTGGGGGTGGGCGCCAATTGCCTTGTTAACACAATTTGATAAAAAAGAAAAAATTAAATTTACGGTTAAAACAAAAAATAAAAATTCGGAATTATGGGTTTCTAAAATTTATTTAAAAGATTTAAAGTTAGGTTATACGGATTGATTATCAATTCGCGGAGAAGCAAAAGATTGTTTTTTATAAAAAATCATAGGCTAAAAAAATTATAATTAATAAGCTGCAGTGATTATCTTGTTGTTTGAATTAAATAAAAAGTAATATTATAAAAGGATAGTTCCTTAAATAAATAAATCACTAATTAAATTTTGATTAAAATGAAAATGACTAATATTAAAATTAACTTACTTAAACTTAATAGAAAAGTTCTATTATATGTGTTGATAATGATAAGCACAAATCTTTATTCACAACAAGATACATTGGAAATTTTACATATCAGTGATCCGCATGTAACATTCCGATTAGAAAAGACTCATCCGATATTTTATAAATTAAGAAAACATCTTATCGGTAGTAAAGATTCGTTAAAATTATTTTTCAATTCAGTTGCCGAAAATCATAAAAAAACATCCGCTATAATAATAACCGGTGATCTTGTTGATTTTTATGAAGCGGAAATATCCGAAAAGTGTAATAAAAAGATTAAAGGTGAGATAGAAGAATTTAAAAATCTTTTTGATACTTCGCCGTTACCGATTTACTTCATTTTAGGTAATCATGATATAGGAACATATTTTATTGATAAAAAAGATTCGGCAAGAATCGGAATTCAATCTTTTGCCGAAGAAGCAAGGGCAACGTGGATAAAAAATTATTCTTGTTTTGAAAAAGGGACTTATTATAAAAAAGAAATTGAAGCGGGGCATACGAAATACCATCTCTTTTTCCTTGATAATGCTTATCAAAAAGAGGGAAAAGATATTTTGGATAAAGCTCAATTGGATTGGTTAACAAAAAATTTGAGCGAAACGGAAGATGAACCTGTTGTTCTGTTCATGCATATATATTTGCCTGTTGGCGACCAAAATAATGATGGAGTCTTTTTCAGAGAAAACAAACCTATTAATTGGCCAGACCAAAGTGCTTGTTCCGGCGGATTGCTCAAAATATTGAATGAAAATAAAAACATTAAAGCTCTTTTTGTAGGGCATCAACATAAAAATGTTTGGGAAAAAATTACGTTTCCTTCCGGCAATAAAATTTATCAAATAGAAACAGCTTCGTTGGCAAAAAGCACTAAGAACTGGCGTTCAATAAAATTTGTGGAAGATAAAATAATAGTAAGTAAACCGGGCAAAAAGGAAACGGAAGTAATTATTGAAATTCCAAAAAAATTTATACCTAAAAAGCTAAACGGATTTGGTATTAAAGTAACTCCCTCCGGAAATAATTATTATAAAATATCAACAAAAGAACAAGCAAAGGAACCCTTGCCGGAAAAAGTTAAAAATACGCTTAAACTTATAAGTCCCGACCATTCCAAAATTACAAGCTGGAAAAAAAACAAAGATAAAAGTTTTACCGTATATGTTTGGGAAAATGAAAATAAGTATTATTTCACAATTTCCGAAGACGGGCATCTGTTAAAACTTAAAATGAAAAGCTATTCCGCTTATGAGGATATTCAATCAAAAATAAGTATTGTAAAAGGTTCAAGAAAGAGAATAGGGAAAGCCGAGTTTCCTTCTAAAGCTCTTATTACACTTGGGAAAATTACCGCTAATAAAAGGGCGGACTACTATACGGTTAATACTCCATACGGTCCAAAGTATATTGCCGTTATAGATAAAATGGTTTATTTGATTAATAAAAACGGACAAATTCAAGCTGCCGATTTAATATCTAACGGTGCATTAAACGAGCATGATTCTTCGAGCTTAGAAATTTTGAAAACGGATAAAGAAGTTATTGCCGGATGTGATTCTTTACTGAAGGAGTATAAAGATAGGTTTAATTTCGAAAAAGCACTTATTAAATTAAAAAAATCGGCTAAAGATACTTCCGAATTCAGATTTATTTTAATGGGGGACAGTCGTTCCAATCAAAAGGTATGGTCAACCATTGTTGAGCATATAGATAAATTGTATCCGAAACCTTTATTTGTTGTTAATACCGGAGATTTAGTTGCACATGGTTATGCCAAAGAATATGCGGATTATTTTATTCCTCCGTTATTAAAAACGGATATACCTTATTTTATAGCAATTGGTAATCATGACGACGGAGTTAGAGATTCGGCAATTGAATTTAAATATTTATTCGGGAAAAATTCGCTAAACTATTTTTTCGATTTGGGAAAGTTCAGATTTATCTTTTTTGATAATGCATCAAGAAACAATACTCACGGCGAAAGTCTTCCGTGGCTTCAAAAAATTTTGGAAACTACACCGAAAAATTTATCCATTGTTGTTTTTACTCATAAACCACCTAAAAATAAAAAATGGGCATGGCATTCGTGGAATTCCAAAGATTCAAAAATATTTATCGATTTAATGAAAAAATATAGAGTTAAATATGTATTCCTCGGCCATATACATGGTTATTCAACGGATAGAATTGACGAAACGGAATATACGGTAAGCGGAGGAGGCGGTGCTGAATTAAGAGGAGAAAGTTTCGGCAAAGACGGAAACATGTTTCACTATATAATTTGCGATGCTTTACCCGATGGTACAATTACTCAAAAAGTTGTAAAGTTTTATGAAGAGGCAGATAATAAAAATGACTGTAAATAATAAAACCGATATAAAAAGAAATTAAGTTAATTTAAAAGGAGATTATAATGAAAAGGAATCTTATCCTTATTTTTTTTACAATTATTACATATTCATTTGCTCAAAATGTAGATTTGGATATCAGTACCGATAAACATTGGCCCGCAACCAATTTAACCAAACCGGATTACTTGGTGCCGATAACCGATTCTACGTTCGGCACGAAAATTACTAGGATTGTAGGAAATCCGGGCGAGTCTATTCCAAACATTTCAAATGAAGTTTGGGCGGATTCTATATTAAGGCACGGATATTCCAAAAGACAACCTTGGAATTGCGATATGAGTATGATTTATTTAAATAAACATATTCCTAATTTATGGTTGGACGGTGAGACTTATGAAGTGTTGTTTACAAGAACCAAACCTTCAAGTCGTGTTCGTTGGAGCCATACTCAACCGCACATAATGTATTACGTTTTAAGTGAAGATTCGGGGGCAATTGGTAAATGGGATGTTGTGGAAGATACTTCTAAAATTTTGATAAGTTTTAATGATTATAAAGATTGTACTTTTGGAGAGGGTGAAGGTAATTTTACAAACGACGGTAAAAAAGTTGCAATATTAGGGACAAGAAAAAGCGATAATGCTTTGGTTGTTTTTGTTGTTGATATTGAAAATAAAACCAAAGGGAACGATATAGTTTTTTCTTCTAATGTTACTATTACAAACTGTACAATTTCACCTTTGGGTAATTATATTATCGTAGGCGGAAATTTCGGAAACAATACAGGTATAAATTTAACTGAAAACGACAGATTCCAAATATATGATGCTTCTTCGGGAAGTTTTCTCTGGGAAGAAACCGGTTACGGAATGCCCAGCCATTTTGACACTCAAGTTGACCAAGAAGGGAACGAGGTAATTGCCGGAGTCGCAAAATCAGATCCGTATAACGGTTGGGTAGTTAAAAGAAATTTGGCTACCGGCGATACAACACTTATAAGCGTGTATCCCGGTACCGAATCAACAAATAATTCCTATGCTGCACATACATCCGGAAGAGCGCTAAACAGAATGGGCTGGGTATTTGTTACACATCAAACCAATACGGATAATAAAGCCCCTTATATCAATGAAGTTGTTGCTGTTAAATTAGACGGTTCAAGAGTGGAAAGAATTGCCCATATGCATCAAACGGTAATTGACGGAGCATATAGTGATAGAAGTGAAGCACAAGCAGTCCCTTCACCCGATGGTTTACGCGTGATGTGGGCAAGTGATTGGGAAAATCTTGATTTCCCTGTGCAATCTTATGTTGCCGATTACAGGAATAAGGTTTATTCAAATAATAAATATACATTATCCGTAAATACTAACGGTACGGGAACCGGTAATGTATCAACATTTCCACTTGCGGAAAGTTACGACGATGCTTCTGTGGTAACACTTACGGCTATTCCTGATACCGGTAGCGAGTTTGCCGGTTGGAGCGGTGATATTTCAAGTATGGAAAAGACAATTACCGTAGTTATGGACGAAGATAAAGATATTGTGGCAACATTTAAAACCATTGCAACGGTTACCGTATCGGTTGCCGCCAGTGATGACGATGCCGAAGAGAAACAAACCGGTTCGTTATCTCTAACCAGTAACGATTTGGAATTAATAAATGATGGTGTAGATAATGATCAAACCGTAGGAATTCGTTTTGCAAATTTAAATTTGCAAAAAGATGCGGAAATTTTAAATGCTTATATAAAATTTACGGCAACAGGTAATTCGTATGGAGCTTCGCTAATTATAAAAGGAGAAAATGTCGACAGCTCCGCTTCATTTGTAAATGTACAAAATAATATTACAAACCGTCTCACAACAACGGATTCGGTTTTTTGGAATACAGAAGATTGGGTGGAAGGAGAAATTTGGGAAACTCCTAACTTGCGAGAAATAATTCAGGAAATTGTTAATCGGGACGGATGGAAGTCCGGTAATGCGTTGTCAATAATAATTTCGGGTACGGGTAAATCCAGGGCATATTCATTTGACGGAAACGGTACTCCGCCTGAAATTGTAATTAAATATGCTTTGCCTAATTATACTTTGTCAACAAATGTGAGTGGTTCCGGTAGTGTATCTCTTTCTCCCGACGGAGGAATTTATAGTGAAGGGGCTTCCGTAAATGTAAGTGCGGAAGCATCAACAGGTTGGGTTTTCGACCACTGGAGCGGAGATTTAAGCGGTTCGGTTAATCCAACCAATATAACAATGGACTCGGATAAAGAGGTAACGGCAGTCTTTACACAAAGCAGCGGAAACAATACTTTGGTAGTATCGGTAAACAGCGGTAATAACGATGCCGAGGAGCATGTAAGCGGCTCCGTACCTATCAGCAGTTTGCGTTTGGAAATAGTAGATAACGGTCCGAACGATTACCAAACGGTAGGAGTAAGATTTACGGGAATCACCATTCCGCAAGGAGCAAGTATAACAAGTGCCTATGTAGAATTTACGGCATCTGCGGGAACCAATATAAATCCATGTGATTATACAATAAGCGGAGAAAAGGCAGAGAATTCACAAGAGTTTTCAAGTTCGAATTATAATTTAAGCAACAGAACAAAAACAAACACATCTGTAAGTTGGGCACCGAGTGAGAATTGGATTAAAGATACAAGTTATCAAACACCGGATATATCAAGCGTATTGCAGGAAATAATAAACCAAAACGGCTGGAACAGCGGAAATTCGTTGAGTATTTTAATAACGGGCAGTTCCGGACGAAGGAGTGCATATTCGTACGACGATACACCGAGCAAGGCAGCAAAATTACATATTGAATATTCAAGCGAGACACAATATACATTAAGTACAAATGTAAGTGGTTCGGGAAGCGTAAGTTTAACACCGAGTGGCGGAAGTTATTCACCCGGAACGGTTGTAAGCGTAAGTGCGGAAGCATCAACGGGTTGGGTTTTTGACCACTGGAGCGGAGATTTAGGTGGAGCCTCGAATCCGGTAAATATAACAATGGATTCCAATAAAAATATAACGGCAGTCTTTACACAAAGCAGCGGAGGTACTGTGAACAGTTTGTCGGTATCGGTAAACAGCGGTAATAACGATGCCGAGGAGCATGTAAGCGGCTCCGTACCTATCAGCAGTTTGCGTTTGGAAATAGTAGATAACGGTCCGAACGATTACCAAACG
>Ga0256913_10000692_pt1 | contig 17553 bp, 16 predicted proteins | sample Axial_MatmetaG_FD_185970 | JGI IMG/M metagenome (GOLD analysis project Ga0256913, IMG submission 185970) | Deep-sea worm associated microbial mat communities from Axial Seamount, Juan de Fuca Ridge, Pacific Ocean - Axial_Mat | ecosystem: Environmental > Aquatic > Marine > Oceanic > Microbial... | reverse complement strand
TTTTTAAAGTTTTTATCATTTTTTATTTTATCCAAGATTTTGGTAACGTCTTTTTCTTTGTCTACCACTTGATCTATATTGTCCAAAAAATTATCAACGTCATCATCATCTGCATTCAAACTTATGGAAAACTCCGACCTAATCCGGTAAAATGAATATTTAATACCATATTTAACTATTTTCTTCTTATCTCTGTCTGTAAGTTTATCTTCAAATTTGTCATAACATTCTTCGGTAAGTTTTTCGAATTTCTTATCGGCTTTTTCCCAATCTTCTTTTTTATATTCATCATAGTGGTTTTGAATTTTATCTATGAAATTTTCAAAAGAAACTATATACAAGGTTTTGGAAGTACATTCATCAAAAGTACAATTACTAAAAAGAAATATAACTCCTAGAAATAAAACAATAATTTTTTTCACGATATTATTTTTATAATTTAATTATTCAAAAAGAATACTCTTTGATTTACCTACAACAACTCCTTTTTAAGTAGATTGTTAATAAGTTAATTTGCAAAAATAACATTATTTTTTTTATAGGCTTGTTAAGCACTCGATTTTTTTTATCAGTCCTTATTTATCATCAGAGAAAAATAGTAAATAATTCATCCGTTTATATTTTACTGACAACAGCAACAAACGCACAAATTAATATTTGGAAAATTATTGCATTTAATCATAATTATAACCGAGATTAATGATTACTAAAATCCATAATAATAAGTATCTTACAGTTTTCATTCAGGCATTTTTTATGATTACAAAATTTTTATAATTTATCATTATTTTAAATAGATGCATGTTTTGATATCGTTTGGAAATAGATATAAGAATTAAACATATTTTTCGCTTTTATTAATCAAATGTTATAATTATGAAAAATGTATTTATGTTATTATTGGTTTTATTTGTTTTCAAACTTGAAGCCGGAAATCTGAAACCTTATATTCTTGCCGGTTATTCAACTCAAAATATTTACGATGCTAAAAAAGAAGTTAAGGAAAAACTTATAGATGCCGGATTTAAAGTTTTGGGTTCCTATAATCCATTATCTTCAAATAAAAGGATTGTTATCGCTGTAAGTGATAATAATTTAATCTCAGCAGTTAAAAAAACAGGAGGTTTCAGGGGTTTCGCCCTCTCTCTCAGAGTAGCTTTAACAAATGAAAATGGAAAAATCATGATTTCTTATACCAATCCGGAGTATTGGGGAAGAGCATATTTCCAAAAACAATGGAATCTGGTTGCGAAATTCTATTTGAATATAGATTCCAAATTCAGAACTGCATTATCAGGATACAGCGGTGACAATTTTGTTAGCTTTGGCTCTAAAAAAGGCTTATCTGCAAGCAGCCTGAAAAAGTATCATTATATGTTCGGTATGCCATATTTTGAAGACAATATCGAATTAAAAGAATTCGCAAGTTATAATGATGCGATAAGAACAATTGAAAAAAGTCTTTCTTCAGGTAAAGTAAATGCAAAAAAAGTATATTCTATCAAACTTGCCGGAAAAAAATTAGCTTTATATGGTATTGGATTGACAGGAAGTGACGGGGAGAGATCTTTTATGCCGAAAATAGATGTTTCGTCACCAAAACATACTGCTTTTCTGCCTTATGAACTATTGGTAAGCGGCAATAAAGCATATATGTTGCATGGCAGATACAGAATAGCTCTTTCTTTTCCAGATTTGTCGATGGGGCAATTTATGAAAATAGTCAGTACTCCGGGATATATAGAGGAAACGTTTGAGAAACTGTGTAAATAGTCATTTTAATAAATTGTCCGGATTAAGCTAATAAATATATAACCAGGAAGGGTGTGTTAGATTAACTCGGCACACTCTTTCATTTTACGCAAATAAAACTATTGCAGGAATTGAATTGTCTCTTACTAAGAGAAACTCTAGAAACAATACTCAGGGATACCACAGCTTGTTTTCAAAATCAACAATCTTATTATTCTCAACTTTTACACCTTCCGATTCCAATAATTTTTGCATCATATCCGGTGCTGGAAAATGATTTCTACCTGTCAATTCTCCATTTCTGTTAACCACTCTATGTGCAGGAATGGAGAAATCACTTGAAAAACCCTTATTCAATGCCCAACCAACCATTCTGGCTGAACCAAGTTCCAAATAAGTTGCTATGATTCCATAAGTCGTTACCTTACCAAACGGTATTTTGCGTGTCAGATCATATACTTTTTCAAAATAACTGTTTTCTTTCAAATGAATCTTTATTTATAATTTATTCCAGTTAAAACTCTAATTGGAAGAACCCAAAATTATGTCCACTTTTATTTCTTTATTATTCCTCAAAACGGTTAGTTGAACCTTATCTCCGGGTTTATATTTTTCGAGAGCAAGTATCAAATCCGTATTATTTTTTATTTCCTTATCATCCAGTGAAACTATAACATCTCCCAAACTTGAATTTGTCATCCCCTTTAATCCGGATTTGCTTGCCGGCGAATCAGGGAAAATACTGGAAATCATAGCTCCGTTTTCTATCCCGAAACCACGTGTGTAATTCTCTGCAACCATACTTACTCCAATTACCGGCCTTCTTACTTCTCCGTATTTTAATATATCATTTACCACCCACTTAACAACATCCACAGGTATGGCAAACCCTATACCCGAAGAAGCCCCGGAAGGACTATATATAGCCGAATTAACCCCTATCAATTCCCCTGATGAATTCAATAACGGCCCCCCGGAATTTCCAGGATTAATAGCAGCATCCGTCTGAATAATATCACGAATCGGAATACGTGCCTGAGACTGAATTTCCCTACCAAGAGCACTTATCACTCCTGTTGTCAATGTGTGGTCCAAACCATATGGATTCCCAATTGCCATTACAAATTGTCCTACAATAAGATTATTTGATGATCCTTTTTTTATTGATTTAAGTTTTTGCTTCGGAGCATCTATTTTTAAAACAGCGATATCTTTTTCTTTTGCAACACCAACTAACTCTGCTTGCCAGGTTGAGTGATCGCTTAATGTTATTTCGGCTTTGCTTGCGTCTTTTATCACGTGATAATTTGTCACAATATGTCCATCATCATCCCATATAAATCCTGAACCGGTACCCCGGGGAATTTCATAAACATTTCTCGACCAATAATCCCTTTGATATACTGAAGTTGTAATAAAAACTACTGATGGAGATGCCTCCTGAAACAACGTTACTATAGCTTTTTCATTTTGCTTAAGTATATCCAATGGAGAGCTCTTTAGCTGATCTGCAATTGTATTTTTCTCAATAAAAACAGTATCTTTTGTATTTTGTTCTACTATCTCATTAGCTTTAGTGTTTGAAATATTTGAATCCTTTACCTCTTTTGGCTTTACTAATTGCGTATCGTTACTATTCTTACAGGAATATACCAAGCTAATGACGGAAAGCAAAAAAATCATTAAAAAATTTATTCGTTTCATTTGTTATAGATTTATTCTGTTAAACTATTATTCAATAGACGCTAAAAAGATCCAAAAATTATAATTTAATCTATAAATATGATATTTTGAAATTCATTCACAATTGATATCGGGACAAAACAATTCTGAAGAAAAAAGAAGTGAAATCGTAAAAATAAAAAAGGTTATCGAAATGATAACCTTTTTTGTGGGCGATGAGAGACTCGAACTCCCGACCCCCTGGGTGTAAACCAGGTGCTCTGAACCAACTGAGCTAATCGCCCTTTACAAAAGCGAGTGCAAAGATAAAATAAAAATATTTATTTGCAAATAATTTATTGTTTTTTTTGCAAAATTGTTTCGCTTAAAAAAAGATATATTATAATAGAATTAAAAAACACTATTCATACTGAATACGGTAACCAAAATTGATACCTAATCTTAATTGCCAACTAGGATCAAGTTTATCAAGAAAGTCTTTTTGTTCCTGTTTTAAATTTTCATTGGAAATAGTTTCCCAGGAAATACCAGCTATTCCGGTTCCAATATAAGCTCCTATTATAATATTTTGAACAACAAATTTTACTCCCAATGCCATCCCCAAAGACATTTCACTTGATGTATAATCAGTAATCGGTATATCCACAGTTGAAGAATCTAAATCAACATCGACAGGGATGCTGTTAAATTTCTTCCTTGAATATTTCAAATAAGGACTAACCCAAAACCCGGTTGCTTTATCATCATTTTTCGTTAGATAGTATCTGTATTCAAGAGAAATTCCGGTTGCTGTATATCCTGTTTTTATCAAATCTTTAAATATCTTAGGAGTTGTAAAATATCCTGCAATAATATTTATTCCGGATTCCCTGTTTAATACATATTCATATACACCACTATAATTCGTATAAGTCAATCCCAGAACATTTATTTTAATGTCGTGTTGTGCTTTCAAAGATGATATTGTACCAAAAATAATAAAAGCGATAGTGATAATACTTTTTTTCAAAATGATAATTTTAGTTAAAAGATAAATATAGTATATATAACTTAAAATCCGGTATTGTTGTTGTTAAGCCGGGAAAATTAAGCAGTTTATAAAATATTAAACTATAGAAAAAAATATTATTATCGTTTCACAAATAACGCCAAATCAGTAATTTAAAAATCAATATTCCTAATTGCTATTTTCTTGCAGGTTTTACTAAAAATATCAACACGGCACCTACCAAAACGGCAATACCTGAAATCACAAATGCAACCGGAAAATTACCCATATCTCCCAGTGTTCCTCCCAGAATCGGACCTAAAATACCACCAACACCATAAGCTAAAAAGATATATGGATAATTTTGTCCAACTGTTTTCGTACCGAAAGTATCTGCTGTTATAGTTGGGAACAATGCAAAATTACCACCGAAGTTGAATCCTATAAGTGTTGCACCAAGATAAAGCAGCCATTCTGTTCCTGCCATATAAGTAAAGAGTATCATCAAAATACCTTGGGTTGCAGTCATTATTAAAATTGAATTTTTTCTACCCAATTTATCGCTGAGCATACCCCAAATAATTCTTCCCAAACCATTAGCAAGACTGAAAAATACGGCCATTGCCGTACCTGCTATTGCACTCGCTTCGACTTTGGTAAGTCCATTGGACATCAATGCTTCCATCGGATATAGTTTCATCAGTCCAATAGCCATCAAACCGGCTCCGGCACTAAAAATAAACGTAAAAAATATTAAATAAAACTGTGGTGTTGAAAGCATTTCCTTGCTTGTAAACTCCTCGCCGCTTCCTGTTGATGTTACATTCTCCTTTTCAATGTAAACTTTAGGTTTCCATCCTTCCGGAGGCCATTTCATCCATAGCCCTCCAATGATAACCATTAAAGCAAAGGCTATACCGTATATCATAAAAGTATTTGCCAAACCCATATCTTCAATTAAATTTCCCCAAGAACCTGCTAATTTAACCCACAACATTGCGCCGAAACCGAATCCTGCTACAGCCAAACCCGTGATCATTCCTTTTTTGTCAGGAAACCACCTCATTCCTACCGCTATCGGGACAACATAAGCAAAACCAATACCTGCACCGCCAATCAAACCTATGAGTATCAATAAAGGATAAAAATCAGTACCTCCAAATATACCTGCTAAAAAATAACCTAATCCCAAAACTATTCCTCCTATAAAAGCAAGTTTTTGTGGACCCCATGAATTTAATTTTCTACCTGCATATACCATTACAATTGCAAATGAGACCAATCCCAATGAAAAGACCCATTGTGTATCTGTTTTAGACCAGCCGGCATCTTTCAGTGAAGGTGTAAATACCGACCAAGCATAGATAGCTCCAAGAGCTAATTGAATCAGAATAGCTCCAAATACAACCATTCCCCGATTCATAATTTTTTGTTTTTCCATGATTACTTTTTTTACATTTAAAAACATAAATATACTATACCGGGAATTAGAAATCCTCTGATTATCTTAGTTATAAGCCTCTTTTAGATTAAATCTAAATTTAATAAATTTCAGATATTTAATTTATCGTAAATTTCAGGTATTTTATCTTCCTGCCCTTTGTAAGATGTTGTTTTTCGTAGTAGGTTTTGATCTCAAGTTCGGAAAAATCCAATTCCTTGGAATAAATGTCATTATTGTCGTATAATACATTGCATTTGCTATCTTGAGAAATGGTTTCCAGGGTAAATTCATAAAGTTCCGGAGAATCCGTTTTGAGATGAATAAGACCTTTGCCTCTCAATATTTTCCTGTATCTATCAAGAAAATAAGGTGAAGTAAGCCTCCGGTTAGATTTGCTTTTTTTCAAAAAAGGATCCGGAAAAGTAATCCATAGATGATCAATTTCTCCGGGTTTAAAAAAATCCTCAATGTGTTCTATTTTTGTTCTTAAAAAAGCGATATTACTTATTTTCTCTTCCAAAGCTATTTTTGCCCCTTTCCATATTCTTGCTCCCTTTATATCGACACCTATATAATTGACATCCGGATTTCTCCTGGCCAACTCTAAGCTATATTCGCCTCTCCCGCATGCCAATTCCAAAACGATGGGATTATTGTTCTTAAAATAAAAATCATTCCACCCTGAAGAATAATCAATTTCTATCCCATCTTTTCCTACTAAAATATTATCTTTGGGATTGAAATTTTCAAAAACATTAGGAAAAGATAATACTTCTGCAAATTTCTCTAATTTATTTCTTGTACTCATCTGCTTTATTTTAATAAGCTTTTCATCTTTGTGTATTTGTTCTTATTGGTTCTGGTACCCTTGCAATTCAATTCTGTTTTTAGGTCTTCGATATGTTTTACCCTGTTTTTGGGTGAAGGATGAGTACTTAAAAAAACCGGAGGAGTCGGCTGATTTAGCATTTTTTTAAAAAATCCGGCAGCACCGGCAGCATTATAGGCAGTAGGACATAAATATCGTACTGAATACTCATCTGCTTCGGATTCATTGCTTCTGCTAAATTGCAGGTTTATAAGAGCACCTAATATCTGTTCCACCGATTGCTTATCACCTAAAGCGGCATTCAATAATAGTGAAAGTCCAACACTTTTTGTCAATTGTTTTGTAGAGTGTCTTCTATCGGCATGTGCCATTTCATGACCTAATACTCCCAGCAATTCATCTTCCGTATCTAAAAACTTTATCAAACCGGTATAAATATAAATATATCCACCCGGTGTTGCAAATGCATTAAGAGTTTTGTCATCATCAATGATTTTTACCTCCCAAGCAAATTTATCTTTATACTTAAGTTTATTCGTATTCAATATAATATCTTTTAATCCTCTTATGTATTTATAAATCTCCCTGTTTTTACTTTCTTTTAAAACAGGAAATTTCTTTGGGTCGGATTCAATTTCTTTCTTAACCTGCAATCCCAACTTTATATCATCATCAGGGGAAAATATATTGACATTGTTCAATGCAGTCTTGGTTGAATCATAAGCTTTTTTGGTAAGCTTGCAACTACTAGTGGTTAAAAAAACTGAAATCAAAGCTAAAAATACTATTTTTTTCATCTGTAAAATTTTTATTTATAACGCTGGAATCTTCCTCTTTATTTAAAATTTATAGTTCAAATCCAATAATCCCGAGGACCAATTACCTTTAATTGTTTTTTTTGAATTATTATTATTTAGTAGTTCCAAATATCCCTCCTTCTTCATATCATAGCAACCCATTGATTTAAGATGGGAATTCGGTACCTGACAATCGATCAAATCAAAATCATTTTTTTTCAATACAAGACTTAAATATATAAAAGTGAATTTCGAAGCATTGGACACATGTGAAAACATCGACTCACCAAAAAACATTTTCCCCAACGAAATACCATACAGCCCACCTACCAATTTGCCGTCTTTATATGCTTCAAAAGAATGAGCATATCCTAAATCATGAAGCTTGATATATACATCTTTCATTTCAGAAGTTATCCAAGTACCATTCTGATTTTTTCTCGGAGTTTTCTGACAAGCATTTATCACATCTTCAAAAGCATTGTCAATTTTCAATTGAAAAATATTCTTTTTAAAATATACTTTCATGCTTTTACTTACTTTGATCTCTCCTGGTCTTGCTACTGACCTGGGATCAGGGGACCACCACATTATAGGTTCATTTTCATTAAACCAGGGAAATATTCCATTTGAATATGCTTCAAGTAACCAATCCACTTCCAATCTACCGCCAATAGCAAGCAAACCCGATGAATCCGATAATTCACACGGAGGAAAACTTAAAATCCGGGGATTTAATTTAAATACAGGCATTGATAATTATTAACAAAATACATTATCAAGCATCTTTGTAGGTTTCAATAACTGCAGATAAACCTCTATCTATAAGAACATCCTTAAGGGGTTTCAGAATTTCCAAACTTCCGGATTTTACTGTCGCCTTACCTTTGAAATTAATTATAATGGAAAGTTGTTCCGATTGATCATAAGCGTAATTAAAAACTTCCATAAAACATTGAATAACCCAATCAAAAGTATTGTAATCATCATTATAAACAATAAGATCAGCTTTTTGCCCTAAAGAAGTTTCCATTTCTTCCAGCAAAATCTCTTCAAGATCCTTGTTTGTTAATTCTTTTTGCGGCATCGTCTTTAATTTAATATTACAAAGATATAACAATAATTTATTTTATTCAAACGGTTTATCAGGATTATTAATTGTTTTGTTATAAAGCAAACACAAAAAGCCAAAAAGCCTATAATTTCAATAAAACTAAATTTCTTATCACCATATTTTATAAATTTATACATTTTATAAGCAATATTCATTATTTTCGCATTAAATTAAATAATATGAGGAATAAACTAAATACAGCCATACTTTTTTTTACTTTGATTTACTTCTTTGGTGCTTGCGTACCACCGGAAAAAAAAGAGATAACCGAAGTGAAAATTGATCTTAATGATTCTATCTATAGAAAAATTTTAGATTTTCAAGATCGACGAATGTCTGATAGTTTAGTTTTATTTCTAAATGACCATAACCCAACTTACAGATATGTATCAACTTTGGCATTTGCTTCTGTTCAGGATAGCAATTACCAGGATTTAATCGTAAAAAATCTCAATGATAAAGTTGCAGAAGTAAGAGAAGCAGCTGTTTATTCACTAGGACAAATGGCTTCCAATAGAATTCAGGATAGTCTAATATCCGTTTTTGGAAAATATGACACTTTGAATCCTAACAGTTTATTCAATTCCTATATTTTGGAAGCAATAGGCAAGATAGGTGATAAAAAGTATCTGAAGCCCTTAGCTACAGTCAAAAGCTATAGACCTACCGATACATTGTTGATCCTGGGTCAAACCAGAGCTTTATATAGATATATTACCAAAGGAATTTCGATTCCTGAAGGAACAGAAAGGATAATCGACATTGTAGGTAGCAGCATTTATCCGGAAAATATCAAAGTTTTGGGTTCATATTATCTTATAAGAGCTACTAAAAGTGATTTGAGTAATTACAAATTCAGGCTTTCCAAGCTTTTCGAAAAGGAATCCAATCCATTTATAAAAATGAATCTGGCTATCGCTCTTGGAAAAACACAGGATTCAGAAGTATTAGGTATCTTACTAACTGCTTTAAAAAACAAGAATACGGATAATAGAGTTAAAGTTAGTATTATTAAAGCATTTGGTAATTTCAAGTATATCGATGTAGCTGAAGATGTTTTAAAATCAGTTAGTGACAATGATACAAAAGTAGCTTTTGCGGCTGCCGATTATTTTTATGAAAACGGTGAACCCAACGATGTAAGTATTTACAGAAAAATAGCAAAAAAAGATACAAACTGGATTGTAAAATCAAGACTTTACAATGCAATATTAAAAAAAATGCCTCCTTATTTCAGTAAAACAAAAGCGGCAACAATATGGGATATTAAAAAAATAATCTCAAATAGTGAAAATCCTTATGAAAAAGCGGAATATATCAGAGCATTAGGAAATGATATAAATTCTTTGAAACTGATAAAAGAATTAGGTTTTCAGGCTCCCGAAATTATTATCAGGGTAGCATCTGTCGAAGCATTAACAACACTGGTACAAAGAGATGAACTAACAAAATTACCAAAGTGGCGAAAGAAAAAATTAAAAGAAGAACTTGCAAGTATTATTCTTGAATCATTCAAATCCGGTGATCCTGGATTGATAAGTTCTGCAGTTTCGACCATAGAAAAAACCAAATTGGATTTTATGGATCAGTATGAAAAACTGGATTTTATTGATAAAAGCTTAAAACTATTGACATTACCCAAAGACATCGAAGCATATAATAATGTTTTAAGATTGAGAAGTAAAATTTCCAATAAAAAATATATACCATATAAAATAGAATATAATCATCCGATTGACTGGAATACTTTGGATTGGACAACTGATTCCACATTAGTTAGAATTGAAACAAATAAAGGTGAATTTATGATTAAGTTCTTTAAAAATCAATCTCCGGGTAGTGTTGTGAATTTCATTAAATTGGTAAAAGATCATTTTTATGATGGTAAAATATTTCACAGGGTTGTACCGAATTTTGTCATACAAACAGGATGTCCCAGAGGTGATGGATACGGAAGCCTGAATTATACTATAAGATCTGAATTGGAACCATTGTATTATGATGATAGCGGCTATGTCGGTATGGCATCTGCAGGAAAAGATACTGAATCTACCCAGTGGTTTGTTACCCTTACTCCTACACCACATTTGGATGGAAGATATACCATTTTCGGAAAAGTAATAAAAGGTATGGATGTGGTAAATAAGATTTTGATTTCAGACTATATTATCAAGGCGGAACTAATCAAATAGTAAATATGAAAAATTATTATCCAAAAACAGCTAACAAAAATTGGTTTTAAAACAAAATCTAAAGAATAAGTTTTTTTAAATGTTGAATTCTATTCTCCCAGGAATAATCTTTGAGCTTTTCCTTATTGAATGAATGGTGGATTATTCCTGACTTGAGCCAGTCATTATAAAGGGAAATAATACTACTTTTTATTAGTTTTACGTCTTTGCCGTAAAAAACAAATCCGGCATTAAATTTTGAAAAAATTTGTTCAAATTCTTCATCTTTCTCTCCGTTTATCAAAGCTAGAATTGGTTTTTCCGCTGCAAAATATTCATAAATTTTACCAGTGATAACACCTTTTTGACTTTTTCCTGACCATGATAAAAGAAGATTAACATTACCGGCATGTTGTAAGAGAATAGATTCCGACATAGATATTTCACCCATATTGACAGAAATCGACTGCAATCCATATTCTTCTATCCATTTGTTCCATATCACACTGTCTTTTCCGGCATAGATAAGCTGGAATGATTCAGATTCAATAACTTTTTCAGATAACAATAACCTTAAAGAAGTAAATAAAGCTACCGGTTTTCTCAAATCAGTATATAATGAACCCGTATAGACTATTGAAAATTTATCAAATTCTTTGATATTATACGGAATAAATAATTCATTTATGCCATTTCTCACTGTTTTGACATGAGGCGCTGTGTATGAGATGGCCTTGTTTACTCCATGTGAAACAGCTGTTACCACGTCTGCTTTTTTTAATAGTTTCTTCAAAAACCAATATTGAAAGTTTTTTAAAAAAACATTGTTTCTTTTTTCATCGACAACAGTATCCCTAAAATCCGCAACCCACTTAATGTCAGAAAAAAACAGCTTAATATTATATGCGATAATATGATCTGCCATAGGTCTGAAAGAACTGTATATATGAGTTATTTTATGTTTCCGTACTAACCTTATCCCTTTCAATGTAGCTAAAACAATATAAATGAATCCACCTTCCCCTATGAAAATATTTGTAGGAAAACTATCGGCAAGCTTTCTAAAAATAATCACAAACTTAGATCTGCTTTTAATATTTGTTTGTTTCCGGACATCATTTTTATTTGATATTAGGTTTCCGGCATTACGATAATCAAAATTGAAAACTCTGAAGATCTTGATAAAATCAGTTGGGATTTTATCCTTCAATGGTATTGAAATATTTTTTATTGTTATCAAAAAAGACTTATCGAAAACATAAGATAGATATTTGGAAATATAGTAATTTCTTAAAAAAGCTATAGTTCCCATAGGAGGGAAATAATATGCAATTATTAAGATGGATCTAGATTTTTTCAATTATTTATCTGTTTTGAGAATATCCAAAATGACGTTTAATATCTCATCTGCTATTAAGTTGTCATCAAATTCCTTAATAGCTTTTTCCCTACCATTTTTTCCCATTTCATCTCTTTCATCAGTTGTCATATTTATAATTTCTTCCATTGCTGAAACCAAAGGGTCTATTTCTTTTACCGGGACCAAGTATCCATTTTCCCTGTTATCTACAGCTTCTTTACATCCTGCAACATCTGTTGCTATTACAGGTTTGCCCATTGACATCCCCTCGGTTATGGTTCTTGACATACCTTCTCTATATGAAGGCAAAACTATACAATCAGATTTAGCAATATATTTTTTAATATTTTCTTTAAATCCATGATATATTACATTTTTATTTTTTACCCAATTAATAAGATCTTCTTCACTAACGGAAGCAGGGTTTTTTTCATCAACTTCCCCAATTAACCAAAATTCAGTATTTATATAATCTTTTTTAATAATTTTTGCTGCTTCTACAAATTCCACTATTCCTTTATCATATAATAACCTCCCAATAAAAGTAAATACTATATTGCTTTTTTTCTTTCCGTTTTGATTGACAGGAGAAAAATATTCGATATCTACTCCGCAACCTTTTATAGAGATTCCTTTATTTTTCTTAATCAAATTGTACTTAACGAACAATTTTTTATCATCAATATTTTCAAATATAATCTTATTATGATATTTTGAACTTAATCTGTAAAGAAGTTTTGTAATTGCTTTAATAAAACCTTTATGAATAAAAGCATATCCAAGGCCTGTCACAACAGCAATCGAAGGAATCTTGAGAATACCGGCAGCAAATCCACCGTAAATATTGGGCTTGACCGTATAATGCAATACTAAATCCGGTTTGATTTTTCTATAAATTCTAACAAATTCCCGAATTAAAATCAATTCCTGAATCGGATTAGTACCATCTCTGTTTAAATGTCTTAGATGAATATGCTTTACCTCCGGAAAACTTTCTTTATAAAAAATATATTTATCAACGGGAGCAACAACATATACATCAAAATCATTTGCTATAAGAACATCTAAAACATTCAATCTGAAGTTATAAATATTCCAAGTAGCATTGGCTACAATTACTATGCGGTATTTTTTTTGATGGTTCAAAATATATGAATATAATTAAAATGTGATTGCAAAGATATTCATTAAAATACGGTATTTGTAATAATTTAACAATAATCTCTTTTTTCCGGTTGTTGTTGATAAATCAATTCTTATTGATATCTTTTATTTCCTGTTCTTTGCTTTTGGGATAAATCAATAATGTATCATTGTCATCTATTACTATATACCCTATTAAATCTTTTATCACAACTTTCTTTTCTGATGTCACTTTTATCATATTATCACTTGAATTAATCAATAAGCCTTTTCCATTGATCAAAACATTATTGTTTTTATCTTTTTCTAAGAAAGCATGCAAGGAATTCCATGTGCCCAAGTCAGACCAACCAATATCAGCGGGAATCGTAAATATATTATCCGCTTTTTCCATTATAGCATAATCAACAGAAATTTTGGTAGTCAGGGGATAATTTGATTCTATAAAACCCTTTTCTTTCTCTGTATTATATATTTTATCTCCTTCTTCTAGTACATCATATATACCAGGAGCATATTTTTTGAATGCATCTAATATATCTGCAGCTTTCCAAATAAATATTCCTGCATTCCACAAGAAATTTTTACTATCAAGATATTTCTGCGCTGTTTCCTGATCCGGTTTTTCTTTAAATGACCTAACCTTATAAAGATCAAAATCAACTTTTTCATTTTTTGCTCCCAATTCAATATAACCATAACCGGTATCAGGCCTGTTTGGTAAAATACCAAGTGTTACCAATGAATTATTGAATGAAACAAAATCCAATGAGTTTTTAATATGATTTAAAAAAGCCCCTTCCTTCAATATCACATGATCAGAGGGAGCCATAACAATATTGGCATCATTATCAAGATTATACAATTTAAAAGCAGTGTAAGCTACTGAAGGTGCAGTATTGTTTCTTGACGGTTCGATAATTATCCTATCTTCTCCGATTTCCGGAATCTGCTTCAGCACTAATTCTTTATATCGTTTATTGGTAACTATAAAAATATTTTCAGAAGGGAAAATTTTTAAAAATCTATCATAGGTTAATTGCAAAAAAGATTTCCCTATTCCTAAAATATCAAGAAATTGTTTGGGTTTTTCTTCATTGCTGGAAGGCCAGAATCTTGACCCTATACCACCTGCCATTATTGCTACGTAATTATTTTTCATACTATTATAAAAAAATTTCTTATTTGATAATCAATGTGTATTGTCTATTCTATTTCAAGTATTAAAATCAGAATCAATTAACTGAATAATAGATCAAATTCCAACCGTCATGCAATTTTCCAAACCTACGCTCCATTTTGAATAAATCATTTACTCCGGTGATTTTCTCAATAATCAAATTATCGCTGAATAAATAAAATCTCCTTGTGAAAATATTATTATACGAATCAAACTCATGATGCAATTGCCATTTATCTTTTCTCCATCTATAAGGTATCATAGAATCCGTTTCTTCTTCCGGAGCTCTTATAGCTCCTTCCAAAGGAAAAGTAATATGTGCCATTTGAAAGACAGAATCGCTGTGAAACCTAGTATAAAATTCAGTGAAATCTTTAGGTAATTCATTTAATGAAGTATCAGCTTTAATTTTATTTTCATCCTGTACTTTGGACTTTGAATCATTATTACAAGATATAAAAGCAATTACCGGTATTAGAAATAATAAAAAAAATATATTCTTATTCATAATTTTTTTTTATGATTTTAAATGCTTGCATTCTCAAAAGCAATTGACAGAATTGCTTTTTCTATATTATAACTTACAACTTGATACTTTATTTTAATATTATTTTTTTCTATAATAACTTCGCTTATGATTGCATCTTCACTACGTTTAAAACCATTGATAACAATGCTTTCTTTAAAACTCAATTTTTTCTTTCCATAAGCTTTATAAACCGCTTCTTTCACTGTCCACATCAAATTCAATAATTCCAATTCCTCACCTGATTCCAATTCTCTTGCCGAAAGAAATTTATTTTTTATTAAATCCACCTTTGGCGAAATATTTTGAATATCTATTCCTATAACTTCTTTTGAAATAACAGCAGCAATTTTTTTTCCTGAATGACTTATTGATATATTTTTAGAGGAATTTTGCAAATAGGGTTTACCATAACCATCCTTTAATACACACGACCTCTTATCTTCGTTTTCCAACAAATACAATAAATATCTCGAAGACCACCATTCAAATAATCTGTGTTCCGAAAAATTTGAAATCTCTTGTTTTTCAAGATCACAAATTTTAAATTTATCTAAAAAAAAAGATAAGTCTTCATCTATTTCCCAAACTATAAATGAAAACTTATCTTCTCTTTTTTCTATTATTAAAGACATAAATTAAGTATCAACATTAGCATAAATAGCATTCTCTTCTATAAATGCCCTTCTTGGTGGAACTTCATCTCCCATAAGCATAGAAAATACTCTGTCTGCTTCCAAAGCATCATTAATAGTAATCTGTTTTAATATTCTAGTTTCAGGATTCATTGTCGTTTCCCACAACTGAATAGCATTCATTTCTCCCAAACCTTTATATCTCTGAACCTTCACTCCTTTATCATCACCTCCTGAAGAAAATTTCATAATAGCTTCATCTCTTTCTTCATCAGACCAACAATAAATCGGTGTTTGCTGACCTTTCCGGACTTGATACAAAGGAGGTGTAGCCAGATAAACATAACCGTTTTCTATCAATTCATACATATACCTGAAGAAAAATGTCAATATCAATGTGGAAATATGACTACCATCGACATCGGCATCTGTCATTATTATCACTTTATGATATCTCAATTTGTCCAAATTCAAAATTCTTTCTCCATCTTTTTCTTCAATGGAAACCCCGAGAGCTAAAAACATTGTTTTAATCTCTTCGTTTTCATATATCTTATGTTCCAATGCTTTTTCGACATTAAGAATTTTTCCTCTCAATGGTAATATCGCCTGAAATACTCTATCTCGTCCTTGTTTGGCTGTACCGCCGGCAGAATCCCCCTCGACAAGATACAGTTCTGATATTACCGGATCCTTGGAACTGCAATCAGACAATTTTCCGGGAAGACCACCACTGCTCATTACATTCTTCCTTTGTACGAGTTCCCTTGCTTTTCTAGCTGCATGCCTTGCAGTTGCAGCTATGATCACTTTATCAATTATCATTTTTGAGAGCTTAGGATTCTCCTCCAAAAAATTCTTTAAGGCATCACCGGAAATTTGTGAAACTATAGATGTAACTTCCGAATTGCCCAATTCTCCTTTGGTTTGTCCCTTGAATTGAGGTTCGGGAACTTTGACGGATACCACTGCTGTCATTCCTTCTCTAAAGTCTTCACCGGAAAGTTCCACTTTCAGTTTCTTGAAAAAATTATTTTGCTCTCCATATTTCTTAAACTCCCTTGTCAATGCCCTTCTGAAACCCTGAACATGAGTACCTCCTTCATGAGTTCGAATATTATTAACAAAAGAATATATATTCTCTTTGAATCCTGTATTATAATTAATTGCGATTTCTACATCTACATTATCTTTGTTTCCCGTAATATATATAGGATCTTCTATAACAGATGTTCTTCCTTCATCGAGATATTTGACAAATTCTTTTAATCCGCCTTCCGAAAAGAATTCTATTCTCTTAAATTGACCTTCTTTATCTTTTACCCTTTCATCTATAAGAATTATCTTAAACCCTTTATTAAGGAAGCTCATTTCCTTAAATCTGTTTGCCAGAGTATCATAATTATATACCAAAGTCTCAAATATCTCATGATCCGGTTTAAATATAATCTGAGTACCTGTCTTATCCGTCTCTCCAATTTGTTCTACTTCTGTCTGAGGAAATCCTCTTTTATAAGATTGCTTATATATTTTTCCATCTCTGTAAACTATCGCTGTTAAAGATTCAGATAAAGCATTTACAACGGAAACACCAACACCATGCAACCCTCCCGATACTTTGTAAGTATCTTTATCAAATTTCCCTCCGGCATGCAGCACTGTCATTACTACTTCCAATGCTGATTTTTGAAGTTTTTCATGCATTCCAACTGGAATACCTCTTCCGTTATCAATAACAGAAATACTATTATCAGCCAGAATTCTGACCTCGATTTCATCACAATATCCGGCTAAATGTTCATCTATTGAATTATCAACAACCTCCCATACCAAATGGTGAAGACCTTTACCATCAGTACTACCGATATACATTCCCGGTCTCTTTCTGACCGCTTCCAATCCTTCCAATGCCGTAATATTATTAGCATTAT
>Ga0256913_10000691_pt1 | contig 17561 bp, 19 predicted proteins | sample Axial_MatmetaG_FD_185970 | JGI IMG/M metagenome (GOLD analysis project Ga0256913, IMG submission 185970) | Deep-sea worm associated microbial mat communities from Axial Seamount, Juan de Fuca Ridge, Pacific Ocean - Axial_Mat | ecosystem: Environmental > Aquatic > Marine > Oceanic > Microbial... | reverse complement strand
GAGAAACAACAATGTTTTTTCCGCCAAAATCAGAATTTGAAATAATTGCTTTAATTTCCGTAGGATTATTACGGAACAGCACTTTGTTAAATTCAACTTTTTTTACCGCAACATCAGAAGTTTTTACACTATCGCCAACAGCAACCGTAAATATGGGAATTCCGAGTTTTTCAAACCGGCTTGTAGAATTTGAACCATCCGTAATAATACCGTCGGAAACAATTGTAACCGATGCAATTTTATTTTTATCTTTTTGAATGTATGGAATCAATTTGTCAAAATTTGTGGCTTGTTCGGTAAAATCAAGTACAACTTCTTTATCGGCATTTACGGGTTTCACATCTTTTCCGAACAATGCAATTTTAATATTACCCGGAACTTTCTGTTTATAATCTGAAATAAATCGCTTTATTTTTGCGGCACGCCGGCTACTGTCTTTATGCACTATCGAAGAAGAGTTATCAATAAAAAGGATATTATCCGGCTCAATTTTTTCAGAATAATTTAATGTTACCAACGGCTCAAACAACATAATAACAATTAAAGTTAAAGCCGAAATTCTTGTAAGGATTAAAAAAAATTTTGTGATTGCGCTTGTTGGCGGAACGGTATATTTATAAATATAGTACGAATAAAGGAGAACAAAAAGCAATAATGCAATAAGAATAAAGGTATTACCTGTAATTGTAAATTCTAAGTTATTAAATGTCATAGTAAATTTGGGAAATTACTTCAATGAATCCAAACTCCAGTTTCTCATTTTATCGAACATAGCATAGTCCGTCAAATCAAAATGGATAGGTGTTACGGAAACATATCCGTTAAGCAGTGCATATGCATCTCTGTCCAGTTCTTCATCTTTAAAATCCATTTCGCCTGTTAACCAATAATATTCAACACCATATGGATCTATTCTTTCTTCATAGAAATCATTCCACCTGCTGTTACCTTGCTTGGTTAAACGAACTCCTTTTATCTCTTCTTCCGGTAAATCGGGGACATTAATATTAAGCAAAGTCCCCTTTTTTAATTTTTCTTTACAAACAAGCTGTGCCATTTTTGCGGCAAACTTTGCCGCATAATCAAATTGTTTTGGGGTATGAGAATTGACCGAAATGGCAAAGGAAGGGACATCCATAATTGCGGCTTCGCGCGCGGCTGAAACCGTACCGGAATAAATAACATTAATTGCCGCATTAGAGCCGTTGTTAATGCCTGAGATAACAATGTCGGGTTTCTCCTTCATGATATTCTTTATCCCCATTTTTATACAATCGGCCGGAGTACCGTCAACTGCATATCCGAAAAATTTTTCGTTAACAAAATGCTTTTTTACCCTTAAAGGTATTTGCATTGTAATGGAATGACCGACGGCACTTTGTTCCGTAGAAGGAGCAACAATTGTTACTTCTCCTATTTTTTTTAATTCTTTTACTAATTTAAATAACCCCACGGAATTTATTCCGTCATCGTTACTAACTAAAATTTTCAAGTTAAACTCGATTTTTATTTTAATTTCAAAAAAATAAATATAACTAAAATAAGGGAAAAAGGTTGAAAAGTATAATAAACAAAATAATGGGTATTGTTTGTCGGGGAAAGATAAAAATATTAGAAAACAACTTAATTTGTAAAGTAATTATCCGAATAAAATCCGGGATGATACTTTTAATACCGCAGTCGCGGCATTTTGGCAACTTATAATTGATGCGAGAGAACTAAGTCCCGTAGGGAAAGGCTTTTCTCTCTTCTTCTGCTTTTTACCATATACCATAATGTCATTTCCGTCATCTTCTTTGTTGTTCTTTCGAAACTTGTTACTGCCAACATCCGAAATTTATTTTTATTTTGGGCAGATATGATAATAAGAGAATTTATCGGGTAAATTGCGAAAGGCTGAAAAGTTCATCCCATAAAAAATTTAATTCGCGCTCATCCAAAAAAAGGATTTTTTCTTTGTTGCTTTCGGTTAAAGCGGGAAACAATTTATGTAATTTAACTAAGATTTTTTCGCGGTAAACCGGCGGAACATTATACAACAGATAATGAAGCGAGAAGACATCAGTTTTTCCGGCTGCAGCAATAAGACTCTCTAATGTTTTTTCGTTACCGGAAAGCATATAATTTTTTACAAGTTTGCTAAATCTTATCGAAGTTTTTTTATTTAAAGGAATCGATATTGTATTATTATTTAATAAAGTAAATTCATGTTCTAATGGGATTTTAAATTTATGCTCGTTATTTAGTATTGTAATAAAACTTGTTTCGATATTTATATTGTAACTTTTATCGGTAGAAACAATTTTAAATTTCGATTGTTCGCTTTTAAGCAACAGATTTTTCACTTTTACCAAAAAGGCTTTATTTTGTGGCATAGGGGTAAAAGCAAGATAACCATAGGAAAAAATTATTTTATTTTCGGAACGTGTGCCTTCAAGTATTAAAATTTTACTTTTCCCTTTTAATTCTATTTTACCAATGTTTGCAATGGAAATTAAAGCCCTTTCATTTTCGGAAGTTAAAACAGCAGAATTGACTTCAACGGTTTTTTCTATGGAATTTCCATCCGATACATTAATCATTTCGACTTGCCACGGTGTTGTTTTGTTTTTTTTCGAGTAATATAAATACCCCCGCGTAATAACACCGATAACAAGTATGAAAAACAAAACAACAAAAAGTATTTTTAATCTGTATTTTGTTTTTGCCTTTAATCTTTTTTCTTTTTTCTCTTTCTTCTTTTTACCTTTAGATTTTTCAACAACTTTTTCCTCAACTTCGTCAGATACTTCCGTAAGTTGTTCTTCTTTTTTACCTTCAAGTAAAGAATTATAAATATGTTCAATTACAATTGGATCGGGCGAAAATGTACTTGGAAGGTTATTTAATCTTCTACGTAATGTTTTTAATTTTCCAAGTTCAATCGCCATATCAATATTATCCAACAAATATTCTTCAAACTCTTTAACTTGTTCGGGAGAGAGTAAATTGTCAAAATAATCGTGGAGTAATATTTCAAATTTATTATTATTCATAATCCTCTGCACTAATAATAACTCTGCGTGTATTAATAATTATAGATTTAATTTCTTCCAGAGATGTTTCATTCATAAAACTGGCAATCTCTTCATATGTATATTTTTCAATTTCATGTAAAATAAAGATAATTCTTTCTTTTTCCGGTAAGGTAAGAATAATATTTTCACATTTATTTTCACTAAATACTCCGTCATTTGCATCGGTAATTTCATTTGCATCAATAAGTTCATTTCTAATTCTAAGTGTTCGTAACTCATCTAACAATCTATATATGGCTATACTACGCAACCACAAATCAAAAGATTGGTCTTCACGTAAAAATTTTAAATTTTCCCATGCCTCAATAAAGATTTCTTCGGTAATTTTTTCAGCTACTTTTTCATTTAACAAAAAGCGAACCGCCATTGTATATATTTTTTTTAGATTAATATTGCAGAGTTCACGATAGGCATTTTTTTTACCTTGCTGTGCAGATTTTATTAATAGTTTGATATAACTGTCTTCCATTAGGGAAAACCTATATTATTATTGAAAAAAAGAAAACATTAATCATTTTTAAGCTTTTGAATTGCCTCTTCAACGGAAAAGCAACTTTTAAGAACACTAAGCATTCGCGTTGTTTCAAGCATTAAACAAATAGGAGATTCTTTGCTTGCAAAAACCAACCGCATATCTCCCTCAACCGCTTTTATTCTTTTCAAAGAAACAATAATTGCCCCCAAAAAAGTGGAATCCATAAATTCCACATTATGGCAATCAATTATTATTTTGCGATGACCTTTTTCAATAAGATCGGTTAAAATTTTTTTGAATACTCCGGCTTTACTAAGAGTTGCCCGCTCTAATAACAATTTAATAACAACAATTCCGTCAACAATATCAATAACAAATTCTGTCATATTTTTTTCAGATTAGATTTTTCACAAATTTAATAAAAGTTTTTTAACATCAAAAGAAAAAAAGGCTCTAAAAAAAACAGAACAATTTTACTAGTAATTATTAAGAATTTGTTGATTTTTCAGTTATATAAGCACAATATAATTTGTATAAAACTATTTCATAGTGTCGTTATTGTTTTTAAGTATATTTATTAGCTAAAAGCAATTAACCGTTATATTCCATCAAAATTCTTTCGGCAATAATGTAAGGAGAAATTTTGTTTTCAATTCCTTCTTTTACCGCAGTATTAAATATTTCTGATTGCTTTTCGGTAATATTTTTTTTTAAAGTTGTTTCAATGATATTTAATACACGCTCCTTAAAATATTCCAAACGCTTATTATTACAAATTTTATTTGCGAAACAATAATTACGATGATTTGTAATTGTGTCCATAAGTTTTACAATACCTACATTATCTACGGCAATTGTTTGCAAAACGGGCGGTTTCCAAATTCCGTTAGGAATTTTATGAAGTTCCAAAGTAGTTTTAAGTGATTGCATTGCCCTATCCGCTCCGGGTCTATCGGCTTTATTAAGAACAAAGATATCAGCAATTTCCATCAAGCCGGCTTTCATTGCCTGAATGGAATCGCCCGACTCCGGCACCAATGTTACAATTGTGGTATCGGCAATTTTTGCAATATCCAATTCCGATTGGCCCACACCAACGGTTTCAAAAATCAAATAGTCAAAACCTGCCGCGTCAAAAACATCTCCTATGTCAATTGTTTTCTTACTTAACCCACCCAAACTTCCACGAGTAGCAACACTGCGTATAAATATATTTTCCGAAATCCCTATATCATTCATGCGTACCCTATCCCCTAACAACGCTCCTCCGGAAAACGGACTTGTGGGATCAACGGCAATAACCGCAACTGTCTTGGAAAGTGACAGCAAATGTTTAATCAACCGATTTGTAATTGTGGATTTTCCGGCACCCGGAGGTCCGGTAATTCCGATTTTATATGCTTTGCCCGTTTTATTAAATAATTCCCGTTGAATTTTCATTACGGAAAAATCTCCGGCTTCTATTAATGAAATAATTCGTGCAATTAATCTTTTGTTTTTAACGGAAAGAGAATCTAATATTGAAGTAGCGGGAATCATTTTGTCAAGTATAGTTTTTCTTTTTTTATATAATCCAAAACTTCCTGAGTTACCAATAAATCAATGGGCAAATTATCTGCAACGCGCTTGCGTATCATTGTGGAATTAATTTGTATTGTAGGACTTTCCACAAAAATAAATTTATCCGGAGCAATTTTGGGTTCAATTTGTTTATCGTAAAACCTACGTAATACTACAACATTTACCAATTCAAGAATTTCTTCCCATTTATACCATTTATCAAACAGAAGATAATTATCGTACCCAATTATTAAATCAATATCTTTGTACTCTTTAATAAAATGTTTTATCGTATTATAAGTATAAGAAACATCGGTATTATTAATTTCATAATCGCTTACGCTAAAATCGGGATATTTTTCAACGGCAAGTTTTGTCATCTCCAAACGATGTAAAGGGGAAGAAGATTTAACATTAAGCTTTAACGGAGAAGTGTTGGCCGGAACAAAAATTATTTCGTTCAATTTACGAATCTCTTTTACAGCTCTGGCTGTAATTAAGTGCCCTATATGAATCGGGTCGAATGTTCCGCCGTAAAGTCCAATTTTTTTCATATCGGAATATAAGGATTTAAAACAACTCTAATTATAAAATTGCTTATTCTCTTTAATTAATTCGGAAATTTTTATTCTTAATTTATAAATTTCATTTTTATAATAGTCTTTGTTATTCATACTAATTCCAACTTGATGTTTTTTAAAAGCCAGCAATATTGCCGTTTTTATAAAATCTTTTTTTACATTTTTTTTAATCGGTAAATTTTCACGAAAAACAATCCCTTTTATATACTCCTCCGGAATTTCTTGTTTAAGATTATTGGTAATAATTTTTCTTTCATATTTAAGGGAAAAAGAATATGTGATAATAAAAACTACAACAACAAAAACAATAAATATTATTCCTAACAATTGTGTGTCGGTAAAACTGATACAAAGGTTCCACCCCAAATGAATAAGCATTGCAATTAACAAAGCAAATATTGTAAACAATATAAATTCGAATTTGGAAGAATATTTTTTTATTGCCATGGTTCCGCCCAGTGTAGCCGTTGCAAGAGCGTGCATTACGGCTGAAAATCCGGTACGAAGAATAAAGATTAAAGCAAAAGTTTTTAATGTACTGCCAAAAAGAAAAAAATAGATAAAATTTTCCGTTGTACCAAAGCCCAAACCTACAGCTCCTCCGTATATTAATCCGTCTGTTAAATTATCAATATTTTTATTGTTAATAGTGTAAAAAAGAATAGATGCTTTGGAAAGTTCTTCAACAAACGGAGCAATAAAAACTTTGGTTAACAATCCGGCTTGCTCCTTACTTAGCAAATAAAATAACGGAAACGACAAAATCTTACTACCGATTATCCCCAAAACAATTGCAACCGTTGCTCCCAAAACAAAATGGGCCAGTACCAATTTGACGGATTCATGTGCGTTTTTATCAAACTTCCACCACAACAACAGATAAATAAGCATAGGTACAGACGCACCCAATAACGAAAGTACAAACATATTTTTATTTGATAATTATTTTGATAAAAATGTAAATAAAATATAAAAAAAATACTTGACAGAAATTATTAAACTGTATATATTGCATATATACAATAATACGGATAAGCAATGATATTAAATTTAACACATTTATCTAATATCTCATTACAAGAACAGATTTATCAACAAATCCGTTCTATGATTCTTTCCGGCGATTTACAAACAAACAGTTTGTTACCGTCAATACGAAAACTGGCAAGGGATGGAAAAGTAAGTGTAATTACGGTTCAACGTGCATATGAGTTATTGGAAAAAGAGGGTTTGATTATATCTCACAGAGGGAAAGGTTTTTTTGTAAACAAACTGGATACGCGTAAAAAAAAGATGTTGGTAAAGAAACGAATTATTGAAAAAATAGAACCGGCAATAAATACGGCAATTAACGAAGGAATAGAGAAAAAAGAACTTATGGAAATAATAAAAAAAATTTTGGATGAGGCATAAAATGGAAAATTCGCTGACAATAACAAAATTGGAAAAAGAATTTGATGATTTCATACTTGGCCCGTTAAACCTGGAACTGGAACAAGGAAAAGTTACCGGCTATATAGGTCCTAACGGCGCAGGCAAAACAACTACTATGCAATGTATTGCAGGTTTAATAAAACCTGATAAAGGAGAAATAAAAATATTCGGGAAACAAAACACTCCTAATTCAATTGAATGGAAATATAATTTGGGATATGTAGACGATAAACATATTTTCTACGAAAAGTGGTCATGTGCACAAAATTTAAAATTCTTCAGCCAATTTTATCCGAATTGGGATTGGGACTTTGCAAACGAATTAATTAAACGTTTTGAAATTTCTTTGAATAAAAAAGTAACCCAACTTTCCACAGGTAATAAAGTAAAACTATCCATAGTAAGGGCCTTGTCATATCGTCCTAAATTATTAATTTTGGATGAGCCCACTATAGGGCTGGACCCCATTGCAAGAACGGAATTGTTAAATATTCTTTTCGAAATTATTGAAAACAATAATAATGCGATTTTTTATTCAACTCATATCTTATCGGATATTGATAGACTTGCCGACGAATTGATTTTTATTATAAACGGAAAAATAAAATTACAAGCTCCAAAAGAGGATTTGCTTGAAAAATGGCGAACTATTTCATTTAAAGCACCAAATAACCAAGTTGATTTGAATAACGAAATAATAATTCAAATCGAGAATAATTATTATAAAATAATTAGCCCTGACTATAATGAGACCTTAAAGAGGTTACAAAAATCCGAGGCGCAAAATATAACTGTAAACAGAATGAATATAGATGAAATTTCTGTACAAATTTTAAAACAAAAGTGAGGAAATAATGTGGAAAATTATAAAAACGGAATATTATTATATGTATAATCTTTATGGAAAATGGTTACTCCCCTTTTTGGTTTTATTGATTCTATCCGGCAAAATATTTTTTGATTTTTTATTTAACTACATTCTTATTGCGGGTGCGGTTTTAACTTTACAAAACGATAACAGATATTATATGTACCAAACTCTCCCGATAAAGTATGTGGAAATTGCTTATGCCCGTATAATAATGCTTATAATTAATTTTACTGTTCTTACTCTGCTTTTTTATATAATTAATATCATAGTTCCCCTAATTAAACTCCGTTTACTATTTCTTAGTGTTACCTCCCTAATTTTAATACGACTTTACACATTTATTCTTTTTGACATTATATCGGGAATGCGTAACAAAACAAAAAAAACAATGTATATTTTATTATTTGCAATAACTCTAGCGGCAATTATATTTTTATTATTTTTGGGACAAAACAGAATTCAATACTATATAATTGCATGGATTTTTCTCCTTACAGTTATTTCAATAAAAACATTTAAACTTAAAGAATTTGTTGTAGTTAAGGAACAATACAAATGAAAGAATTGATAAAGGCAGAGTTAAAATATTTCAAACGGCGATATTTGATAATGTTTACGGTATTCTTTTTTCTTTTTACAATTGAAATCTTTTTTATAAACAGTTCTTTAACAATAAAAATGATACAAAACTCATTTTGGAATATGATTTTTATGATATTTATAAGTTTATTTTTTATTAACAATAATTGGGAAAAAACAAAATTAAAAACTTTATTACCCATAAAAGCCGTTGAGGCGGCAACGGTTAGACTTATTCCTTTCTTCATATTTTATCTATTTACAATAACCGGTCAACTCATAATTCTTTTTTTTGTAAAAACAATTTCATACAACTATTGGATAATAAACCTCATAGATAAAATCGGCAATTTATTATTATTGAACGCCTTACTTTTATTTTTTAGAGATTTTAAAAACTATGCATACTTACGGAAAAACATTTTATTGCTTCGAATAATAATTGCGTTTTTCAGTATTATCGCTATTACCATAATAATAGATTACATTCCCGTATATCATTTCAAAACAGAGTTGAAAACAATTAACGATTTTTCTAAAACAATCATTCCGCAAATAAAAAGAATTTTTTTGCTGCTACTCGGCATCCTTCTCTTGTACATAACTAAATATACTTACTTAAAACGGCAATATTTTTTAGATTAAAAAATACCGTAACGAAACCTTTTCGAATCATTATTTTATGCTTTACTAAATTATTGTCATATATTTCCATTTTTCTCTTGATAATTTTCAACCCGAGCCCCTCTTTTCAATATACAAGTTCGCAAGTTTATTGCAATAACTTACACTAAGTATAATATATAAATTTTACTTATTTTATATTTTGAATATTTCTAATTGAATTTTAGAATGGAAGTATAGTATAAAATGAAACTTTTAAATTTCTTTTGCGTCTAAAAAAATGAATTAACAAACTTAATTTGATTATGAAAGATAAATTAACAAGGTCCAGAACAAATAGAATTTTCGGCGGAGTTTCCGCAGGATTAGCAGAATATTTTGATATTGACCCGATAATTGTGAGAATCCTATTTGTAATATCAATATTTTTTAGCGGTGTCGGTATTTTACTTTATTTAATTTTATGGATAGTTATTCCCGAAGCCCCATTTATTCAATCCTACAACGAAAACAATGAGTTTGACTTCCCCGAAGAAAATATCGATAATCCTATTATAAATGAGGAGAAAAGCAAACAAAGAAAAATTATGTTCGGAATAATTTTACTTGTTACAGGCTCTTTTTTTCTACTAACAAAATTTTTCTCATTCATCGATTTTGAAGACCTCTTTCCTATTGTTTTAATTGGAGTAGGTGTTTATATAATTTTTAAATCGAAAAAAGGGAAATAAAAAAATGAAATATAAAAACAGCCAATTATTTTGGGGATTTTTGCTTATTACCTTCGGAATATTATTTTTACTCGATAAAAATAATTTGCTCTTGGCATTGCCGGAAGATATTACCGATTATTGGCCGGTTTTGGTAATACTTTGGGGTATAGCAATTATTATTAAAGAATCAGTTTTAAAACCGATTACCGCAATTGCAAGTGGTATTTTTGTTGCTCTTTCCGTTTATAGTTTCATTTTCGGTTTTACCTCATCAAAGAAAGAAGAAGGAACTCTAACTTCAAAAATAACCTCTAAAACATTTTTTGAAAATTATAACGAAAACACCGAATATGCCACCCTCTCTTTACGAACCGGAGCAGGTAAAATTAAATTAAACAATATAACCGATAAACTGATAGAAGGAACTTCATCCGGGAACCATAATGAATTAAGTTTTAAAACAAGATATCGTGAAAATCGTGCACGAGTTGTTTTGCGCTATATTCAGAATGAAATAAATCTTTTGAAAGACGATCTAAGAGATTTGGAGATAAAGTTAAATCCCAATCCAATTTGGAAACTTGATTTGGAAATAGGGGCGGCAAGCATCAATATGGACTTATCGGATTTTAAGGTTTCGGAATTCAATTTGGAAACGGGAGCATCAACTTCAGAGATAAGATTCGGCAATAAACTAAATAATGTAAAAATTAATATCGAAATAGGAGCGGCAACACTTAAAATTGATATTCCTGAAACCTCCGCTTGCGAAATAAAAGGCGATATGGCAATGATGATAAAGAATTTAGACGGATTTACTAAAGTAAATAATAAACGTTTCCGCACTGAAAATTTTGATACCGCCACAAATAAAATTTATGTTAATATTGACGGCGGAATTGCAACATTTGAAATAAACAGATATTAATTTTCAGTAAACATTAATAAATATGCCCGTATAAACTTATTAATATCTCCATCCATTACGGCTTGAACATTTGAAGTTTCTACATTTGTTCTGTGATCTTTAACCATATTATAAGGATGAAATACATACGAACGTATTTGACTTCCCCACTCTATTTTCATTTTCCCTTTTTCTGTCTCGCTCTTTTCAGCTTCTGCTTTTTCCAATTCCGCTTGATACATTTTTGCCTTTAACATCTTCATTGCATTCATTTTATTTTGTCCCTGTGAACGTTCACTTTGGCATGCGGCAACAAAACCCGTAGGAATATGTGTAATACGTACGGCTGTTTCAACTTTGTTTACATTCTGCCCGCCTTTGCCCCCGGAACGATACGTGTCAATACGTAAATCCGAAGGATTGATTTCTATCTCAATCGAATCGTCCACTATGGGATAAACAAAAACAGAAGCAAACGAAGTATGCCTGCGTTTGGCGGAATCGAACGGGGAAATGCGAACAAGACGATGAACACCGTTCTCCGCTTTAAGATATCCGTAGGCAAACTCTCCGGTTACTTCTATTGTTGCACTTTTAATTCCTGCTCCGTCTCCATCCAAACGGTCGAGCAATTTCATCTTCATATTGTTTTGCTCACCCCAACGCAAATACATACGCAGAAGCATATCAGCCCAATCTTGCGATTCCGTACCGCCGGCTCCTGAATGAATTGTTAAAATACAATCTCTATTATCATCTTTGCCGGAAAGCATACTTTTAAATTCCATATCTTCAATAGATTGCTCAATTTCTTGTAGTTCTTTAGCGATTTCTTCGGCAAGAGTCTCATCCTCTTCAAGCCTAGCCAATTCAATCAGTTCTTTCAGTTGCTCTATTCTGTTACTCTCTTTTTTCCATAAATCTATCCAATCTTGATTTTGCTTGATTTGCTGCAAAATATTTTGTGCCTTAATTTGATCGTTCCAAAAATCGTCCGCCTCACTTCTATCTTGTAAAAGCTCGACGGAATTTATTTTTTCTTCAATTTTTAAATAATTTTTTAACTTTAAAATTTTATCCGAATATTTTTTTAACGTCTTTAATTCCTCTTCCAACATAAATGTTCTCTACTTTTTAATTAAACTTGGTAATAATTAAATCGGCTATTTTTAAAAGGTCATCCTTTCCCGTAACATCAAACCATTTTATCTTCGTATCTTTACCGAACCATGTTATCTGCCTTTTGGCAAATCTTCTGGTATTTCTTTTTATAAGTTCAATAGCTCGTTCCAAACTGTATTGACCATTTAAATAAGCAATAATTTCTTTATATCCAACTGTATTTAACGAATTTAATTCGGGCGGATATCCGCTTTCTAAAATTGATTTTACTTCTGCCACAAGTCCCGTTGCAATCATTTTATCAACACGTTTTTCTATGTTAATATAAAGCTCCTCTCTTTTCCAATTCAACCCGAATTGAAAAAATTCGATATCTGTTTTTCTTTTATATTCCTGATGAAAATCTATTATGGATTTTCCCGTACTGTTGAATACTTCCAAAGCTCTTATAACTCGTTTCCAGTTTTGAGGCAACATTGTTGCGGCACTTTTAGGATCAATTTTTTTTAATTTATCGTAAATATATAAACTCCCTTTTTCTTTTTTTTCTTTAAGTAATATCGCTCTTAATTCCGGGTCGGTATCCACATCATTCCACAATCCTTCAACTATTGCTTTTATATATAACCCCGACCCCCCGACAACAACCGGAATTTTATTTTCCCGATGCAAAACTTTTATTACTTCCAATGCTTCGGATTCAAAACGACTTACATTATAATCTTCATTCGGTTCCAACAAATCAATAAAATGATGCTTAACCGTTTCCAATTCCTTTCCTGAGGGTTTTGCCGTTCCTATTGATAAACGTTTGTAAATTTGCCGGCTATCTGCAGAGATTATTTCCGTACAAAAATGTTTTGCAAGCAAAATGGAAAGAGAAGTTTTACCGGAACAAGTAGGCCCGGATATAACAATTACTCGCTTTTCCACCCTTCTTTTCCTATTAATGGAACAAATTTGAAATCGGGAACATCTTTAATATCATATTCCCTATCGGAAAGTTTTGTAATAATCTTCATTGTTTGAGAATTTTTATCTCCAACCGGAATAACCATTATACCGTTTACAGCCAACTGACCGAGTAATCGTTTAGGAATTTCGGGACTGCCGGCAGTTACAATTATCCTGTCGTACGGAGCAGCTTCTTCCCACCCCAAAGTACCGTCACCAAAAATAAGCGCAACACGTATTCCCAATTCATCAAACAATTTTTGAGTACGTATAAAAATATCGTACTGACGTTCTATGGTATAAACTTTCATTCCCATTTCTGCAAGTATTGCCGCTTGGAATCCGGAACCTGTACCAATTTCCAAAATTTTACTACGCTCGGCTAATTTAAGTGCCTGGGTCATAAAAGCTACAGTGTAAGGCTGCGAAATTGTTTGCTCGTATCCGATAGGCAAAGCAACATCGCTGTAAGCATGCAACCCGATAATATCGGGAACAAACCGATGCCTTTCAACACGCAAAAAAGCACGCAAAACCTTTTCATCGGTAATGCCTTTTTTTTGCAAAATCCTTACAAGTTCTTCTCTTTCGGCTTCAAACATCTTTTATTAATCAAATTAGAATTAAACTATAAAGATAATAAATTGCGGTTACTAATCTCCACCTAAATTTGAATTAACAGTAAACCATAAAAATATTACTCATTAAATTCATGTTGAATTATTAATAAATTGTTATTTTACATTTACCGATTTTCTCTTTACAAATGCCGTAAACCCAATTATTTGATTTAACTATAAGTAATGCTTATATTTATGTTTTGTTTTAAAATGAAGTAAATATTTTTTTCCTTATTCAACCATTTTAGGAAAAACTAAAACAACTTTAGGAAAAATAAATTATAATGAACAACTTTGATGTTTCGGATTTGCTTATTTTTTCGGGCGGTTCAAATGTTGGACTAACCGATAAAATTTGTTCTTTTTTAAATGTGAATAAAGGTTTGATTGAAAGAAAAATTTTCAGCGACGGCGAAATCTGGATTAAATTTAAAGAAAATATTCGCGGCAGAGACGTCTTTCTTGTACAATCAACAATGCCCCCGGCAGAAAATTTAATGGAATTATTGATTATGCTCGACGCGGCTAAAAGGTCTTCCGCACGCAGAATTACCGCGGTAATTCCCTATTTCGGATATGCTCGTCAAGATAGAAAAGATCAACCCAGAGTTGCGGTAACTGCCAAGTTGGTTGCCGATTTGCTTACCAAAGCCGGTGCCGATAAAGTGATTACCATGGATTTACATGCTGCTCAAATTCAAGGTTTTTTTGATATTCCGGTCGACCATCTGTATGCTTCCGCTATTTTTACAGACGAATTCAGAAACAAAACCGAAAATCTTGCCGTTGTTTCTCCGGATGTTGGCGGAATTAAAATTGCAAGGTCTTATTCCAAACGCCTCGGAGCAGATCTTGTTTTGATTGACAAAAGACGCCCTAAACCGAACGTTGCCGAAGTGATGAACGTTATCGGTAATGTTGAAAATAAAGACGTTCTTATTGTGGATGATTTGATTGATACTGCGGGAACTTTTGTAGCGGCAATTAATGCATTAAAAAAACGAGGTGCTTCAAAAATATACGGTGCCGTTACTCATGCATTACTTTCCGGCTCCGCAATAGAAAAAATTGAAAATTCAGCAATAGATAAATTGTATGTTTCGGATACAATTTTCAAGCAACTAAAACCGAATTCTAAAATTATTGTTAAGTCTTCTGCCGAATTATTTGCAGAAGCAATTATTAGATCACATCACAACGAATCGATTAGTTCGTTGTTCGAAATTGATAAAAGTTAAGATAAATAAATAAACGGAGAGAAAAATGGCTGAGAAGATATTAAAGGCAAAGAAACGAGAGATTACTACTAAAGGAGCTGTTAAACAACTACGAAGAGAAGGATACGTTCCGGGCATATTTTATTCTAAAGGTAACGAAGGAATTCCGTTTGCTGTTGAAGAAGTTGAACTTAATAAAGTTGTATTTACTTCCGAAAGAAACATTATTCAATTAACCTTTGAAGATGAAAAAGATACACTTGGCTGTGTAGTTAAAGATGTTCAGTTCGACCCTGTTTCCGATAAAATTGTTCATGTTGATATGCAAGGCGTAACACTGGGAGAATTATTACAATTGGAAGTTCCGATTAGTTTTGTAGGCTCCCCTGTTGGTGTTAAAGAAGGCGGTATTTTGCAAGAGCAATTACATAAAATTGAAATTGAATGTATGCCTCGTCACATCCCGCAAAGTTTGGAAGTGGAAATTTCCGAACTGGGAATCGGAGATTCAATTTTTGTAAAAGATCTTGAATTTGAAAATATTAAATTTATTACACCCGAAGATGCCGTTATAGTTTCGGTTACCGCACCTAAGGCTGAAGTTGAAGAAACAACTGAAGATGTTACCGAAGAAGGAACAGCTGAACCGGAAGTAATTAGCAAAGGCAAATCCGAAGAAGAATAAGGTATCTTGAAAGCTATAATCGGTCTGGGAAATCCCGGGCATAGATATAAAAATACCCGACACAACATAGGATTCATGATTTTAGATTCCTTTGCTGAAAAGCATAAACTAAATTTCACTCCCGATAAAGGAGATTATTATTCAGTGGGAAGCAGTCTGTCTGCTTCCCATTTTTATTTAATAAAGCCCACCACCTATATGAATCTTAGCGGCATTGCCGTTGCACATTTAATGGAAACAAAAAAGATAGAAATCAATAATCTTCTTATTATTGCGGACGATATAAATCTTCCAACCGGAAAAATACGCTTTAGAGAATCTGGAGGCGACGGCGGGCACAACGGTCTGGCTTCCGTCATTTATTCACTCGGCACAAATAAATTTAATCGTCTTCGCTTCGGTGTAGGAAATAACTTTGCCGAAGGTGAAATGCCCGATTATGTATTAAATAATTTTTATGAAAATGAAAAAGAAATAGTTAGATTAGCAATTTCATTTTCCGTTGTGTTAATAGAAAAATTTATTACCGGCGGGAAAAAAGAAATGATGAATTATTACAGTAAAGAAGCAAATAATTTGTTTAATAAATTTAACAATCCAAATTAGGAATTAGGAGTACAATTATGGCACAATTGATTTACATTATTCCCTTACTTGGTTTAACGGCACTGCTTTTTTCGTTTATTAAAAGCAAATGGATTACCAAACAGGATGTAGGTTCCGAAAAAATGGCAACAATATCCAAACACATACAAAACGGAGCGGTTGCTTTCTTAAAAACGGAATACAAAGTTCTAACAATTTTTGTAATTGCCGTTGCAATTTTATTAGCGGTATCAAACGCCGGAAGAGATGACTCGTCTTGGCTTATTGCCCTCTCCTTTTTTATTGGCGCAGCCTCTTCCGCTCTTGCCGGATATCTCGGAATGATTGCGGCAACAAAATCCAATGTACGTACAACCCAAGCGGCTCGTACCGGTTTGGCACCCGCACTTAAAATTGCATTTTCAGGCGGTACAATTATGGGAATGAATGTTGTGGGCCTTGGAGTTTTGGGTCTAAGTGTCCTTTTCATCATATATTCAAATCTCGACTGGGACATTACAAAAGTAATTAATGTTCTTGCCGGATTTTCACTCGGAGCTTCCTCAATTGCACTTTTTGCCAGAGTTGGCGGAGGTATTTATACAAAAGCCGCTGATGTGGGAGCCGATCTTGCCGGGAAAGTTTACGAAGGAATTCCTGAAGACGACCCTCGTAACCCCGCCACTATTGCCGATAATGTTGGTGATAATGTTGGTGATGTTGCAGGTATGGGGGCCGACTTATTTGAGTCCTATGTCGGTTCAATTATAGGTACAATGGTTTTAGGTGCGGTTTTTACTTCAGTATTCGAAACGGAATATAAGTTATCGGCAGTAATACTTCCATTGATACTTGCCGCTGTTGGTATTGCCGTTTCTATTATAGGCACATTCTTCGTAAATGTTAAAGAAGGGGGCAACCCGCAAAAAGCACTTAATATAGGAGAGTTTGGTGCAAGCGGAATTATGATTGTTGCGTCCTATTTTTTAATTAAATATTTATTACCCGAATCGTGGAGCTACGACGGATTTGATTATACAAGTAACGGTATTTTCATTGCAACTTTAATCGGTGTTATTTCCGGTACATTTATCGGAATTGTTACGGAATATTATACCGGCACAGAATACAAACCGGTTCACCAAATTGCAAGTCAATCGATTACCGGTGCCGCAACAAATATAATCTCAGGTCTTGGTGTGGGAATGATGTCAACGGCAATCCCGATTTTAATAATTGCTTTCGGAATTATAGGTGCCTACGAATTTGCAAATCTTTACGGAATTGCAATAGCCGCTTTCGGAATGCTTTCGACAACCGGCATCCAACTTGCAGTAGATGCATACGGACCGATTTCGGATAATGCCGGAGGCATTGCTGAAATGGCAGAGTTGCCACAAGAAGTACGAGAAAGAACCGATAAACTTGATGCAGTGGGCAACACAACTGCAGCAATAGGAAAAGGTTTTGCCATAGGTTCGGCTGCACTCACCGCATTGGCTCTTTTTGCCGCCTTTAGAATACAAGCCGATATTTCTGTAATAGACCTAACAAAAC
>Ga0256913_10000690_pt1 | contig 17562 bp, 17 predicted proteins | sample Axial_MatmetaG_FD_185970 | JGI IMG/M metagenome (GOLD analysis project Ga0256913, IMG submission 185970) | Deep-sea worm associated microbial mat communities from Axial Seamount, Juan de Fuca Ridge, Pacific Ocean - Axial_Mat | ecosystem: Environmental > Aquatic > Marine > Oceanic > Microbial... | reverse complement strand
TTTATATCACTATCTACTTGACCATTTAAATGCTTAAAATTTAATACACCTGTAGTCTCATCTACTCCTGTAATTATAACGGCTCCCATATAGTCACCACTACCGAATATTTCAAGAATTTCGCCCTTTCTAATTTTAGAGGCATCTGATACATTAACTAAACTTATTTCCCTAGTAATTAAATCTAACCCTGTAAAGTTTACATCTTCCTCTGCTGTTCTAACACTCCATCGTTCAACCTCTGTAATATCACTAGAAGCAATATTAATAAAACGAAGGTTGGCTCCATTTAAAGTTAAAGCAACAGGGTTACCATTACTTATGTCTTTAAGGTAAATTATTGTCTTTGTTCCACTAATTAAATCCATACTGAACTCCTTTATCATTCATTATATTATATAGAAAAGGTAAATAAAATTATCATTAATTCTGATTAATCACCTTGACCCCAATTATCAACACCATTATATTCATCATCATCGGGGGTATCATAAGCAGGTATTCCGTTTAAGGTTTTCACATTCCAAGAGAAGTCCTCTTCAGTAGGAGTGCTACCTTCAGGATATACTTGAGGGTTTACGCTAGTATTATTATCATTGTAAGCTCCTGTTTTAGTGTATAAAATATCAACATCACCACCTTGATTTACAAAATGTAAGTAGTTATACTCATCTCCATTGGCATTCAAATGTGAATCTACAGTTAAATTAGTCGCACCTATGTCGGCAGATGGGCACATAACACTATCAACCATTAAAGCAAATAAATGATTAGTAAATGCTCGTTTACCTTGTAATGCATTAGCATCAATAACTTTTGGAAATGTGTTAACATCTGTTGGATCCGAATACTTATGCTGATTATTACTAAGAATCATCGCCATACCATACACACGATTATAAAAGTTCACTTGAGGCTCTAAATCACTATGATATAGGTAGTCGTGGTCTATCTCAAGGTAAACCCTATGTAAATAGTATGATGACCAACCAGAATTATAAAGCAAAATATCTTGAGTATAATTAGTATTAAAGCCTACTAAACTTAAATTACTAGCTGTATCTGAATATTTATCTTTATATACCAATAAAAAACGGCTCCTATTCACACCATAACGCTTGAAAAATGTTTTACCTAATGTGTTGTTTAGTATATTCCCTTTTGGTGAACGAATGTTAAAAATAGCGTGCTTGGCTTTCCTTAAATAATCAGCAAATATACCACTCTCCCAAAGTAAATTATAGCCTGTATATTCAGTGTAATTTCGTAAAACAGGTAAAGGTAGGGTTAATTTATGCCTGTCCCAATCGTGTATAATCGATGTTATTCTTGTAAATTGTTTATCATAAATAAAAATATTGTTATTAGAGCTATCTGTTAATCGTAACACACGGTATAAAGCATTATTGTCAATTCTATTTTTAGGAACCTCCAATACTAATGTTCTATGCTGATAATATTGTATAGCTCTAACATCACCATAACTATAAGAAGCAATTACTGCACCGTTTACCTCAGGAGCACTAGCATCATAATTTTTCGTTATACTTTTTACAGTTGCCCAAAAGTTAGCATTACTACTATGTGATATTCTATTCAAACGAACCTTTGTCCAATCGTCCGTTAAAGGTGTATTATGGGTGGTTAGAACAGTATTGCCACGATAGTAAACGGTAACTACAGTTTCTAAAGTAAGCATTATTTCAGCACTTTTATTTCCACTTAAATCAATATGGGTAGGAGCATAAAATAATAAACCCCCTTGACCATTATTAAAATGTATTGAGTTCGATGTTTCACCTATGTAATTATCTTTAACTATATTCAAAATACCATTCAAATCACCACTATTAAGCCTATCTCCAGCTTTTGTAATTATTGTCATTATAACACCCCCCTTTCTGTATAAGTATGCCCTAGCTGTTTAGTATTAGCTTGCCCTTCGTAAACATAAGATACCATAACAATATCACCATCAGAAGCTCCATTGATAGCTCTATCTAATTCTAATGTGTTCCCGTTTACATTCATTATTAAAATATCTTCATCTATACAAAAGTAGTCGTTAGCTCTATAAACATCAATACTTTCGTCAGGCTCATAAAACACATATTCATTATAGCTTAAGAAATTATAAGCATCTTGTAGTGTATCTTCAGTAGTAGCCCATATAGCAGGCAAAGGTTCAGTATCCAATAGAGTTATTTCAGTTGCTCCAGCCCCAACGACACCATAAAATGAAGGAGCTAAAAAGTTTACTCTTATGTTAGGCATCAATAGAAATTTCGCTTGCCCATCGTCTGTTAAAGCATAACAAAAAGCTATTAAATCGTTAGAAGTAACTTGTAAATTATCTAGTAAAGGCTCCCCGTTTCCCCCTCCAGTAAAGAATTCATCTAAATAATACCAACCACCCACTAAAGGTTTATTTGTAGTATCCCAAAAGTTATAAGCTGATACATCTTCCACAATACCCATATCAATGGTTAAATGACCACGATAGAAACCTCCATATAATATAGCATTTTCTAAAGCATCTTCTAATTTAGGCTCACTAAGGTCAATATCGCTTAAATCGATAGATACTTCTTTGACACCATAACTTAACCCTGATGACCCAGCCACAAAAGTTTTTTCTTTTCCATTGTAAGAAGCTTTAATCACTCTATTAAGATTTTCAATATTGACCTCTAAACCACCATCTAAATCTAACCATTCTAATAACGATTTTGTATGTGTTATATCAAATTCACTAAAGCCTCTATTGTAAAGCACCCTAAGTTGAGTAGTATTATAAACCGTTCCATTGATTGTTATTTGAGCTGTTTTAGGTATTAAGAACCCATTCATTATAGTAAGTATATTTTTCAAATGGTCACTAGGGTTAATAGTAATAGTTGCTTTTCCATCTGAACCCGTTTTAAATAGCTCACTTTTGAAACTATAATAAAAGAATAAATCGTGAGGGTAACTATAAAAAGTAGCTCCGTTTGATGCATAAGAAAACATAGGTAAATCAACGAGTTGCTGATAAATAATCTTAAGTAATTTATAAACACTAGTATAATGATATTCTAATGTGGCATTACCCTCTTTTATAGTAATATCGTCCCCTAAGTATGATAAAGCTGATGTTAAATTAATAGTCAATGAAGAATCGTTTACTAATGTAACAGCCTCAATTAAAAAAGGCATAGTATCAAAGTAAATAACATCTCCTGAACCAGAAGATACTATATGACCTATATAAGCCGTTAAACCTATTGGTGTAGAATGTTTATCTATAAAAGCCACAATTGGTTTCTCATTAGTAGTAAATAAAGCTTTCTTAAAAGCCCCTTTGTTATGCCTGCTAATCAATAATTTGTTACCGTTTACATTTTGAATGTCCCATATCTCACCTTCAATTACTAAAGTATCTCCTGCACTAACTAATGAAGCATCAGCAACATATACAAAAGTAGCATCATCATTAAAACCAACATTCATATAGGTGATAACAATTTCGTTCACTGTAGTGTCAAATTTAGCCCATTCTTCACCATTATATGGAATAGTTACTTCTGCATCATCAAATGAATACTCATTGTCTAAAAAATCATAAGATTTAATGAGACTTTTCTCGTAATAATCAGGTAGTTCAAAACGATGAACCCCATCTGCCATAATTATAAATAAATACCCTTTACCATTCATTAGCCAACCCTTTTATAAAAATCAACGCTGAAATCAAATACATCTCTATAATCAATAACAGTGTTTACAGTAGCAACCCCATTAATATCTACATCGTATTCATCATTAGTATCTAACCCAGCATAAGAATTTACTAAATCAAAAGAAAATGTAGCATTCCTTTGGAAATTAAGGAACTCAATAAACTTCTCATACCATTCACTTGTTAATATAAACTTCAACTTATACCCCCTACGAACAATCAACGGCGTGTTAGTTATTCTATTATAGGTAAAAGCATTAGTAATTGACAAACCTTTTGATATATTCTCCCTAGATACTATTGAACCATAATACTTTTGAAATAAATTGATACTAAAAGCCCATCGTAATAAATAACCAAAAGAATCCATTTTTAATATATGATTCGATAAGACTGTTGAATTACCTATAATTTTACCTATGTTATCATTAATTAATGAACTTCCAGTATCTCCTGCATCTGCTGAACTTAATGTAGCATAGGTTCCTGTAGGGTCTGCAACAAAACGAATAAAGCCATCAATATTATCTATCACCATAGTAACTTTATCTGATTGGGCTCCAGAATCATTATTAAAAGCATTCATTATGTCTTCTAAATCGTAATCATCATTAGTTGGCATATTCACTAATGTAGTATGTAAACCTCCACCACCATCGGTTCCTTGAACCCTAATCCAAGTATTAGTAGTTAATGTTACTTTTGTATTTCCTTTAATAAAATCCATTATAACCCTCCTTTTCTTATTCGTTTGTTTTGTTCCCTCAAACGCTTTAACTTCTCTCGTTCACTAGGGTATTCATAAACGGAGGTCACAATAGTAGATTGTTTGCTTTGATTCAAATTATTTTTGTTATCTAATCTATCTCCTGATGATGCACTTTTCCCACTATCAGCACTAGCTCCACCACTACCTAATGTTGCAGAAGCTACTCCACCTAAAGCCATAAGCCCTGAACCTATTAACATTTCATTAATACCTGCTTCTAAAAGTTGAGCACCACTTATAGTAGTTATTGGGTTTGCTATAAAGCCCTTTGCCATTGCAATATCAGTAATACCTTTCCAAAAAGTATCGGTTCCATAAAGCATAGCCTTTTGAGCTAAAATTTTAGGTATAGCTGAAGCATTTCCCTCAATAATAGCATTTAATACAGACATAGTAACATCTCGTGTGATTGATAAAGCCTTCTCATTTTCTTTAGATATAATGTCATCGTGTTTTCGCATATCGGCATCTATTCTTTTCTTTGTTGATACATAATGTGACCTATCTTTTAGCATATCTTTATTTAAAGCTTTCATTGTAGCAATATACTTCTTATGAATTCTTGTTTGCCTGTCTAAAGCTAAAGCTTCTTCTGTTACATAGTTTCGTAAGCCTTCTAAATCCATCTGCATATAAAACTTTTTATCATTGGTATATTCAGCCTCTAATCTCAATTGTTCAGCCCTAGAGAGTTTAGTGAAATCTCTTTTCTTCTTATCTAATTCAATGATTTGATTAATTGCCTCTTCTTTAGCTTGCTTCAACTTCTCATTATTTAAATCGCCTTCAATTTTAGTATCAACTTTAATAGCTGTCTTCATCTCAAGTTTCTTTAGCTCACTAACTCTTTTGCGGGCAAGCTTTAATTTTTCAGCACTATATTTTCTATCAAGCTTTAATTTTTCTTCATTACTTTTGTTACTATAGTTATCAAGTTCCTTTTGATAAGAAATAATGTTATCAGCTAGTTTTTTACGCCTTGACATAATCTCACTCTTATGTTCGTCCCACCACTTCTTATTCTCATCAGCAATTTTTTGATTATTTTGATTAACAATATCCTTTGCTTTATCGACATTACCAATTAAGATATTTAGCACAAGGTTGCCCTCTAGTTTCTTTGGATCAAATTGAGGAAAAGTATCTACCCAACCTCTATAAAAATCTCGTTTCAAATGTGTAAAAGTATTACGAGCTAACTTAATCTTTAATTCTACTGTATCTTTATCCTTAAGTTCTTTAACACCTTTTGCTATTCCTTTATCAAAAGCCTCTATCCAAGCATTAGCTGATAAAGTTCCTTGTTTACTATACCTGATAGCATTGGCAATTTGATAATCGTTCCAATCTTTATGTTGCTTTTTTAATTTGTTATATAAATCAGAATATTCCTTCTTAACAAAATTAACTAAAGCTACTTTCTCATATTTCTCTTTGGTATTAGCCTTTTGTTGAAGTTCAGCTAGCTCTTGTATCTTTTTACCCAAAGTCCCAAAAAAGCCTTCAGCTATCTTTTCTTTTTTCCTAGTGTATTCATTGTAAAGTTGGTAAGTTTTTAAGCCCTGCTCAATATCTACATCTGTTAAATCAGCTACTTTCTTTTTACCTTCCTCAATCATTTTATTAAGAATTACCATCTTTTTAGTTTCATCGGATAGTTTACTAGCTACTAACCCGTGTTTTTTAGCATACTCATCTAAAACTTGACCATTCTTAATAGTAATACCTGTATTCTCCTGTATCGCTGGAGACAATCTAGCAACACCAACAGTAAAGCCCTCAAATACTTCCTTGGTTGATTTACCTTGAATTAACGCTAACTTATTAGATAACTTTATCAATTGCTCATAAGATGATGCAGATAGCTTTATACCTTTTACTGAAGCCTCATTAACCATACTAACTGCTTCATAACTCTTTAAACTTGCTTGCGTCCATTCTTCAGTTTTATCAATAACAGAAGCTAACCCCGCATTAGTATGCGATAACCAAGCTTTTGATATAGCCCTTCGCTCCAAAGTAGCTGAAGTTTCTAAAGATTTTGATATTGCCTTATCTAAAACATATATAGATGCTACCGCCCCTCCAATAGCTACACCAAGCTTTTTATAAGCACTAACACCACTAGAAGCCATTGATGAAAAGGAAGATGAGCTTTGGCTAGCTTTTTTATTAACTCCGTCAACACTTTTTTCAACACCCTTAAGCCCCTTTTCCAATTGTTCTAACATTCTAGTAGCACTTTTAGCATCTACCTCAAATTTTATAGTTGATTTAGTTCCCATTCATTTCCTCTTGTTTCTTAAGTTCATAAAGTTTCTTTTGATTCAAATACTCCGTAAATGTAGTATATAAAATCCTCTTTTGAAACGGTAGTTCCATTAGATTTACATTTGAATCACGCATTATATTGTAAAGCTTATATAAGTAACTATATTGTAAATATGAATAAACTGGACATACATCTAAAGTAAAGTCAGCTGTGCCCGTAGCAGGAACTAAAATAGGTGAACCTGTTCTTTTGTCTTCAGGAATAAAACCACACCTGTAGAAGCCTTCATCACCATTAGCTTTACAACTTCTACAATCTCTTGACATAAAACCACCTTCAATAACCCCTATTACTTTTTTTTTAATTCACTCTTGTAACTTAATACCTCGTGCCCTATAATATACGCTTGAATAACAGTATCTATAATACCCATAGTCTCAATACCTTTAATATTCTTCTGTAACAGGTTATAAATTTCCTTAATTCTTGACTTTTCCATATTGAGAATAACTTGATATAGTTTTACCTCTTCCTTTTTAACCTTATATTCAGTTGCAATCCTATCCATTATGTTTTCAAACTCTAATAAGATTAAATCTAGTTCAAATTCAAAATCTAATGATAGATTGGCAATAGTGTATTTAACTTCACCATCGGTTCCTTTAATTTCTAAAGGCTTATTATACTCTAGCATTGGTTACCCCCATTACTAACGCCCCCGAAAAAGAATGTAGAGCCTCTGGGGGCAAATGAGACCCTACAATGCTTAATTATACAAATGGTATAACAATATACAAAACTTTATTAGTATCGTAATTCACATCTACATTTAACTTAATATTATCAAACTCACCTGTGTAACCTGTATCCAAATTAGTAAATCTTGCTTGCTCAGCATAAACACATAAGTTGGTTTGACTTAAGAATAAAAAGTTATTGTCTTCAGCTTCATAATCGTTATCAAAAATTCGTAAAGTTTGGTCGTTTCTTCCATACTCAATTTCAGCTGTAATATCTGCTTTTGCATAATATCCTAAAATACCATTTAAACCACATAAAGCATTCTCAGGCTCCAAAGTATGTTTGATATTCAACTTTAAGTCATAAGGACATAACTTTCTATCACCGTGAGTAATAGGTGTATCGTAAATATAAGTCTGCTTAAAGTTTACATCTGTTCCTTGATATGAACCCTCTGGAGTGATTGTTCCTGTAGGAGCAGGTAATAAAGCCCCTGTAGCATCAACGCTATCTATAGATGCTGAAGCAACCTCAAATTTAGCCTCTAATAAACCTTTTTGCTTTAATTCAAAAGATACTGAAGGTTTAGCACCTTGTAAAACATCAACGGTATTATCATCATAAATAACTACAAATTGAAAAGAACTATCAACTGTTTCAGCAGGAGAAAATTTAGGGGCAGACCATAAGTAATCATTAGCAGTATCAATTGATGCAATATCATCTGTGCTTAAAGGAAACCTCAAGATAACATCATTACCTGAAATTGATTGTATTTGGTTTACACTTATTTTACTATTCTCAATATCACCTGAATTATTTCCACCTACAACAACTATATCACCAACGGATAAAGATGTCGCAGAAGCTAAATTTAGTGTATTGGTTCCTGTAACACCAGTAACTTGAGCATCTAAAACATTCATAGTAAATTTACCAAACCCTGCTTCCATTACATCTATATGGTCTTTTACCAATGAAGCATCAAGGGGTTTAGAAAATGTAAGCTTTCCATTTACTCTTCCTGTTGAAGTTGTGTTATTTAGCTCTCTTGTTCTATTCAAGAATTTAGTTTCAAGCTTTTCTGATTCCCTCTTTACATCTAGTGAAGAAATTTTAATCTCTTGAAATGTCAATGTTTCGTCATAATCTTGAGCGAAAGTGCTCTCTTTTAGATATACAACAGTTTTTAGATTTTTAATCATAATTTACCTCATTAATTACATTCGGATAAAACACTTAAAATAAGTTCCCCTCTATTATATATAGTGTTATAGCTTAAATTATTTATATTTATTCCAATTTTTCTGATTTTATCAATAACTGTAGTATCTAAAAGCTTGAAGAATTGTTGCTCACTTGTCGTCACTATTGTTAAAGTTATTGTGTCTATACTATAATTCATTACAGGGGCTCTAGTTATATTCCAAGAGTAAGTATTTTCATCGCTAGCATCATCATCAGTGAAGGTCAACCCACTTTGTGCATACAATAATTTCTTCAGATTATCTAAATATACCTCGAGTTTCATAAGCTAAACCCCCACCTCGTAAGTTAAATCAAGCACACTTTTATCTTCTAGTTCCTGTAGTTGACTAGAGTTCCTGTTGTTACGCTCACGGTATAACCAATTCGTTAGTGATTTCAATAACTTATCATAGTCATTAGCAAATTTCATATCGGTATTTAAAGTATCTTGGCTTCTACGCTCTAGTATATGCCCTATCTTTAGTTTTACTAATGTATTTAGTTGCCCATAGTCCAAAAGATTATGGAAATTAGTATCAAAAGAAAAATCAGCCCTAACCTCATCTTTAGCTTGTTTGTTCAAAAGGTCAATATCTTCATCTTTATTTACTTGTGGATACATCTGCCTGATTTCAGCTTGAGAAACACTTATATTACTAAAGTTATTTGCTACTAAATACATATTGTTATTGTTATCTGTAAATAAACCCTCGTTCACAAAAGATAACTGCCCTGCCTTTTCTTTAAACTGTATATTAGATAACCTCTCGTCCTCTAGTTGCTCAAAAAACCTTAAGGCTGTTGCCCCAACATTCTTTACAGTATAATCTACCTCTAACCCCTCTGTAGTAATTATAGTTATGATAGTCCCTTTATGTATCGTTGAAGGAACAGGGGCAGTAGTCTCAATAGTAAAAGGTGTTATCACTTGAGCATTCCTTAAAGTTGTATTAGGAGCATTGTATATGTAATCAGTAGGGTTCACTAAAACATTTCCCTTTTCATCGTATATTTCACTTATGCTATGGTAAACATCTACTACACCTAATTTATTTAAATAACTAATCATTCCCAACCCCTTAATCTAAAGTATTCATTAATCTTTTGTTCTAACGCCTTAACTAACAAAGGTGCTACTTCTAAAAATGGTCTGTCTTCAGCAACATATTTACCCTTCATTTGATTGTGAGCCCCTGCTAAGAAAATAACCATAGAATCTTTTGTGACCCTAGCTGTAATCGATAAATACATTGTGCTAGTGAACTGTAGATTAACTCTATTTGTTAAATTATTTTTAGCCCTCTGTTTAGCATAAGAAGCACTGTAAGGCTTATATTTCCTTCCGTAAACATCAATACCTTTGTTCATTAACTCTTTTACAAAAGCTTTAAGAGTATTAGCCACATACAGCCACATTTCGCCAGTTTGGAGTTCATCTAGCATATCATAAGTTTTCTTGAAGTCCGATACTGCTGTAAACATTAGCCCTCCTTTTTAGGAGCTTTAACCACTTTTGAAATCTCAAGTGAATGCCTACAACCAAAATGACCACCATTGATAAATATATCACTTTTAATCTTAAGCCATTCTTCCCTAGTATGCTTTTGCCCTATGTGTTCAGCACAAAATTCACTATTCTTATTATCTCTAACCCCTTGATAAATGTAAACTACCACTTGTTGAGCTTTAGCCAATGATGCTTCTACTTTGTTATAAGCTATATCTGCAACTTTTCGGGCATACGTGATTAAAGCTTCTCTCATAAGCTGGTTTGTTCTAGCAATCGATTTACCTATTACTCCAGAAATACTTTTGATAACCTTTTTCATATCATCTTCAAACATATAAGAGCCTATGTTCTGCTTGACAGATGTTTTAATCGTATTGTCTAAATCACCAATGTAAACATTATTAAGGGTTTTGATATCTCGATAAAAGACAACATTACCTATCTCAACACCAGTACTGTCTGTAATAGCCATCAAAGTATCATCAATTATATTTAAAATTTTTTTATTTGTGTTACTGAGAATCACTTCCTGCAATGTTGAAGTCTTGCTCTCTTTATCGAGTAATCTAATAAATGAGAATTGAGGGTTAGAGGTGGTTAAAGCCTTTTTCCACAATGTATTATAGTATTTGAGTAATTCCTTTTCAAACTTATGAAGCTCTTTATCAATTACATCAGCTATATTACCAGTGAATGCTGTAGCCACCTAAAACCCCCTAAGAATATTGTAAACTTTTACTAAGGTGCTACTGATTTAACGATGTCTGTAGGCTCAGGACAAATAATGATACTTCTTTCGTAAGCCTTTAAAGTAATAGAACCATTAGCATTTCTGTATATTTCAACTTTAATACCGTTAGTTACTTCTTTACCACCGATTGTTCTAAAAGCTAAACGCTTAATCTTATGGAAATAACCAAGAACAATCCAATCGTTAGGGTGTGCAGGGTCTTGATATACAGAAGCATATTTAGCATCACCTAATGTTGCTCCAGCTCTTCTTTGATTAGCATCAACTGCAATAGAAGGAGCAAAAATACTTTCAGCTAATGTAAAATTATCAGCGTGTAAAAGCATTTGAGCTGTGCTAACACCAAAGAATGTATTAGTAATAGTCTTTTGTCTTGAAGCTAAAATATTAACAGCTAAACTAAATTCGTTAGCATCTAAATTAGCTGAAGACATTAAGTTAGTATAGTTCCAGTTGTTAGGTCTATTCACAGCATCATCAACAGGGTTTAGCCCTAGAGGCTTTTGCCAATCGTGCAAAGGTGCTTGTAAATTAGATAAAAGCTCAATAACATCATTTCTTCTAGCGGTTCTAACCTTTTCTAAAAGTCTATCGTATTCAGCCTTTAATTTAGGGTTGATACCTTGAACAACTTGCTTATAGTCTTCATTAGAAGCTACAGCATTAAAAAGTGTTCCAGCGTCAAAACCATAAGCACTTAACTTCTGATGAGGAATAGTAATACTAATCTCTCTTTCATTAGGAAAAGTCCATTCGTGTGTGGTGTATGTTCTATCAATAAGATTAGAATCTTGAACATTACCTGCTACATCACCATAGTCATCAACAGTAGATAAAACATTACCGTCCTTGCCAACGCCTTGGAAATGGCTTTCCTTGTCTGTGTAAATAATATTGTCTTCAGATAGCTTATCGATGATATCTTTACTACCTTCAACTAAACCTGTCACGATATGGTCAAATGCCAATCCTTCAAGTAACTCCTTAATTGTTGCCATAATTAACTCCTAAAAATAAATAAGTCTATCTTATTATAGTGATGTTTTTGATTTTTTTAATAAAATGCCGAAAAAATTTTAGTCTTTATCTTCGTCCTGATGTAACTCTTGATATTTAGCATCGAGCCTATTTAGTAAATCTTCCTTGGATCCAGAGATAGTTAAGTCAAAAGCTCTACATTCCTCTCGTAACATATCCCTAGTGTATTTCAACCTTTTGTATTCCTCAGCACTTTTGATTGAAGTATCTACTATATCAACTATATGAGCATTATCATCATCAAGTATAATCTCTTTATTGAAAACCTTTTTAATGAAAATAATTAATTGGTAAACAGTTAGCTTATCTACCTCATCTTTTTGGAACCCGTGGTTAAAGAATTCTAATACTAACCTATCTCCAAACCTTTTCATTATTTCTTCCTTGAGTTTAACATACTTTTCTTTTGTGCTAAAGAAAGTATTGGTAATGTGAACTACAAAATACCATTCTTCCATAGTATCAACAATAGCATTCAAATGCCCACCAAAGACTTCTAATATTTCGTCAGGGTCAGTAAGCCTTTTCCACTCTGGTTCTAAAAACCTTTCGGGAACTCTTTTTTCCTTTTCTTGATATGGACGGTAGTGTAAACGCCATTTAGTATTTCTTAACTTATGTCCTAAAATCATTCTTTACCCCCTTTACTACTTTCCTTCTTATAAAATGCTACTATTTCATCAGCTGTCATATTACTAAAAGATTTACCCCCTGTAGAACCGCCTGCCTTTCTAGTATTCTTAATTTTTACTTTTACCTTATCTAATCTGTTATAAAGAATCTGTAATGCTTTTGTATCTAAAACCTCAAGCCCCTCAACATCTTCACCAAGCTTTGCTATTTTATTAATTAAATCTACTTTCTGTTGAGATTCGATAGCTTTTTGAATTTCCTTTTGAACTAACTCGGCTACTAATTCATTAGGTGTCTTTTCGCTATCGTCCTTTGGTTCGTCCTTGGTTAATAGCCCCTTGATTTCGTTCATAGAAGCATCAATCATTTTCTTAACATCATCTAATGTAACCTTTGCATCTTTGCCATCTTTGCCTTCGCTTCCTTCGCTTCCTTCGCTTCCATCTTTTCCTTCGCTTCCTTCGCTTCCATCGCTTCCTTCGCTTCCTTCTTTTCCTTCGCTTCCTTCGCTTCCTTCGCTTCCTTCGCTTCCTTCAGAAGATGAGGAACCATCACCACCTGTATGAGGCTCAAATAACATTATTTGTTTGAAAAAGCTTAGTAATTCTTCTGGCATAATAACCCCCTAAAAAAATAAAACACCTATATCTATATACACATAATTCACTATAGTGTCAAAGGTTTCTCTTGTGAAATTAACCCCTTAGCCTGCATTTGCCCCTCTGCTTCATCATAAGACATACCAAATAAGTAAGCATAAGCATCAACTTGATTAAAGAAACCATTGTCTCGCATCTTAATAGCATAATCTAATTTATCAGCTTGATTCTCTGTAGGTTGCAATAGTTTAAATTCTATATTGAGAAAAGTAACATCTACCCCAAAGGTTACCCCAATTATATCCCATAGCTCTTGCTCAAAAGCTTTAAAAGAATGGAAAAATTGCTTCCTAATGTCGTTTCTATAAGACATTCGCATTGCTCTAGCTTCCCCTGATTCTACTTTAGTATCTTGAGGTAAGATAGCCCCCACATCTACTCCAGCCTGTAATGCCTTTTGTGAAACAAGCTCCCTAAATATCTTAACTACATTCATCAATACATCAATATTACCTGTGTCAAAAATATTAAGGTTATCGCCCACCTTCACTTTAATTATCTTATCACTTTTACCGAAGTTAGCAAAATTCTGCTGAAGTTCTTCATTATCCATATTGGTCCCAACTACTACAGTATGAATAAGTTTACTTTCAGCTGTGTATAGCCCCCAAGAGATACTTTTGATATAGTAATCTTGTAACTCAAGTAATTGATTTTCTTCAGCTTTTTCATTACCACGCATCACTATTTCAACAAAAGGTAAAGTAGATACTTCAGATACTGCTTCTACTACTATAGGCTCATCAGCTTCTAAATTACCATACTGCTCGATAGGCTCAATATTTAAATCGTAACCCATAACTGCATTAGGTAAATCTTTAGCTATTTCGTATATCACACCATTTTGCAACACCCTAGTCTCTTTATTGGCAATGTATAATAAAGTATTACTGTTGTCAACCTTTAGAAAAAAGTAGGCGTTATCACCCTCTGTTGCATAGTAATACTCTGTTGGAGACAATGCTTGAAGTTTAATTTTAGTCGTTCCATATAATTGAGTATCTGTATATATCCAAGCTCCTGCCCTACGGAACAAATGAAACAAACGCTCAACTTCTGTAAGCTCATCATTAAATTGGTCGATATCTAAGAAATCAGGCTCCCCCTCTTGATTCTTGAAGAGAATAGACCTTTTGAAATCGTTAGTGTATAAACTAGCTTGGTTATAAATAAAAGCCCTTAAGAAATCAATAGGAGCTGTAGTAATCTTGTTTGCCTCATCTTTATATCTGCTCCTAATTTTCGTTTTGACATTATCGTAATACTCTGCTGATGCTTCATAAGCTACCATACACTCTTGTAACCCACTGAAATTAGGAATACTTTTAAAACTTTTCTTATCGTCACTCATACATAACTCCTATACTAAACCTGTATAACCATTGTAGTATATAGCCCTAATGCCATAAGAACAAGCATCACCTATGTGTGAGCCCTTCTTATCTACAACGCCTGTCTCTTTATATCTATAAGATAATATCTGATTTGTAAACCATACATTGTCCGAACATACAAATAATTTCCCTTTTGTTATCAAATCACGCATAGTATCGTGTATCGTATGTATATGGGTATTATCTACTAAATTCACAGTAAACCCTTCGTCCATAAGTAGAAAAGCAGTGCTATGGTGGTTAAAGGTATGATTGTGCTTAATTGCCATATCTGCAAATAGTTTTCTACCCTCCCAACCAAAAGTATCCTCATCAAACCATTGTTTTAAATCGTTAATGCTTCTATCACCGATGACCGTTCCATCAAATAAAACAACAGTATTAGAAGCCCTATGGAAAAAAGCTTTAACATACGATTGAGAAGCTGTTCCACCATTATCGGCGAAGATATATCGTTCCCAATGTTTTAAGTTCCAAAAGTCTCCTACCTTCGCTTTAATCTCATCAGCAGAGAGAACATTTACCCCCTTTTCTAAATTAGGTAATACCCTGCCCTCAATAGATGCTGTAGGGTCAATCTCTAACTCCCTTGCTACTTGAGTTGCTGAATCCATACGAGATACTTGAGATTCAAACCAAGGGGTGTTACAGGTAGGGTTATCTCTCCAGTATAGCCTCTCAAAGTCCCAATGCTCCGTATCATTCTTTTCCCTAATTCTATACATACTATAGTTGATAGAACGATAGGTGCTATAGATAATGAGCCTATTGGCACTAGAAGCAAAAGCACTAAAGATTTCCTTTTCCATATTTGGGTGCTCATCTGCAAATACATCTAGCTCATCTAAATAAAATTCGTGTATAGCCTGCCCTGTTGCCGTCCCCTTGCCCATAACAACACCCTCAATCTTATTAGACCGCATAACTAATATGGAGGGCTTATGTGAACGATAAATAGCTTGATTCTTTTCCCTTAATTCTGCAGTGTTATAAATACGGGCATCTCTCCAGTCCTCAGGCATAAATATACTATGGTCTAACATAAGGTCAAGCCTAGTCATACTAGAGTTACCTGTCATATCGTTTTTACCCCTATCAGTATCTTCTTTAGATTTATTAGCCACTGCCATAACAAAGTTTTCCTTATGTAGTAAATTCCTACGCTGTCTAAAGGACATAAGCATACTAGCCCCTCCACGCCTTGACTTCTCTACAAAAATATTTTTCTTGGAATACTCTAGGTCGTGAATTAGCTTAAGTTGATTAGGATATGGTAATATTGGCAGTATTCTTGAGTTTCTAGGGTCGTTCCTGTTAACATCGATAGAATAACCATCTATCAAAATATCAAAAAGGACATTCTTTTTAGCGAAATCTTTAACTGCTTGGTAATACCCACTATTGCTTAAAATGAGCTCTAGTTCAGCCGTTCTATACTTCTTATACTTAAATAGATAACCAATGTATTTCTTGTTCAATTCTTCTAATGTTAAAGTTTCCTTTATCCCCTGTAGATACTCCAGCCACGGAAGCCAACTCTTGAGCTGTTGGAAAAGTTCCCAAACAATATCAGCATAAGGAGACTTATCTGGCTTAATGCTATTCCATTTATATTCGGATAAGGTTTCCATAGTATATTGTTGTAAATGTTTATTAGTGCTCAAGTTTGCCCCCTTCTACACCTTATGATACTTATGTTTGAGCTTCCTCTACTTCTTTTTCATTTTGAGCCCTTAGTTTTTTAATTTTCTTCTGCAAATCTGCTTTGGAAATATCAATAGCCTCAATACCTTTAATAATATTCTCAACTATTTCATTCTTATCTGTTCTTCTCCAGTTGTCAGGGTCTAAATTTGCTAAAGCGAAAACTAATGCTGTATCGGTTTGGATCCATTTCTTAACATTCTTAACCTTTGTAGTAGTTTCACCTTTGGAATTTGTAATAGTTTCCGTAACTGATTCCTCAATAAAATAACCCTTCGCACGCTTGATTAAAGTATCCTTAAGTTCTTGTAATAACAGGCTTTTATCCAACTTTACTGCTTCAGCGAAGTCAGGATATTTCTTTATCCAAGTGTAAAAAGTATCGTGGCTAATACCTAAATAAGTATAGATATCTTTATGCTCATACCCTTCTACTTGAATTAAATACTTTAGTTTCGCTAAATCTATATTAACATACTTACTTTTAGCCACTAACGAACCCCCTTCGTAAACAAAAACCATCTACTTCAATATAAAGAAAATATCTACTTTTGTCAAGCGAATCAAAAAGCAAGAGAAAAAATGCCACTTTGGGGAAAATAGAAAAAATGTCACTTTGGGGCATTTCTAAATTTATTTTCTCTTTATATGGTGTCTTTTAGTCTTTTAGGACTTTTGTATATATCTTTATTACCTATAAGTCCTATAAGTCTATAAGTCACAAAATATATAAAAATAATATTAGATATACCTCTAAGTGACATTTTTTCGATATTTTACTATATTTTCCCCAAGTCGCCTTTTTTCCTCTAAAACACTAAAATTAATGATTTCTTTAGTAAATACAATAACTTAAGCCATATTTTATCTTAAATTTAAGAAAATTTCGTATTTTTACTACAAGTCCAATTTTGTGTATAAGTCCACTAAAAGTCCCAAAAAGTCCATTTTGAAAGAGAGGAAAATTTGCTCATTTTTTCGCTTGGACTTATTTAAAAAAAAGTGGACTTTTATATCGATTTGGACTTTTCCATATTTCATATAATAACTTTTACTTATATTTTACATTAGTTACTTTAATTATATAATTCCTTTAGATGCTTTAACTCATCAAAATTTTTCTGA